>Ga0180431_10009728_pt1 | contig 10799 bp, 14 predicted proteins | sample SS_ome_11_FD_132459 | JGI IMG/M metagenome (GOLD analysis project Ga0180431, IMG submission 132459) | Hypersaline lake sediment archaeal communities from the Salton Sea, California, USA - SS_1_MS_1 metaG | ecosystem: Environmental > Aquatic > Non-marine Saline and Alkaline > Hypersaline >...
CTATATTTTGCTGACAGTAAACTCATTCTATGTAATAGGTCTGGTGTCACACCAGCTCCCTGATCATACACTATACACGAATTAGTGGATGCCAGTAGTTCTTCTAATGTTCTATATCCATTATATGGTTTGGAGAATGTACTATTTCCTGCTCCGATATTGAAGACATGTTGATGTTGCGATTCTGATATATAATTACGTAAATCTTCACCAATTGCGTCTTCTATGGCAGGTATAAATGAAAAAATACTATGAATAAGATGAGACATCTTAATTGTTACAGGAGGAGAACCACCCAGAACCGGGGCTGGGATATCAATATCTCTTACACCAGTATAAAGACCCACCATTAAAAATCTAACAGTCAAAGCAAATTGTCTAGCTTTAGCAGGCTGTTTATAAGTTCTGTTTCCGTGCCCAAAGTCGTGTGCCGTATCTATCATGGCCATTATCTGGAACCATTTTGGATATGAAAACACACCAGGTGAAGTTTCTCTTGGTAATGCTCCATTTTCATTTCTGTAATTATAGTGTAGTATACTCAGTACAGATTGAGCTGTGTAAAGCTGAATAGACTCACCGTTAATAGATATGACACCACGCGAACCACTCGTTGGTACAATGGGATAAACAGGTAAAAACCTTGGGTCAGTTAACTTAATGTATCCATTTAGTTTTAAATTAGGACTTTGATACACTAGGGGTATTCGCATCAATTGAGCACACTTACAAGCTGGGCGATCACCAGACCAGAAACACGCGTTCATAAAAAACAACACACCAAGGTCTCTTAAATTATTGTACGCCACTTGCTTTTCTTCGCTCCATTGTTCCAAACCAAATTCTCGAGAAAATTGTAAACTACCTGGATTCAGAATAGCAACTTGAGGGTCATCATTTATTGTTTTTACACCAAAAATTTCACCCCAATCACCAGCACGTTTGATATCTAAATAATATCTTCTTCTTTTAAGAGTTGGGGCTGATCTAGATATTAACGAAGTCAACGAATGTACTGAAATACCCCGTAATCCATTTTTGTTAATTATTGTTTTATTTGGTGTTTGGAGATTTGGAAATATTTCTGACCATCTAAGATTGTCTGTTTTTCTTTTACAAAAAGATGGCGGTGATGGTCCTTGACAAAATCTACCAACGGATTGTACCCTAACTGAATTATTGGTATTTTTTGTTCCCGTTGTAGACTTTGGAAAAATATTCATATTAGCCATGTTCCAATTTACTCTCCAAATGAGATCACTAATTTTATTATTACCAGAATTACCAAGGGGCAAAGCAAAACCAGGTATCAATATGGGTTCAAGTGTCATGTTGACACCACCCCGACCATCATTATTTAATCTAACTAAATACCAAGGATACTTTTCTTCTCGTGAACTAGTCTTTTTTCTCTTAGTAGCGGTGGTACTGTTTGTATAAAATGAACTATTGTACCTAGATTTGAAAATATTTGCTTGTGAGTTTAAAAAGGAATTTGTGTTTTTACTAAAGTTCTCGCGTAATTTTGTATATCTTCTTGTCCCCAGGTTACTTGTTAAATTAGTTATTAAACTGTTTATGAATTCTGTTTTGTTACTATTGTAATTTGCATTCCTCTGTTCAGGTGAAAATTTAGAATCTATCACGCGATTCAAGCGATTTTTTACATTCGAAAAATTAACACTCATGATATATTATAAATAAAGAATAAATTAATTTATATACAAAGATGCTTGAGTCTGTCACGTACGTCATGGATGTTGAACGTAACGAGGGATTCATTGAGGTTACTCTTATCGGTGGAAAGAAGGAGTGGATCTACAGTCGCCCCAAGGGTGAGTGGTGTCATCTCTACCTCAATGGTGTCAATTACGCTGACTTTCTCAGAGCCATGGTTGAACCCAATTTGGATGTACTCCGCAAAATTGCCCGCTTGGAACTCCAACAGACCTGGCATCGTTCCGTGAGGGCAATGCGTTGTTTGCACACTTTGGATTCTTCATTTGATGTACCATACATCAACAAGAATTCAGAATGGCAGATGAACATGGTTACGTATATGAATAAGGTTTTCGGATTTGATGCTATCAACGAGTGTGAAGATCAGTGGTCACTTATGACTTATGCGAACAAGCTACGAGCATTGCGATGATTACAAAAACAATAAAAGTTATAAAAACTGCTCTGTCTGCATTGGGGGGTAACATGTTACTTTTGATATCTCCCTGATACGTCCACATACCAGGCTCATAAAGTTGTTCTGGAACCAGATTGCGGGACATGGGGCAACTGACCTTGGGTGGTTTCTTATAGGGGGGATCACAGAAGGTTCCACCTCTAAGGAAGGAACCCAGTGCTGAGGTGACACCAAACTCACAAATGGGAGAAGGCTCTGGAATATGTTCTTTATCTAAAGTGTTGGGTAAGTCAAGAGTTCTTGTGTACTTGTAGGGATCTGACCACGTACCTGGGAGGTTAAAGTCACCCACAACAAATGGATTCCAATCATTGATGGCATTTGAGTCACTTAACATAAACTTGCTCATTTATTATTGAGTTATATAATAATTTCTTTGTTGCACCTTTTGCTGGTGTTTGACCCACATATCATCAAGATCCACATCCAGCATGGATGCCAACTGGAAAAGATAACTGAAAACGTCTCCCATTTCCATTTGGACGTCCGTTCCCCTTTCCTTTTTGAGACCAGTCTTTTTGAAGGTTCGTTGGTACTGTCTGATTGCAGAGGCTAGTTCACCTATTTCCTCTGTCAGGAGCAACCATACAGTACTCACGTGAGCTTTGTCCCAACCCTTCTGGTGGCACATGAGTTTTGTTGTGTCTCTGTAGTTGTTCAAATACATTCTTATTTTACTAGGGAGTCTAATCTTTAAAACCCAATCTGATTGTTGTATCCAATTTTGACACCATAGAGACTTGTATTCTTCGGGATGCTTGGTGGTTGTATGGGTCTATCTATATCTCTGAGGTACCCATAGTGTTGAGCCAGACCGGTTTCGATCTGTTTGCAGGCGGTCTTCGTGGTGACATCGTTCATGTACTTGACTTGACTGTACACATCATTGTATGGATCAGCGGAGTTATTAATGAACACTGCACGCATGATGGCTAATATATCAGACGGGGACTGTCTATCAATCCTCACCTTAAACTGATCGTATATTTTCTGTCTGATTAGTTTTTGTACAGTCTCCTGATTGAATTCACAGAAGAAAGCTTGGTTCAGCGGAGTTGGGCACTGACTTATCGAGTTGAGATTCATATTATTAAATACCCCGGAAAAAAAAACTTATTAAAATAATAAATGGCAGACTTTGATACTGTGTACAACCGAAATTTTATTCTTGAACCCAAGTTTTTACCTGGACCCGTCTGCAACCCACCAACATGCTTTGTGGCAAGCTACCCTCCGGTGACCCCCGCAGGTTACATGGGTCCTTTCTTTGTAAACTCATATTTTCTCAGACCAGATAGGATTCGTGAACTAGCTGGTCCCATACCTATCCGTAGTAACGATATTAAAAATAATGGGCGTTGTTAAGTAAATGAGGGTGCTCAAGAGAAACAAATCCTTTGCGGACATGAAATTCGATAAGGTCACAGCAAGAATCTTAAATTTAACAAATGGTCTTTCTCAGAATATAAGTGCTGATAAGGTTGCCCAGAAGGTCTTTTCATCAATGTACGATGGAATCAAGACCCAAGAGATAGATTCCCTATCTGCAGAAGTTTCTATAGGAATGATCACAGAAGATCCAGATTATGAAATTCTTTCAACTCGGATTGTTTCGAGCAACATTCAAAAAATCTGCCCTCCAACATTTACCCAAGCGATGTCCAGTCTTAATGACATCGGTCTTTTGGCTGATGATGTCTGGCAATTCATAATGGAAAATCAAGAACAATTGAACAAGATGATCAAAAAGAATCGTGATTCGGATTTTGGTTTTTTTGGTCTTAAAACCCTGGAAAAGGGTTACCTTCAGCGTGTGAATGGAGTGTTGGTGGAGACTCCCCAGTACCTGTTTCTTCGTGTGTCCATTGGAATTCACTGTGGAGACCTCAAGAAGGTTCAGGAGACCTATGACTACATGTCCCAAGGGTATTTCATTCACGCCACGCCGACACTTTTCAATTCCGGTACCAAACGTCCCCAAATGTCCAGTTGTTTTTTGGTGGCCATGAAGGACGATAGCATCGACGGAATCTATGATACAATCAAAGAGTGTGCACAGATCAGCAAGTGGGCTGGGGGGATAGGTCTCCACATTCACAACATCAGAGCCAACAAGTCCCAAATCAAGGGAACCAATGGTATCTCAGATGGTATCATTCCCATGCTCAGAGTTTTCAATGCAACCGCGCGGTATGTGAACCAGGCTGGGCGTCGCAAGGGTTCAATAGCCATGTACATAGAACCTTGGCACGCAGACATCTTGGAGTTTTTGGAACTTCGGTTGAACCAAGGTGACGAAGAAGCCCGATGCAGGGATCTATTTCTTGGATTGTGGACACCAGACCTGTTCATGAAAAGAGTGGAAGAAGGTGGTGAATGGTCTCTGTTTAGTCCAGATGAAGCTCCTGGTCTTTCTGATTGTTACGGCGATGAATTCGAACGACTCTATACCCAGTACGAACAAGAGGGGAGGGCTCGAATGACCGTTCCGGCATCTAAAATTTGGATGGCCATTCTCAAGTCTCAGACTGAGACTGGTACACCCTACATGCTCTACAAGGATGCCTGTAACAAAAAGTCCAACCAGAAAAATCTTGGAGTGATCAAATCATCTAACCTATGCACAGAAATCATAGAATTTACAGACAAAGATGAGACTGCCGTGTGCAACCTGGGTTCACTGGCTCTACCTCGATTCGTGGACAAGGATGGTGTGTTCAACTACAATGCACTTTACAAGGCTGTGAGGATTCTCACCCGAAACTTGAACAAAGTAATTGATAGAAACTTTTACCCAACCGAAACCGGGAAAAAATCAAACACACGTCACAGACCGGTGGGGCTGGGTGTCCAAGGGTTGGCTGATGTGTTTGCCAAGATGAATATCGCCTTTGACAGTGAGGAGGCCAAAAAGATAAACATCTGTATTTTTGAGACAATTTATCATGCATCTGTGACTGAAAGTGTCACACTCTCAAAGGAGTATGGTTCCTATGAAACCTTTGAAGGATCGCCGGCTTCTCAAGGTTTGTTGCAATTTGACCTATGGGAGGGCGAAACACAGTTTTCTGGTATGTGGAACTGGACTAAGCTCAAACAGGATGTGAAAAAGTTTGGTATGAGAAACAGTTTGTTGGTCGCTCCCATGCCCACTGCAAGCACTTCACAGATTCTAGGAAACAATGAATGCTTCGAACCCTACACAACTAACATCTATCTTCGTAGAACTTTGGCCGGAGAATTTGTGGTTGTGAACAAGCATCTGGTATCCAAGCTGAAGGATCTTGGGCTTTGGTCTAAGGAAATGAAGGACAAGATGATTGCCAACAGTGGTTCTATTCAGAATATCCCAGAGATCCCAGATGATGTCAAAGAGGTTTACAAAACCGTATGGGAAATCAGTCAGAGATCAATCATAGACATGGCAGCCGATAGGGCTCGATTCATTGATCAGAGCCAGAGTATGAATCTATTTGTTGAAAATCCAACGGTATCCAAACTGTCCTCCATGCACATGTATGCGTGGAAGAAGGGTCTCAAGACGGGGATGTACTACCTGAGGACAAAGGCCAAGTCAAAGGCTATCCAGTTCACACTGGAACCATGCAAGAGTTGTTCGGCTTAAAGGTAATACTTCATAATTATACAGTATGAGATTTGTAGAAATCCCAGGTATTGAAATTGGTGATTTTTATAACAAGAGGATACCAATATGTATAAAGGAAACCAAGAAGCCTGTCAAGGTTCAGATTCCACGTATGTACATGCCCTTTGGAATTTCGGAGTTTGTTCCGGAGGTGGGTACACCAAAGTACAACATAGATTTTTCCATGAAGGGGTGGAATGAGGAGGGTAATTATGTGAAAAAATTTTATGATTTTGTGAGGGACGTGGAGGGTGCAGTCAAGGCCAAGGTCTCCGAACAGAGTGTGGAGATTTTTGGATCCAAGGTTCCAGATAGTGCTATCGATGCAATGTTTAACAGCAATATAAAAACCTCTGGTGATCGTGAACCTAAGTTTAGGGTGAAGTTGGATGACACGGCTATGATTTTTGATGTTAATCAGACTGAGATTAACACACCCTATGAAAATGGTATGTATGGACAGCACTCTGGTGTGTGTATGGTGGAGATTGCCGGGGTTTACTTTCTGAATAGGATGTTTGGTATCACGTGGAAGGTGAACCAACTTAAGGTCTACGAGCCCCAGAGACTAAAGGGGTTCCATTTCCAGTTGGAGGAGGATGAACCTGATTTTTGAACTACTTCAAAGTAATTTACAATAAGTGTGATGCAGAAATTATTAAAAATAGGGGTTTTTAATAATTTTTGTTTTTTTATGAAATTAAAAATAATCTAGATGACAATTTACATCATCATGAGGGACGCGAAAGGGTTGCCACGCATGCGTCTGGGCATGGTCTTGCGGCGGGTCGCGGCAGCCTTGCTGCGGTAGACGGTGCCGCCTGGGGAGGCCACCATAACCTTGGCGCGGGGCTTGCGTGCCTTGGGCGCTGGGGCGTTGAAACGGCCGCTCATTATGTTAGAGAGCATACGAGATTGCTGGGGTCCACGCTTCATACCCTTGTTGGTACGGGGCTTGCGCACACCCTTTGAGCCAGCGTTGGAGCGGGTCTTGCGGCCTGCGAGTGAGGCGGGCATGATAGCCTTGGGGACATTGCCCTTGTTGCTGCTAGAGAGCACACGGAGAGCACCAGTTCTAGAGTTCTTTCTGAACGCAGCCTTGGGGCTGTACTGCTTCTTACCATCGGTGGTCATCACGAAGGGCTTGCCCTTGGCGGACATGCGGATCATGCGCTTCTTGGAGTTGGCAAAGTTGGTGGTCTGTTCCATTTTCTTTAATGTATACTGAGAAAATATTTTTTCAGAAGCCCATTGCACAATATGCTCTTTGGGCTTCTTTAAGTACTTCACCCTTGAGCAATGTAAATTTAGCTGTGATTCCAAACTTTTTCTTAGCCTTTTTCACGCAGGCTTTCCAGGCTTCGGCTGCATCAATCATTTAATTATTGGTGACATAATTATCCCACCCCTTTTTGGCTATAGCTTCCATGTGACGCATACAAAGTCCCCATGTTGCCCCTGAGTGACCGCATTCCAATTTTTCACACTCCCAAATAATCTTTGTTAGTTGGGGGTGTGAACTGAACATGAATCCTTGTTCTGATTCAGGTGTAAAATATTTAATAAATTCCCATGATTTTGTGTTAGTCACAGCCTGGTATGTCAAATCCAACATTTTCCTGGTGTCTTTGTCTTTCACGTGGCTGAAGTCGCCCGGTGTATTCATTATTTGTTATACAACGTGAATTGACTTTAAGCAGATTTTTTCTTCTCGTAAATTTTTTTAGCCTTTTTGTAGACGGCTGTGCCCTTCTTGATGGGCTTGAATTTCTTGCCCTCCTTGAGACCACCAGCCTCCTCCACAGCCTCACGCCACATCTTGAGAGCCGGGTTCTTTTCACCAGCCTTTGACTGCTTCTTGGACTTCCAACGACGGTCGTTAAGATCGAAGAAAATATCCTTCTTGGTGAGACCACCCTCGGTACGCATGGCCGTACCGTGGCCAACTTGAGCCATAGATCCTACAGTTAACATCTTTACTTTAGGCTGAGAAAATCTTCTTCAGAGTCTTGATATTAATTGTAGACTTTGTGGCTGGAATCTGTTTGGCCAAACGCGGATCGTTAAGAACCTCCGAGCACGTGATAGCCTTGTGACCCTGTAGAGCCATTATGGATTGCTCAATACTTGGCAAATTATCCTCACCGGCATAGATTAACTTGCGCACGTAAACCTTGTTAGTCTGCCCGGTGCGGTGAGCCCTACCGATAGCCTGAAGTTCCGTGGCTGGGTTCCACGAGGGACTGGTTATGTATACCCTAGTTGCTTCCTGAAGGTTCAGGCCCTGTCCACCCGCCTTGATTTGAATAATGAATATACATTGGGTCACACATTTACGGAACATCTGAATTTGCTGGGTTCTAAGTTCCTTGGAAACTGAACCATCAATGCGGAACACAGTGATACCAGACTGGGCAGCCATCTCGTGGACTATGTCCATCTCACCCACAAATTGACAGAAAATAAGAGACTTTTCTGTGGGGTGAGTCTGGAGCATTTCTAAAAGAGTTTCCATTTTTTTGGAACGACCCTCCCACATCTCGGGATCCTCCCCATCCTTTTTGGATTGACCATTCATATAGAGTTGAGGATGTATCATGGCCTGACGGCACCTAAGGAGACATTCCAGAATGTGCATTGTGTGCATGGATACATTACTAGAATGCTTGAATATTTCCTTCACAATCTTAGAACACTTTTCCCACACATCACTATAGAGATTGCGCTCCTCTGGATACATTTCTAATTCCACATTCTGAAAGTCACATGGAGGGAGCTCAAGCCTGATGTTAAATTTGGCAACATCTTCCTTTGTACGCCTCAGAACAAAGGTTTCCTTAATCTTGGCAGACATACCCTGAACCAAGGATCGATTGATACCCAAAAAGTTGCACAAAGTAACAAAGTCTTTGATGGAATTGTATACCGGCGTACCCGAAAGGATCCACCTAATCTCACTGTGAAGATTGCGGATGCTGGTGGAAAGTTTGGACTTGGGATTACGAATCTCGTGACCCTCATCCAAAATCACCCTACCCCACTGGATCCGGTGAAGAACGGTAGATTCACCCTTGGGCTTGCCCTTCTCAACCAGGACACTGTATGGTGCAATCACCACGTGATACTTGAGAAACTCTGTAGGTTCACGGGTGCGTTCGGGACCATCGTGAACCAGAACATTTAGGTCTGGAGCAAAGTTTGCTAACTCCTCAGACCATTGAGTCACGATGGACTTGGGCACAATAATGAGAGTGCGCTTTTCAGGGTTTCCTAGTATGGTTGAGATGATCTGTACAGTCTTACCAAGACCCATCTCATCACAGAGAAATCCACCCTTGGGTCCACTCTCCGCAAACTCCCTAAGTAGGAGCCAAGATACACCCTCCCTTTGGTAGGGTGCGATAAGGCGACCCTTGAGGGTCTTGGTTGCGAGTTTGTAGGCTTCGGTGGCGCGTGTGGTAGCCATACTTGCTGTTTCTTACCCTAGGGGTCATCAGAGTTTAAATCATTTTTAGACAACTTTTTGGAAGCTACACTGGTCACGATCAATGCAATCTCAAAAGATAGCAATGCTACCTCAAGTTCAGCAAAGCCTATCACAGATGATTTGATATCATGGGTATTTACTATCGTATCAAACACGATTGGAAAGGCTCTGACACTTGCAGTTTTTAGACTGACTGGGCGTTTTTTTATTGCCCTTGTAGTCAACCTTCTGGTCACAACTATAAGTGGTTGCTTCATACCCTGGTATAAATTTATATTTTTATATGTAATCAATCACTAAAGTGATCCTCATCATCTTCACACTCTTTGATCATACACTGGGGAGGTGCCTCTGGAAGTTTTTTCGTAGTATTTCGGGTTCTTTTGGGTTTGTTTAATAGTTCCTCTACTCCGTGTTCACGGTGCCAAAGTACCTTGTTCCAAAAAGCCTCCATGACGGGCAATTGTTGTGCAAACCATTCTCGGTCTCTCTTAACCTCTGTGACACAGAATTCCATTGGTCCCGGCCAAGTTAAATCATAAGGTTTATATTGTATGAACACAGCTTCCTCCAGATCCAAGATGTCCAACAATAGTTGAATCTGGGGCATATAGTACACAGGAACCTCTGGAGTAATCTTGCGCTTGAGGGGACACTTAATCTCAACCAACTTTCCAGACTCTGTGAGTCCGTCGGGACTCCCACCCAACCATTTGTATTTTGGGTGTGGATACAGACCAATCTCGTGACAGACCTCACCGTACCTTTCACAGTAAATATCTCTGGCTTCATCCTCATACTTGTTACCGTGAAAGGTTGCTTGGTTTCCATCAAACTTGTTGTGACCACACTTTTTCAATATGAGACCCTCTGGCTTCTCGTAGGGATTCACACCAATTGCAGTCGCCACGTCACTCGCTGTAAGCATGTTGCCCCGAAGTTCCAACCATTCTTTAGACCTCTGGGCAGCATACTCGTGGGATATCAACTTTTCCACCTGTGGGTGCATTTTATTTAATATGTAGTCTATTTTTTAACTATTTTTGACATTCCTTTGCATTTGTAACATCACCTAGTACTATGTCATACGCCTCGCCGATCGTTTTACCTTGGTTCGCCATATAGTAAGCCACGGCACCGTTACAGCCAGGCCAGTTATCTAATTTATATAAAAGCGAAGAATCTTTGCTATCTTTATTTTTATAATAATATAGTGGCATATCTATAGGACATTTAGACATTTTACAGGGGTCAGTTGTGGGTGCGGGTGGTTGATAGTAGGGTGCATCATCTGGACAATCCACTTTTATAATATCATGATCATGTGAATAATAGTAACATGCACCATCTTCAATATCTTCATATTTTAAATCTCTATACCTATCTCCTCCGGATGTAGATGTCTTACACTGTAAATACCTATCATAATTAACTGATATACCTTTTACATCTACACCTCCAGTTGTTCC
>Ga0180431_10009730_pt1 | contig 10799 bp, 9 predicted proteins | sample SS_ome_11_FD_132459 | JGI IMG/M metagenome (GOLD analysis project Ga0180431, IMG submission 132459) | Hypersaline lake sediment archaeal communities from the Salton Sea, California, USA - SS_1_MS_1 metaG | ecosystem: Environmental > Aquatic > Non-marine Saline and Alkaline > Hypersaline >...
AACACAACCAGATCGCGATCCGCTTGGAACCGAGTTGCGATCGCGTGCTCCACCGCCTCTGAGTCAAAGGGATCCACGTCCTCCCCCTCAACTACCACATGCTTCAGGGAGGAGTGCCCCCGGAACGCAGCGGATATCGCACGGCGTCCATCGTCCGCGCTCTGCTTCGCAATCTGAACCACCGCGTGCAGCCAATGCCCCCCGCCCTCCGTCATCGAGACACTGAGACACCTGCACACTGAATTGACCGCTTCGTATATGCTCGGTTCTCTGGGGAGCCCCATTAGCAGCTTGTGCTCTCGACCGCCGGGAAGCAACGTCTGGTAGATCGCGTCGTCTCGACGTGTGACGCAGTCGACCTCAAAGACCGGTTGCATCCTTACGATGTCTCTCGTCTCGGTGAGATCTACGAAGGGCACCTCCTCGACCAGATGGTGAGTCAGTCGCCCTTCGAGCACGATCTCCGCGCTCGCCGGCACCTCAAGATCCAGAGTGACACATTTCACTACCGGTGTCGGCGTCAGCGCATTGGCGATAGAGAGCTCATCCACATCGGGGCCAGGCGACATAGCGGCAGCGACCAACACGGCCATCGAGTTGCCAATGCACACGGCCATCGGCAGATCGCCCGAACTCTTGCTCCACGCCACGTGCGTACCCCGGTCCTCCACTACTCGGACCGCGAACCGGTTCCGGTCCAGAAGCTGGAACCGGTGGAAGCAGATATTGCGACCCAGATCGGCATCCTCTATGACGGCCACTCCCGCAGTAACGTAGGGTCCACCGTCTTCCGCGAAGTACGTGTTGATGGGCAGCCGTTCCAGATCTACCTCTCGCTCCACCACTTGCTGGCATGGGGCCCCACCCACGCGCGATGGTCGAGTCGGCCCTCGCAGCGCACCCATCAGCCGCGGGACCAGTTCTTCAACCGTCATTCCCAAACCAAGTGCGATGGTCTCCCTTGACGAGCACAGACCCGCAGTCACAGACAGGGCTCTGCTCCGAACCGCCCTGAAGAGCACCGGGCTTTCCTCGAGAGCATGTATCACTCGGGCCATCTCCAGGTGCGGGTCAACCTGACAGTCGCAGGTCTTGACTAGTCCGAGCTCATCCAGCTTGTGTAGCAACTTCCTCAGATCCACCCTAACCCCCACCTCCTAGTCCTTCCTGGAGATCTTGTAGACCTCCAGGTCCCGGGGAACTACCACGTCGGGAAACACGGCGGAAGCTTCTCGCAGTATCTCTCGATCAGAGTATCGGCGCGAGATGTGTACCAGGAACAACTGCCTCACTCCCGCCTCGCGGGCAAGCGTTGCCGCCTGAGCAGCCGTTATGTGACCGAACCGTGCGGCGAGATTCGCGTCTCGCTCGACGTACGTAGACTCGATGACCAACGCATCGGCGTCTTGAGCATACGGCACCAGATCCTTCACCCTTCCGGCGTCTCCGACGAAGACCAGCTTGGTGCCCTGTACCGGCTCCCCCAGCACGTGATCGGGCTCGATCACCATCCCGCTGGGAAGAGTCACACTCTGACCGGCGACCAGTTTCTTGCGCTCAGGTCCCGCCGGCACTCCCAGCGCATCGGCGATATCGGCCAGGAACGGCCGCCGACTCTGCTCCTCGAATACGAAGCCGTAGCAGCCTGGCCCACGATGGTGAACCGGGAAAGCCTTCACGGTCAGCCACTCGTCGCTCCAAAGCAGTCCGGGCTCTATCTCCTTGTACTCCAGTCGTATGGCCGGCTCGTCTCCTCTCAAAACCACCTTCATTAGATCGCGCACTCTCTCCAGCGCCCACGAACCCCCGTAGATGCTCAGGTTGGAGGCAGACTCCCACCGCGCGAAGGTGGAGACCAGTCCCCCCAGTCCCAGAATGTGATCCAGGTGACCATGGGTCAAGAGAATCTTGTCCAGCCGCTTGAAACCCAGCCCGCTGCGAAGGATCTGTCGCTGTGTTCCCTCGCCACAATCCACCAGGAAGCGCTCCGCCCGAAACATCACCATGGCCGACGAGAGTCCCCGGTCAACCGAGGGGGCCGAGGCTGACGTCCCCAAGAATGCGATTTCAATCATGTCAGGTCACCAGCCTTCTTCCCCCGATCTCTCTGTCGGAATACCGATCGTAGACCGATGGGAGATACCTGGCGTACAATGCCAGGTTGAAGCGTCGAGGATGTTCTCGACGGTACTCTCGCAGACGCCCAAGGTCCAGGTCCGCGAACAGGACCTCTTCTCTTGTCGCACTCTCGGCCTGAGCCACCACCCCCGTGCCATCCTCCGTCATCTCCAGAGGCGCGTAGACTCCGCTACGCCCCTCAAATCGCACCCCCAGCATCTCCCCAACCATGAAGCAGGCGATGCCGTAGGCAGGACTCTCCTGTACTCGGCCCCAGACTCCTCTGGACTGCGCCCAGGCATCGTAGGCAGCCGCGTCAGCCGCCGGATCGATCACTATCTCGGCTCCCCTCAACCAGGCGACTCGAATGGGCTCAAAGAAAGTGTGGTCCATGCAGATGGGGAACGAGACCCTGCCCACCGAGGTGTCGAAGACCTCAATGCGATCACCGCGCCCCATCCCCCAGGTCGCCTCCGCCGGATACAGATGTGTCTTTGGTTGAGTTCCGATCAGGCATCCATCGGGTCCGAACAGGCACCCACACTTCAGCAGCATACCTTCCGCGTCCATCTCCAGGCCGCTCCCCGCCACGATGTGCACTCCAAAGCGCTCGGCGAGAACGGAGAAGGTAGTCCGGTAGATTCGCCGGCTCACGGAAGCCAGAAGCCCGAGGAGGAAAGCCATCGGCACGGCCCCACTCTCGAACTGCTTCAGCTCATCGCCCTCGGACCCGCGTTCGGCGAATCGCTTCACACCCGGGATGAGCCCTCCAAGAGGATAGCTTCCTGCATCCTCCGGAAACACTACCAGATGGGCTCCTCCCCGAACGGCCTGACGCACCAGGCGATACGCGGTAGCAGCATACTCTGCGGCGCCGGCCATCAATCGCCCGCCGAGCTGCACAACCCCCACCCGAGTAACCACGCCCTCGGACTCCGCGGATCGCTCGTACTCTCTTTCGGAGAGCGCCCGGTGAACCAGCGAAGGACGGGATCGCCACCACAGAACCGGCCTGAGAAGCAGACCCAGCGCCGCAAACGCCAGTCCTCTCGCCATCCTAGTCGGCACTCGCTCGTGGCGTCAATCCTGCACCTCGATCCGAATACGCTTGTTGATCCTGCCTTTGCTCTTGTAGTTCACGATGCGAATCGCGCCTATCTCTCCCGTGTTGGCTACGTGGGTGCCACCGTCGGCCTGAGTGTCCAGTCCTTCTATCTCCACAATCCGAACCGTCGTGATCCCGGCAGGTAGAAGATTGATCTTGGTACGAATCAGGTCAGGATGTCGATCGGCCTCATCCCGGGGAAGGAAACTCACATGCACGGGATGCGAGGCTGCCACTTCGACGTTGACCCGCTCCTCGATCTCATGCACCAACTCGGCACGCAGAGTCTCGAATTCGAAGTCCATCCGACCCCGCAGGGGTTCCATGTTGCCCCCCGTAACCTTGGCACCGTAGTCACGCCAAACCACTCCGCACAGGACGTGAAGAGCGGTGTGAGTCCTCATGAGCCGGTAGCGCCGGTCCCAATCCAGTTCACCACGAACCATGGTCCCAACGGCTGGGGGCTCCCCTGCGACTTCGTGCAGGATCGCAGATCCGCTGCGCCGAGCCTTGGTCACGGCCCACCGATCCGAATCACTGGCCAGAGACCCCAGATCGCAGGGCTGGCCTCCCCCGCCCGGGTAGAAGGCCGTGGCATCCAAGATAACGCCCGATCCCTCAAGCCCAAGCACCTGGGCCTCAAAGGTCCTAAGATACGCGTCACTCTGGTACAAAGAGCGAGTCTCCATTCCATCCCCCCCCAGAAACGTGAGCTGGCCTGCACTACCGCGGATTTGGACTCATCGCCCGTGGCTGTACATGCCGGGAAAACACTCTCGATACAACCCACAGTTCAGGCTGCGATAGATCGGATAGGCATCGACTACCCGTTGAAGGGCGGCGAAGTCCAGTTCTGTCGCAACGATGCCCGACCGGTCGGAGGCGGCTGTGCAACCCAGTACCCCACTGCCATCGTCCGCCATCTCCAGCGGACCGTGGATCCGAGCCCGGCCAGGAAGATCATCACCGATCAAGCAGCTTTCGATACCGAAGACCTGGTTAGCCTGGATCTCGCGCCACAGACCGCGCATCCAGGCCTCGCGTAGCAAGGACCCACCGAGCCGGAGGTGTACCAGCACGTTTGCTCCCTGCAGGCACAAGATACGGCTCACCTCGGGGTAGGACACGTCAGCGCCGATGAGCAGCCCAATCCGTCCGACCGGCGTCTCGAAAACGCACAGCTCGTCTCCGGTGTCCCATCGCTCCTCGCTCTCACCCCAGGCCAGGTGCGTCCGCGCCTGTATACCCAGGGTAGCGCCGTCCGGTCCGAACAGATAGGCCACCTCAGACAGACGGCCATTGCAGTCCATCGCCAGGGTGCTACCGAAAACCAAGAACAAACCCGCTTCACGCGCCAGTCGCGCCCCTGCCAGCTCGTAGGCCCGGGTTAGCCCCGACCCGGCACTCTCATAGCACCGAGCCAGATCTTCGCAGTTCGCCGGGCGCACTGCATCGAGCAGGCAGTGTTCCATTGCTTCCGCACTCAACACCCCGAGAAGGGCAACCCCTACGTATCGCGGCAGGGCCACCAGACTCGCACCCAGCTCTCGTGCCTCCCCGAGCATCGGTCGGAAATGCTCCAGGAACTCGCTGTCCGATCTAGCCCAGAAAGCCTCCAACTGCGTCGCCGCAGCCACCGTGGTGCCAAGCATCCCTGCCCCCGGCCTGCCCTCCTCTAGCGCACCGATTCGATACGGCTCACGACAATCCTACGTCCATCATAGTCATCGGCGAGCAGCATCTCTCCCCATAGCCTCACCGGAAGCTCATCGCAACTGGCCTCCACGATCGCCATCTCCACTTGCTCACTTGCCGGCTGCACACCGAAGCGCTGACCGTCGTTCCTCTCCAGGTAGTCATCGTACTGGGCCCCTAGGCACGTGGGGCGGATCGTGCCCAACCAGCCGTCCACGGGACCCTCGGGGATCTGCTCCTTCGGAGGAATCGCAGGAGATCCCAGCACTTCCAGTCGATCCACAACGATCTGCCTTCCCCGGGCGTCGATTGCCGAGGGCAGCAGTTCGCCCCAGATTCGCACCGAGAGGCGTCCGCAGGCGGCTTCGGCCAACTCGGTACGTATGGACTCATCCACGCTGTCGATCCCGTACCGCTCGCCGTCGTCCCGTTCGAAGAAGTCGTCGAACTGGGCCATCCTGCATAGCGGGATGACCTGACCTTCCCAACCCTCCACGTGCTCCACCTGGGTGTCATACACCTCACCCGAGGTCACGGCGCGTCCCTCCCAGGCGAAGCCCGTTGTCGTATTCCAGACCTTCACCTGATAGTTGGGACGAGGCACCACGGGGTATTGCATTGTGACAACCCAGTCGCCTGATCGGAACCGATACGTCGCGCTGCCCACCAGTCCCTTTGGCGTGACGTTCTCCACAGACCAACCGTTCACCGGCAAGGTATCCAGGCCGCCATCCTGACGCAAGTGACCGACGACTCTCTCGTGAGCCGATTTCACCTCTTCAGGCACTGGCGACTCACTCTCGTGCACCTGGCCATCAGCGGTAACCACTCCTCGCCACGCGAAACCCGTCTCATCGTTCGACACAGTGACCCTGTAGTCCGAGCCAGGTGCCACCGGGCGCTCCAGGGCGATGACCCATGCTCCGGACCTGAACTCGTAGTCGACCGATCCGCTAGCGCCCTCCGGGGTCGTGATCCGGTCTTCCCATAGCAGCCGCTCCGGCAAGGCAGCGTAGGGCTCGTGGAGGCGAATGAATGCCAGGGTCACATCCCTCGCATCGATCATTCCCCCCCTGACCAGATCCTCAGTCGGGGTCATCGCCGGCGTCGGAGACACAGGGGGTTCCGGAGTCGGGACATACGACACGGGTGTAGAGTGCTCCTCACGGCAAGCACCGAGCATTGCGCCGATCATCAGCGCGAACACCACCAGCCCCAGCAGAGGTCGACGTCTCACACCTTCCTCCTCACAAGTACGCGGTCGCTCAACACTACTCTCAGCATCACCCTGGGCATCGGGGACACTGGGCGGCTCACCTATTCTACCATCATTGGCACACAGGGCAAAGTCACTGCAGATTCCGGTGGGGTGCGCACCCACAGAGACATGGGGATCACGCGGCCCTGCACCTTAGTGATTGGGGATAGACTGGCAGCGTGGGCTATCTCCAGACATGTGTCAGCTCTCAGGCGTAGGTTATGTTATGCTTGACAGGGCGTTCACTTTGCCCTATACTACGTGTAGACGCAAGTGCCAAGTGGCTGTGCGCCCAGTTGCTCACTTGCTGGCTGGCGGGGAGGGGTGAACGGGTATGTCGAGCTTCAGTCCGAGTGGAGGCTTTGCGTACGGTGTCGCCCTCACCCTGCTCGTGCTCTACGGATTGAACTGGATCCGGAGGAGATTCAAGGCGGTGCAGTCCTTCTTCCGGCCGCAGACGGTTGCGCACCAGACTGGGAAGAGCCCTTTCCGAGTATTCGTCGACCTCCTCGGGAACACGTTCCTCCTGGCAGTAGTTGCCTATCTGGCCGTACAGGCTGTTCGCCTGTACGTCGCGGGTCAGTAGCCTCGCTGATCCCAGTACGGAATCCCTAACCGGCGCTATCGGATCCGCCGACTCCTTCGAATACGACTCGAAAGCATGAATGCCAGCGCACCAACGAGGCGCTTGGGAATCGGTCCTGGATCCGTCACCGTAGCGGTTCCGGGATCAAGACCGTTGACTCGCATGCCTTCCGGTGCCCCCCAAGGATACGAGGGTCCTCGACCGAGTCTGGGCAAACGCCCTGCTCGACGGCCACTCGGGACGGCAGAACGCTCAGTTCCAAAGAATTCCTATCACGTCGGCGCCCATCATCCAGATCAGTGGCCGGCCCATCGGGAGGCGATGATGCGAGACGTCATCTCTTCCGCGTCAGGGGTGTCCACGTCGTCTCTCAACACAAACCCTACGCCTTGAGCTTGAGCGTCACGACCTGCCACGCACGGGCACTGAACCGCACCGCCCTGCCCTCCGCGGCCAGCTCCCTCTGCTCTTCCTCGTTCAAGTTGACTCTGGTCACCTGCTGAAAGGAACTGGCCAACCGCAGCGTCACATCCACTGTTTGATCACTCATGTTGCATCCTCGCACGATCAACCCATCCCCATCCTCCGCCTGCTTGACAGCAGTGATCACGAACTCCGATGGATCAGATTCGACGAAGCTCAGACTGGCAGGCAGTGGCCCGTCGCTGGCACACACTGACACGGCGCGAAGCGGTGCATTGAGGGCATGGGCCTGAGCGCAGGCGTTCTCCCAACCGCCCTGATGCGGTATGAGCGCATACTCAAAGGTGTGTGTGCCGGGACACTGTCCCCCAGGTGTCGGCAGACTTGGGCCTGCATTTCCCGGGCGGCTATGCAAATCCCCACGAGAAAGCCAACCCACGCATCGAAGCAGTGTCAGGGCGACGGACACACCTCCATCGAGAGGAATGACCTCGTACTCCGACAGGCCCCGGTTGGCGACCAACAAGCCAACCTGACCATCGTTCACATCCACGAAGGTCCGTTGGTGCTGCGTCGGCACCGGCTTCTCGCACCACCCCTCAGTATCTCGAGGCAGCGCCACCGGCCGGGTCACGACGTCGAAGTGCCCCTCGCCGTGCGACACATCGGTCTGAATGGGCGTGGGAAAGTGCACTCGCAGCCGGTGATCACAGGCCTGGTTCTCCACGGTGGTGGTGAAGTCTATGCGCCGCACACCAGGAGACAGGCTCACCAACGTCGTGACGGGAAGGTCTAGCATCTCATCGCTGCGCTCAGATCTGCCCTCACTCAGCTTTGCCGGCACACTGAACCTCTGAGCGATCTCCACCGTCCAGCGAACCGGCCCGCTCTCGATCAGACGCACCCTCGGAGGGGCTGCGGGAGCCGTCACCAGCGTATCGCGATGCGGTGCACAGTAGTTGTACTCATCTCCTCGATCGCCACCGTCCACGAAGTGATGAACCCCGGGGAAGACCATGCCCGTGGACTTGTCGTTGACGGTCAGGGTGCCGGTAGCCGAGTCGACCCGGACGGCATAGAACTCGTTTTCGATGCTCTGATGCTCACCAGCGGGACCTACCAGCTCCCTCCCCCCAGTAATCGGTCGAACCGTGAACGTTCTGTAGCCGCGCCCGGGCACGTCCCGGGCCACGAAGCTCAGCTCCAGTTTCGGACATCGATGAAGCCGCACCCCAAAGCTCTGGATTCGCTCATCCTTCATCAACGTCTGTAGGCGAGCCTTAGCCTGATCGACAGCCACCGCGTCGTCCCCGCACGGAGCCAGAGTTACGTCAATCAAGAGTGTATCTCCAGACTGGGAGAGCTCCACAGCCTGAACCCCCTCTCCCCGAACGAGACCCTGGTTGACCATGACAAGGGTATTCAGAAACGCCGGGCGGCCCAGGTCCCTGGTATCAACGTCAGGCACCTCCCGCGACACGATCCGACACGGCATGATCTCTCCGCTCTCGTTCACCACCTCTACAGCCTGGGTGTCCTGTAGTGCAGAGATCTGAACGATCACTACGTCGGTACGCGGCCCCGAGACTGGGTTGAACACGACCACCGGCCATCCCTCCAGAGCTGTAGTGTCCGCTGCTCCGGCGATGGCCTCCAGGCTCTGGCGCGTCACCTCCTCGCCAATCTGCTCCACCCAGTCGAAGCGGACGTCCATCTCCTTGTGAACCACATCGACACTGCACCCGCAGATGGAGTCGTGGGGATGGTTCTGAATCAGATAGCGCCAGGCCTGCCAGGTGAGCGCTGGGAGGTCGCTGGTGGGCGTCTCCAGATGGCACAGAGTGGCGAAAGCAGAGAATGGCTCGGCCCACTTCTCCAGCAACGTCTCGCACCAGGCATTCCGCTGCTTGATCCACATACGCGTCGAGAAGACTCCCGGGAGCACGTGCGCTCGTTCCGGCGAGCGTAGCTCACCCCGACGCAGCTCCAGACACGGGCCGGCGGCGCGCACCGCGGCGACGAACTGAGGAAGCGTGCCATGGCGCACCTCCAGGTCGGACAGTCTGGCATCGGCGAAGGCGATGAGGCGAGGGAGTCCCGGCATCGCTTCCAGGTGGTCGGTACCATTCATCGCCAGAACGTGCTGCGTCGTGGCATACGGGGCAAGGGAAGCCACCATCTCCTGCAACCGAGTCGTGAATGCCTCTTCCTCGTCCGGCAGGCGGGAGGCGTTCCCGTAGCTATCGCGCAGGTGAAGCACCAGTACTTCGCTGCCGTCCGGTGCAGCCCAGCGAAACTCGTTGGGCGCCTGTCCAACGCCGCGCCAGAACACGGCCACATCCAGGTCAAACCCACGTAGGATCTGCGGCAACTGGCTGATATGCCCGAAGGGATCGGGGATGTAGCCGACGTCCATCTTGGCGCCAAACTGGTGGGCGATCCTGTCCCCCAGTATCAGATTGCGGATCGTCGCCTCCGGCCCGACCAGGAACTCATCCGGCAGGATGTACCAAGGACCTATGACCAGTCGCCCCTCCTGAACGCACCGCCGCAGCATCTCCTCCCGCTCTGGGCGGATCTCCAGGTAGTCCTCCAGGACGATGGTCTGGCCATCAAAGGTGAAGTGCCGGTAGTCCGGATCCTCAGCCAGCAGATCGAGCAGGCGGTCCGTCAGTTGTACCAGTCGGATGCGGTACTCCTGGAAGGGCTGGTACCACTCCCGGTCCCAATGCGTGTGGGGGACGATAGTGAGTGTATGGGTCACGATTGCTCTCCTTGCTGGCCGCACCATCAGGAGCCGTTGTGCTACCATCCACGGTGCCCGTGACGTCAAACCCGACGTGGCATCAGCCCTCGGCTCCCCCGGTGGGTGGATTGGGGCGCTCTTCGACCAATATGCGCCTCACACATTCCGGGTGATTCATGCAGTATACGACGTTACACGCGGGCGTCAAGGGACCGGAGTCATGGATCATGGGGAAGCGCACGTCGAGCATCGGCCGGCTTCCGATAACGGGACGACAAGACCACCGTCGAGAAAGTCGATGTACCTGGGTACGCTACTCGCGTGAAGGCGGCCAGGCATGGGGCCACTGAAGTAGGCAATGTTGAAGGTCCTCACCACAGAGGAGCCCGGCATGACCCGATCGTCGCCGGGGATGCGGTGGGATTGGGGCATCTTGCTGTCGAGTCAGTGAGTGAACACGTGACTGCCCGTCCCGCCGCGCCGTCAACTGACAAACCCCTCGCACCCGCGGGGTCAACGACGCACTTGACAGGAGCGAGATGGTCGACCGGGGAAGAGGAGTTGACCTTTCCGGGTATCGCGACTATCATGACCCCTGCTAGTTAACGGGGGCTACCCGGATCTGCTCTACGTGCAAGAAGGGATCCATTCTTCGCTGGGCTACGTCACCCGGCTCCGCGCCCAGGTATGTGCCGGAACCACAAGGACAAGACCGTTGAACCCGGACGATGCCCTCAGATGAAAGCACTGGTGCTCGAAGAGTATGGTCGATTCCGGTACAGGGCTACCCCCGACCCTCACGTGGGACCGGATGACGCCCTGATCGAGGTCAAGGCGTGCGGGATATGCGGCGGCGACGTTCACGGAA
>Ga0180431_10009731_pt1 | contig 10796 bp, 12 predicted proteins | sample SS_ome_11_FD_132459 | JGI IMG/M metagenome (GOLD analysis project Ga0180431, IMG submission 132459) | Hypersaline lake sediment archaeal communities from the Salton Sea, California, USA - SS_1_MS_1 metaG | ecosystem: Environmental > Aquatic > Non-marine Saline and Alkaline > Hypersaline >...
CGCCTTCTACTCTGGTAAAAGGGCTCATCAATGATTGCGAAGCACCTACTATTACTTTCGCACCTTTTTCTGCAAAATCTTTAGCAAATCTAACGTTAATTATTTCATCGCCAAGCCCACCTTCACCTCTAATTATTAAATGCTTGTCCTTTAAATCGTCACCAAAATTATAAATAGGCTTATTAGTCATTAATGGCGGCGACCCAAATACGCCTTCCCATCTACCTCTATCAAGCAACTCAAAACCTTTTTGTAAATCTCCGTGACTTAATACGTACCAACCTCTATTAAAAGCGGCTCTATTACATTGCGGTCTTTCTTTCTCAAGAATCTGAGCTATTCGCCAAGCTTCCTCAAAATCACCTTTTAATCCAACCTGTAATTGCTTGTCCAATAAATCCATACCACCGCTCCTCAAATTAATATTATAGATGTAGTAATACTATATATTTTATATGTACTACACAATTACTATGATACAGTAGTTTCTACCCAACTGCCATAAACAACGTTGTAATTGATGATGTGATTAGCATAGTTAGAACCAGAAATGGTTTGAGTATATTTCTTACCTCTCCAAACTTCTTCTATTCTCAATAATTCATTAGCATTATTATAATAATAAGTAATTTGAGGATTATACCCATCACTACCCACAGCGGTACTGTAATATTTAGGTTTTTGCAAATTCCTATCGTATGTCTTCGGTACTAAAGGCATTTATCTTACCTCCTAGTAATTTCCAATTCATTAATACGTCTTCGAAGTAATCTACATAGAGTATCTTTGTTTGCCATTTGATTAGCTTCACGAAAAGCGTATTTTAATAATTTAATATCCGTGATTTTTTTCAATTCTACTCTGGCAGTTCTAACAGACATACCAGTAATATCAGAAATTTCCATTTCTTTTTTAACTATGGGCTTGGTTATTTTATCAGGCTGTAATCTCTCTCTTTCAGGTTCTTCTGATTCAGTCTTAATGATTTTTTCTTTTTTATTCACTTCTTCCTTTTTTTCATCCTGATAAACAATCTCCCATACAGTTCTGTCTGGTAATTTAATCTGTCTCAACCAATCTACAAAAGGCTTTCCTTCTTGAATGTCATGCTTTTCACCATATTGTTCAAATAATTCATCCAAAGGTATTTTATGACCAGGACCAACCGATCTTTTCATAGCATGACGCCACCCATTACTTTTATTCTTTACGTATCCATTCATTTTCCTTATCCTCCATATATTTATAGTTCATTTTCCTTGTCCAAACCTACATGGTTTGAATCTATTCTATCAATTATAAAATGTAAAATATTAGATAATCTATGTAATATAAGCCCCATAAAAAACAACGCCAGTATCCGTGGCAGTAAATTGTTCATGTATAAATACAGCATTAGTATGCTGAATAAGCTCACCCACACTGACGTGCAATATGGACAGTCCAACAAATCGTGGACGAATCTCAATATTCGAATGTCGCTATTAAATAAAAATTCTCTAAGCGGTTTAAATAAATTTGATTTAGATAATATATTTGTAATAGATTCGGTTAAAAAAATCGCCGCGATCAATTGCAAAATCCAATCCATAATTACCTCATTATAAAGGCGTGCCCGCCAATATTGGCGGCACACGCCATATTATTACAATGATTATAAAGATCTGTCGATGATCCCCATACCCAACATACGAGGATCCAAGCATGCAAATCCAATCTCTTCCCAACCAAAAAATCCAGCTTTCTGAACTCTAAGAAGGGTAGGATCATCATATGCCTCATAATCTTTACGAATAGGCATTACTAGAGAATCATTAACGCTCAAGTCAAAACCAAGAATCTGGGTTTCGCCTAAAGTATCTACGGTACCATCAGCTGCGGTAATGTTAGGATTATCCAAAGTATACGCATTGTAAACTTCACCGCCGCCAGCGATAAATTTACCAAATGCTGAAGTACTTCCATTAATGTTATACAAACCAGTGGCACCAAGATGCTGTACCTCATGAAGAGTTACATTCCACAAACTTCCCATTCCACCAGCCTGAAAAATTTCACGTCTGGTAACCGGGTCTATATCAGTATCGGTCCATTCACGAATATCAGCTGCATCTTCAGGTGAAACGTACAGATCTGTAAGCGTACGACCAATTCTTTTAAAACCAACGATCATTTTGTTAATAAGCTCTTTTGAAAGATAACCAGCTCCAGTAGAGCCTGGGTCAATTTCATAAATAGGAGCAGGGCGTGATCCAAGCAAACCCTTACCAAAAAATCTTGAGGTAGCCGCGGGAAGAATTACCCTCCAACCGCACTCTTCCTCGTATTCTGAAATTGCTTTGGCTGCTTTTTCCGCTGCGCGAGCTGCAATATCAATTCTCGAATCCCTAGCATAAGTGAGTTTCCAGTCACCAGAAGCATCGATGGTGAATGTAGGAACATATACTTCTTCACCAATACCTTCGATGAAGTTCTGAGCGACATAACCAAGGCCTGGCAGTACCCACACGGGTATCTCGAAATCTTCCAATTGATCTGTTACTTATAATGACCTCAGCATTATCTGTTAGGCGGGGAAGCTCTTCGGCATTCCCTCTCGGCGTTTCCGCCGAGCTCAGACTATATCATCACCCTATCTACTCTAACACTGTTTAGGGGGAGAACGTATAGTCGTTGAGGATATAAGTTAATATTATACATAATATTTAAATTTATACTGCATACATTCAGGAACAAATTCGTAGAAATTACTTACTAACCTACGTAGTTTATCCTTACCGCTAATACATATATAATACGATTTACCAGAAGGATAGGTTCTACTATTTATCCTAAATCCCATCCCATACTTTTCAGATAAATTTCTACACAAAGAGACATTCTCTGCATAAGTAAAACACTCAGTATGTAAATCCATACGATAAACACCAAACTTCTTATTATATGTTAATGACCCATCATCACAAACCCAGATAGCCATGGAGATATTACTTAACAAATCAGATATATTATTAGGTATAATTTTAACATTGTTAGGATAAAAAATTCCTTTTATATATGTTAACCATGGGTGCGAAATTGTTGCAAACATATAACTATCCGATACATTACATTTAATACCACAAATACAATGCGATTTTCCATCGGTCTTAATTACCTTAGAAGTAGTAAATGGCTTCAAAACTTTGTTTTTCCAAAATAAATAATCCTTTTGTTTTTCACCATGCCTAACAACAAACCGGGCGTTCTTAGCATCTTTACCCATAGTAAGTGACCCATCACCAAGCACATTACCTATTACTATATCTTTCTGATACTCTGTAAATCCAGTCTCCTTTAACTCCTGGTAAACACTACGTGTAGAAACCCTAGTGGGTATTTTATAATAAATCAACCAATTCCTGACAGTAGGAGCTGACACGTTATAAAATGCCCCTATAGAAGACATAGACATATGTTTATCTACATACATATCATATAATAAATCTTTTGTTACCGGTATATTCATATTAACTTATCTTTCCTGCTGATTGTCCCTATCTATAAGATTTTTACCGTCTCGGTACCTATAGCCTAACAGGAGTTCCCAGCATATAGTTCTCTTTATTTATACTATATTACTATAGCAGTGGCCAAAGATTTAGCCACAGGATAACTTGCCTGTGCGCCAGGACCTAGTCTTTCAACAGCAAATAGCTGTCTCATAATAGAATCTCTCTCAACTGCTTGAAGGATAGGAGTAGTTAGAGCAGCAGCAAAAGCTTTATACGCCGCCAAACCCTCGTTAGTATTCACGGCAGCGGTAGCTTTAAACAGTTTTTGCATTTCTTTTGTATCCATAATCTAACTGTCCTCCTAAATAGTTTTGGATGCACTAAACGTGCTTTAATCCAAATAAAAAATATATTATTATACCAAAATCTTTACTCTGATTGGATACAGAGTAGTATTGGCTACATTAGCTGTAACCTGAGCTGCGCTAGCACCTTTCATTACATAAGCTAGAATACCACCATCAGCAGTGGTCTGGGTATTATTAGTAGCGCCAGAATCACAAATTTCTGACATGCTGCTCTGACGCACGTACATTGCAGTACCAGCGTTCAAACCACCACTACCATAGTAATGAATAGTATCCCAAATTCCAAGATGTCCAACACCAACAGGCGCAGGTTTTGTACCATTGATATGGCCGTTGCTATCATAACTTGGCTGTGCAACTACGTCAGATGATCCAAGGTCGCCAGGCATATAAAACCCAGCTGGATGAACTGAATGATATCCAGTCTTTACTTTCTGCATCAAGAAACCAAACGCACGTTTGTTTTCATTAGCAGTGTAAATTTTTACCGTGGCATCAGCCTGAGAGTCATCAAGATAACAAACTGAACCTGCGTAAGCCATAACATCGCCCGATCCACCAGAAACCGTGGTTTGACCATAGAACTGGCAGAACTGATTTTCTACAACAGGATGTCTAGGAATAAACATAATTACCTTTCCTCCTTACACAATATTTTCAAAAAGATTACTTACTGTCTTTCTTGGCATATCTTGAAGCCATGGCTTTGCCAAGCTCTCTATATTTAGAAACCATATCCTTTGAAGGGGTACCTTCCATATTAAGAGCAGCAGCAACAGCTTTCATCGGGTCAATCGAATCTTCAGAATCAGCAGCAGCTTCTTCTTCCTCACCTTCTACTTCAAAATCTTCTTCAGAAGCGTCTTCTTCACTTGAGGTCTCCTCTTTTTCTTCAGCAGGAGTTTCTTTAGCTTTTTCTTCTGAACCGGCGGGGGTAGAACTTTCAAGTTCCTCAAGAATACTCTTACGGAGCTCGATACGTTCATCTTTGTAAGCTGCAAACTCTTCATCTTCCATTTCACGAATCTTGGCAATCTGATCCTTTTTAGCTTTTTCCTCGGTAGCAGCTACGCCGCCTTCTTCCAACTCGGCATATCTAGTCTGAGCAAGTTGATCTTTCTTCATATTAAGAAGTTCTTCCTCAGCCGCTTCCGCTCTTTTAGTTAATTCTTCTTCTTTAGCTTCAAGATCAGACTGTGCTTTCTCAAGATTCTTCTCTAGATCTTCTTTACTACCAGATAACTCTGAAATAGTTGCTTCCAATTCTTCTACTTTAGTAGCAAACTCACTTAGTTCTTCATCTTTTGCCTCTAAAGATGAGGTAAGATCGTTTATCTTCTCAGCAGACTTATTCAGAGCCTCTTCAGTTTCTTTACGCATAGCAGCTTCTTCTTTTTGCTTAAAGATACTGTCAACAATGGCTTGAATATCTTGAGTAAGTTTATCAGTCATGAACTAAACCTCCCTATAAATTTTCAAAAAATAACAAATTCTACAACCAACCTCGTGTGTAAATAATTAAATTTTTAATCACCATTTCCTTAACCTAATACGTAGTTTTATTAATATTTATTAATCACCAGTATAAGTTACAGATGACGCTCTCCAAAATACCTGAGTAGTATCGGTTGGATTGAAAGAATGACCGACGCCCAGCATAAATAAGACATCAAATCCACATGCTTCTGACGGAGCCCCAGTGGTTTTCAATTTCACTACGTTATTTACTACGTCTTTTTCTACGTAATAAGATAACACAGCTCCACCAGAAGAAGTTGGTACCATGCCTACGCCAGCTTCAGCCACTTTCTTACCATGAAACTCAACACCGCTAGCCAGTACAACTTCCGTACTGCCGGATGCCAAAGTCACGTGATCTCCCCAAATAAAAGGAACCCTGCGACCATTGCCCAAATTTCTGTAAAGTATAGCTTCCGAATCGGCAGCGTTTACCCTAACTACTTTGGGAGTACTTTTCTTTTTACCAGTTTGTGCTTGTGGCATGAGCGATTTCCTCCTTTATTAGTATTAACTCAACAAATCTAATAACTTGGCCAAAAGACCGCCTCTTTTGTCTTTAGCCTCCAAATCATTCAATTTATGTTGAGTATAATTCTTAGTTATCGCAACAACTTTATTTCTAAGGCACTCTGGATGATCGGCGCCCCTTGAAGGTGATGTACACCCAGTATCATACAAAGTACACCAATCTTCATGCAAAACTTTTGCGTCAGGACCTTCAAACGTTGCGTCAACAACTCGTCTTTTATAATTAACGCAAATACCGGGACTAGTTTGAGTACGAGTATCATAAGCACCTGGACCATCAGTAGTAGCTGCTGGAGAAGTTACGATAGCCTCTGCGTCTTCCTTATCCATTTCGGGATCTAGTTCTATCACAATTTCTTCCCCCTCTTTTTTTACTTTAGCGGTTTCTAAAATCACTGACCTTGGATTAGCTGGATTTTTTACTAGCCCACATCCAGAAAACATCAAATCTCTTAAAACTCTAGCTATTTCTCCCTTTGCAATTTCCTTTCCCTTTTTTAATATCCTAGCTACCCTTCCAAGTATGTCATCAGAAGCAAGCCCCAATGCTTCTGCTTCTTTCTTAGACATTATTAAATCACCTATTTTAACATCGTAATTTTGAAAATAAGTTTCCATTGATAATTTCCATTTACCATTTTTTACTTCTTCAGCTAATTCTGGAAATCTACTTTTATATAAAATACCCGCTATCATTACATCCATATCCATCTTATCAATTTCTGATTCATTTAATGATGCTAGTTCAGCTAAATTCAGCTCTTTGCCATCTCTTCCAATAAAAGCACTAGAATAAATGTGCCCTACTATGTCCGTTTCATCATGTTCAATGTCCAAGGCCTTATTATTTATGGAACTCCTGGCTTTTACCAATTCGGAAGGCATAAAAAAGGCTTTATTCAAATTTTCTCCGGAAGAAACAAAAATACCAGAAAAGAACAACATATCTGGCGTTTTATTTTCAGGAAATTTTACTATAGAAGCAACTTCTTTTTTCAGCTCATCGGTGCCCTCTTCAAGCTGAATCTCGGCTTCAAGTATAAAAGGTTTTAATTTAGTTTCCACGACTGCCCTCCTTTAAAAAATGTATGCCTCTACTGTTATATGGTTAGTTTATTATTTGCCCATTAAGTGCCCTTAGCATTATTTAGTTCATTCAAATATCCATCTAAAAATGCCTCAAACTGCTCTTCGGTAAAATTATTCATGGCATAAGAAAAAACAGATTTTACGTTAACGCTAGCCGCCTGTGGGCTTCCTTTTGGTTGATTGCTAGGCGATTGATTAGGCACTTTAGTTTTATCTTTTTGATTAGTTTTAGTTTGTTTCTGTTTTGCTGGCTGCCCTTTTGGCCTCCCAGATGAGGGCGTACCTTTCGGAGCGCCCTGCTGTTGCTGAATACCAGATTGTTGAAAAGGGCTACCAAGAATACCAAGAACGCCGTCTAAAACATGTGGTAATTCGGTTTGCATATTATTAAATTCATTTGGAAAATCAAATCCAAGCTGTTCCATGGCGGTTTGATACGACAACATTCTTCTATCCACCAATTGAGAAATAGTGCTCATATATAATATAATATCACGAAGAATAGTATTATCCCACCGTACTTTTGGAAACCTATCAAATCCTGCCGCCTCGGCTATTTGTCTGTATTCATTATATATCCAACGCTCCACTTGTCGGCGGGCATAATTTATCTCTTCAATTAAAGTTTTAGTTAATAAAGCCGCCTCACCCTGATTAACATTCGTAGTACCATCAATCAAAGCTCTGGACATTGCAATGGCACCAGTAATATCTTCATTTACTTGTTTATATTTATCCTGACCCAAAATAGCTTCAATTTCAGGAGAAACTATCTTTTCTATTTCAAGAGTATGGTTCCATACCACGTCAAAAGATTTTGAAGGGGTATTAAATAATTGTGATACCGTTTCTAATTGGCTTTGATCAGTACACGGAAATTCATCGTTACCGATGGTTATCTTCAATATGTAATTGGAAATACCATCCAAAGTACTCAAATCAGCTTCTCTTAAGCTATTTTTATATTCAAGCGAATCAAAAGCTTTTATGCCTCTCGGTCTTGGGTATCTCTCATATGGTTGTTTTCTATAATCAATCTCTCCAACAAACATAGGATCAAGGTTAATGCCGCCACCTTCTTCTATGCCCTTCTTAAAATCAGACGGCAATAATTTTAAAATTTCCTTTTCATCATCCGTTAATTCTGACTGATTTTTTTTCATAAGGTCTTTAAGTTCATCAGAAGGTTCCAAAATAACTTTTGATTTATTGAATAACAAACTACCTTCTATGGTAACCAACGTCGGGTTTAATACGGTATAAGCGACTGGCATATGCCCTTTAGACCATACTTTTTTCTTTGCGGCCAACTCCGTTTTCACGGCGGCTTGCTCTTTATTTCTACCATCAAGACCCTTAATACGGGCATTTATTTTTTCTATCTTCTTTTTACGTATTCTTTCAGCGCGGGCAGAAATTTCCTTCAATTGCCCACGAGCAATTTTTTTACCCGGCACGTTTGATAAATAAGTAATGCCCGGCTCATATTTACCTACTATTTTATAAGTTCTAACCATTCCAATTCTAAAAAAATCAAAAAATATCCAATCCAATATCTGTTTAAAATTCACGTCAAAATTCCATACGTCATAAAACAATTTTATATTATCATCATCTATATCGTTTTCAAAACCTTTTGAAGCGAAATTGGATAATATATCGATATGAGTCCCATAAACGTCATACTCATAATAATATTTATTTGCTCTTCTAAATATTTCTTTGGGGTCTTCTTCGGATACTGATCTTTTTGCCAAATCCAGAATACTTCTATCTATTACGTCTCGCCTAATGGTTGCCGCAAATTCTTTATTAGTCATTGGCATATGCAAATTAACGGCTTTCTCAGAAGGCAAAGCAGCAAGTATTTGCTTATTAGGCTCTATATAAAAAGTAGATTTGCCATTATTTTCATCTACTTCTATTTTTTGTATTCCAGCTTTAGGATATTTTTCCCGTAATTCAGCCGTTATTTTATTTAATTTATCAGAGTTCATGAATTCTTATCCCCTTAAGTTTTATCCATTTCACTATTATTACCATTACCATTATTTTTCCAAACAGACGCAACTTGAAACGTACCTTTCAATCCCATAATTATGCCAAGTATAGTTGCAAATTGAGCGCTGCTAATTAAACTCGTAGCTAGAAGTATGGTTATTAATGCAATAATCCATATTTTTACAGATATTACTTGAGCAAATAATTTCTGAAACCACACGTCCCAAAATTTATTTTTACAAATGAAATAAGAAGATTTACCCTTTATCACGCTCTTAGATTCTTCATTCACGAATTCATTATCTATATCTTCCTGCGCCCTATCAATATGAGTATGTATTCTAGTTAATACATCTTTTACTTTAACGTCAGAATCTTCTTTATTTTCCACAAGTTTTGGATCTTCCACAACGCCCTCCATATATAAATACGCCTCTATATAAACATGGTTAGTTAATTTGATTTCTTCAATACGGCGCCACTTAAATTAGGATTACCTATTTTACCGTGCCCAGAAAGTTGCCTAAAAGCGGCGTTAGGTTGTCTAGGCCTAACCATGCCGCCATTGTGTACAAATTTATCTTCTTCTTCCAATTCCCTAGTCAATTCTCTAACTCCCCAAGCCGCTAATACTAAAGCTGAATATAAATCTTTATTTTGTCCCTTCTTTGGAGTATCAAAATGTCTTACGCCACGTGCGGTTTGAGTTACTATTATATTAAGTAACTGCGATTTCAATACCCTAACTTCCTCATATAACTTTTCGGCTATAGGATCTGCTGAAGTAGGTAATTGTGGAAATCTTAATTCCTTATGTTCGAATAAAGCCAAGCTATCAAAATTAGCATCGCTTATCCATTGCGTAGTAGGATTAACTAGCTGTAAAATTCTCCTACCATCCCTACCCTTCATATTTTCATCATCTATATCAATAATAGGTATTTTGCCGCCATAACCTTCTTGTAATAAATCTCTTATGGGTTTACCACCGCCTTGTGAATCCATAAATATTCTCTTTATATTAAATGATTCAGATAATTTTTGAATGGACTCAACCATTTGTTGAGTAGTCTTTTTCTTTAATTCTTTTACGTATATTATTTTGTTGGGATCACCCATTTCAATTATTATTACGCCGCATGAAGCCGAACCGCCCTGGTTGGGATCAACGCCCATCACGTAACTTCTACTAGGTTTACCACTAAGCTGAATTGTAAAATTACTACCTTCCGTACACGCCTCAATCATAGACGCTTTAAAAAACCCATCACTATCGGATACCATGGCAGCTTCGTATTCCATCATAAACTCTATGCTAGACATGGTTCTTCGCGCTTCTTTAATATTCTCTTCGTCCAAAAATCCTTTAGGCAATAATTGATATGGTACTTGATGAACAGCGTATTTGGTGTTTTCTCCTTCCTCTTCAATGGCTTTCCAATAAGATTTCATTCTACGCCACATATGATTAAATTTGAAAAATCCAGAGGAAGTCATTATCATTTTATTAGCCGTTTCCCCGATAAAATCATCTTCAGTCGCCAACCCTCTACTAATTAATTCTTCTTGGCGTTCACGCTCACGAACGCGCTGCATAGGTTCCAAAGAAACTGCCGCCATTGGACGAATAACCAAATCAATGATATCCGTCGGCATTTGCGCCAATTCATCTATCTGGATCAAATAAAAACGGGAACCACGAATCTTGGCACCATCTACTCCTATAGGCAATGCCTCAATGTAACTCCCGTTTGATTTATCCGTTCCTTTGAATTTCAAAAAACAAGTATCTGAA
>Ga0180431_10009732_pt1 | contig 10796 bp, 6 predicted proteins | sample SS_ome_11_FD_132459 | JGI IMG/M metagenome (GOLD analysis project Ga0180431, IMG submission 132459) | Hypersaline lake sediment archaeal communities from the Salton Sea, California, USA - SS_1_MS_1 metaG | ecosystem: Environmental > Aquatic > Non-marine Saline and Alkaline > Hypersaline >...
ATTTGAACTGCGGGAACTCGCGAAGGGCGGGCTTTCTGTCCGCATGGATCATCTTGACGCCATTGGCGTAAGTGTGCTCGACCCACCAGGTTACGGGGGTGTCGCACAGGCCGTCGGAGGGAATCTCGCCGGTGCCCTCGATCTCGAGCGGGCCGGTGGCGTCGCTGTCGTTGACCCACTGGGCGATGTCGACGTGATGGATGCCCCAGGCGCCGCTGAGGCAGCCGAGGCAATAGTCGTGGATGTGCATCCAATAGCCCGGCGTGCCCTCGGCGCGGGAGGCGGCGCGCTGGAAGGTGTAGTCGGACCATGGCGCCGGCCCCAGCCACATGTCGTAGTCGAATTCGCGCGGGTCGGGCTCGGGTTGGATGGCCTGGTTCGGCAGCGTCGCGCCGGGCACGGACCCAACGACGATGGTCTTGAGTTTGCCGATGCGCTGGTTGCGTACCAGCTCGCAGGCAAACCGAAAGTCCCGGCCGCTGCGCTGCTGGGTCCCAAACTGAAACACCACGCCGTAGCGCTTCACTGCGTCGCGCAGCGCCTGTGCGGCCGCGACGTGCACGTCGGCGGGTTTTTCCAGGTACATGTCCTTGCCGTTGCGGGCCGCTTCGATTCCGACCAATGCATGCCAGTGATCGGGGGTGGCGACGCATACCGCATCGATATCGGGCCGGGCCAGCAGCGCCCGGAAGTCATCGTACATCACGCAGCTTGCGTCGCCGTACTGGGTATCCACGCGCTGCTTGGCCTTTTCGCGGAACTTCCGCCGCAGGTCGCACACGGCCGCCACGCGCACATCCTCCTGGGCGGAAAAGCCGCGCAGGTGACCGCCGCCCATGCTGCCGACCCCGATACAGCCCATGACGATCTTCTCGCTGGGCGGTGTGGCGCCTCCCGCGCCCACGACCCGGCCCGGCACGAAATAGGGCAAGGTAATGGCAGCGGTGCTGAAGGTGGCGGTGGCTCGCAGGAATGACCGACGGCTGGTAATCTGTTTCATAGGATGTTTGCCCTTCTCTTTTTCACAATCGCAACACGCCCCTCTCCGAAGCGAATTATACCGAGCGTGACGAAGATTCGCCACCCTTGAGAAGGATGCGGCCGGAATCGGGTGGCATGGTTCATCCGGCCGACACGGGACGTACAACCTCTCAGTGGTATCGCGTCGCACGGAGCGCCCTTGCCGCGCTGTCACATCTGTAGGGGCAGGCCCCCGTGCCTGCCCGCACCGTTTGACGACGCCGGGCGAATTCGTCGTGGTTCTTTGGAGCGAATCCTGGTACACTTATGGCTCACGGATATGGCCGAACGAACGATATGACACTTATGTAAAAGGGAGGATGTATCATGAATCGACGAGAATTCGTCGCCGCCGGTCTGGCGGCCGGAGCGGTGGCCGTCGGCGCCGGGAGCACATTTGCCCAGGCCTCGAATCGAGCCAGGTTCCGCATGAAGTATGCCCCGCATTTCGGCATGTTCCGCAACAGCGCGGGCAACGACCCCATCGAGCAGCTCAAGTTTGCCGCCGACCAGGGCTTCACCGCCTGGGAAGACAACGGCATGATGGGCAAGAACGTCGACTTGCAGAAGAAAATCGCCCGGACCATGGAGCAGCTCGATATGACGATGGGCGTATTTGTCTCGTCGGGCGGGTTTGACCGGGCGGCCGGCGAGTTCGTTACCAGCACGTCGAAGGACCTGCACCAGCGGCTGCGGGCCCGTATGAAAGAGGCCATCGAGGTGGCCAAGCGCGTCAACGCTACCTGGTCCACGTTTGTGCCGGGCAACGTCAGTCAGAAGCTGGAAATGGATTATCAGATGGCCAACTGCGTCGAGAACTTGCGGGTGTGCGCCGAGGTGTGCGAGCCGGCGGGCCTGGTTCTGGTGCTGGAGCCGCTCAATTGGTGGGCCAACCATCCGGGGTTGTTCCTGACCAAGATTCCGCAGGCCTACCTGATCTGCAAGGCCGTCAACAGCCCCAGCGTCAAGATCCTCGACGACCTGTATCACCAGCAGGTCTCCGAAGGCAATCTCATTCCCAACATGGACATGGCCTGGGACGAGATCGGCTACTTCCAGATGGGCGACAATCCCGGCCGCAAGGAACCGACCACCGGAGAGATCAACTACAAGAACATCTTCAAGCACATCCATGACAAAGGCTATAGAGACGTGCTGGGCATGGAGCACGGCGTCAGCGGCAAGGGCGAGGCCGGCGAAAAGGCGCTCATCGAAGCATATCGCTATTGTGACAGCTTCTGAGCCATCGAATGCACCATGAGAATAACGGTTGAGAGGTTCGAGTATGAGTGAACGCGTAAGAAAGACATCGAGACGAAGGTTTCTACAATCGGCCGGCGGTGCAGTTGCGGCTTTCACCATCGTGCCGCGTCACGTCCTGGGGCAGGGGCAGACGCCCCCCAGTGAGAAGCTTAGCATCGCCTGCGTCGGCGTGGCCGGCCGGGGTGCAGCCAACCTCAACGGCGTTCGCGGCGAGAACATCGTCGCGCTGTGCGACGTGGACACGCGCCGGGCGGGCAAGGCCTTCGAGAGCTTTCCCAAGGCCAGGAAGTATCGCGATTACCGCCGGATGCTGGACGAGGTGGAGAAAGACATCGATGCGGTTGTGGTCGCGACGCCCGACCACACGCACGCCGTGGCGCTAATGGCCGCGATCAAACGCGGCAAGCACGTCTATTCCGAGAAGCCGCTGGCCCATTCGATCCATGAGGTTCGCGCATTGCGTCAGGCCGCCCGCCAGCACAAGGTTGTCACCCAGCTTGGCAACCAGGGCCATTCCTTCAACGATATTCGCATGTTCTGCGAATGGATCTGGGACGGCGCGATCGGCAACGTTCGCGAGGTGCATGCCTTCTGCGGGTCGAACTACAGTCGGATCGGCGATCTGCCCAAGCTCAAAGAGAAGCACGACGTCCCGCCCGAGCTCGACTGGGATCTGTGGCTCGGGCCGGTTCCGTGGCGCCCGTACAATCCGGTCTACCTGCCGGGAAGCTGGCGTCGCTGGTCGGAGTTCGGCACCGGCTGCATCGGCGACTGGGGCTGTCACACCGTCGACCCGGTCTGGTGGGCCCTGCACCTCGACGCGCCGAAGACGATTCGCGCCGAGGCGATGGGGTACGATCCGAAGAAGCACGCCGAGACGTTTCCGCCCGGGACCAAGGTGACGTACGAATTCGCGGCCAAAGGTCGCCGCAGCCCGGTCAAGCTGGTCTGGTTCGACGGCGAGTGGACGCCGCCCCGGCCGCCGGCACTGGAGCCGGGGAGAGAGGTTCGCAAAACCGGCGGCATCGTCATCGGCGACAAGGGCACGATCATGTACGGCTCGCACGGCGCCGGCAGCGCCCGCATCATTCCCGAGGAAAAGATGAAGGCGTACCAGAAGCCGCCCCAGACACTGCCGCGCGTCAAGAACCATCATTACGATTGGCTCCGCGCCGTCAAGACGGGCGGCAAGGCCGGCTCGCATTTCGACTACGGCGGCCCGCTCACCGAGGTCGCGCTGCTCGGCGCCATCGCCATCCGGTACCTGGGCCAAAAGCTCGAATGGGACGCCGCAGCGGCGCGGTTCACCAACTGCGCCGAGGCCAACGCGTTTGTGGATCCGCCGTATCGACAAGGCTGGACACTATAACAAAGAGTCCCAAGGAGGCGCGCACGCAGACAGAGTGTGTGCGTGCCTCATCTATATCGAGTGACGTGCTATCCTTGCAGGGCCCAGGAGAGGAAGCTGCATGTCACCAATTGGACGCGGCGTTGGTCATCGAGCAGGTAGTGGGTCGGGAGGATGCCCTCACCGGTCTGGGCGTAGCTTTCCAGGACCAGGGTTCGCCCGCCCTTTACGGGAACCTTTACCTGTCCGTCGTAGGTGAGCAATTGATTGGGCTTCAAGAGCGAGGCGTCCCGCAGCAGGTCAAAAGTCAGGCGGAGGTTCCGGTCGGCGCTGCGCGTCAGCAGGGCGGGCACGTGCCACTGTGTCACGACGGGATGGCGCGCCGTGCGGTCGCAATGGTCACGGGCGCTCTCGATGTGGATTTTGCCGTTCTCGCACCGTCCGTTTTCGGCCAGCTTCGAGAGCGGATCGACTCGTCCGTCCCGGCCGACCTCGTGACTTTTCAGCCGCCAGCTTCGGATCGAGTGCAGCGCGTCGGTGTTGCACGCGATCTCCGCCTCGATGACGTTATCGACGCCGCCGACCTTCGTGTTCTGGGCGACCTCGTAGACGACTCGATCGTCCGAATTCTCGCAGGCCATCGTCACCTTGCCGACGACGGAGTTGGCGTGCGTCCCCCGGCCCTGTCGGCCCCAGTTCCAGTGGATGATGTCGTATCGAAGCCCGGGCCGTTGCGCGTCACTCGGCGAGAAAGCCGTCAGGTAATTCCGTATCGGTTTGACGGCATAGGGTCCGCCTGCTGCGTCGATCGCGGAGCCGCTGTCGGCGTTTCTTGCCAGCAGCGGCAATCTCCCGGCAGCGACCAGGGAAGCCGCCATCAGACCGCTGTGCAGGAATTTTCTTCTGTCGATTTGCTGGTTCAGCACGAATCAATCCTCCGCCTGGAGTTTCTTATACCATTGCACGTACGGGGTATACAGGTCGCGCAGGCGGGGGCGCCTGGCGGTGGTTCGTCTCGGACGCGCCGCTGCCTGCGTCAGCGCCGGCGGGCCCGGATAGATCTCGATGCGCGACAGGTACTCGCGCAATTGCCGGCGGTGTCGCTTGACAACGGTGGCATGCGCGGCGTCTCCGGCCAAGTCCTTTGTCTCCAGCGGATCGTTTTGAATGTCGAACAGCCGCGTGCGGTCGGGATAGAAGATGCTCTTGAAGCGCTTGTCCCGGATGCAGATCGACAGCTCGCCGATTGACGTCTCGCAGACCGCGTAATCCCGCCACGGCACGTCTTTTCCTTCCAGCAGGGGGCGCCAGCTTCGCGCGAGGGTCATCTTCGGCAACGGCGGCGCCCCGGCGTAGTCGCAGATCGTCGCGGCGATATCGACGCCGGAGGCAAGGTGCTCGGTGTCGCGTTTGCCCCGGGCGATCCGGCCCGGCCAGCAGAGGACCGCCGGCACCCGGCAGGCTTCCTCCTCCAGATATCCCTTGCTGACCTTCGCGTGAAAGCCGAGCCCGTCGCCGTGATCGGCGGTGAAGATGAACAGCGTGTTATCGGCGTGCGGCCCGGTGCGAACGGCATCGTAGACCCGCCCGATTTCGGCATCGACCATCTCGACCATGCGATAGTAGCTGTAGATATAATAGCGCCAGTCCTGGAGGCTCCAGTTGCGAACTTGCCGCATGCCGGCGTTGCGGTAGTTATGGTCGAAATTGTCCGGCAAGGGGGGCAGCCTGTCCTCGATTTTGGGAGCAAAGGCGAACTTGCCCGGTCCGCCGTCGTTGCCGGCCGGAAAGCAGCAGTCATGCGGGTTCAGAAAGCCGACGCAAAGAAAGAAGGGCTTCGTGCTCGTCCGGTTCCGCAGGTAGGCTACGGCCGACCGCGCGACCGCCGCGTCGCCCAGCGCTCCGTGGCCGGAACCTCGATGCAGAACGTCGAAGCTCTTGGTGACATCCCGCCCGCTCACGTGCCACTTGCCCGTGTAGACCGTCTCGTAGCCGATCTTGCGCAGCCACTGGCCTAAATCGGGCAGCTCCGGCCGCAAGGGGTAGCCGTTGACGACGACGCCGTGCTCCTTCGACATCCGCCCCGTGAACCAGCTCGCCCGGGCCGGACAGCATTGAGGCATGGCATCGTACGACTCCATGAACGAAGTGCCGTCTCGGACAATGCGGTCGAGGTTCGGCGTGTGCACGTGCGGGCAGCCATAGGCGGAAATCGCCTTATGGTGCATTTGATCGACGTGAACGAATACGATGTTCGGCTTTTGCACGAGTTCCTCCAATCCAGCCTCTTGCCGTGGACCGCTGCCGGCTGAGAATACTCCCTCATTCTACACCGCCCGTTTCCGGCCTCAAAGAGGTTTTTTTGCAGGGGCGTTGTGCACGTGTCCCTGCCCTTCTCGCGAAAGAGGGCTGTGCGGCAGACCCGAAAAAAACAGGCTTGCCAGTGCAAAATCACTGAAAACTGGAAAATGCTCGGAACACCTGTCACGACCGGCGCATCAGACGTACATAGAACACAACCGACGAACCTAACCTTCTGCGCTATGGGGTAACTCCAAACGCAGTGACCTGATACGGGCCGGCCGTTGCAGAGCGACCGGCCCTGGGTCTATCTGTCAGCCGTTGGCGCGATTCGAACGGCCTCACTTGTCCTCTTCTTTTTTGCCTCCCAGCAGCCCGCCCAGACCTTTCATCAGGTCTTCGGCGGGTTTCTTGAGCTCCTCAGGGATCTTCTCGTCCAGTTCGTCGCCGAGTTCCTCCTGGATCTTGCTGTCGATCTCCTTTTTGAGCCGCTCCTTGCCGGCCGCGACCAGCGCGTCCTGGAATTCCTTGGTCAGGCCCTTGGCATCGAAGATGAGCCGGGGCTCGGTGACGGGGCCGACCACGCGGATCGTCGTGCTCAAGTCGTTGAGAACCTGCATTACCTCGGACGTTTCCTTGGCCCCCAGGCCCAGAACGCCGTCCCCCTGGCCGGTGGCCTTGAGGTCCTTGACGTTGACGCTGATGGTCAGATCGACCAGTTCCTTGGTGATTCGGCCGGTAAAATCTCCGCCGGCCATACCCGACTGGAACGCGATGCCCGCCTCCTGGCCCAGGCTGGACTGAATCTTGCCCAAATCGAAGCCCTTGAACGTGCCGGAGACTTTGGGCGTGCCCGGTTGGGAGTAGTCCACCGTCGCATTCAGAGCCGCCTCCGTCTGGTTCGACGCCAGTTCCAGGGTCACCGGTTCGCCCAACGCCGACGGGGCGTCGCTGAGGTTGGTCAGCAGCAGCTTGCTGTTGCCGAACAGCTCGGATGGCACCTCGATCTTGTCGCCCAGAACGTGCCTGGCGATCACTTTGGGCGACGGCGCCGTCTGTGCCCGGGCGCGGAGATATTCCAGATATTTCTCCGGCTTCGTTTCAGCCTCGACCGGGGCCTCCTCGCCTTTGCCTTCCGGGAGCCATTTGCGCAGTTTTTCGAGTTGCTCCTTGATCTTCTTGGCGTCCTTGACGTACTTCTCCAGCTTCTCAATATCCTCGGCCCCCACCTTGTATTCGCAGGGGTCGAAGGGCTCCTCTTCCTTGGCCGGGGCCTCCAGCACCTTGCCCGGCGTCTCGCGGGGCTGGTTGAACGCCACGCCCGAGAGCTCGACGTTTTCCAGCACCAGCCTGCCTAACAGCAGGTCCAAAACACTGGCGTCGGCGGCGATCTTCTCGACCGCCACCTGGTTCTGTGCGGGCTTTTGGGCGTCGGTGACCTGCAGGCCCGCCGCCGACGCGCTGCCGCCCAGGATCGAGACAGCCAGGTCCTCCAGATCGACCTCCGCGCCGTTGGCGCGAGTCAATGTGTCGGTGGCATATCCTTTGATGGCGGTGTTCTGGAGGAAGTGGGACGCGGCGAAGAAGCCGCCCACCAGCAGTACCGCCAGGACCACCCCGACCTTGCGGACGTACTTGGCTTTGTTGAACATGGATTTGACGTCTTTGGCCCGCTTGCCGATGATGAGCCGGTCCAGGATGCGCACCCACGTCTTGGAATACCACTTGCGGAATTTCTCCGATTTCTCGTCGAGCTTCATCATCATCTTGCGGAAGTTGATGACGGAAAAAGCCAGAAACAGGCCTCCGACGGCACCAATTATCGGCCCCAGGACGAGAGCCCCGGCCAGCGCGAACTTGCGGAAGTCCGTCATGCCCACCACGGGAATGGACGACAAGCCTGCCAGGAGGCCTGAGAGGTGGGCGTGGACCCATACGCCGACGTGGTAGAGCACCGGCGCGGCCGCCAGGCTCACGGCTTTGCCGATACCCAGCGAGAGCAGGAACAGCCCGAGATGGACGTTCAGCACGAGCACCACCACCAGCAAGACGGTGTGCAGTCCGGAGAAGCCGGGCATCAAACCGAACCAGAACCCGGCCAGCACCGACAGTAAGATCAGTGGCGGGGCCACGCTGCCTCGAAATACCGCCAACAGCTTCTTGATGAATCTGTGAAGAATCATGGTCGTGCCTCCCTACAAGGTTCTGTCATACCCCATTGATGTTCAAGGCACGGATTATAGCGGCCCGGCAGGGCGGTACGCAAACCAAATCCGTGCCGACCGCCGGACCGGAGGCCAAAGCGAAAGGGCACTGCAATTGGGCCTCTCGACCCTCCTGAAAGGCCGCTGTGATTGCCATTCCCGCACGGGCATCAGAAAACCGGTGCTGTAAGGCTCCACTCGCAATCGCTACAATGTCTCTCACATGCAGCGTGCCCTCCTGCAAAAGCGCAAGCGGGTGAAGAGAAGAACGCACGGAAAAGGCGGAACATCTCTACTTTTTTGGAAAAAAGACTGGTCATTTTAGACCGGCTATGCCGATAGACACCACTGGAAACCGTTTCATCTTTTTCTCCGGCGTCGTTGCCTAAGCGACGCCTTTTTTCATGGCTTCACAACGGTTGGACGAGCAGGTTTTACCCAGATTGACACAGCCGAATTCTCGATACGGTAGAAACTGCCGCCGCGCGCCGGGAGCTTTGCGCTGCGGAGGGGCTGCCAGAACGGTGCCAGAAGGGCGAAATCGGTCCAGGCGACCGTCCCGTTGCGATCGCGGTCCGTGCCCTGGCAGCCATCAGGCAGGCCGCAATCTGAGCGGAGCCAGTGTCGGGCCAGGAGGGCCACCTGGTCCCAGGTGAAACGCCGGGCTGATACCCAGGTCCCGACGGCAACGGCCCAGTCGGAAGCGTAGGGGGCGTGCCAGGTGTGTTCGCCCGGGTCCAGGTTGCCCAGGCGGATTTCGGCGTACCGTTTCTTTGTGTCGACCGCCACGACCATCGCCGGCCCGGACATGCCCGAGAGGTCCATGTGAATCGACGTCGTACCCTCGCGATAGAAAACGTATCTGTCGTGGCCCTGTCTCAAAATGCGCGTATCTGGGTCGCGACTAAGCTGTTGGGCCCGTTGCAGCCCTCGCACAAAGCGGCCCAGATCGTTCCAGAAAATCGCATAGGTCTTTATCTGGTCTTTGTTGGGATAGGGGGCCGAGCCCAACTCCGAATCGCGTGTGTGCCCGTCTTCGAGGAGGTTGCCCCAGATGTTGGCGACACCGCCGGCCATCGTGGAGTGCCAGAGGCCCCGGCGGGTCTCCTCAGCGGTATAGTCCTTGGACCGTCCTTCGTTGCGCAGACGGAAACGGTCCTCGGAGAAGGAAGGCTTGTCCGGCCGGGCTTCGAGGGTCTCGACGTATTTGGCGTAGTCCGGGCGATGCTGCTCGTAGCCAGAGTAATCCAGCGCCTCGGAAAGCTGCTCCAGCGTGTTCTTACTGGCGCGGGCACCGAGCAGGTGGGCCCAGCCCATGTGCTCGTGCATGTAGTCGTGCCAGCCGGTCAACTCGCTGCCCTGGACCCACTCCCAGAGATCGAAGCCGTACCCCATGGTCCAGCCTGGCAGCGGGCCCAGGCGAGCGGCGATGTATCGCTGGAGGCGCCGATCCACCCGGCCGTTGATGCCGTCGCTCAGGTCGCGCGGCGTCTGGTGGCGTTGGTGGTCGCCCCAGGCCCAGATGTGGACCATTCCGCCGGCGGCATAAACCTTGGCAATCAGCATCTCCAGCGCCTCGAAGGTGCGCGGGTCGGGCCGGGTCATGCTCGCGGCGACCCGGTTATCGCTTGTATCGACGTCGAACCAGCGCCCGGCGATGCTGGGGACGTGGAAGCCGTTGAAGCCGTGCTCGATAAGGAACTCCTGGATGTCGGCGTCGACAACGTCCGGCCGGTCATAGAAGCGATTCGGCGTCTTGTACATCGCGAGCTGAGGGACGAATATTTGCTGCGTCGCCTGTCTGCCCCAGCGGTTGTCGTCCAGCGCAGTGACGAACCCGTGCGTGTTGCGGTCCGGATTGGCGTGGATGATCACTGTGCCGGTGCGGCCGTTGAAATCGCGGTCGGTACTGGAAGTCTCAAACGTCCACTCGCCCAGCCGCGTGCCGGTGAAGCGAAACTTCCAGGTCTTGTTGCCGTCGTAGAAGGTTTCAGTGACTCGTTGCCGGCCGCTGGCGGTGTGCGTGAAGGTCACAATCGCGCTAACGTCATACGGATCGCCCCGGTAGGCGGTCTTGGCCAGTGACCATTCCAGATACGGGGCCCATTGTGTTCCTTCGACGGTCTCGCCGCCTGAGGATACAGGCGTCACAGATAAAAGGGCCACAACGAGAGCGAGGACCGCTGCGTATGTGTGTCCGGTCCAGGTCTCGAGACGGTTTCCGCCAATCATGGTAAGCGCCTCCAGTAGTAACCGCGTGTTTGTACGTTCATTGTAACGCCCGCGTGCGGACTTGGCGAGGATTTTCACGTCCTGCGCCGTCACACGGGCGAGAGCGCATTTCTTGCCTGTGATTCGGACGTGGCTCGCGTTATGGGGCGCTACCGTCCCGGCAGCGGATCATGGGGAAAGCGGCCCGCTTCCAAGCCGGGTGACGGCGCCGAGGCCTGCCAGTGGGCCGGGTCGTTGCCGTAGGTGGTGGGGTCGGTGCGGGTTAGCGATGGGCCCTGGCCGTCGGGGGCGGTAGGCCAGGGGTCGATGTTGGCCGGGAAATCTTCGTGGCGGGAGCCGTCGCTGTAGACTACGCGGTCTACGCGTAGCCAGTGACGCTCGTCATCATCTTCGTCGCCCGGCTTGCTGAGCTGGATCTTTTCGCTGCC
>Ga0180431_10009733_pt1 | contig 10796 bp, 6 predicted proteins | sample SS_ome_11_FD_132459 | JGI IMG/M metagenome (GOLD analysis project Ga0180431, IMG submission 132459) | Hypersaline lake sediment archaeal communities from the Salton Sea, California, USA - SS_1_MS_1 metaG | ecosystem: Environmental > Aquatic > Non-marine Saline and Alkaline > Hypersaline >...
ATCCTGTAACCGGCTCTCTCCATAACACCCCAATTATAAGCCCCAACCCCGCCCCCCAACAGCAAAAACCCCACAACCGACTCGCCGGACCCGACCACAATGCGATGCCCAATCGTGATTCCCTCCGCCGGAACGTGATCTGGACCCGAGGCCAGAACCGCCTATCCAACCGCTAACGAAAGGCATTTCCGGCCCGCAGGACGGGTAGGGTGTAACATGCACACACACCGTTTGCGGCTATTCCCTATTTGATTTTGGACCGGTTTTTCGTTATAATGTTTCCGATATCACTCGATGTTGCAGCGGTGGAAACTGAGAATCAACCGTGCTGGACGGTTCTAGCATCCGTGTCGTTCGCAGAACGACCCGAGTGAAAGCCGCCGTGAGTTTCCAGCCGGAGTGAGCTGTCGGAGGCTTTACGAATGGCCTACTTGGAATCATGCTATGCAGCGGTGCCTTCTTCTTGGTAGACTCATGCCTGAGTGGTACTTTGCATGTTGAGATTGGAATGGGCATGTACTTATGAGCAGATCCCCTCGCGCTGAAGTCAACTGCCGAATCCTGCAATGGGCCAGAGAGACTGCAGGCTTAGACATTGGCGACGTCGCCAAAAAGGTCAGGACGCGCCCCGAGCGCCTGCAGGAATGGGAGGCGGGTGCGTCGTATCCGACCGTCAAATGTCTTAGGAAACTCGCCAAGGCATATATGCGCCCCATAGGGCTATTCTTTCTCCCCGAACTTCCCGAAGATCCTGAGAGGATAAAGGATTTTCGTAGAATTTCAGGTGTCCCCCAAGAGGAGATGACACCGGCGCTGCGATTTGAGATCAGATTGGCCTGGGAACGCCGGGAAGAGGCCATGGATTTAGCTTCCGGTCTCGGCGAGGAGCCTCCGAGCATACGCCGTGTCGACTTGCGTGATGACCCAGACAGGGTAGCTTCGCAACTAAGGAATATCCTGGCCGTCTCGACAGACGAACAAGCCGCATGGAGAACAAAATGGGAGGCGTTCAATTCATGGCGCAGCGCGGTGGAGAGACTGGGGATCCTGGTATTCCAGACTGGCATATTCCGTAATCTTATCGTTGATCCGGGTGAAGCCCGAGGGTTTTCAATATCTGAAGAACCGTTTCCAGTCATAGTAGTCAATGGAAGAGATCACGCCTCTGCAAAGTGTTTTACCTTAGTCCATGAATTAACGCATGTGCTGCTGCGCGAGGGGGGCATATGTGACCTGCATGACATACTCTCCACTCGTGCGTACATCGACCGCGCTGAGGTTTTCTGTAATCGGGTTGCCGGATCAGTGTTGGTTCCCAAGGAGGTTCTGCTGCGGGAGAGAATCGTCCGAAAGCACGGAGACGACCCTGTCTGGACTGATGATGAATTGGGTGAGCTTTCCCGCAGGTTTTGGGTAAGTTGGGAGGTGATACTCCGGCGGCTGCTAATACTCCATCGGACAACGAGAGACTACTACGAACGGTGGCGTCGCGACAGGCCGGAGCGCTACCCTGGGGCTGACGCGAGCGCGAGAGGCACCGAGATCAAGATCCCCACGCATACCCGCGTGGTGATTCGGAACGGAAACCTGTTTCCTCGCATCGTTCTTCGAGCCCTGAGGGAGAACATCATTACAGCGTACGAGGCGTCCGACATCCTGCGTGCCGGTCCTCACTGATTAATCGATGTCGAGCATGCGGTGTATTAACAAATGGCGAAGGTTTATTGCATCGATACATCTGCATTCATTGACGCATGGTGTGAGATGTACCGACCGGCATCGTTTCCTTCTTTCTGGGCCCGCGTTGGGGAAGCAGTAGAATTGGGCGAACTGGTTTCTCCACAGGAAGTCAAGGAAGAGATCAAGTATCCTGATGACCTTGCCGTTTGGACAAACGTCCACGCGGACATGTTCGTGGAGTTGGGTCCAGAGCTGCAATCTGAAGTGAAACTGGTGTTGGAGGACCTCTTCACTATCATGCGGGGCCGGGACCTGAAATTCACTGCCAAAGACCTGAAGGCGGATCCTTTCGTTGTAGCTCTTGCCAAACTGAAATCGGCGACAGTGATCTCTCATGAGAACCCGCGTGGCACCCAAGGGCGCCCTAAGATACCGGATTTGTGCCGCATATATGGACTACAAGTGATCCGAATTCCAGCTTTCATCGAGCAGCAAGGCTGGACCTTCTGATCGCTGAGATATGGGATAATAGGTCGCGTCGATGAACGCGAGCGGTCAACTTACCTGTCATCGGCCGGGGGTGGGTTGGGGGGTGAAGTCGGCGGTCCATTGGTCCGAGCACAGGGTTTCGCCGGTGGTCATGACCTTGGCGTTGCAGGCGGCCAGGGCGACGAAGCGTTCGGCGTCGCTGAGGGTGCCGACGATGTCACCCCAGTGGTAGGGGATGGCCAGCGTGGGCTCGATGTACTGCGTGGCCTCGGCGGCTTCGACGGCGTCCATGGTATACGTACCGCCGGCCGGCAGGAACGCCACATTGATGTCCCGCAGCGCCTTCATCTCCTCGGTCAAGTCGGTGTCGCCGGCAACGTAGACGCGCTTTCCGCCAATCTCGACGATGAAGCCCAGCCAGTTCCTGCTCTTGGGATGGTTAGGCTTGTTGGTATTGTAGGCGGCCACGCCGGTCACGGACAGGCCGGCGACCTCGATGGTCTGGCCCGGCGCGAGGGCCTGTCCGCTGCCATAGGTCTGCACGACGTCGGCGGACGCGACGAACTGCGTCTGCGGCCCGCTGACTTTGGCGATATCCGAGGGCGAGTAATGATCTCCGTGACTATGCGTGACGAGGACCAGCGTTGCATCGTGCGGCGTGCCACTGATTTTTCGCGGGTCCACATAGACAATCGTATCGTCACACGAGATTTTCACGCTGGCGTGGCCCAGCCACGTGACGCAGGTCAGCGGTTCCTCGGCGAATTCGTCGCAGCCGATGTCGGGGCGGGCGCCGAAGGTGCGCGGGGTGCCGTCGATGTCTTCGGTCAGGATTTCGAGGGCGAAGTCCGGGTCGCCGGCGTCGATGCAGGGCGAGGTGGGGAGCAGGTGATAGTCGTTCGGCGCTGCGAAGGCCGGGTCGGCGTCGATGTTGCCGGTGCCGGGGTGCCCTCCCTGGACGTTGCAGTAGTTGACGACGGGGCTGCGGGCGACGACTTGCGCGGCTGCGTCGGGGCCGTTGCCGTACAAGATGGAGTTGACGACGAGCGGGTCGTCACCGGCGACGGCTTCGGCGCCGTTGCCCACGATGGTGCAGTGGGCGATGGTCGCCTGGTTGTAATGAATGAACCTGCCGGCGCGTTTGGTCCACATATCGATGCCGGGCCCGCCGTTATCGGCGATGATGCAGTTGGCAATCGTCGGGTTGCACGCCTCGACCATCTCCACGCCCGCCTCATCGTTGCCGACGATGCGACAGTTCAAAATGATAGGAGCGGCCGCATCGCAGTAGATGCCGCGGGTCGCACCGGTCAGCGTCAGGCCCGCCAGGACGCAGTTGGGCTCCTCGCCGCTGGTGAAGGCCACTGCCTGCATGCCGCCCTCGATTACAGTCTGGGCGACGACGGCCGGGTCGCCCGGATCCTGCGAGCGCAGCGTCAGGTTCTTGCCCCCGAAATCCACCGTCTCGCGATAGAGGCCGGGAGCCACAACGATCTCGTCGCCGTCATTGGCGTCCTGGACCGCGTGGCGGATATAGTCGTAGCGCGTGTCCTTGGTAAGGTTATGGACGGGCCCGGCCTCGGTCGTCAGGGCGGGAACGACAAGCTCGATACCCTCGCCCGTTCCCAGGTTGCGAGAGTACTGCTTGTCGGTGGCGTTGTTCCAGTGTTCGTGTACGCCGAGGCTTTGCAGCCGGGTGCCGTCGCCGTCCGGGTCGTAGAGGATACCCGAAGGCGGGCTATCCGCCAGCGCCGCCTCATGCAGGTAATTGTCCACGCCGCGTCCCGTGCAATCGGTCGCGCGCGACTCGTTGCGGATGAAATCCAGCGCGACCGAATCGATGGCGACGGGGTCCTGCGACGCGAACAAGCTGGAGCACCAGTCGTCGCCGAACGAGGCGTATCTGATTACGTCGACGCTCTGGTTGCGGGCCGAATACAGTCCGTCGATCATATAGAGCAGCGTCTTGCCGCCCAGATGCGGGTGGCCGATGAGATCGACCAGGCAGTTGTAGGTCCCCATCGCGTTGGTGCGGGCGCCGTAGTTGTGCAGAGGCGAGGGTGTCCAGCCACTGCCGTTAAAGTACACCGAGCCGAAATGATTCTTGCCGCATGCCGTGATGCCGAAGAGGCTGTGCGCGCGGAGCAGGGCCATATTGATCAGATACTTGGCCTGCGTGACGCAGCGCGGCAGATAGGCGTTGGCAATGGTTTGGTTGCCGAAACGAACGGGATTGGCGGTGTCCCGCGTCGCACCACTACGGCCGTTGCGGGCGGAACTGACGACAAACCGCACGCTCTGGAAATTGGGGTCGGGGTTGTTCCTGACGCGGTCGTAGATCGGATCGCCGATGTAGCGCGAGGCGTCGTAGATGGTGATCGCCGAGCCGGGCACGCCCGCAACGCCGATGAGCTGGTCGAGTACCGAGCAAATCACCTGGGGACTGGGCATGCCGTCGCTGGAACTCCACCGCCCGCCGCTGTCCTGGTTCATGTTGATCTTAATGGTGACCATCTCACCCGGCTGGTAGCCGACGTCGCCCAGGTCGCGCGTCCGATTGAAATGCCGAAACAGCGCATCCCAGGCAGCGGCGTCGTTCGGCTCGCCGGTGAGGGTCCGCAGGGACTGCGAGACCATCGTGTCGACCAGCGCCGGATCGGTGTTCTCATCTTCCCACCAGGCACCTGATGTGCCGTCCCACCGGGTGGCCGCGGGCTCGTGCACCCACACGACGCGCCCCGGGTGAATCCCCTGCCCCACGCCTACGGGGCTGTTGGGCGGATCAGTCGGCGTGAAGGCCGCTTCCGCACCGCTATCAACAGTGACGCTGACGAACCACCACACCGCCGCCACCGCCAGGACGAAAAACGCGCCGGCCACCGCATAGCGCGACTGGCCCAGCAGGCGTCGGGCCTTGCGATACGCCAGCGTCGAGCCGACGATGCCGGCCAGCCAGACCACGAAACCGCTCGCCAGCGGAGCGGCCACCCGCTGACATGGATACGTCGCGCGCGAGGGCTTGGGGATGACCCGGACGAGAAACCAGATCAGCGAAAACAGCCCGGTCAGCGGAAAGATCCAGAGCAACCATAGGTGCCGCGGGCGGTCGTCAAGGCGACGACCCGTCTTCGGGCACACTCTCGGCGCGTTCTTCTTGCTGATAGCCATCGTTCCTACACCTCCACTCGTTCCGGATGTCTGGCGTCTACCCCATTCGCTGTTCTGTCGGGCGGATTTCCCACCCCGCCCCCGTCGCAGTTCGAATCCACTGCAACTTTCGTCTCTACATGGTACCAGAAGCGACAACCCCACGCAACCCGGTGCCGGCACAGCCGGTGGCGGGAGTGTCTGTGCAGATTTCCGGGCATCGCACCTGGAGTCCGCTGCCCGCCCTCAATGGCAACGCTCCTTGTCATTCCCGCGCAGGCAGGAATCCAGCAAGCCTCGGTCGTTTCCTGGACCCCTGCCTTCGCAGGGGTGACAAGGTCGGATTTCTACGGCGTAATCTGCAATCGCCAGGATGTTCTCACACACACGTGGCGGGGCAGCCCTCCTGCCACCGTCCGCGAGGTCTGCTCAAAATGCAACGCGGAGCCGCCCTCCTCCTACGCGACTCCGCGAGCTATATCCGGCAAAACCGACCACCGAAGGTCTCACGCCGGCTTTGAGCGTGTAAGAAATAGGGCGGCTGCTCCTCCTCCAAAGTAGGCCGTCGTAACGTAGATTTAGGACGTACCGCCCTATTCGTTGCCCAGAGAAATCAAAATAGGAAAGAACCTGACTTGAGTACCAAGCTTACCCATACACCTACATGCTGCAAGCCCAAAGTTCTCATTTTATTAAAAAACCCCAATATTACTTGCGATTAGCCTGTACCGCCCCTCACACCCCCCATGACACCTCATATTTCAAAAGTCATCACCTCCGGGCGAAAACACACCCGGATCTCGCTTGCGGCGATTCCGGTACTTCACGCTGGTTTCGCGACCGGCCCATTTGCAGCGCCAGGACCCGAAAAGAACCTGCTGGCCCGCATCTTCCTGGTGGACGCGAAAGATGGTATTGCGACGCCAGGTGACGATCTGCTCCTGCAGCCCTTGCGCCTTTTCCTGAGGTAGTTCCAGGCCGTGGAGTTCCAGCGGATCGGCCTTAAGCCGATACAAGGTGACGGTCCCGTGCTCGGGCTCGTAGATTACCTTGTCGCTGCCCTCGACAAAACCGGCCGGCCCTTGTTGCATCCAACCGGAGAAGTAGATTCTCCGGTCGGCCGGCAAAGCCCCCAGCGCGTCGGCGCCGTCGAAAGCCATGGCCCCCGTGTCGAAACCCAGCAGTGCCAGGAGGGTGGGGGTCAGGTCCACGCTGCTGACCGGGACGTTGATTCGTCGGCCGCCCTCGACCAGAAACGGGGCGCGCAGGCATAACGGAATCCTGAGGACCTCTTCGTAGGCAATCCGCTCGTGGCCCATCATGTGATGCTCTGCGAAGGCCTCGCCGTGGTCGCCGGCCACGACGAAAATGGTATCGTCGGCCAATCCCAGCCTCGTCAACTCGACATCCAGGGCAGCGATGAAGCGATCCGTGTAGCGAATCGTCTGGCGGTAGCGATCCGCAAGCTCTTCCGCCGGCGGCCCGAACCACTCGGGCACCTCATATGGATCGTGCGTCACCGAGCATAGCATGACCAGCAGAAACGGCTTCTGCCCCGAGCCGATCCAGTCGGTCACGGGCTCCAGCAGGGCGAACTCGTCGGCGCCGAGCGAACCCACGAAGCAGTTGGGGTCGTTGAGATTCTCGCGGGTAAAGAACTTGTCGAATCCCAGGTTATAGACCAGGCCGGGGCGCGATTCAAACGTCCCCTTGGCGGACTGAAAGAAGGCGGTTCGGTAGGCCAGACCTTTTTCGAGAATTGTGGCCAGACCGGCGTAGGGTGCGGGTACGGGCACGGTCTCGGCGATTTCCTGTGAGGCTGAAGGCAGTTGGCCGGTGAGCAGACTGAACAGGGCTTTGGTTGTGTGGGCCACGGCCGAGCGGGCATTGGTAAAGACGACGCCTTCGGCCGCCATCCGGGTCAGGTGCGGCGTGGGATCGGACGACGGGGCAGGCGGCTCACAACTGGCGGTCACATCGGAGGCCAACGAGGTGCAGCTCTGCTGGACGCCTTCGAGAACGACGATGACGACATTGTGCTTGACCGATTGCGATTGGAGCCGGATTTGGACGTCGTCGATCGTGAGCAGGTCGCGCGTGGGATTCCTGAAATCGGCGGGCGCCAGATACCGGTAGCCGGGCAGGAAAAAGGATAGAATCGCCCGGGCTTGGCAGTTCAACCGCATCCTCGCCCCGGCCGCCGACGTCGGCCCCAGAATCCAACCGACCACCCCGGCAGCGCCGGTTAGCGCGACCAGAGCCAGGGAAATCGCGATTTTCTTGCGAAAACGCCCCACATCGTAACGCGGCGTCTGTGGTCTGGCCAACACCGAGAAGAAAAACGCCAGGGCCACGGCGCTGGGCAGCAGCAGTACGGCGGCGGTTGCCGGCATGCTGACGAAATTTCCCAACACCATTACGGCCACATCGATCGGATCGCGCACGAGCGGTCGTAGTTCCGCCGGCAGGATCTGGCTGCCGGTCCGAATGAGCCACCCGGCGTTCATGACCGACCACGTGCAGACGACGGCGGCAAATACCGTCGTGCCGCGCAGCACCCATTTTGTCGGCCAGCGATAGCAGATCAGATCGAGAACGACCGCAATCGCCAGCAGGATCGCCACATCGGTGAGGATCCAGCCGGGATACTCGAGAACGAGCCCGTAGCGGACGGCATGAAATAACTTCACCGCCAGGTTGCAAAACAACGCGCCATAGACGATGGCCACGTACGCGCGCGGCGCCAGCACGCGGTAGAGGGCCGCGAGCGGCCGCAACCAGCGGCGCGTGTTGACATCTTCTGAAGCTTGCCTGACCACGGCAGAACAGTACTACAGTCCAGACCAAATGGCAAGCGGCGACACGCGCCGCCCGCTGCCGGCCCCAAATAGGCCTATGGCCCGCGTTGCGCTTGGCTGCAGGGCTTGAACGTACGGCGAACCTGTAATACGGATTGGGAAACGTCCTTGCGCGTCTGAGCGTAGCCAAAGCAATGACATGCCGCGCAAAAAGCAATCAGAATTGGTATAAGAGCAATCGCCGCTCAACGCGAATAACTTATCGAAGCGTGAGTCGGAGCATCGGCCGCCTGGCCCCATGACGGCAGATCGAATCACGTTTTCGCCGAGGGGGCATGTCGCGAGCACGTCCTTGATACGCACCTTTGTGCCGGCGTACTGCGACCCTCAGCGGGTCCCGAAGGGGCGATTTGGCGCTGCGGCGGTCGGTGTCGCCCCATCGTCACGGCCTGCCGCCGCCGGGCGGACCCGGCAGCCGCTTTGGAAAACGCAGTTTTTTTCTCTCCGCAGGCGAAAATGGTTGCTTGCTGTCCGTGCCGGCGGTACAATTCCAGCAGGTCAATCTCAATCCACTATAGTCGGTACCAGAAAGGAGTTGCGAGATGGCCAGAAGAAAACTCACCAAAGGGACGTGGTCCAAGACCGATCTCAAGGAACTGCGGAGGCTGTTTCCGAGCCGACCCACGGCGGATGTTGCCGCCAAACTGGGCCGTCCCACGGAGGCGGTCAAGAAGAAAGCCTCTCGGATGGGTCTCAGGAAAACCAGGAGCTACATGAAGTCCCTCGGGAGAGCGTAGCCGGGCGTTCGTCGCCCGCCACTATGCAGCAACATGACGTAGCATCTTTGACGTAGGGAACATCTTAGGGCTTGGCGGAGCCTTATCTCTGCGGCCACGGGCGAGTGTAACCAGCGGGCCGTATGGAGGGAGGTCAGTCACTGCGCCGTCGAAAGCGCCGGTGTTGCCGGTAGTAGGAATCTGACCATGACTTCAAGAACCCGCGTGCTCGCAGCCCTGGATCATCGCGACGGCGACCGCATTCCCATAGACCTGTCGGGGCATCGTTCCTCGGGCATCGCGGCCCTGGCTTATCCGAAGCTGCGGCGGTTCCTGGGTCTGCCGGAGCGGCCCGTTCGCGTGTACGACGTCATCCAGCAGTTGGCCGTCGTGGACGAGGACGTGCTGGAGCGGTTCGGCGTCGATACGATCGAGCTGGGGCGCGGTTTTGCCCTGCGCGAGGCGGACTGGTCGCCCTGGACGCTACCCGACGGAACCGAGTGCCTGGTGCCGGCCTGGACGCGAATCGAGCGCGAGCAGGGCCGCTGGGTCATCCGCTCCGAAAGCGGGCGGGCGCTGGCCCACATGCCCGACGGATCGCTGTACTTCGAGCAAATCTATTTCCCGTTGGCGGAAGATGCAGGTGGCCTGAGCGTGCGCGAGGCGCTGGACGAGTCCATGTGGACCGCCATTGCCGGCCCGCCCGGCCCGGTGGACCAGCAGAGCCTGCGCCGGGGTGCCGAAGCGCTGCGGGCCAAAACCGACCGGGCCATCATCGGCCTGTTCGGCGGCAACCTCTTCGAGATCGGCCAGTTCTGCTATCGCAACGACCTGTTCATGATGATGTTGGCCGCCGAGCCGCAGAAAGCCCACGCTTTTCTCGACCAGCTCATGGAAATCCACCTGGAGAACCTGGAACGGTTCCTCGGCACCGTCGGCGAGTACATCGACGTCATCCTGTTCGGTGACGACCTGGGGATGCAGACGGGGCCGATGATGTCGCCGCAGATGTATTGCGAGTTCTTCAAGCCGCGACACAGCGTGCTCTGGAACCGCGCCAAGCAGTTGGCCGACGTCAAGGTCATGCTGCACTGCTGCGGCGGCGTGCGCGAGTTGCTGGGCCATCTGATCGAAGCGGGCCTGGACGCGATCAATCCCGTCCAGATCAGTTGCGCCGGCATGGACGCCGCCGAGCTCAAGGCCGAATTCGGCAACGACATTACCTTCTGGGGCGGCGGCTGCGACACCCGCGACATCCTGCCCAACGCCACCCCCGAACAGGTCGCCCAGCACGTCAAAGAGCAGGTCGCCACGCTTAGCCCGGGCGGCGGCTTCGTCTTCCAGCAAGTACACAACATCCTCGCCAACGTCCCACCCGAGAACATCACCGCCATGTTCGACGCCGTGAACGCCACGCCAGGAAGTAAGCCCCGCCGTTGACAGCAACAAGGCTGTCGCATAGTCTCAACCCGATGTTGCCCGGCCGCAGGTCGAATCCACACCACAACCGGAACAACCTCGTTGGCCAAGTCTATCAAGAACTGTCAAGGAAAGCGGATCGCAACTCAGTAGGGAATCGCGGAATGATCAGGAATGTTCTCATTTTGGGGTGGTTCGTATGCGTTGCACAGGTGCACGCAACAATCCATCATTCATCGGATCTGGGTTGGGTTGCAGGACAGGATATCAGCGCCGAATTCGCAGCGCTGTGCAGCGGCGGGACGATTGCGGCCGGCGATGAGCTGAAACTGGACCACACCTACCGGATCAGCGGTACCCACCAACTGCCGGACGATTTCGTCCTGTCGGCGGTGAAGGGCGGCGGCTTCGACGTAACCGATGCAGTCAGTGATAAGAACCGCACCTTTCTGATCCTGGGTAACCGGACCACGCTGCGGAATCTGAC
>Ga0180431_10009734_pt1 | contig 10795 bp, 10 predicted proteins | sample SS_ome_11_FD_132459 | JGI IMG/M metagenome (GOLD analysis project Ga0180431, IMG submission 132459) | Hypersaline lake sediment archaeal communities from the Salton Sea, California, USA - SS_1_MS_1 metaG | ecosystem: Environmental > Aquatic > Non-marine Saline and Alkaline > Hypersaline >...
AGAAACCCGGGGCTTCGGTGACCGTCGCGGCCCGCTTGGTCTCCGAAGGCCGCGCCGACGGCATGGTGTCGGCCGGATCCACCGGAGCGGCCCTCGCCGCAGCGGCCATCGTCATCGGCAGGATCCGGGGTATCGCTCGCCCTGCCATTGCGACGATCTTCCCGCTCGGGGGTGGGACCGTCCTGCTCGACGCGGGGGCCAACATCGACGTCCAACCGCGCCACCTCGTCCAGTTCGCGGTCATGGGCTCGGTCCTCGCCCGCGTCTACCTGGGGATCGACGAACCGCGCGTCGGGGTCCTCAACATCGGTGAAGAGCCATCGAAGGGACGTGACCTCGAGCGGCGCGCCCACGACCTCCTCGCATCGAGCGGCGTGCGGTTCGTCGGGAACGTCGAAGGGCGCGACATCGGCACCGGCCTCGCAGACGTGATCGTGACCGACGGCTTCACCGGGAACGTCGTGCTCAAGGTGGTCGAGGGTACGGCTCGTGCGGTGGGGCGAATGGTGCTCGAGGCGCTCACCTCCGATTCGGATCCGGCCTTCCAGGCGGCCGTCGGCACAGTGCTCCCGAAGCTGGCGGCCTTGCAGGATCGGGTCGATCCGGAGGCCTACGGCGGCGCGCACCTCGTGGGAGCCAAGGGCACGGTCGTGATCGCGCACGGATCGTCCTCGCGGGTGGCTGTGGCGAACGCGCTGGCACTGGCCGCCGAAGGCGCCGATCGGGGGCTGGTCGCCATGGTGGAATCGGGAATCCGTGACTGACCACTCCCTCGAGGACGCTCTGGGGTACCGGTTCGGCGACCGGGAGTTGCTCGACCGTGCTCTGACCCACCGTTCGTGGGGGACCGGCGCGGAGTCTCCCGACAATGAACGGCTCGAGTTCCTCGGCGACGCAGTGCTGTACCTCGTGATCAGTGAGCTGCTCTACGAACGCGGTGATCTCGACGAAGGGGACATGACGAAGGTGCGGGCGGGTGTTGTGGGCGAAGGCGCCCTGGCGTCGGTGGCCCGGAGGGTGGGCATCGATCGAGAGGTACGGCTGGGCGCCGGTGAGGAAGCGGCCGGTGGGAGGTCGCGTGAGTCGATCCTGTCGGACGCGATGGAGGCGGTCCTGGCGGCCGTGTTGCTCGACGGCGGCATCGACGCGGCGAGGACGGTCATCGCCCGCCACTGGAGCGAGGGCATCGCAGAGCGAGCCGAAGCACCCGGGTCTCGGGACTTCAAGACCCGGCTCCAGGAGCGCCTGGCGGCAGAGGGCCTGGTGCCGGTGTACACGTCCTGTGGGGAGGGTCCCGACCACGACCGCAGGTTCACGGCCGTCGTCACCGTGACCGCCGACGAGCCGGATGCCGCGCGGGCCGCAACCGTCGATGCACCCGGAGACCTGCCCGGGAACCCATTGGGAACCGGAACGGGCACCTCGAAGAAACGGGCCGAACAGGCGGCTGCGGCCGAGGCTCTGGGTCGCCTGCCGGATGCCTGAGCTCCCCGAGGTCGAGGCCACTCGCCGCCACCTGGCTCCGGTCCTCGAAGGCGCGGTGATCACGTGTGTCGACGTTCGGCGCGACCGGATGGTGCGCCGCCAGCCCCGCCCTGCCGACTTCGGGGACCGCCTCGTCGGGCGGAGGGTCCGGGCGGTAGACCGGCACGGCAAGTTCCTGCTCACCCGCGTCGCAGGGGACGTGACCTGGGTGACCCACCTGGGGATGTCGGGTCGAATCCAGCTCGCCGATCCGTCCGACGCCGAGGCGGAGCACACCAACGTGGTCGTCGCCGTCGACCGGGGTGTGGAGGTGCGGCTCGTCGACCCCCGGACGTTCGGCTTCGTGGCGGCTTACCTCATCGACGAGCTGCTCTCCGGTCCGCTCGCCATGCTCGGACCGGACGCCCTCGATGCGCTTCCCGACGAGGCGACGCTGGCAGCCGGAATGGCGGGCCGCTCGGTCGCGGTGAAGCCGCTCCTCCTCGACCAGCGGTTCCTGGCGGGGCTCGGCAACATCTACGCCGACGAGGTGCTGTTCGGAGCCGGGATCCATCCGGCTCGGCCCGCCGGAGACCTGAACCGGCGCGAGGTCGCCGCGCTTCGGGCCGAGATCCCCCGTGTGCTGGCCGCCGGTCTCGCCCACGGCGGGACCAGTCTGGACGACCTCGCCTATTTGCTCCCGGACGGGAGGGCCGGCGAGTACCTGGCCCGTCTCGCCGTGTACGGCCGGGAGCACTCGCCGTGCCGGCGCTGCGGGACGCCGGTGAGCCGCATCGTGCTCAGAGCGCGCAGCGCGTTCTTCTGCGGCGTGTGCCAGTCATGATCCGGGGGGCGCTGCTCGGGGTCGTGGCCGCCCTGGTCTGCGCGGCGTGCTCCGGGGAAGCATCGATCGAGACTCCTTCGCTCGAGCAGTTCGCCGCCGAGGACTTCGCCGTGTCGGCTCGCCGGGCGCTGGCCGACACGCGGTTCGAGGCCCTGGGTGATCGGTGGCTCTCGGGCCTGCTCGTGGAGATGTGCGGAGACCTCGCCGGGGGCGGCGACCCCGAGGAGGTCGTGGCGGCTGCGGTGGCAGGCGTCGATGCGCCGGAGGGTCCCGATGTCGACGACGAGATCCTCGCAGAGGTGCTCACGGCGGGTGTCGCCGAGGTCTGTCCGAACGCGGTGCTCGGCGCCGGTGGGCTCGCACCGGAGGCAGTCTCGGGATTCCTGGGTGTGGTTCGGCCCGTCGCCGGGCAATCCGGGCTGGGTGCCCTCGACGATGCATCGTTGCTCGTCGCCGGCCTCGATGCCTGCGGAGTGCTCGATGCGGGTTCGGGCGCCGCCGCGGCGGGTGCGGAGATACTGAGGTCGCTGTTCGGTATCGATGCATCGGACCTGGCAGGACTCGAAGCGGCCGGTCTGGGCGCTCGGGAAGGTATCGTCGCCGGAGCGGTGCTCGGGGCGGCGGCGACGGTGTTGTGCCCCGAGCACTCCGATGAGGTGGCGGCCTACGTCTCGGGGGTGAGAGCGTGATCGCCCGTCGCGTCGAAGTGATGGGACGTGTGCAAGGGGTCGGATTCCGGTGGGCGACCATGTCGGAGGGCCTGCGCCTCGGGCTCACCGGGTGGGTCCGGAACACCGGGGACGGGTCCGTGGAAGCGCACATCCAGGGTGACCAGGGGGCCGTCGACACGATGCTCGCCTGGATTAGGGAGGGTCCGCCCGGCTCGGTGGTGCATCGTTACGCGGTGCGCCCCGCCGAGGTCGATTCGGGGCTCGCGGCGTTCGAGATCCGGGCGTAGAGGGCCTCTCAAAGTTCCACCGATGTGATTCTCCGGTGATAGCCTGACCCCGGTCGTGCACCTCAGATCGCTCAATCTCACCGGCTTCAAGTCGTTTGCCGATCGGACCCGGCTCGTGTTCGAGCCGGGCGTGACGGTGGTCGTCGGCCCCAACGGTTCCGGCAAGTCGAACGTCGTGGATGCGATCGCCTGGGTCATGGGGACGCAGGCCACGAGCACGTTGCGCACCCAGCGGATGGAGGACGTGATCTTCGCGGGCACCTCGCTGCGCCCGGCGTTGGGTCGGGCCGAGGTCTCCCTGACCTTCGACAACGGGGACGGGGGCCTCCCGCTGGATCTTCCCGAGGTCACGATCACCCGCCGGCTCTACAGGGATGGGACGTCCGAGTACGAGATCAACGGCACGGCCTGCCGGCTGCTCGACATCCAGGACCTGCTCTCGGACAGCGGCGTGGGACGGCACCAGCACACGCTCGTCGGGCAGGGACGGGTGGACGCGGTGCTGAATGCCGGGCCCGACGAGCATCGGGCGTTGATCGAGGAGGCGGCGGGGGTCATCAAGCACCGGCAGCGTCGGGATCGAGCCTTGCGTCGGCTGGAGGCGACCGACGGCGACGTGCAGCGCCTCGAGGACCTGCTCGGCGAGCAACAGCGCAGGATGCGTCCACTGCGTCGCCAGGCCAACGCCGCCGAGCGGTACGAGGCCACCAGGGCGGAGTGGCGGGCCCTCAGGCTCTGGACGGGGGGCGACCGGCTGCGTCGGGTGCGGGAACGTATCGCCGAGATCGAGAGGACGCAGTCCGAGGTCCGCCGCCGGATCGACGGGGACGAGGCCGCGCTGGCCTCTCTGGCATCGGAGATCACGGGCCTGCACCTCGAGTCGGGTGAGGAGGGCCGGGCGCTGGAGCGCGACACCGCAGCGGCGGCCCGCCTGGAGACCGGGGTGGAGCGGTTCCGCAGGGTTGCGATGGTTGCTCGCGAGCGGCGCGTGGCGATCGAGGGCCGCCTCGCCGGTGCGGGGGAGCGGCGCAGGGAGCTGGAATCCGAAGCCGGACAGTTGGCCGACGACATCGACGAGGCGCGCCGCAGGGCGGACACGGCACGCGGGGCCCTCGAACGTCTCGAGATCTCGGTCGCAGCGCTCGAGGACGAGGAGCGGTCCCTGGCCGAACACGATCGCCTCCCGGCCGAAGGAGTCGCGGCAGCCGTTCGGGGAGACCTCGCCGCGCTCGAAGCGGCAGAACGGCGAGACACCGCCGAACGGGACGCAGCCGCCTCACGATCGCAGGTCGTGGCCGACAAGATCGCCGACGATCTCCTCGAAGAGAATCGTCTCGAAGCGGAGATCGAAGCCGCCGACGCCGCCCTCGGCCCCACCCAGGCCGGGTACGACCAAGCGGCGCGGCTCTCGGCGAGCGCAGACCTCGCGGTGGACGAGGCGCGAGACGCTCACGATGAGGCCCGCCTGGGTGAGGCGGCCGCTCGGGCGAGGGTCGAGGCCTTCCGGGCCGCGGTCCAGGGCCTCGGAGATCCCGAGGCGAGGGCGGCGTGTGAGCGTCTCGACGGGGTCCTCGGACCGGTCACAGCGCGTCTCGACGTCCCCGAGCGGCTGGCGCCCGCCGTCGATGCGGCCTTGGGGGTGTGGGGCGGAGCGCTGGCCGTCGCCGGGAGCGATGTGATCGCGTCTGCCGCGGCCTCCGCGAAGGCGAAGGGACGCGGGGGAGTCGCATTCGTGGCTTCGTCGCCGGACGCCGAGGTGCCGGCTCGTCGCGTGGCGGAAGCCACGGGCACCGATGCGGTGATCGACCTCCTCGGACCGCGGGCGGACGACGGCCTCGCCGCCACGTTGCTCGGCGACGTGGTGCTCGTCGAGGGTTGGGCCGGGGCGTGGGACCTCGTACGCCTCCACCCCGACGTGCGTGCCGTCACCCCCGAAGGGGATGTGATCACCCGCACGGGTGTGTACACCGCCGATCCGGACGGCGCCGGCCCGGCGGCACTGGAGACTGCCGAGGTCTCGCTGGAACGTGCCCGTACCGCGACGGCTCGGGCCGCGTCGCGGTTGGCCACGGCGCGGCGCGAGGCAGAGCGGCTTCGTGCCTCCGCAGACGCCGCCCGTGATGCAGTCGAAGCCGCTGAGGCCCGCCTCGGCGGGGCCACCGAGGCGCTCAGGCTCGTCGCCCGGGCGCGCGGCGAAGCCGAGGCGGAGCAGGCCAGGCTGGTGCAACGAAGCGGAGCTCTCGAGGAAGCGGCCGCGGCCCGCGCCGATCGGATCGCAGAGTTGCGGTCGAGGCTCGAGGCCCTGGAAGGAGAGGAGGCGGTCCGTCACGCAGCCTGGGAGGCTCTGGCGAGGCGGCGTGACGAGGTGGCCGAGCGCCGGAATCTGGCAAGACGAGACCACGAGCAGGCCGCCCGGACGCTGGCGGCCGCCGAGGAGCGCATCCGGATGCTGCGCAGCCGGGCCGCCGAGGTCTCCGGCCTGCTCGCCGAGGCCGACGACCGCCCGTTCGATCCCGCCGAAGTCGAACGGCTCGGCGCCGTGGAGGAGGCTGCCCGGAGGGCTGCCGGGGCAGCCGGTCGACACATCGAGGTGCTGCGGCGGCGACAGCGCGAGGTGCGCGCCGCGGCCGGCACCACGGGCGCCAGGCTGGCAGCCGCGGAAGACCGCCGTGAGGAGCTGCAGTCACGACTGGCCCTCGACAAGGAGACCCTGGGAGGCGGTGCCGTCGAGGCCGCGGAGTTGCGGGTCCGGGAGGAAGGCATCGCAGAGGCGCTGCGCCGCGACGTGGACGCGTCCGAGGAACAGGCTCTGAGCGCGCAGTGCCCCCGGCTGCCCGACGGCATCGGCGCCGAGGAGCACCTCCAGTCGGTGGAGGCGACGCTGCGCCGCCTCGGGCCCGTGAATCCCCTCGCCGCCGCCGAATACCGAGAGCTCGCCGAACGGGCCGAGTTCCTGGAGGCACAGCTCGCCGACCTCGGGGAGTCCCGTCGCGAACTGCGCCACGTCGTGGCCGCTCTCGACGACGAGATCGGTCGGCGGTTCGCGGTGGCGTTCGAGGACATCGCCCGGCACTACCGGGAGCACTTCGCGCTGCTCTTCCCCGGCGGCAAGGGAGACCTCGTCCTCACGGATCCGAACGATCCACTGACCAGCGGCGTCGAGATCACCGCGCAGCCGATGGGCAAGAAGGTGGGCCGCCTGGCGCTGCTCTCGGGAGGGGAGCGCTCGCTGGCGGCGCTGGCGTTCCAGTTCGCAGTGTTCCGCGCCAGGCCGAGCCCCTTCTACGTCCTCGACGAGGTCGAGGCGGCACTCGACGATGCCAACCTGCGCCGGTTCCTCCGGCTCGTGGGCATACTGCGTGCCGCATCGCAGCTGGTGATCGTCACACACCAGCAGCAGACGATGGAGGCGGCGGACATGCTCTACGGCGTGACGATGGAACCGGGCGAGACCTCCCGGGTGCTGGCACGCCGGATGACGGAAGCACCGGCCGAGGAGGTTGCCCGGTGACCGTCGGCTTGGTGATCGTCGGCTTCGCCGTGGTGCTGGCGATCGTGGTGGTGGTCGTGACCGTCCGGCGACGGCACAGGCCGTCGCCGGAGGTCCGTCGTGACGGTGCTCCCGCGCCGCGGGCCGACGTTCTCGAAGGGGGGCTGGCGCCGACGCGCCTCGCCCTCGCGGCCCGACTCGGCGGGCTGCTGCGCCGCGGCGTGGACGAGCAGACGTGGATCGAGATGGAGGAGGCCCTGGTGGCCGCCGACGTCGGGGTCACGGCCGCGACCGGGATCGTCGCCCGTGTCAGGGCGAGATCGCCTCAGGATTCGGCCGAGGCGCGTGCAGTGCTCCGCGACGAGCTCGTCGGAGTGTTCGCCGAGCGGGATCGGTCACTTCGGCTCGCGGGCGAACCTGCGGTCATCGTGGTCGTCGGCGTGAACGGTTCGGGGAAGACCACGTCGATTGCCAAACTCGCCGCGATGCTCGAACGCCGGGGGCGCCCGACGCTGCTCGGGGCGGCCGACACGTTTCGGGCCGCGGCCACGGAGCAGCTCTCCACCTGGGCGGCTCGGCTCGGCCTCGCCGTCGTGGCCGGGCAGCAGGGCGCCGACCCGGCTGCCGTGGCTTTCGATGCCCTCGCAGCCGCCAGGGCCCGAGGCAAAGGAGCGGTGATCGTCGACACGGCCGGACGGCTGCACTCCAAGGCGAACCTGATGGCGGAGCTCGGGAAGGTCATCAGGGTGCTCCGGCGAGAGGCCGGGGAGGTGGACGAGGTGCTCCTGGTCCTGGACGGGACCACCGGCCAGAACGGCATCGCCCAGGCGCACGCCTTCACCGAGGCCGTGGGCGTGACCGGCGCCATCGTCACCAAGCTCGATGGGACCGCCCGGGGTGGGGTCGCTGTGGCCGTGGAGTCGGAGCTCGGGATACCCGTGAAGTTCATCGGGGTGGGCGAGCGGCTCGAGGACCTCGTGCCCTTCGTGCCGGAGGCGTTCGTCGATGCTCTCTTGGAGGAGCCGTGAACAACGAAGAACTCATCGCCTTGGCGAGATCGGCCGCCGAGCGTGCCTACGCTCCGTTCTCGGAGTTCCGTGTTGGGGCGGTCGCGGTGGGCGCCGGAGGGACGATTCACGTCGGCGTGAACGTGGAGAACAGCGCCTTCCCGGCGACCACGTGCGCGGAAGCGGCCGCCGTGGCCGCCGCCGTGGCGTCCGGCGTGAGAGAGATCGAGGTCGTCGCCGTCTCGTGCCTCGACGCGACCGAGCCGGGTTATCCGTGCGGCAACTGCCGTCAGATCATGCACGAGTTCGGGGTGAGGCGAGTGATCCTCGACGGTCCGTCGGGCCCGATCGAGCACGTCCTCGAGGATCTGCTGCCCCACGGGTTCCGTCTCTAGAACCCGTCAAGGAGCGGTCGCGACCCTCCGATAGGACGGTGTGACGACGACCACCCACCCCGCTGCCCGCGACTGGAAGGTGACCACCGGCTACCGGGTGATGCTCCGGATCGCCTGGGCCGCTCTCATCCTCAGCGTGTACGGCGCGGTGCTGGCCGTCGTCGTCGGGTTCAGAGGAGCCTGGTGGCTGGCGGCAGGCCTCGCTGCGCTGGCCATGCTGCTGGTCGCCTTCCTCCCCGAGCCCGTGCCGGCAGACCTGATCACCGAGGCGCGGTCCCGCCTCGACCCGACCCGGACTCGCTGAGCAGAACCTTCCTCCTGGCGAGGTGGCCCACCCCGAGGTGGGCCACCCCGCGCGCGACCGTGGTGCTGCGGCTACGAGCGTGCCTTGAGCGCCTCGATGAGCTTGGGCACGACCTTGTGCACGTCGCCGATGATGCCCAGGTCGGCCACCGCGAAGATCGGAGCCTCTTCGTCCTTGTTGATCGCGACGATCGTGCCGGAGTCCTTCATCCCGACCAGGTGCTGCATGGCCCCGCTCACCCCGAGGGCGATGTACAGGTCGGGCCGCACCGTCGCTCCGGTCTGTCCGATCTGCAGTGAGAAGGGCACCCACCCTGCGTCCACGACGGCCCGGGTGGCCCCGATCGCCGCACCGAGCGCTCCTGCGAGGTCGTCGACCATCGCCATCTTGTCGGCGCTGCCGAGCCCTCGCCCGGCGGCGACGACCACCGGAGCCTCGTCGAGCTTGGGCCCCTCCGAGGTCTCGGTGTGGACTTCCAGGATGGTTCCCGCCCCGGCGTGCCCGACGTCCGGCAGGGCGACGGGGATCACCTCGGGCGTAGCCGGGTCACCGGGTTCGGCCACGAACGACTTGGGCCGGACCACCACGAGGAACGGCCCCGGTCCGGTGAACGAAGCCTCGACCAGCGTTGCCCCGCCGAGGATCTCGTTGACGACGCGCAGGCCGTCCCCGTCGACGACGATGTCGACGGCGTTGGAGAGCACCGGCTTGTCGAGCCGGGCGCTGAGCCGTCCCACCACGTCGCGTTCGGTGACCGTGAGGCCGAACAGCACGGCGTCGGGGCCGTGCTCGGCGACGAGCCCGGCGATGGCTGCAGCGGCGGGTGCCGCCGGCAGAGCGTCTCCCGGGGTGAGGTGGTACACGGTCGATGCCCCGTGGGCTCCCAGGGCCGCGAACGCCTCCTCGGAGCCGACCCCCAGATACACCGCGGCCACGTCGTCCGAGAAGGATCGGGCCTTGGTGAGCATCTCGAGGGCCAAGGGTCCCGGGGCACCCTCGATCTCTTCTGCGAATACCCAGGTCCTCATTCAGATCACCTTCACCTGTTCGAGGAGCTTCACGATCTCGAGATGCGCTTCGCCCTCGTCGTGGACGACACGCCCTCCGGAGCGTTCCGGGGCGGGGCGGACCGCGGCGATCGTCTGATCTATCGGCCCGACGGCGTCGGCGGCGAACCCGAGGTCTGCAGCGGTGGGCTGCTCGATCGGCTTCGACTTCGCCTGCATGATCCCCTTGAAGGTCGGGTACCTGGGCTCGACCACGCCCGAGGTGACCGACACGAGCGCAGGGAGCGGTGCCTCGACGACGTCGTAGCCTCCCGACGTCTGGCGTTCGATGTGCACCACGTCGCCTGCCAGCTCGACCTTGCGGGCGAAGGTGAGCGACGGCATTCCGAGGAGCTCGGCGAGTTGCTGGGGCACGATGCCCGTATAGCCGTCGGTCGACTCGGTTCCGGCGATGACGAGATCCGGCTCTTCGCGAGCGATCGCCGCCGCGAGGACCTTGGCGGTCACCAGCGCGCCGGAGCCGCGCAAGGCCGGGTCGTTCACGACGATCGCCTTGTCGGCTCCCATCGCCAAGGCTTGGCGGATGCCCTGCAGATTCCCCGCCGGGCTCATCGACACGAGGGTGACGGTGCCCTCAGTCGCCTCGGCGAGCTGCAGGGCGACCTCGACGCCGTACCTGTCGGTGTCGTCGAGCACCTGGTCGTTGGGCCGGGCGACGAAGTTGGTCTCCGGATCCAGCTCGTATGGCGTGGCCGGATCCGGTATCTGCTTGACGCAGACCGCGATCTTCATAGCACTCCTATCCGGACGGACGACGGCCATGCTACGCACCGCCGGAGCCGAGCAGGGCGTTCAGCGGGTCAGCTCCGGGAGCAGACCGTCGAGCAGCGCAGTGAAGCGCCCTCGTGCCGCCGCGGCCGTCTCGGTGACTTCCTCGTGGCTCAGCGGTGTCGGGGAGATCCCGGCGGCGAGGTTGGTGACGAGCGAGATCCCCAAGACGCGGGCGCCCATGTGGCGCGCCGCGATCGCCTCGGGGACCGTGGACATGCCGACCAGGTCGGCGCCGAGGGCCTTGGCCATCTGCACCTCGGCGGGCGTCTCGTAGGACGGTCCCAGGAACCAGGCGTACACCCCTTCGCGCAGCTCCACGCCGACCCGGTGGCCGATCCGTCGGGCGAGGTCCCGAAGCTCCGCCGGATACACCGTGGACATGTCCGGGAACCGTGGTCCCAGTCGATCGTCGTTGCGGCCCACCAGGGGATTCCGGGCGGCGAGGTTGATGTGGTCGCGGATGAGCACGAGATCACCGGGCATGAGCCTCTCGCC
>Ga0180431_10009736_pt1 | contig 10795 bp, 9 predicted proteins | sample SS_ome_11_FD_132459 | JGI IMG/M metagenome (GOLD analysis project Ga0180431, IMG submission 132459) | Hypersaline lake sediment archaeal communities from the Salton Sea, California, USA - SS_1_MS_1 metaG | ecosystem: Environmental > Aquatic > Non-marine Saline and Alkaline > Hypersaline >...
GCTTTACCACCGTGACGACGACAAACCCGCTATTATCCGAAGTAGTGGTGAACTTCATTGGTACAAACATGGGAAGCGTCACAGAGACAATGATAAACCTGCTATTATTTTTAATAATAAAGAGAGATGGTGGTACCAAAATGGGAAACTCTCTCGCGACAGCGACAAACCCGCCATTATCAGAGGTGACGGAACCAAAGAGTGGTGGAACAATACCCAACGTCATCGTGATAACGATAAACCTGCAGTTATTAAACCGGATGGAACTAAAGAGTGGTGGTTATTTGGCCAACGTCATCGTGATAACGACAAACCTGCTATTATTAAGGCAGATGGATCACAACGATGGTACATCCAAGGGTATTCTTATAACCCATAAATTGCAGAAATTCCCAGCGGGAAAAGGATGGATATACTATTATATCCATCATGACTTCTGAGAGCAAAAACGATACGTTTTCTGAAACGGTTGAGTTTGAAAAAGTCTGTCTCGATCAGATCAACCGCACGATCTCTGCCCGTACACACGCGTGTCTTCAACTGGAGTCTTACAACCAGCTGTTTCAGGAAATTCCAGAGATCTTCCACATGTACAGCCTCTCTACGATTTCCGCTCCTGATCCTCACAAGGTTACTGCCGGAAACGCGGTTGAAGATACTCGCCCTTTTTCTTTGCGGTTTGGTAACGTTTATTACGATCCTCCTACCAAAACCACACAGAACCAGCGCACCGGGAAGTTGTACCCATTTGAGGCGCGTATTCGCGGTATGACTTATGCGGTCAGGGTTAGCGTTGACATCACGCTTCACGACCACAACACTGGGGAAACGGTGACTCATACACGGATGCCGTTTTTCGACATTCCGTGTATGGTCCGTAGCGAGTGGTGCCACCTTCATAACGCGACCAAGCAGCAGATTATTGACGCGAAAGAATGCCTGGCTGAACCCGGTGGGTACTTTATCATTGATGGTGGAGAAAAGTGCGTGATCAATCAGATGCGCATGGCTTACAACAACATGATGCCTGTGAAGTCGTCGAAGCGTGGCGGTATTGTGGTGGATTACCGTACATACTCGGAAGAGACTGGGAAGACCTCTCAGGTACAGGCGTTTATTGACGGCGGGAATGTTCGGTTCGATCTGACGTTTATTACGTCCCCTATCAGCCTTACTGTCCTCCTTCTCGCACTCGATCTGGATGACGTCATTCAAACTCTTTCTGAAGCAGGGCTGATGGATTCCCCTTACAATCTCTACACGTCTTCTGCTGTTGCTGACTTTATTCAAATGTCGGCGGATTCCGAGCAATATACTCCACAAGAAGCGGCGTGTTTGTGGATTGGGAGTAATGCCCGCCAGCAACAGCCTTCAGATGAGGCGGCTATTGAGTACACCCGCAGCAAGATTCTCCGAACTAGCATGTTTATCCACCTCGGTGCCAGTGCCCCTCACACGGAACGCGTAAACATTATTCTCCGGCTGGTTCGTACTGTGATTCGCGCCAATCTCCCTAAATCCCATGAGCTGTATATTCCTCCCACTGACAAGGACAACCTCGTGAATAAGCGGGTAGAAACCACCGGCGTTTTGCTGCGAGAAATTATTCGCATGCACATGTCTAGCCTAGTCAAGTCAGTTATCCCTAAGGATTTCGCCAAGTCTTCGTTTAATTCAGGGACTGTAGTCGATTACCTTCGGAAACAGGGAGAGAAAATCACGGTAGATATCAACAAGCGTTTCAAAGAGACCACCCCTTGGGACAACCCTGCTCGTGGCGGAACTAACAACTTTTCCCGTACAGGTGTAAGCCAGGCGCTGAGTCGTATGAACATGCCGGCTATGTGTAGCCAGCTCCTTCGGATTAACCAGCCTATTAGCAAGTCTGCTAAGGTAAAGGAGCCGCGTCACGTAAACAGCACGCATATCGGCTTTATCGATCCATTTGATACTCCTGAATCAGGAAGTGCGGGGCTGGTTCTTCAACTGTGCAGCATGATCAAGATCTCCCAGAATCACCCTACCGTAATTATCGCTGATAATATCTCTGATATTCTTCAGGGATACCCTCAGGGTGACGCATCTGTGATGGTTAACGGCATTGTTCTGCCAGGTGGTGTAGAAGATCCAGTTGCTGTGGTAGAAGACTTTCGTAACCGCCGTGTTCAAGGCGACATTCCCTTTGATGTCAGTGTTAGCTACGATCTGGTGGAAAATGCGGTGGCTATTCGCAGCGAGGACGGTCGAATGATGCGGATGCTGTGGTACGTCGGTGATCAAGATATCAATGAGTTTATGGCGGAAATCCGGGAGAGTATCTCGCAGGGAGGAAGTCTTCAAACTCTACAAGACGCAGGGTTGGTTCGGTGGATCGACAGCGTGGAAATTACTGACCTTACAGTCGCCATGGAACCCTGCGACTTTTCTAGGGGCGAATTCAAGTACATGGAGATCCATCCCAGTGTGATTGTCGGAATGTGTACGCAGAACTCTCCGTACTCTGAGCATATGCCGTCTCCTCGGTGTTGCTACCAATGTAGCCACTACAAGCAGGCGCTTGGTGTTGCTACTACAGTCGACACTTTCCGCACTGATACCACCAGTCATCGTATGTGGTATCCTAGCACTCGGCTAGTACAAACCCGCCAGTCTCAGCTTATTCAACTTCCTACTGGTCAGATGTGCACAGTTGCGATTTGCACCATGAACGGGGCAGGACAGGAGGACGCGATTGTGATGAACCGCGCCAGTGTCAATCGCGGCTTGTTCCGTGTTACTACGCGGAAGACTCATACAATTCAGGAGGACCCTATGCAGCACATTTCGTTCCCTACAGAGTATCTGCGAGAAACTATGGAGCGGACTCGCGGGTACGACTACTCCAAGCTCGGTCCTGATGGAATCGTCCGTGTAGGCGAGTATGTGAGCGAGAATGACGTAATCGTAGCGCGGTACACTAGCAACACTGAACGGAAGGCTTCTGGTGCGATTGAAGAAACCCGTCGGGATAGTAGCCTAGTTGTGGCACGGGATAAGGAAGGGTTTGTGGACACGGTACACGTTGCGAGGAACGGTGACGGGTACCTTGTGGTTCACGTAATCATTCGGAAATCTCGTATCCCTGAACCTGGCGACAAATGGGCGACGTCCAATGCCCAAAAGGGCACGGTAGCGTATCTGGAAGCTCCTGAAAATCTTCCGTTTGATCCCCTTACCGGTCAGACGCCAGATATCATCTTTAATCCTCACGGCCTTCCGTCTCGTATGACTCTGGGATACATTTACGAGCTGATTCAGGGCAGGATTTCGGTGATTACTGGTGACACAGCTGATGCTACCATTTTCAGCGAGTCTTCACGCCCGAAAAACGGCGAGACTATCGGGCACGTTCTGGAGAGGAAGCTGAAGGAACTTGGTATGAATTGTACTGGTACTCGGGATATGTACGACGGTCGTACAGGGCAGCCTATTCAGGCACAGATTCTTATGGGACCGATGTTTTACCAGCGTCTGAAGCACATGGTAAGTGATAAGGTACACGCCCGTGCAAAGGGCGACGTGCATATGGTATTTGGCCAACCTGTGGGAGGCCGTGAGCGTGGTGGCGGGTTGCGCGTGGGCGAGATGGAATCTAGCGCCCTTATAGGGATAGGGGCGTCGCATTTTCTTCATGACCGAATGTTCAAAGCATCTGACGCAGCTGTGGAAGATTTCTGCGACGATTGTGGCGCGTTTGCGCAGAATCCGAAGCAGTGTGTAAACTGTGGAGGAATTAGCATTTCCCAGGCTAATCTTCCGGTGGCTGGGCGGCTAATGTTCCAACAGGTCAATGCGATGGGGATCGACACAACTTATGAGACTGCTTACCGGTAGCTACCGAAAGGGAGCCGACCGAAAGGGAGCCGACTGAAAGGAAGCCAGTTGGTATATAATTGCAGAAAAAACAAGATAAACATATATTGGTATACACATATACCAATCTTACAACCATGGAACTCCCTATCCGCTGCTTTTCCTGCAACACCGTACTCGGCAACAAGTGGGGTCGGATTTCTGAGATGAAAGCGGCGGGAAAATCCCTTCCGGAAATTTGGGCATATTATGGTTTCCGCCGTGAATGCTGCAAGTTTGTAGTGCAAACAGCAATACATACACTCAACGAAGACCAGTACGAGTACACCAACGGAGAAACAGCAGACGTGTGCGACATTGGCACAGACACTATTGACACTCGTCGCCGCCAAAACTGTGTGGTAACTGTGCATCGCGCAGTGTAACTATTCAACACAGAATACCCTGCTTTTTCCTTTATAAAATAAAGGAATGAGAAACATAACGGCTAAAGAGCTAAAGGTGTACATGTTACTGCTACGAGAAAGGTTAGTTACCGCCGCAAATAGTATAAGTTACCCCCGCGGTGATTTCGAGACGAAATCCGCCTTGAAAATAATTAACAAAAACGAGTCTCAGAAATTTACAATCGCACGGGCGGTACGGTGGGAAAACGTGCTGGTTTATTGCAAAGCCAAACATTCTCTTGTGATCTGGCAATATTTTGGGCGCCCTGACCGTCGTCTTATTCCGCAGCTTGGAAAGAACAAAAACCGTAAAGTTGTGGCGTGTACTTTACAGCAGTTCCATAAACGTGATCGGGACATAGAAACAGGGACTGCAGAAATCTATGATTCAGTGCTAGAAAACCTTAACATTCTTGACGTAGCTCTGGCCGCAAAGAATTACAAAGTCGCCGATCTTCTGTTTAAAGCAGGGATACAACCTACAGAAGTTTTCTACCATTTTTCTACTGAAAACTCCGCTTACAAAGCCAGAGTATGTAACCCGTATTCAGTTTATAGCGGACCGCGTAGAACCCGACGCCGACGACCTTATGGTAGCTGTAAAGGCAAAAAATGTTGCATTTGTTAGGGTGTTGATGGCGGAAATTAATCGTAATGAAAATTTAACTTCTGTTGTAACTGCGGCGGAAAAGATACGGGTAGCTGCGATAAAGGAAGCTGCTAAGATAAACCGTGATTTTATAAAAGGTACTAACACTAGTAACCGTGGCAGGGTTCATTTACTCGAACAGGAACTACGCGAAGTTGAGAAGCATCTTAAGCGGAATCCTAGTAGTAGCTATTACAAAAATCGTAAACAACAAATTCCCAACGAAATCCAGCGGCAACGTCAGTTAGAACAGGCTTACGAACAATGCTTCAAACGCCCGGGAGAGTGCACGAACCGTGACCTTCTCGTTACTCCTATGGTACAAAACGCACAGGAAATATATAATGCCGTACGACGGCGATAAAATAGCCATATTTACAACCATAAAAGACGAATGTGTAAACATAATTTACACAACAAATAATAGTAGATTACTTACGCGTTAACGCGAGCGGCGACCTGTACATTGAACGAGATCACCTCAGCACCCGCCGTAACCGAGTCAGCCGTTACGACTACCAGTGCAATAGCCGAGGCGAGAGTCGCGGGAGCGGCATCCATCAGTAGCGAAGTCGCGGCAGCGGCACCACTCTGGTCCTGAAGGTTGACGTATACGTGGGTACCGTCATCGTTGTCCAGGTTAACCGCACCTGCGATATCAACATCATCAGCGACGGCGAAGTGCAGCACGCACTGGTCACCGGCCTCATGAAGGCCCAGAATGCCCTGGAGATCGGCAGCGTTAGCGGCACTATCCGGACCAAGCGAAAGGTCATAGCCCGCGGCAGGATCGACGAAAAGAATCGAGTCACGCGCCTGACGGAGCTGAGCCGCGTTAAGCGTGGCGGCGGCGGCGACAACGGCCTCAAGGGGGCCGGCGGCAAGTAGCTCGTCCTGGAGCTCGCTGAAGCGGCCGAGTTCGGCCTGCTGACGCTGGAAATCAATGTTAGACGACATCTTTGTTTTATTAGCTCCCGGTAGAATTTTCAAAGATTTTTTTCTGATTCGCAAAATTGCCCGAAAATGATAACCGGGGGAAAAATAAGTAGAGTATACAATGAACAGCCAGATTCAAACTTTTATTCAGATGCTATGCGAGGAGTTTTCTCTGCAGCACGACCAGGTAGAAAATGTGTGGTCTCGTGTAGCGGGAAGTTCTGAAGGTGTAGAAGAGACCAAGTCTACCTCTCCTCCCGCCGGTGCCGCAGTAGCGGCTTCTAGCAGTGATTCTGAGTACACTGACGCTGCCCTTCGCAAGATGACGGTAGTGATGCTAAAGCGCATTCTGAAGGATCAAGGTAAGCGTTTGTCAGGGAAGAAGGATGAACTTATTGCCCGCATTCTCGGCACAGACACTACCGCGAATACCCCTGCACGGAAGACGTTGGCGAAGAAGTCTAAGGTCTCTGCAAAGAAGCGTGACGAAACTACTCTAGGCCGGATTTTCGAGGCAAGTCGGCCAAAGGTTACTGTGCGTCCTAATGCACATGGTAACCATGAACATCCTGACACCGGCCTTGTTTTCCGCGGGACACCCCCTTTGGTGTATGGCCGTCAAAACGCAGATGGGTCTATTGAGCCGTTGTCTGAGGAAACCGTGGCGCTGTGCAACCAGTACAAGTTTAAGTACGAGCCTCCTGTCGATCTAGCGGCAGCTAGCCAGGCGGAAGACGTTACAGCAGCGGTTGACAGTGAAATTGCCGATGTAGAGGCGGCTATTCGCGATATGGGCATAGAGGATTCTGAGGACGAACTCGAAGATGATGGTGGCATTCTTTAACCACTTTCACAGTAAAAATTGAGCCTATTTGAGACTTCATTTATTAAACATAAATGAAGCTAGAACTTACAAACGTAAAATCGTGGCGGAAGTCTACCTTTGAGTTCTCAGATTCTGCCTGTACACTGATTTCAGGTCCATCTGGGCAAGGGAAGTGCTTCGTCGCTGGTACAAAGATACTACTGTTTTCTGGAAAGACCAAAGTAGTAGAAAACATAACCAGCTCTGACGTAGTTATGGGTTGGGACAGTAAACCCCGTAAGGTAATCTCTGTTACAACTGGGAGCGAGCAGCTCTTCAAGATTCAAGGGTACTCTCCCAGCGGGAAACGGATTATGAAATATACCGTTAATGCCAGTCACACTCTGACTCTTCTTCGCCAAGGTAGGTTTGCCGCTGACATCAGTGTTGCTGATTACCTGGCCAGTATTTCTTCAGGAATATTTTACCAAGGATTTCGAGCGGAGATTACATATCCAGAAACTCCTGCTGTTTTGCCGCCGTATATTTACGGGGTTTTGATGTTTGGAGGTCACGAAAATATCGACCCCAGAGTGCTACGGGCTATGAACCCTGAAATGCAGCGGATTTATGGGTTTTACTACACCAGGTCAGGGAATCTGGAATCTGTGTTTGGAAGACGTTTCCGTCGTGGTTTGAAGCCCGTTCGCCATTTCTATTCTACAGTTGATATGATCTCACAAAACGAGCCGGAAATTCTCTTGCAGTACCGCCATAATTCTGTAGATTTTCGGAAAGAAGTTTTGGCGGGGCTGGTAGATCGCCATGGTGGTGTTACAAATGATGGTGAAATCTCACTCGAACAGATTACACCAAAACTGGCGAGCTCTATAATTGATCTTGTACAAAGTCTTGGCGGGTATTGTTACAAGATCACCAATATTCTGTTCATTGGTTTGGTCTGCCGAATTCCTACCAGGATTCTTAGGGGTTATCGCCTGTTTCCAAGGGGCTTCAAGCTTCGTGTAGAGCCAGTAGGAATTGGGCGGTATTATGGGTTTATGCTGTCAGGAGACGGGCGGTTCTGTTTGGGGGACTATACCGTTACTCACAACAGCAGTATTCTACAAGGGATAGAATTCGCCTTGTTTGGGACGGGAAAAAACCTGGTCTCTCACGGCGAAACCTCTTGTACAGCAAAATTAACTGTAGGAGATGCCATAATTACGCGGACTAAACGCCCAAATCGGTTGGTACTACAGACTCCTGATGGAGAACTAGAAGATGATGCTGCACAGGCATGGATATCCCGTAAGTTTTCTGCCAAAGCTAGTATCACACCTTTTATCACCATGACCCCGGCAGAAAAGTTGGCATTTCTAGAGAAGGCCGCTTTCCGTGATATAGATATTGCCAAACTAAAAGAGCTGGCGAAAAATCGGGTGAAAACTCATGAGATCTCTCTCGCAAAAGCACAGCAGCAGCTACAGACTACACAATCTTTTCTGGCGTCATGGCCTGAACCTGGGAGCCCACCAGAAGGGTATAACGACCTAGAAGAGACTAATCTACGAAAAATCGAGAAGCGCCTTAAGAACGCCCGTGTGATGGTCACTAAAATTCGGCGAAGTATCGATCATTACCGTAAACTCCTGGAAGATTCTGCTGAAACACGTAATCTTATTTCTCTACTAGAAGCACGGTACGATTCTCTTACCGAGGAACTAGAAACCCTTCCTGACCCAGACCTTGCAGAGATCCGTGTGAAACTCGCCATGAAAAAGAAGGCTCTTACTTGTGCTGAAAATTATGAAGCATTTTTGAGGGAAACTGAAAGGAAAACACGGTTAGAAACCGATTTATCGGAGCTACAGAGAGTACATGAAGCAAAACTAACAGAGCTAACAACCGTAATTACTGCAGGAAAAGAGGCAGAGACTCCTTATCAGGAAATAACGGCAGAACTTGATAAACTAGAGAAGTACGCTACTCTAGTAGAGAGGATAGACTTGTTGGAAGTATCTATCCAGAAAAAGGCAGAATACGAGACAGAACTGCAAGGTATTCCAGAGAGGCGCGAACAGCTTCTTCGGGCTGACGTTGTGCAGATTGAGTGCCCTTGCTGTGGGGAGATTTTGGGATACAGAAATGGGACTCTTACAGCTTTGTCTGCCGAAAATACAACGAGTGATGATACCATGGAATCCCTGAAAAAGCTAGAAAGCCGTTTGAACCGTAAACTGGCGAAGATAGAAGAGGCAGAAGCACAACTAAAAGGAATAACTGAATCAGCTGAAGCCCTGGAATCCACACTGATTTCCGAAGAGCAGGAAGCTGAGTATATAGATCGCCTTCCACAACTAGAAGAGCTGATTTCTAAGGCAAAAACAGCTGAAACTGAGAAGAGTATTGAAGATGCTAAATATGAAAGTAATTCTCGCCGTATTTCCCGTGAGATTTCTCAGATTAATCTGGATGAGGTTGAGCCATGTTTGGAGAGTTCTGAACAAATCCGTGAAGAAATAGATCAGATAAACGGAGAGCTACAGATTGCGGTTGGAGAGGCTTCCCATCGTCGTGCCAAGCTTCAGGAGCTAAATACAGTGGAAGCACGGCTAGAAAAGCTGAAGGTTCCCAGCGATACGCAGGAGTACACAGAAAAGCTGCAGAAACTTGGCAAAGATTTGCCAGAATACGAGTCCAAGGTAGCCGAATACACAGAAACGATAGAAGTCCTGCGAGATTTTGCAGAGTACCAGCGGGGTTTGGATGAGTACACTTTACGGCAGGAAAAGGTAAATGAAGCTACCGCTTACCTTGAACAACAAGAAGCAGCCTACTCTACTGCAGTAAGTTTCCGCCAGAAAATCGTTGACGCTGAAACGGTGACTTTAGGCAGCGTAATCAATACACTAAACGTGTATGCGGCAGATTATCTATCAGCATTTTTCCCAGACAACCCGATTATCGTAGAAATTATGCCTTACAAGGAAACTGCGAAGCGTGGCGGAACTACCAGAAAATCTCAGATCACTACTCGTGTAGAGTACCGCGGTGCAGAATCAGATATTACCAGTCTCTCTAGTGGCGAAAGGGACCGTGTAATTCTTGCCTTTAGTCTGGCAGTAAATCAGTTACAAGCTGGGAGAATTATTATGCTAGATGAATGCACTAGTAGCCTGGATGCAGAGACTAGTAACACTGTTTTCTCAAAAATCCGCCAAAATCTTGAGGACCGGTGTGTGCTAATCGTGGCTCACCAGATCGTTCAGGGCATCTTTGATGACGTGTTAGAAGTATAACGAGAATCCTATAGGTTTCTACCATAATAAACATACAAAACTTGTATGTTTTTCTAATACAGTGGCTACACTAACTCAAAGTCGTGATCTCTTAGCTCAGTATAACCTGCTTGTGGCGTTATTCTTTCTAAACACCACGCAAAACCCGCCATTCCTCCTACAAATAATAAAATAACAAAGTACCCAACAGCCATTATTCTTTTTCTTCCTTTTCCTCTTGCATTAATACTTGTTTGCGGTCGTAAAACAGAGACCACATCTTTGAATCATGCCAGCCTTTTATACCTGCATAACCTAGTACCATTAAAGCCATTATAGCAACTGTAATTGGTTCTACCATTTATATATCTGTACGGCGTTTTATAGCAAAATAAATAGTTATTTTCAATGGTGTTTTTCAAAGTATTTATGTATCATATTTATAAGAGCTAATTGTACCGGAAATGATACATAATTCCGGTGCAAAAAGATATACATATTTCCCCGGAAAATAAATTAAAATAAAAATCTGGAAATCTCTGGGAAAAATATTCCGGGAAAAGATATATCTTTTTTTTTTATATATTTGGGGAACAGATATGTGTATAATCTACACTAGAAATATGTACCGTTTTTGGCATGATTATCTTAGGTTATTTCGGTACATATTTCTAGTGTTTATAACCACTGAAATTATCCTATCAAACCGGCTATAATCACCGCGTAACTTTTTGATAAATGTTATTTAAAGAAATAATTTTCTGGTTGTAGAAACAGCCATGAACCGACTTCTCGCCCCCGATCTTATGAGTTTGATGGTACAGCC
>Ga0180431_10009738_pt1 | contig 10794 bp, 9 predicted proteins | sample SS_ome_11_FD_132459 | JGI IMG/M metagenome (GOLD analysis project Ga0180431, IMG submission 132459) | Hypersaline lake sediment archaeal communities from the Salton Sea, California, USA - SS_1_MS_1 metaG | ecosystem: Environmental > Aquatic > Non-marine Saline and Alkaline > Hypersaline >...
AGCACTGATGCCGCTCGCACCAGAACTCGTCATTGACGGTGAGGTACTCCGTGCCGCTACACGTGCATGCGTGGGGCTCGTGGTCATTCCGTGATTTCGACATAGAAGCTGCCCTCATCGGGATCGTCCGGATATTCCGTCCCAAGCGGATCGGGTGGGTAGCAGATGTAGCAACTGAGTTCCGACTTGGCCATGGTGAACGGCCCGAACCGCAGCACCATCTCGGGCTCGCACTCGGAGTTGTCGTTCGCGCGGTGGCTGCCCGCGCCGTCATAGCCGCCGCTCGTACTGAACTGGCACCCGGAGTTCCCCGCTTTCAGGATCCAGTTGTGGCCGGGATGGTCGGGGTTGTCGTCGTCGTACGCGTCACATTCCAGGGTCCATTCGACGGTTTGTACGCCATGGCCTCCGACAGCGGCGGACGGCATATCTGCCTCTCCAATCCACGTGTCAATATTGCTGACCTCCTCCCAGTCCATGTCCCAGCTCAAGCCGCTCAGACAGTCCGCGCGCCCCGTGGCTCGCGTGATCGTGGCGGTCATGTGGCGGAACGGAACCCGCCGTAAACACCAACACCAGCAATCGGTACAGATCTCGGTGGGCGTTCGCAGTTCCTCCATATTGAAATCATCGAAACGGTTCTGGTGCCCGGTATTGTTGTGCCCAACAGCCACGTAACGGCCGGTGCCCATGTCCACCTCGGCCCACGCGGGCTGATCATCGGCGCTCACCACGCCCGCCCGGATCTGGCCGGTCATGTGGTCCGCGCAAAATTGCAACCGCATGTGCCCGTCCACGCCGTACGGATCCGCTTTTTGCACGGCGATACCGTCGTCGCCGCCTCCAGGGATCGTGGTCGTGACCGTCAGTGGGTCCATGCTGGTTACTTCGTATTCGATCTTCACGGCGCCGCTGAGGTCGTCGCTGTCGTTGCAGCCGACGTACATGTGATACACGTCGCCCAGCTCGATCCAGTCCACGAGCACGGAGATACTGCCCACAACGCCCATCTCGTCGTGCTGCGTGATGGGCACGGTGCAGATCACTATCGCATTGGCTGTTCCTTCACCGCCCGGCATACGATCATCCCCTATTCAATGCGTCATGCACGGGAGGCAGCCAGCCACATAGGGCAATGTCGTTGCGACAATACTCCCACACAGCGTTGACGGTGTCTGGTGCCCATGCGGGTGGCGGAACACGACGCGTATGGTTGATACGATGGTCGCGAGAACAGCGGTATAGGTCAAATCGCTGTACGATTTCATCATTGATATGCGAATGATAGCGCAGTATTTCCGTATCGTGGTCGCAAAACAGCGCGGCGAATCCCCCGACTGCGGCAACATTGAACTGGTCAACGCGCACCGCGTGCCGCACAAATGCGGAAAAGGAAACACACCCCATCCACGACATCAACCGCTCAATCCAATCAGTGATCGACTCGCGAGCGGCGAGCAGTCTGCCCATCTTCCACATACTGGCGAATATCTCCCATGGCGACCGGACAACGGCAAGTGTACGGCAGCCTGGGTGCAAATCACGAGCCTGTGCTGCCGTCATGTGCTCCTCCGGTGCCGTACCGCAATGGATAACAACTCCACGACTCCCCTCCAGTGACAGACGCAATGACGTGCCACCTGTGCGTGGCACGTGAAGGATCGCCATGTCGTGGTCAATGAGATAAATCAATTCGCGCACCGCTTCCAAATGTCTGTTTCCGCTGGCATTCCAGCATAAATATCCAACGCCGAATCGCATACGAAGCCGATATCAACCCCTTGCTGATGCAGTAATGGGTGCTGCAGCACACGCAGGAATGCTCCATGCTCTGGATGCTGCGGATTGGTGATGTTGACACGTGACCATTCTTCGTGCGATATGTGCGGCCACGGGGCAATGGGGGTGAATTGCATGATATGGACCCCAAGCGATTTAGCCATGTCGGCGAATCCAGGCATCTCCAGATAATTGTCAACCTGGACCACGAAATTCAACTGCCACAACTCTACAGCCTTGGATCGCACGAGATCGCTGATGTAACGAAGCGAGTGTTGCACCTGATCCCAGGTAGCGCCACGCCGCAGTTTTTCGTATGTGGCGGCTTGACAGGCATCCACCGACATCACGATGACCGTCACTTTCCTTTTCAGTGTGTGCCAATATTTGGGCAGCAAAATGCCGTTGGTCCACAAGATCACGTCGGGCGTACCGGGCTCCTGCAGAAACCGTAAATGCTCCTTGTTGGCGAAAGGATCACCAGCGAGGCTCATGGCCACGGTCTGCAAGCCGGGAAAGTCACCGCACACTTTCCATGGGCTGTATGGGTGCCCGCGCTTCGCGGATACCACATGGTCCCTGCACGACGGACAATGTAGATTGCACGTCATGTTATCCTGAAACGAAAAGGTGACGGGAGGCACTTCCATGATAGGCTTTTCGTGCGGCAACGGGTGATTGCGGTCGCGTTCGCGGAACCTGTTGGGGCACATCTGACAATAGCGGTAGTCCCCATTCAACAGGCACTCACGCCACTCGACCAGCTTGGGGTGGTTCCACACGTCCCACAAGTTATCGGGGCTGTCGTAAATGAAACGGCTTTCGTGCATCCAGCTTGGGCAGCATGAAAGAAATCGCTCTTGGTCGCGCGACAAAAACATGAACGGATCGGGGCAAAACGGGATTTCTTTTTTCATCTGAGCACTCCCTGGGCAGGGCACAATACACGCACGTGATGCTTGCGCATTTCGTCCGCCACATAAGGATCGGATTCCACATAGAAATCGGCATCGAGCTTGCGGCACATGATGGCCTTCCATTCACCTACCGAAGCAATTGTGCGTGACTCCGATGGATATGGCCACATGAATAGCTGTTGATGCTTGGTGTTGTGACGATCAAGCCACGCCTGCGTTACGGCGCGGTACTGTTCCGGGCGCGCCGTAACGATGGCCTTTGGGCGAAACCGAGCGTTTCGCGGAACATGTAACGGTGATACCGTGTCGAAAAACAGCTCCGCGTTGGCTGCGCTGTAGTCGGTTGCATCACCGTCCGCGCACACAATGCCGTCTAAGTCAAGCGCGGCATGTGTGATTGTGGGACCGTTAAACAAATTCCACTCCAACAGGTGTACGGCGGGTATGCGCTCCATGCACAAGTCCACGTGCTGTTCCGCATCCGTTCCGCCAAATACGGCGGTCGTGAAGTCATGAGAGCGAATCAATCGTTGTTCGCGTAGCATCGCATACTGCGTTCCACGGCCCACGGAGTCGTCAACCCACACCAACCTGTCGCTTGAGTGGCGCAACTTACTGGCGCGACTGCCACCCGTAATTGGGACAAGTGCGTTATTGCTTACCGCGTATACGGGGAGGTGTAAAACGCTTGCAAGAATGGCGGATGGAATCATGCCTGAGCGAGGTATGCACGCAACGGCAGTGATATCGCGCGGGATAAGCGGCGCCATGGCGATACTGTACTGCACCAGCTCGGCAGTGCGGACCCACGCCAACTCCTGCGGAAGCCACTTGCCCCTGGGGCATGTATAATCTGCCTGCAATAACTTAGCCCTCCAGGCACGACTACACCCAAGTTCGATCAGCGTGCAGCGTCCGTGCGGTGGCTCGGAGTAGAACTTATCGCACGCGACACAGAGGTCCGTGCGATACTGTATCTCCCAGTTCGGTGTACGCGGGACCGCTGTCGTCTCGCGCGCCACAACTTCAGCCGCAGTCCCGCGATCCACGTACCCGCACGCGCATCGCACGGGGTATTTAAGTTTTTTGGGAACATGCGTTCCGCAGTTCGCGCACGTCCATGTCATGTCAGTAACTCGTTGCCGTAATGGTTAGGTATTCCACGTTTTCACACGGGCTGTCCGTGTCGTAGCCGTACACGGTGTCTGTAGAAAGTGCTTCATCGTCCAGGGATCGGCATAGGGTATAATCGTCGAACTCCTGAATGTAATCCACGCGATACGTCTGGTAATCATCGCCCTCCTGTACGCGCATGATCTTAATGTATAGGTGCAGGAACCAGTAATGCTCCGTGGCTTCCGTAATCTCCCACTCCAGGATCATGTAGTATTCGAACCCGCCGTCGGTGCAGAGCGTGCCTGTGGTCAGGGTGCCGCTGCACGCACCGGGGATGACGTAGGTATTGTCGAAGTTCGCTTCGCAATTGCACGTCCCGTTGTATTTGGTTTCAAACCCGGAGATTTCAAACACGAATCCCGTATCCGGCCCATCGCCGCCGGGGCACGGCTCGCACTCGTACTCTGTGTGGCACGGCGTGCATTCCGTGTCATCGTCCAGGGTCTTGGAGTGATAAAGAACGGCTCCACGCAAATTGACGTACCCGGAGTTGGACCCCGTGCCAATTGACCATTTTTTATTGCCATTCACATTGGTCGCGGCCAGTACGCCCTCACCGTAAGTACCATCATCCGTGGCCTGTCCGTTGACATCCGCGAAGAAAAGGTCGAAGACCGTGTTGACGCTGTCGGGAACCAGGCAGGCACTCAAAGTGACCCACTCGCCCGCCGGGATTGAGTACGGCTCGTCCGCGATTTCCGTGCCGTTTTTGTAGAGGCGTATTCTCCCGCCGTTTCCGGTCACGGCGGAACCGAACGTGAACTCGGCCATGTGGCAACTCGCCGTGCTGGCGTAGTCGAGGTAAATGCGAACGACACTGTTGGCGGCGGTGGAGTACGCATACTGCGTGACCTTCATGTGGCCGAACTCGGTTACACCACGCTGCTCGGTATTGCAGTCTAGCCTCGCATTGGAACTTGTCGTGTAAAAGTAGCTGTACGTATTACCGCCGTCCGTGTACGTATTACCTCCCCACGTGCCTGCTGCAATCGTCCAATCACAGCAAATGTCGTCGGACGTAAGCGACGATTTGTTGGGCACGGCCGGTGCCTGGGCGATCACGCACGGCAAGCTGTCCGTGCTGGCAGTGCAGGCATCCTCGCAGTCATTGGTGGCAGTCTTGCCCTTGTAAAAGTAGAAGTCGTCGAAGGTGACGGTACTATCCACTTCACTGCCTGTCCCGAGCCCCACGTAATAGGATGTCGGCGTGTTGGTGGTGGCGCGCAGGCAGTAACTGCCAAACTGGAGCCACACTTTGCTTTCCGCGCGGATGTAACCCGCCTTGAGCGTCACGGTCGCCGACGTGATCTCCACGTGCCGCAGGATGGCCAGCAGGGTGCTGCCCTCCCAGATGCGCAGCACGCCGCAGTAGGCGCCGGACGCGGCGTACTGGGACGGGTAATCACATTCCTGAAGCCACTCCATCTCGCAGAACAGATTACCCGACAGCATAATGCCCGCCCGGTCGCCGCGCGAGGCGAACGTGATATCCACCTCCACGTAGTGATTCGCAACGCTGTCGGGGTGCGCCGTGTCGAGTTGGATACGCGCGTTGGCGGAACTGGTGGTGAGCGTGCCACCACTGCCGTTCCACGTGCCGGATTGTACGGTCCACTGTGCCATGGGGCACCTTACGAGGTTGTGAAGGAGCTGAAATCTTCGTGCAGGATCAAGCAGGGATCGACCTGCTCCAGCGTGCTGTTGTCGCTGGAGTGCGCGTGATTGCTGTCATCAATCACCAAGGTCCATTCATGGACGAGCGTCGCATTGTCGCTCGTGTGAGCGTGGTCGCTGTCGTTCACGGCAAGGTCGGAATCGGTCGTCAGGGTAGCGTTGGCACTGGTGTGCGCGTGCTCCGAGCCGTCAACGGCCAGCGTGCTTTCCGGCACCAGTACCGTGTTGTCGCTGGCATGGGCGTGATGAGAGTCATCGACCACCAACGTGGACTCGGTATCAACGGTCACGTTTTCACTGGTGTGCGAATGGGCACTGTCTTGGGCCACCAAGGTCCATTCCATCACCAGAGTCGGATTGTCGCTGGCGTGGCTATGTTGCGAATCATCCAGCGTCAAACTGCTCTCGGTGTCCAGCGTGAGGTTGTCACTGGCGTGCGCATGATTCGAGTCATCTACGACCAACGAGCCTTCAGATCCAAGAGAGACATTGTCGCTGGAGTGCGCGTGATCGCTATCGTCAATCACCAGCGGCGTCGTGGCGACCAGGGCGAGATTGTCGCTGGCATGCGTGTGATCCGAGTCTTGAGCTACCAGCGTCCACTCCTGCGTCAACGTAAGGTTGTCGCTCGCATGCACGTGGTTGCTGGCATCTACGATCAGGGTCGCGCCGGTGGTCAATGTCAGATTGTCGCTGCCGTGCGCGTGATCGCTGCCCGCACCTACCAGCGTACTCTCGGTGCTGAGCGATACATCGTCGCTGCCGTGCGCGTGATCGGAATCATCGCCCGCCAAGGTCGAGTCCGTCGTGAGCGTCGCATTATCGCTGGCATGATTGTGCTCGGAATCGTCGGTCACCAAGCCCGTCGTGGCGACCAGGGATAGGTTGTCACTCGCGTGGCCGTGCTCCGAGCCGTCGGCCGATAGCGTGCTCTCGGTCGTCAGCGTGAGGTTGTCACTCGCGTGGGCGTGCTCGGAGTCGTCATGCGCCAGGAACTGCCACGCCGACAATGTCGCGTTATCACTGCCGTGCGCGTGGTCCGAATCGTCCGCCGACAGTGTGCTCTCGGTCGTTAGCGTCAGGTTGTCGCTGCTGTGCGCGTGATCCGAATCATCCGCCGATATCCCAGTCGTGGCAACCAGTTCAACATTGTCACTGCCATGCCCGTGGTCGGTGTCCTCCACGGGAAGCGCGAACAACTCCACCAAATTGCAATCCATGATGCCCCAGTTGCCACGGTATTCATACCAGTTGCTCCCGAGGTCGTCATAGCTCTGCGTGGTGCAGTTGGGGCGATTGAAGTCGTCGGCGAACGCCACGCATTCGTAGTAACAGCAGCACCTGCGGTCCCCCATTTACGCCCCCTCGCACTCATTGCATCCCTCTGGAGGCGCCTCGCAGTCAAGTGACACGCACACGTACAGTGTGCCGTCGTGTCCCTCAACACTGGACGGCATGGCTTGATACAGTCCCTTGGAACCGGTTTCGGCGAGTGGCATTCCATAGCGGTGATCCACGGCCATGACGGTGGGCGCGCCGTCGTAGCAATACTTGCTTTCGCTGGGGTCCCACGTGCCCAGCAGTGCTTCGTATGGGGTGTTACGTGTCGCGGTTTCCTGGGCGCACAACTCGACAAGTTTGCTCGCACTGACGACAGCGTACCGCGTGCCGCAAAACGTCAATGCCGTCATTACATACGCATCGCCGTCCACTTTCTCCGTGGCAAAATTGTAGACGCGGTATTCCTCATCCGTTTCGACGAGTTCGAGCGTGCCGTCAGGCCCGTCCGTTTCGATCAACCGTTTGCAGAGCGCCGAATAGATCGTCGTGTCATCGCGAGCGTTTATCCCGCCCTCGGGCGTCAGGACGTAAATGGCCTGCCCAACTGGAGCCAGGTCTTGCGGCTTGCTCGGGGCGCGTCGATGGGCCGCGGCCGCGTCGGCGTGTGCCGCATGCTCCGCCGCGGATGGCGGCTTGAATACCTGGCCCTTCCGATAGCGTCTCATCAGCCACCCCAGCCGAATTTATCCACATAGCTTTTCCACTCGCGCCCGCGCGGGCGAATGACCTCGATGTAATGGATCGGCCGCACTGACACCGTGTTTCCGGCCTGATCGGTGTCCGTATCCCACTTGTAGACGGGACTGATTACGTCGAATCCCTTTTTGTCCGTAATCGTAATCCCGCCAATTTCCACATTGGTTTCGTTGCGAGACACCTCAAACGAATATTCGGCCGTCGCCTCCGCCTCGGACTCCGTGGCGTTCCCGCCCGTGTAGCAGATTTCCCCTGGCGAGTAGCCCAAGAATGTATCGCTGTTCGGATGGCCAACCAGTTCGCCAATCGCGCGCAGGTAGGTGTGGTTCAGGAACGCCTGTGGGTGCCGATACGAAATCACGATACGCGTCTGGTTGTATGGCACGTCGACTCCAACCACCTCCTGCCCGTTCCAGATTACGCCACCGTTGTCGGGGCAGCCAGTCGGATAGCCAGCCATTCTTTCGCCGGCCGTTGCCTGCGCCGTACCGGCCGCGTGCTCGATGCGGACCATGTACGTACCGGTCTCTTGCTTGCGGTACGGCCCATACGTCACGCTAATTTCGTACGCCTGGCCGTAGAACGATTCGTGCAGTTGGATCGAGTTCCAGTAGAGCGGCCCCTGCGGAGTCGCGTACATGGGTCCGTACGCGTAGCCATTCGGATCGTGGCCACCGACCTGGATGGCAGCCATGACGTAAGAGGCAACCGTGTCAAACGCGTCCCGAGTCACCGGTAGCGTACCGAGCACGCGGAACTTGCGCACAATGCTGAGCGATTCACGATCGAGCGTGAGATCTGATCCGGAAATCAATTCCAGTCCGCGCAGTGCCATTTACGCCACCCTCCACCCGGCCAGGAACTCCTCCAGGTCTCGAGCCATTTCCATTGTGTTCTGCATGATATGCTGGATGCCGTCGGCCATTTTCTGCTCGGGTCCACCTGCCTGGTAGCCAGCAATGCGAGCTGCCGCGGCCGAGTAGGTGGCCGTCAATGCAGCGCCACGAGGCACTTGCGACTGCGTGCTCTGTTCTGGCCCCAGCATCTGTCGCTTCAGAGCAAACTGGCGTCGCACCAGCGCTGCATCCGCGCCAGACTCCTTGGCCTCTCGCAGTGCCTGCTTTTCCTCGAGATCCAGCAAAGCCAATTCTTTTTCGCGGCCTTTTTTCGTGGCTTCGATTTGCAACCTGTCAATTTCGTCTTGCAGCCGTTGCTCCGCGTCGCGTCGCCTTTGTTCGGCGGCTGGATCGGTTTCCTCGTCTTCAGTTGCCGCCGAGGATCCCAGGTCGGGTGCAGGTGCTGCCTCGCCAGTCGTCGGCGTCGCGCCCAAAGCACCTGCCATATCACCTTCCGCGATTTGCTTGTACCGCTCCGTGAGCTGAGCAATTGCTCTCCGCTCGGCGTCAATCCTCGCCTGCACCTCGTTGAGCCTGGAGTCCTCGCCTACCGCCCCCAAGAATTCTCCGGCCTCTCGGAGCCAGCCGGGGCTTTGCATTTCCCTCGCTAACTCGTTGACATTCCGTTGCCTCTCCAGTATTTCTCGCTTCAACTCCTGCTTTGCTTGTTTCGCCTGCTCCGCGTTCAGCTTGCTTTGCGCGGCCGTCATGCCGGTGATGGCACCGGTGGTTTCGTCGATTGCAATTCCCAGTTTTCCGTAGCGTTCCTCCAGCTCGGCAATGAGCTTTTTCGCCGTCTCCATTTCCTGGGCGTTGCGAGATTCCTGTGCCGCCAACTGTTTCAGTTGATCCATCCGCGCCTGGTCGGACTGACGCTGTTTGTCTCCCTCTTCTCTCGCCTCGGCCATCGCGCGTGACAAGTCCGCCGTGTAGGATGTCGCGCGTTGGAGCACGATCAAACCTGCCGCGATCGCGGCGAACACGGCAACAACGGGATGTGCAACCAGGAACGTGATTGCCACCTGCACGGTTTTAATGGCGGTTGCCACGCCTCCGAGGATGGTGCCGAACGTGTAGAACACGGCTCCGGCCGTGATGAGCGCGGCACCGATTGCGGCAACCGTCGCCACCAGGTTTTTGTTGCTTTCCACCCACCGCTGTACCGATTCGCCCATTGCCTTAATCGTGTCGATATGTGGCAGTATGGCCTCAACGACTGACTGCCCGATTGCCCCCATGATGTTTTTGATTTGCTCGAGCCCCTGCTGCCACTCGCGCATCGGACCGGCGCCTTTGGCGAATGCCTCGTCCACGTTGCCGGCCCGATCCGCCATCCCTTGGAGATCGTCGCTAAACCCCTCCATCTTCGCGATCGCCGGGAAGATACCTCGGATGGCCCGCATGTTCGGAAAAATCTTGGCAACCTTTGCCGGATCCAGCTTGCTAAGTCGCTCCAGAACGCCGGCCATCCCGAGGGTTTTCAGCGTCGTGGTGTCCATCGCGTCGCCAAACTCTTCTTCCCAGAGCTTCGCGCCCTCGGTCCCCGGTTTGAGGAACGTCGCCGAGATGGCCTGCAGCGCGGTAAGCGCGGAATCCGTATTTCCGGTTGCTCGCGTCAAGAGCGCGACGGATGCCCCCATATCCTCGACGGACATCCCCGCGGCCTTGGCGGCGGCGATAATGTCACCGAGACTGCCCGACAGCTCGGCAAGATTCGTGCGACCACGCTTGACGATCGCAAACAGAAAATCGGATGCGTCCCCGGCATCCCTGAACGAATCCCCGTAGGTGTCCATCAGGGTGTTGAGCACGGAAACAGATGCGCCGACTTCGGCGTTGCCGGCCGAGGCGAGCTTGGTGGCGGCCGCCAATCGTTGCATGGCCTGCTCCGGCGGCACTGTTGCCGAGAGGATGTCATACAAGCCGGTTGCCAGCTCGTCTTTTGTCTTCCCGAACTCAACCGCCAGGGACTTGATGCCCTCAGTGAATCCGGGCAAGAATTCCGCCGGCCTGTCAAGCATGGTGGCGACATTGCCCATCTGTGCGTCGAACTTGGCAAACTGTCGCACGGCGAGAGCGATTGGCCCAACGATGGCCGCCCCCATGCGCATCGCGGAGGCGCCCACGTTCTTCATCGACTCGCCCGTCTGGCGTAGAGAACGCCTGAGATTGCGGGTCATGTCGTCCTTGAGGAACAGGCGAACGAACGCGCGTCCCGCCTCGATTTGCGAGCTACTTGCCATGGCGCCCTCCAAATAGCCTCGCCTTCTGCCGATACGCCTCTTCTAGCGCTGCCTGAATCTGTGGCGTGTCCG
>Ga0180431_10009740_pt1 | contig 10793 bp, 8 predicted proteins | sample SS_ome_11_FD_132459 | JGI IMG/M metagenome (GOLD analysis project Ga0180431, IMG submission 132459) | Hypersaline lake sediment archaeal communities from the Salton Sea, California, USA - SS_1_MS_1 metaG | ecosystem: Environmental > Aquatic > Non-marine Saline and Alkaline > Hypersaline >...
ACGCGCTCAGACCTCCGAGGTCTTGCAAAACCCGTTCAGGCGTGAAATCCCGGCCTTTTTCGACGGTCGCAGTGGGCAGAATGCCTGTCGCAGACCTCGGAGGTCTTGACCTGAGTAGTAACCCATAGGGGGCGTTAAGAAATTGGTGTGTTTCATTTCAGTAGAGACCCTAGACCTCGGAGGTCTCTGTCGAGCTTGTGCTCGCCCAAAACCGCCGATTCGGTTTGGCAATTCTAGCTTGGGTGCATCGGCCTAAAAGAGCCGATGCTGGGAAAAAACTGGCCAGCACCGGGATGGTTCAATTACGGGCTGAAATAGGTTGACACTTTTGTATCTGCTTCACACTACCCCTGGTCAATAGCCTTTCAGCACCACAGGCAAGTGGACTCGCGAGACCGATACCCCACCCTCGTAGGCGCCCATGTCGCAGATGGCGTTCCCGTCGCCATCGTCGTCCGCCGGCCGGGCGGTGCCGCGATAGTCGCTGGCCGGGCAGACGGTGTTATCCCCCGCGTCAATGGCCGGGCTGCCCGAGATCGGAACGGTGGCGAAAAGCTGTGGGTCCTGGCACCGGTCGTGAGCGCCAGAATTCACATACTCTTCATTGCTCCCGCAGGTGATGTTCTTGACGCGATGGGCGATGTTGTAATCCGAATCCATCTTCAGGCTGCCGCAACCTTCTTGGTAAAAGAGAAAGGTGATGTCGCCGGGGTCGAGGTATTCTGTGTCGCCCAGAAATACGTTGTTGCGCGCCGTGAGCGTCTCGGAGCCGTTGCAACTGAATCCCTCGCGCGGCGCGGCAAAGAGCAGCCCGTCCCCCTGCCCGTAAAAGGTAGAGTTGACGATGGAGACCCGCTCGCCACCGGTGTAAATCACTTCCAGCGTGTTCCCTCCGGCGCGGCAGTTGTCCACGTGGTAGGTGAAGGACCGGCCCTCGAAATAAGCGCAGCTGCCCAGCAGGACGCTGTTGGTGATCGTGGTCTGCCCGGTGATTTTGACCGGATTTCCGGCGTTCCCCTCGGCGCGGACGCGGTCGAGGATGATGTGACCGCCCTCGCTGTGATAGAGCAGGTCTAGCCCATCGGAGGTGTTGTGCGAGAAAGTCGAGTCCTCGATGATCCAATCTCCACCGGTGGCGGCGGTGCCGACGCCGTCACCGTAGCCGCCGGCCGTCTGGGCCCAGCAGCCGGTGGGCTGACCGCCGGGGTAGGTCTCGCCGCAGCCGTTCCACTCCACCGTCCAGCGCCGGAAGATGAGCGTTCCCGAGTTTGAGCTATCGTCTCCGATGTCGCCATCCCAGCCGACCCAGCCGTTGCCTGCGACGCGCACATCCTCCACAGTCCAATCGGTCAGCCGTCCGGCCCGCACCCCGGCTGTCGCCAACCCGTGGATGTCCAGGTCGTGGAGGTGGACGTCGGTCGAATCCTCGGCGTACAATCCGTCGGCGGCCCAATCGCCGTAGGGGTAGGAGTCGCGCTCGCAGGCCAGGCCGCCGGTGTGATCCTCGACGCAAGCGGAGTGGTCGGTGATCTCCAGGCAGCCGATCTCGACGTTGCTGGCGTCGGTGAGGTCGAGGATCACGCCCGCCCGCTCCGCCCCCCACAGTTCGGGCGGGTTCGCGCAGCCGGTGTCCCAACCGGCCCCCAGGATGCGGGTGGGGTGGGCGGGATCGGGGCCGCTGGGGATGGGCGGCATGTGGCAGTCCCAGGGGTAATCGGCGGAGCAGTTATCGTCGCCGGGCGCGAGGTAGCCCATCCTGTAGCTGCCTGCTCCGATGACGAGCGTGTCGCCGCCGGAGACGCGCGGCGAGCCATCGGGCGGGAGCGCGCGGAAGGGATGGTCCCAGGCGCATGGCTGCCCACTCCCGCCACCGGGATAGGCTGCATCCACCAGGCCGGTGCATTGGGCAGGCGAGCCGCCGTCGGTGCGGACGTAGTAGGTGGAGGAAGAGGGGCGCGCTTGCGACAGCGCGGACGCGCAGGCAAAGACTAACGCCAGCGCCAGGACGAGAATCGCTTTCTTTTCCATCTTGATCCTCCTCAGATGTCAGGTGCGACACAGCGCAACCCTCGGCTGCGCGGAAGCACGTCGCACCTGCTCCACTAATGATTGCGCAACACCAGTGGCAGGTAGGCGCGGTGACAGGTGGGACAGGAGGCCAGGTGCAGGCTGAACTCGCTGTACCAGAACCCGCCCCGGGAGCCATTCAGCGTGTAGAGCTGGTTCCCCCAGGCGTCTCCCTCCAAACGGTACATACCATCCGGAATCTCGGGGCCGTATTCAAAGTTGCTCATGCCCTCGCGGATGTAGGCCGAGGCCGGCAGCAGGGTGCCGTCTTGGGCCACGCCATTGGCGATCCACAGCTCGTAGCCATCGCCCGTGATCCGCCAGCCGTCCGCCATGCCCCACCAGGGTTCGGGCAGCGTACCCAGGTCAACGCCGGCCGCGTGGAAGGAGTCGTTCCCTATATCGTAGCATTGGGTCGTATCGTTGATCTGGTGATTGTGATCCGCCCCGCCGGCCACGCAGATCGCGCCGTCAGGACCTACCCAGGGCACGTACCACGAGGCGTGGAAGCCGAACCAGACGCTGGCGCTGAATTCACCGATATGTGCACCGCCGTTGGTCTCGGGGTCGTACCGCCACAGGTTGCGCGTCGTGCCTCCACCTGGGTTTTCGTGATTGCCGCCGGAGAGATAGCACATATTCGTGTCCGGTATGTCGTGAACAACGGGGTTGTTGAGCAAAGAAACGACGTCTAACCCCCAATGACCTATGTAGTCGGGAGGGAAAAAGCCAGGTATGGGGCGGGTATACCAATCATCTGCCGTTATATCATACACGTGCAGAGAATCGGTCACGATGGTATCTGGGAAAAGAACGACGATTTCGTGAGCCGTGTCTGGATCTGGACCATCCAGGCCATAGCAGCCGTCCACCGGGTACTCGATCGGGGGCGTAATTACCGTCTCCGGCTCGAACGTGGCCCAGGAGCCGTCCTCGGGGTCGTACCGCTGTGTAGCCCCATTGGAACCATACCCACCGATGGACCACAGCCCGCCGTCCCTGTGAGAAGCCCACACCACTACGTTGTCCATGGCCGGGATGGGGCTGTCGTCGAGGCGCTGCCAGCCGCCGTTCTCGGTGATGGTCTGGGTGATGAGCGAGGTCTCATCGGGGACACCCAGGGCCTCGACGGTCAGGCTGGCGTTGACCTGCTCGCCAGGCTCCAGGCACAGGTCGGGCTTGAACAGCGCGGTGAAGGTGAGTACATCTCCCTCGTTGATCTGCGCGTCGGGCGGGCCGGTGAAATCCGCATCGGGTGCGGCGTAGGTGAAATCAACGTCGGCGTTCCCGGCCGCATAGTTCTCCAGCTTGAACTCTAGCGTCTGGGTGAGGCCGTTGCAGCCCTCGATCGTCACCTGGCTGGGCGTGAGCCTCAGCGGGGTGCACTTTTCGGTCTTGATCGAGCCGCTTTCGCTGCCACCGCCGTCGCCGTGCAGCTCCCAAAGGATGAAGCGGTCGCCTGTGTAGCCCGCCGGCACGGTGACGTCAACGCAGAAACCCCAACTGGCTCCGCTGCTGATCTCGCCAAAGCCGTCACTGTCGCTGCTGACGTAGACCACCTGGTTTCCGCTGGGCGTGCAATTAAAGTTGACCGGGTACCCGACCGAGTCGGTGGCATCCTGGTAGCCGCACGCATCGGCGCTCCACGCGGGAGAGGGAGGGCCTACTGGCAACGTCATCGTAATCGCTCTTATCCACTCCCCATCGGTAGAGCCATTGTAGACCTGGAAGCAGAGAGTCTGCGTCACAGCCTGTGTCTCGTCTGACTGGTAGCAGTCGCCTGTTTCCACAGAGGAACCTGATACGTCGAGAACGCTGCCCACGGGAGGGCCGTCGGAGGCGCCCAAAGCGACGGGCGCGAGGGAGGCTGGCGCCCGCCCGGCCAGCGCGAAAGTGTCACCCTCCTGTTCCGTGCTCGCCGGTTGGGCCAGTCCACCTCTTGGGACGATCAGGACGACCACCGCCAATCCCAGTCCCAGCACCAAAGCTGGGGCCAACTTGGACCAATTTGCTTTCTTCATCGCTCATCCTCCTTTTGATCTCGGGTGCGGCGCAGGGCAACCCTCGGCTGCGTGAAAGTGCGTCGCACCTCATGGGTCACTGGTAGTTCCGCACTACCAGCGGCAAGTACACTACCTCCGGCCACCACATGCGCCCGTAGATGTGCTGCTTCGCCGGGGGATTGATCTCCTCGTACACGATGAGGTAGCCAGGGATATCCGCCGCCACAGCCGGGCTTGTGCACTCGATGAACGTCCAGTTGGCCACGTCAAAGAAGTACGTGTATACGCCAGAGCCGGCGGAGCCCCAGCGGTACCCGTGGATGGAATAGCCAGAGCCGCCCGGGAGCGCCCGCTGCCAGACGGCCAACCACTCCTTGCTGGACCCGTTGGCCGCCACGTCGGGCAGCGTGTCGTCCTCGGTCCACGAGGAGATGGTAAAGTAGCTGCCAGAGGGCGTGCCGTCCGCGTTGTACTCCCGAGCGTAGATGTCGTGGTCGTCAGCCGGGGAGGTGCCATATAGGTGATCCCAGACCACCATGTACTTGTCCTGCTCGTTGGTGGCCACGGCTGGGTGGTTCTGGTGCTTTCTCCCGCCAGCAAAGTCGTCCTTGTAGATCTCGATCCAGGCGCCGGGCGTGCCGTCCCAGCCCACACGCCGCCCATAGATATCGTTACCGGAGGTGGCTTCGGTGTGCACGATCACACAGACTATCAGATACTCGTTCATGGCCACGTTGTAGGCGATGTCCACCTGATGGGGGCCGCTATCTCCCGGGAAGGCGAGCATGTCGGTGTCGATCACTTTGCCCCCATCTTGATTCGTAATCCGGGAGCCGGTGATGTCGCGAGGCACACCCGGCAGGCCGCCCGACGTGTCGAAGGCGTTCCAGACCACCATATACTCGTTGCGGTAGCTGTTCCAGGCCACGCGGGGCGTCCAGAAACTGCGGTCGGTCCAGGAGATGATCTTGAACTCGGGACGCATATAGCCGCCATTCCAGGCGACGATGCGGCCCCAGATCTCGTATACGTCGGCGCTGACCTCTTTCATCCAGACGACAAGGTACTCGTCGTCGGTGGCGCTGTAAGCCACGGCAGGTTGAAGCCGGTCGCCAGTGCCGGAGGAGATGGAGAACCAGGACCCCACAAGTTGACCGGTATCAGACACGCGCTGGGCATAGATGTCCCGACTTCCAGACCACTCGTTGTGCCAGACCACCAGGTACTCGTGGTGGACGTAGTTGTACGCCACGGCCGGCTGGTGCCGGTCGGCGTCTACGGGTGATGAGGGCGTAGAAATCTGGATCTCCGGGCCGAGTTGGTACATAGTTGTGGCAAGGTTGACTGAACGTGGACGGCCGGCGCTGCTGGGAACTATCCCCGCCAGCATCACGGCAACGACGATCAGAACAATAAGAGATACTCTTTTGATAGACATTGTCTTCCTCCTCGTTTGAATGTCAGTCAGGCTGACTCCTGTAATGTATCAGCAAGGCGTGGGTACGATGAGCCACCTGGCACGAAGCACCTCCTTTCGGCGTCAGGTGTCACGCACGTGGGTGCGCTGTCTGATCATCTTTGATTGTAGTCGGGAAGCGCCAGGTGTCAAGGGGCGGCTGGGTGTGGTGGATACTTGCGCCGCGCCCTGGTGCGCAATTGCCCTAGCCCATCGCGTGTACAATCGTCAGGAGGCCTGCCCCCGGGACGGGGGCTGAGAGCACTGTAACCCACCTGACGCCTGAACTGGAATTGCCAAAACGGGAATCGCTGATACTCTGCCAACATAGTGTACACCAGACCGGGTAAAAAACAAGCGGGTATTTGACAAACGGCAAGATGCGCGGTATATTAAGACGAACACTACCCCAAAGACTGCGCAGGAGAATCCAATTACATGGCCCAAGAATCGCCAGAGACACTCGACCGCGCGATGGTGATCGTCGCTCATCCCGACGACCCAGAGTTCGGTTGCGCCGGCACGGTGGTCAAGTGGGCGCAGGCCGGGAGAGAGATCAGCTACGTCCTGTTGACCAGCGGCGACAAGGGCAGCCACGACCCCGACCTGCGCCCGGGCCGGCTGGCCGCGCTGCGCGAGGAGGAACAACGAGCCGCCGCGCGAGAGTTGGGGGTCAAACGAGTGATATTTCTGCGCCACCCCGACGGCCTGCTGGAGAACACGCTGGAACTGCGGCGCCAGATATCCAACCTCATCCGCCAGCACAGGCCCCACATCCTGGTGACCATTGACCCCTGGCGGCATTACCAACTCCATCCCGACCACCGCGCTGCGGGCCAGGCGGCGTTGGACGGGATGTACGCCGCCCGCGAGTGGGGCATCTTTCCCGAGCAGTTGGTGGACGAGGTAGAGCCGTGGCGCGTCCGGGAGGCGTACCTATTTTGGACCGACAACGCCGATCACTGGGAAGACATCTCTGGGAGCATCGAGACGCGCATCTCTGCGCTATCGCATCACGCCAGCCAGGTGGGTTTGAAAATGGACGAATTGGCCGAGCGGATCCGCGCCTGGACCCGCGAGATGGGAGAAGAAGCGGGGTACGAACACGCCGAAGCCTTCAAGCGTTTCCAGTTCTGACGCGCCCGCGCCACGGCGACGAGTTATACAGGTCAAGGGAGGGGGAAAATGGAAATTTTGTTCCTGTTGGTAGCCATGGCGTTGGTCGGTTTGCTGATCGGCGCGGTGGCGAGCCTGATTTGGAAGGAGAACAAGCCTCTTGGAGCGGCCGGCGATTACGTGGTCGCCGTCATCTCCACCATCGTCATCGGTTTGATGGACTGGTACGTCATCCCCAAGATGGGTTTCAGCGACACCATCAAGTGGATCGGCGTGGCGACCGAACCGGCGCTGGGGGCGCTGTTCGTGCTGTGGATCGTGCGCAGGGCAAAGAAATAGACCCAGGCCCAAAACTGTGGAAAAAGTCCCTCCCATTATCGAAACCCACGCGCTGACGCGGGATTTCAAAAAGACGCGGGCGGTGGACTCGCTGGATTTGTCCATTTGGCCGGGGGAGCTCTTTGGGCTGGTCGGGCCGGACGGCGCTGGCAAGACGACCACGCTGCGGTTGCTGGCCGGCTTGCTGGATATCACCGCCGGGTCGGCGCAGGTGGCCGGCTACGACCTGGCCCGCCAGGCCGAGGACATCAAGTCCAAAATCGGCTACATGGCGCAGCAGTTCAGCCTCTACGGCGAGCTTTCGGTAGCAGAGAACTTGTCCTTCTTTGCCGAGTTGTACGACGTACCGATCTCGGAACTGGAAGAGCGCACCGAGCGGCTGCTGGCCTTTGCCGGTCTGACCGAGTTCAGGGAGCGCCGGGCCGTGCATCTATCCGGCGGGATGCAAAAGAAACTGGCCCTGGCCTGCACGCTGATTCACCAGCCTCCCATCCTGCTGCTCGACGAACCCACCACCGGCGTGGATCCCGTCTCCCGGCGCGAGTTCTGGGACATACTGACCGATCTGTACTTGGGGGGCGCCACCGTCGTGGTCAGCACGCCCTACATGGACGAGGCGGATCGCTGCCTGCGGGTGGGCCTGATGTACGAAGGGCGTATGGTCGTGTGCGCCGAGCCGCAGCAGATCCGGGCCCGGATCGAAGGAGAACTGGTCGAGTTGCGCCCCGATGACTGGCAGGCGGCTCTCTCCCTGGTCGAAGCGCTCCCTGGCGTGCTCGAGATGCAGACGTATGGCGATCTGCTGCACCTGTTCGTTGACTCGGCCGAGCGACGGATCCCCGAGATCGAATCTACCTTGAAGGCCGAGGGCATCGCCTACCGGGGCATCCGTCGCGCCACGGCTCGGATGGAGGAAGCGTTCATCTCTTTGATCAAGCACATGGAAGCGAGCACAGATAAGGTTAACTAACCAACTGCCGACACCTGACTACTGACATGTCCCCACGTCACCTGCGGGCCATCATCCGCAAAGAGATACGCCACATCATACGCGACCGTATGACGTTGGTGCTGGTCTTGCTGGCGCCTATAACGCTGCTGTTCGTGTTCGCTTATGCGCTGACGGTAGAGATCGAACACGTCCCCATTGCCGTGCTGGACTATGACCGCAGCACGACCTCGCGCGCTTTTGTTCACCTCGTTTCGGAGGGCAAGGATCTGGACCTGTACGCTCAAGTTAGCTCCTTGGACGAGGTCGAGAGCCTGTTGCTGCACGGCAAAGTCAAGGCCGCCCTGGTGATCGCCCCCTCCTTCGGGGATGATCTGTTGTCTCTGCGCGGGATGCTGGGGAGAAAGTCTCCCTTGCAGATCATCATTGACGGGACAGAGCCGGAGAGCGGGGGCTTTGCCGTGGATCACATTGGCGGGCGGGCCGAGGAGTTTATCAGCCGGGCGCTGGCCAATCAGGCTCAAGCTCTCGATATTTCCCTGGATTCTCTGCAGCCCATTGACCTGCGAGTGCGCACCCTGTACAATCCCGGCCTCAAGCCCAGGGTGGATTTGATACCCGGCCTGATCTCGATGATGCTCGGCTTCCCGGCCCTGTCGGTCGCTCTGACGCTGGCTCACGAGCGGGAACACGGCACGCTGGAGCAGGTGATGGTCACACCGGTGGGGCGCACCGAGCTCTTGCTGGGCAAAATGATCCCCTACGTCATAGTCGGCCTGGTCAACGTGGTCGTGATTCCGGTCATCGCCAGGGCCACGTTCCGCATTCCCTTTAACGGCAGCTTTTTGCTCTTTTTCACGCTCTCTGCGCTCTTTTTGTTTGCCATACTCAGCATGGGGATGATAATCGGAGTGTTCGTCCGCACCCAACCGGCCGCGTTGGCGCTCTCCTTCCTGGTCATCTTTTTCCCAGGCTTCTTTTTGACCGGCATATTCTTCCCCATCGCTTCCATGCCAGAGGTGATGCGTATGGAGGCCCTGGGGTTGCCGGGAACCCACTATGCGGTCATCACACGGGGGGTGTTCCTGCCTGGCGTGGGGCTGGACGTGCTCTGGCCCTACGGGGTGATGCTGATAGGGTTGGGGCTGGCGTTTACGGCGGGGGGCGCGCTCTTTTTCAGAAAAAAGCTGGGGTAAGTGGGCAAGTACTCGTAAAGTAACTGTCAGCCTGACCCAGACCTCCGAGGTCTTGCAAAACCCGTTCAGGCGTGAAATCCCGGCCTTTTTCGACGGTCGCAGTGGGCAGAATGCCTGTCGCAGACCTCGGAGGTCTTGACCTGAGTAGTAACCTCTAAACTTGCAACTTGCCGGCAGCGCCGGAGGCACCATGTTCAAACGTGTCTGGTCACTCGTCGTCAAAGAATTCATCCACCTCGTCAACGACTGGTGGATGCCGGCCTTTATGCTGTTCGGCGGCGTGTCAGAGTTACTGCTGGTCGGCTGGGCGACCTCTCGCCCGATCGAGAACCTGCCGCTGATGGTGATGGATCAGGATCAGAGCGTTGCCAGTCGGGCGGTGGTCGTTGCTCTGGAGAACACGCGCACTTTTGACCTCAAGGCCAAGGCCCCCAATATGGAGGCCATCCAGGACGCCCTCGACCGCGGCCAGATCAACGCGGCCGTCGTGATTCCGCCTGACTTTGACAATCAACTGGCGTCGGCTGCCGGGCAACCCACCTTGTCAATTTTGCTCAACGGGGCCGAGAGCATCCCGGCGACGGCGGCGCTGCGGGCGGTCAAGGGGGTCATCGGCGATATGGGGGAGGAGATCACGCTGCGCCGCCTGGGATTGCGGGCGGGCGACTTGGCCGGGTTCGAGCCCAGCCTGCGGGTGTGGTTCAACGAGGCGCTCAGCGAGGCGCTATACACCACACCGGCTGAACTGGGCCTGATGTTAGAGTTCACCGTGCTTCTCTTTGCCGCTCTCTCCTTTTCCCGCGAGCGCGAGTTGGGCACGTTGGAGCAACTGCTCGTCATGCCGTTCTCCTCATTAGAGATCATCATCGGCAAATCCATCCCGGTCGTCCTGGTGGGCTTTTTCGACTTTATCCTCATGCTCGCTATGGTGCATTTCGCCTTTGGCGTTCCCGTCCGGGGATCATTGCCCCTGTTGCTCATCCTGGCCTTGGGCTATCTGCTGGTCGAGTTGGGCAAGGGAATGGTGATCTCGGTCACTTCACGCACTCAACACCAGGCGTTCCTGTTGGTGATGATGATTGGCATGACAGACTTTATGTTCACTGGATACGCCGCCCCGGTCGAATCAATGCCCCAAATCATACAGTGGGTGGCGCAAGTGATTCCCGCCTATCACTGGTTGACCATCATGCGGGGGGTTTTGCTCAAGGGGGCCGGACTGGAAGTGCTGTGGCCCAACGTGCTGGCGCTGGCAGTGCTGGGGTTGGTGATCGGCACGTTCTCGCTGCGCTACGTGCGGCGGGCGTTGGACTGAGCAAGTGAGGGGGGATTTCCCAGCCAGCTTTCTACTTCGGCCAATATTTGGCTCAGGTGTGGCTGGTCGGTCGGGGCCAACCGTTCAGTCGGCCCAATGTGTTTGTGATGAGGGTGAGTCACGATTTCGGGATGGTGAGGAGCGTTGTCGTAACGAAACACACGCTCACCTGCGCGGATGTAGGTATAGGCGCATTACGGTAAAAGTAACACGTTTGTTACACAGAGCTACACCAGTAATTCCCGTTTTGAAGCCGCACCGCCGTAAAACAGACGGTGCTGGCTAGTTTTTTCCTAGCATCGGCTCTTTTAGGCCGATGCACCCAAGCTAGAATTGCCAAAACGGGAATTGC
>Ga0180431_10009742_pt1 | contig 10791 bp, 16 predicted proteins | sample SS_ome_11_FD_132459 | JGI IMG/M metagenome (GOLD analysis project Ga0180431, IMG submission 132459) | Hypersaline lake sediment archaeal communities from the Salton Sea, California, USA - SS_1_MS_1 metaG | ecosystem: Environmental > Aquatic > Non-marine Saline and Alkaline > Hypersaline >...
TTATATGAATTTTAGATTATACATAATCAATTTTTTTAAAAAACTGATTTTAGCGACCCTTTATTCAAATCGATAATTCACCATTATGATGCTCAATTCAACCCGCCAATCATACGTTTATACAGTACTTTACTCTTGTGGAGACATATTTGTATCAAGGAATAAGTGGTCAATGCTTTTCAACTGCTTTGGTGATTATTTAATTCGCCGAAAAGTTGAGAAGATCTTTGACTCTATCCCCGATCATATGCTTGCCACAAAGGGTCCAGTTCTGATAGCCAAGATGGGTACCCTTTCAATGACTGGGCAAAAATGGGACGATTCGAGATGGTGTGATGCTACCTGTTCTTATAACATCCACTAATAAGCTCTCGAAGGAGGTATTTACCTCCCTACATTTTTTTAGCATTTTAGTGTTACATCTAGTGGTACCCACCACATTGTTCTTTTATTTTTGAAAGGTTCTCCAATAACAGGTCTATTATGTGGATCAAATCGCTGTCTATAAACACTGAATTTATTGGTATGTAGACCATATTTAGCCTGATATTTATAGCTATCCTTTATAACACTCAGAATTAGCTTGTGAATTTTCTTCAAGTAGCTTTCTGGTATCATATTTAGCTTACAATGAGGACTAACCCTGGCTTTATACAATATCTCTGCACGGAGATAATTTCCGATTCCAGCAATAAATTCCTGTTTTAATAAGAGATCACCTATTCGCTGATCTTGTTTTTGTTTTAAGTATCGTGCTCTGAAATCTTTATAGGTAATAATTTCATGTAGTGGATCAGGTCCCAGTCTTTTAAGCTTCTTTTCCAACGATTTTATGGAGTTAATACTTAAAGTACCAAAATTCCGCATATCATTAAGATAGAAATATCCACAATCTGTTGTAAATTTGATTCTGGTATACTCATCTTTATGATCAGTAAATAAACCACTAAGTCCAAGAGTTAACCATAATGTGACTCCATTATGTAAAACAATATAAATGAATTTTCCTTTATTCCCTATATTGCTTATAACCCCTTTTTTGAATATATCAATTCCCTTGATTTCTCTGTTCATATATCTTCCTGAAACAACTCTTATTCTTTTAAGGAGACATCCCTCGAACTTCTTTCTAACTTTATCGACCATTAAGGAGACTTCTGGTAATTCGGGCATGCTATAAATATTAATAAGAAAAATCTTTAAAATAGTAAAAAATTGAATATTCTTGTTAATAATCAAGACTAAAACAGTAATGGAAGAAAAAGTGGATCTAAGTTTCTTGGAACTAACAACTTGTCAAAGCAATGATTGTGGATACTACGGTACATATTTATTTGAACTTGGGTGTTCACATACTATTTGTATTAATCATGTTTTGATTGAACATAATTGCCCAACCTGTAAAAAAGAAATTAATTTGGACAAAATCAAGGTTCCAGGACATCTTCCTGGAAAAGAGTTGATTGAAAAATTGCTTAAACAAGTATCAAATATGAAGCAAGAAATTGCGCAAAATAAAGATACTGTAAATCTATTACTTACTAGACAATATTATCTAATTAACAATAAATCTGGTAGACAATCACCTTCGGTGCTTTGATTATATTACTTCATAAAATTTTTCTACTTTTGGATGACACCTAATTTTTTCTTTATCGAATTTCAAAAGATATAGTCCTTCTAAAGTTCTAACTCTTGATAAAGCTGTGTATATTTGACCAAACTGGAAAACACTTGGACCAGCATCAATAATGGCTAAATCAAGAGTCGCTCCTTGTACTTTATGTATTGTACAGGCATAAGCCACAATTAATGGAATTTGTGTTTTTTCTACACTAAGTGTATTATTTTCTTTTAATATCCAGGTTACTGGAGTTACTGGGATTTCTCCACCAGTAATAAATCTCACTACAGGAATTCCTTCTGTAAATCTCACAATTACTCCACGACTACCATTAACCAACTTAGATTCAATACAATAATTGAAATTTAACATAACTTGGGCACCAACAACTAATTCTAATCTATTTGGTGCAGGACAACTTTTGTTGAGTTTATTACAAAGCCCTTCTCTAAATGCGGGACTTATTTCATTCATTCTTTTATTAATTACTTTTGTTGTTGCAGTGAATATCTTAGTTTCATTACCAGCTTCCTTTAGTCTTTCCAAATTTTTCTGATTAATTTCTTCCACGTTTCTTTTTCTTGCAAAAAGTCTAGTTGGAAGAATGCCATTAATTTTTTGTACTTGAACATTGCCAATAACGCGAGAATTAAGTATTTCTATAGTTTCAGAACTTACATGACCCAGGCGAATTTCTGACAAGCATTTCTGAAATACTTTATCTTGTTGGCGCATTATTTCATTGAGATGCACAGTTTTTTCCACAATTTGTGACCATATTGGCGATTCGAAGCAGAATTTTTCTTTTTCATCAATATAAACTGGGGGTAATTGTGCAAAATCGCCAGTTAAAACCATTTGTATACCACCAAAAGGATTTGCGTTATTACGAACTACTTGTGCAATTTGATTGAGTTTTTCAAGTAGTTCTGGCTTCATCATACTAATTTCATCAATAACAAGTACTTTAGTTGAATTCCATCTATAAACAATAAATTTATTACTCAAAACCTTATTAATTAAGCAATCAACAGAATCTTCTCCTAATCCAATACCAGCAAAATTGTGTGTTGTAGTTCCATTGATTAAAAGAGCACTGACACCAGTTGTGCTTGTTAGTGCAATATTTTTATTATTTTCTTCACACCATTGTTTAAATATTTTAATTATAGTACTTTTTCCAGTACCTCCGGGTCCTGTTAAAAAAACATTGTATCCTTTTTTTAACAGATCAAGTGCTATTTTTTGTCGTTTACTTAATTCTATAGTATTCATTGTGTTATATGTAAAAATAAAATAATAATAATTCAATTTTATAATGAAAAATGAAAAAATAATACAATATATTTTAAACAATGGTGTTAATCAGTTCTTTATCTGCTTGCACGTGCAAGCCTTCAAAAAGAATGTATAATACAGATGAATTCTTTATTTTCGAAATTATGAAAGGAGATGATAAAACATATTTAATTTGCTGCAGAAAATGTTATATGAAAACCCAGTATTATATCATTAAAAGTGAAAATGCAACAGTAACTAAGTACATATTTAATGATATATTTTCAGTAAATAGAAATAATATAGGAGTAATCGAAGTATTTTTATCACATAAAAATAATATAAACGTTTCTGAAGACGATGTGTCAATATTACAAGTAAGATTTAAAAAATTATCAAGTGAAAAATTGTAATATTCTTTTTTTTATGATCCAAATGTATTTTCAGAACTTACAACAATGTACAAAAATCCGTCGGTACTCTTGTGTTGATCATATAACATTTCCATTAATAACGATGTTGGTGGCAAAATATTATTACTAAATAGGAATATTGCTTTTTCTGCACTTATTTTTAATCTTTTTCTTATAACATAAACAAATTGTCCAACAGTTAAATCCTTAGGAACAAGATACTTGCCTTTGTCTAAATCGAATTCTTTGATATTATTCTTAGATATTTCACAAATTACTGGAAGGCGACCAGGATATTTATTAATAATTCTATCGGCTTCTTGTTGTCTTTTTTCGTGAGAAAATCGCGTTACAAAATCACCATCAATCATTATTATTATACCGTATAATTATATTATTTTTTTAAATCAAAAAACCCTTTATTTATCTGCCATTCTTTCCATAAACCCAAATAATGAACTTAAAATAACAGTAATAGATATTGGAAGAACTGATCTGAATGTTTCATTAAATGTATCAATAGTATCATTTTCAATAATATGAAGCGAATTGGCAGTTGTTAACCAAATAATATATCCATAAAATAGAGCAGCTAATAAAGCAGTCCATGCACTTGATGCATATGAAACTATTCCCAAAGCACTAATACTTGAAATAACTGTCATACTTATAATTAACCACCGCGCAAAATTTCTTTTTTGAATTGATGAATTAGCACCTGTGTAAAGGAATAATACTGTATACATGATGAAAATTAATAACCAAGCAATTAAAATTAAAATTGGTACAGTTAATAAATTAAATGCAAGATACACAACATCTTGTCCTACAAAAGGTGAAGCCATTATATAAAATAACATAATAAAAAAATAAAATATATCACTTATTTTTTGTAAACTGCAAGTACTGTAGCAGAAGGATCTATAACTGTTTCGGGTTGCCATTTAGGCATCCAGTATTTATCAAGTAATTTAACACACTTTGATCCATAATGTTTTTCAAATATTTCGCGGTACCACAATCCTTCTTTAGTTAATGGTGGAAGATGCTTATATTTTGTGGTGGCTTCAAGTAAATTTTCTGATGTATATAACTTTTCGACATGTTTGGTAATACAGGATTTCCATGATTCACCAACACTATCACTGAAAGCGTCTTTTGGACGCCACAAGACTTCATGGGGTAATAAATTATCATCTTCAAATGATTTACGTAAATAGTATTTTTCTATATTTTTATACGGCATTCTGTATTGTGTTGGTATTTGTGTGAAAAATTGCATAAATTCTTTATCAAGGAATGGTACACGAACTTCTAAACCATGAGCTGCTGTTGATCTGTCTGTTCGTAGGACATCATATTTATGTAATTCGTGCAATAGTCTTAAACTTTCTTTATTGAATTCTTCTGGATTTGGAGCATCTTTGAAATACAAATAAGATCCAAATTCATCTGCTCCTTCACCACTTAACATTACTCTGACTTCGGTCTTTGTTCCTATGTATCTTGACAATAACCACATAGGAACACTGGCACGTACTGTCGTTACATCATAAGTCTCGAGTGATTTAATCACTTCTGAAATAGCTTCTACTGCTTCTTCAACAGTGAACCTAATTTCATGATGAACTGATCCGATTTTTCTGGCAACCTGTTTCGCAAATTTAAGATCATTACTGTCTTGAAATCCTATACTAAATGAATGAAGTGGTTGTTTATTTTCTTTTTGCTGAATATATTGTGCAATAGCTGCAACAATACTACTATCAAATCCACCACTTAAAAATAATCCAATTGGTCTTTCTGAATTATGTATTCTTTTTGAAACAGCCCTTTTTAATAATGAATTTATTTGTTTAAGTGGGATGTCATCTTTTTGAATAAACATTGTTGGATCAGGAAGTTTCCAATAAGAAATATATTGTCGATCAATAGAATTCCAAAAATGTCCCGGTTTGAATTGCTTTACAACAGAACAGTGTTTAAAAATACTCTTAACTTCAGACGCGAATAGATATTCTCCAGAAGAAGTTTGTCCAATGAATAATGGTCTAACACCAATAGGATCTCTTGCAACAAAGACAGTATCTTCTGCTTCATCGTACAAAACAAAAGCAAAAACACCATCAAGTTGTTTGATAGTTTCTTCAATTCCTATTTTCTTATAAAGTAGCATTATTACTTCACAATCGGATTTAGATTGTGGTTGTAAATTATATTTTTGTTCTAATTCTTTATGGTTGTAAATTTCTCCATTACAAACTAGATGAATACCTCTTATATCATGAAAAGGTTGGTTTCCATGTGTTGTTAAGTCATTGATGCTTAATCTATGAAACCCAAGACAAACATGGTTATTTATTTGTTCATATTTTGAATTGTCTGGACCTCTATGTTTTGAATCGTCAAAACTCGAGAAATATTTAATTGTTTTATCATCACCAGATAAATAAGCAAAAATACCACACATTTTCTTTTTGTATATCTAATAAAAGATAGCTTATTAGCGCGACGAAAAAAACTTGCTAAAAAGTAAAGATGGGACTTCTAATTTTGTTAGTCATTGTGGCTTTAAGTTTATTTGTTTATTCAATGATGAATGAGGGATTTGTTGCGGGTAAGTGGTGTCAAACAGACAGTCCATTGTGGAAAAAAATAGGTATGGCTGTTGCTGCTAATAATCAATTTAAAAATGATGAATACATTCTGGAAGAACTTCCACTGGGAAATAATAAGTATATGTATCGAGTAACTTATACCTATGGGACTGTACCGCCCGTTTGGTACTTAAAAGGTAATGAAAAAGCAATGAACAATCAAATCCGCCAAGGATACAATAAGGGTTTATTGGACTTATTACCAGCCAGTATTCCTGGTGTTTTAAGACAATCTTTGCCAGAATTTAAGCTAATTATTCCACCAAGTACAGAAGCTTTTGCTAATAATTGCGGAAATTCCAAATATTGTAGCCCATTTAATTGGAAACAAGTAGGAACTGCTGCACCGGATTATAATCACTACAGAAAGGATTTATACACACTTTGGGAACAAAGTCTTCCTACTGGAATATATAAATACAAAGTTACTGAAATCTATAGTCAAATGCCACTAACCTGGGAACTTCGCGGAACTACGAAAGCTGAGAATGGAGAATATAGAAAAGCTGAGTATAGAAGTCGATCCAATAATTTCTTAACGTTTAAATTAAACATGAAGGAAGGATTTGAAGCTACACCATTTCCTGGTCGTGGAAAGAATCCATGGACTCAACTGAGTAGTCAAGGATATAAAGGAACTTCTTGGGATGGTGAAACAAATGTTCCTCCACCAGATGGTTCTGGATGGGAAACCATTGGTCGTGCTGGTATGTACTTGAGTTCAGGTCGTGAAGTCTATTATAATTATATTCTTCAAGAACGAAAATTGCCTGGGAAATATGAATATAGAATATACAATCCAGATAATGTAGATTTTGCTGGAGTCAAGAACAGTGGACCTGAATACATTCAATTAGAAAGTAAAAAGAATAAAGTTAGGAACCTGGATATTCGTCAAGCTTTACCAAGCAGTTTATCACTCGAACTTCCAGGTTTTTATCGTTTAAAGACGAGAGATTTTGATTAAAATTGATTCTGATTGTTCAAAAGATAAAAAGTATTGTGAATGAAATTGACAAAAGATTTGCTTATTCAGATTTATAGTTATTTATCAATTCACGATCTTACAATTGTTGATACAATTTTTAAGCTATACGAATTTAATCAGGAAGAACTTATCCGTATGGTTTACGATCCATACAATCCTTTGTTACCACAAAAATGTAAGCAATTTTTATCAGCAAGAAATAATACAGATCCAGAATTTTTGAATAGAATTCTCAATAAACCACACTATATTGAACCATATTATCCATTAGAAATAACTTTATGCAGTTACAATGATTCAACATTGTTTGAAATAAAAAATTTACTGATTCATTGTAACTGCAGATATTGTAGAGAAATTGTAAAAGATAAGCAATTACCAACAATAATTGTCACAAAACCTAGTTATTACAAAGGGTTATATACATACTCATTTGCACTTAATCCAGAAGAACATGAACCACAAGGAGGATACATAAACACTTTTAAGTGTTTATTTGGTCATACATATAAATATTGTACAACATATAGTTATAGAGGTAAAGATAGGGTTATTGAAAAAAAATTATATTATGATTAATCTTTGCTTTTTTTGTATATGTAAAGTATAAGAATGGGACAACGTCAGTCTTTTGAAGTTAATGAAAGTGGATTATGGACAACTGTAGGTACTGGAAGATTAGCAGATATTAGTAACCTCGGTAAGGTTGTTCTTCCACTTCAAGAAACTGTAATTATGAGCGGAGGAAGAACAATTTATCGTTACAGACTTGTTCTTAATAATGGAGGATATATGTATCTTACTGGGTCTGATAAAGCTTATAATGGTATGGGCAAATATTTGCTCGGCAATCAAATTATTCCCGCATGTTATGGTGGAATGTATGTTGTACAAATTAACAAGGAAGGAATTCCTTCTGGTTTCCGGTTACCTGGATTCAGAAATCTTGGTAAAGTTGCACCTGTTATGGTAAATGGTGCAGTAGGACCTTATAAATACTTGCTCCAAGGTAGAAAACAACTTCTTAATCCCGATAAATATGAATATCGTGTTGTTAAAAGCGATGGACCTGTACCCGAAAGCGTTCCTTTGCTTTACCACGATAAACTTCGCAGTGGTGATACTGTAAAACCAGTTCCTTCTGTCTATACTTACAATGATACAGGTCCTTTCAGTGTTAATGCAGCATATAGACCAGGTCTCGGTAATCATCAACCTCCCGCTGTCGCATACAAAGTTTTGTTGAATTAAAAAATTGAATTGTAATTTTTTAAGTATTTTATAATGGAAAAGGGATTGCAAGAAGATTTAATTGAATCAATTAAAAATAAACATAATCCATGTACTCAATTGTTACTTGATTGGTGTTTGAACTACGAATACAACAAAATTTTATCAAAGATTGTTTTTCTTGGTTGGACTGATATGGTTGATAATTTATATAGATTAGGTGCTAATAATTTTAATGAAGTAATGATTATAGCAACTAAGCAAGGAAGATATAGTATTTTACCAGTATTAATTAGAAAAGGTGGTAATAATCTGAATCAATGTTTGATTATTGCCGCCAAAAAAGGAAAACTTGGTATTGTCAGTCTAATGGTAAATAAGGGCGCTAATGCTTTCGATAAAGCTATTGATGCGGTTTTTGATAATATGTTTGGAACAGAAAGGGAAATTAAAGTCCGTTTAAGAATTATTGACTTTTTAGAAAAAAGGAAAAAATTACATAAGGAAGGGTCTTATATTAGTGAAATATTGGATTCCTGAATTTTTTGTTATTTTGTATTCTGGACTTGTTGTTACAATTGGTCTAAGACCCAGTGTTGATACAATGGTATTCTTTTTTCTGACTAAATGAGTTATTAATACATCAGTATTTTTTGACTTTGATAATTTAGAAATACATTTATTTAAGTGTTGAATTGTGATACTATAAAAAGGTGGATTAACAACAATTATGTCATATGGTTGATTAATTTCATTAAATTTGGGTTCTTGTATATTGAAGTATTGATATCCATTTATTGAACTAAATCGCTTATCTTCATCTAAAATAGTACATTCTATATTTCTGCGTTCTAATTCTTGTCCAAGCATAGGGCAATATACTAAACAAGGATTGTTATATGATTCAAGAAATGTAGCTAATTTGTGAATTGTTTTTTGAGTCCAGAAATAACGTTCTTTTTTATTATTATTAATTGCAATCATACTTAAGTATATACAATCTCGTATATCAATTTTTGATTTCATTCAACAGTATATCATCTATTTTTTTGAATGTTGTTTCAATATCGTTTGTGTTGTCTATGATAATGTCACAAAATTGTGGTTGAATCTCATTAAATGATTTGTGTGTTATTCTTTTAATGTAAAAGGAATGATAAGAAGTACCAAATTTTGCTTGTAATTCTTTTACTTGAACTAATTTTTTTACATCAATAAGAATGTAATTGTTTGATAATGAAAGGTCAAATTTGTTGATGATGACATTGTCATAAGTAATATATTTAAAAGCATGATTTTCGATAAAATGATTTGCTATTGTTTTTTTACCAGAACCTTGAATTCCCGAGAGAGATATAACTAAAACCATTTTAATATACAAATAAAAAAATTAATTGATGACAATAATTCCATTGTTTTGTTGATTATAGTAAATAGGTGTGTCAATTGAATTAGTTTCAATATAACTCTTGACTTTTCTAGTAAATTGTGGAATATTTGTGTAATTAATTTCGGGCTTAATCAATATCAGTTTAGCTTGGAAAATAATATGTTCTTTATTTCTTTGTTGATTAATTATATTAACCAGTTTTTTTCCTAAGAAAAATGTCTTTGAATTAGACATTTGATAAACAATGCAATTTAAAATATTTTCTTCAACTAATTCGTTACTAATTAGTTCATTTTCGGAAGTATAATGTACTTCCAATTGTATTTCTTTTGTATCTGGCAAATTGAAGTAATCTAATGAAATGAGGCAGTTTTTAATATTATTGTAATAATTTTTGATTTCTTCTATTTTTTTTGTACATTCTTTGTCAATTTGGGCGAAAATAGTCTCCATAAAGTAAGTAATCAATTTGCAAATCAATTTTATTGATTTAAAGAAAACAAATTATAATAAATAAAATGGGTTCTAATAATAATGAAGATGATCTTTCGAAACTTGTTGATGAATTACAAGAAGACACACCAACTCCTGTTGTAAACCAATCAAATGAAATTGTTGACATATTAAATTTAGTAATATCACCAGAAAATGGAAGTAATCCATTTGAAATGTTTTCTGAATTGCTTAATCAGGTTTTCCCGAATTCTACAGAATATTCTCAACAATTAGAAACTTATTACAGTAACAATTTATCAGAAGAATTTGTTACTCAATTTAATAATACTATAAATGAACTAGTACGTACTTCTGATGAAAGTATAACTCATCTATTTCAAAATGAAAATAATACCCAAATAAAAATTCTTAGTGTTGTTCTTTTAATGAAAGAATTATATATTCGTATTTCTCAGAATTCTTCGTGACATTACTGGTAGAGGTTCAAAGAATTCTGGTCTATTGGATTGAGATAGATTTTTTTGTAATAGAGAAATTATAATTTTTTGTTGTTTTTCAATTCGTTTAATTTTTTTCAATATTTTTTTAATTGGTGGAGTTATTTTAACTGTTCCACTGGGTGGAATATATTCATCGTCTGTTGAAATCAAATCGTCCATTAAGTGACTTAATTGAGAAAAAAATCAATTTATATTATAAATATGTACTACCATATTCTCGACAATGGGAATATATATAAAGTAAGTAAAAATAAA
>Ga0180431_10009745_pt1 | contig 10790 bp, 7 predicted proteins | sample SS_ome_11_FD_132459 | JGI IMG/M metagenome (GOLD analysis project Ga0180431, IMG submission 132459) | Hypersaline lake sediment archaeal communities from the Salton Sea, California, USA - SS_1_MS_1 metaG | ecosystem: Environmental > Aquatic > Non-marine Saline and Alkaline > Hypersaline >...
AGGCCGTTGGCGCCAGTGTACTGACCAGTTGTGACTGGCATACGTGGCAAGCACACGGTCCTGAGGTGCAACGGATCGCCAGGGGCGATAACTCGTTCGTGCATCCCTGTGCGGTGTCCGAAGCAGAGGGGGGTTCCAATGCGTCCGCGGGCATTGGGGGTGGGCAACGGTCAAAGGCCTATGCGCGGGTTCACGCTGTGGCTGTGTGACGCTGGCTACGGCGTGAACCGCCGTGCCAGGTTTGCTCGCTCTCCGCTTCATCGTTTCTGATACGCACTGGGTCCGAGATTCGCCAGCAGGGCAAGGCGGCGAAACGGTCAAGCACCTGGACGGTCTAGTGACCGACAGGGTTCGGTCCGTAAAGGCCGTCAGGTCCCGATGAGATCTACTACGGAGCCGGCCCGAGGACGTCGACGACGGTCAGGGCGTTGCGCTTGATGCGCCAGGCGGATCCGGGGACGTACTTGCAGAAGGCCTCCGGGTCGTGGGGGCGGTAGGTGTAGGTCCTCTCCTTCCGGCCCGTGAAGAGCACCTTGTACACCTCGCGGCGACCACACTCACGTTGATCCTCCGGGAGGTCGCTGCTCGGCCAGCGCGGGCGGTTGTCCTCGCCTGAAGCGACGCGGGGGGCGACGGTCATCCATTCCCAGATCATGTACTCGTACCACGTCTGGTAGATGGGTTGGTCCCGGTAGACGGGTTCTTCGCGACACTGCTCCTCCTGACGGTAGACGGGTTCGTCGCTGCAGACCCGTACGTCCTCGCAGACCCGCTCGGTTTCGTAGACGTCGTGCTCATCGCAGGTGCCGTCGTCGTAGCAGACGACGTCGGTGTGGGAGTAGACGGACTCGGTGTGGCACTCCTCTTCTGTGTGACACTTGGTCTCGTAGTGGTCGATGACGTCGACCCACTCGCAGACCTCCTCGTAGTGATCGATTACCTGCTGGTGATGGTGTACCCGTTCCTCGGTGGAGACCAGGTCGGCATCGGACGGCAGCTCCCATCCACCGCGCTGATTGTACTGGTGCTCCTCTACGGCGATGGATCTCTCCCACGAGACATGTGAGACCCGGGCGACCTCCACGCGGGGGCGGAAGAGGACGAAGAGGAGGAATCCGAACAGCAAGACGCCGATGCCTCCAGCGGCAAAGGGGAGGAGACGGCGGAGGCGGTCCACAGTGGGCTCCGGTGCTGGGGTCTTGGCCGGGACCACTTTCTTGCGCGGCCTGCGCGTTGGGGCCGGAACCGGGTGCTTGGAGACGGTCTCGCCGCCGCAGTTGGGGCAGATGAGCGCGGTCGTCTCGGTCTTGCACGCCGGGCACTCTCTGGTGGTGTAGGCCACGTCGTCGATGGTACCACCGCAGCGGGGACACGTCGTCGTTCCCGGCTTCAGTCTTCCGTGGCAGTACGGGCATTCCTGGTCCGAGAAGTGTTCGTCGGGATCCACGCCCATATCGGCCAGCTTCTGCTCGCTGACGTATTCGCCTTTCTGCTCCGGCGGGCGGTAGTCCTCGTCGGATTCCTTGGGGCTACCGCAGCTGGGACAGGTTTTGACGTCCCCAGCGATGTCTGCACGCCCGCAGGAACTGCAGGCCCATTCGGCCAGGGTCGTTCCAGCGTACTCCTGCCCCCCGGGCCCTTGCCGTCGGGACCCTACCTTATCGTCCTTGACATAGCGTCCACTGGAAACGACTTTTTTCTTTGTCACTGTCTCCGTCCTTGCCCAACCACGGGGGGTTGAAGGTCATTGCCGACCTGCATTGGTCCAAGTCGGCAAAGCCGCTGCGACGCCGGACACTTCCGTCCTATGGGACAATCCGGCCTCACGGCTTCGTGTCGGGAACCGGTCGCAGGAACGGTCGGCGATTCGATCGGCGCGCGGGCAGATGAGCCGAGAATCGCCGGACGCCTGTCAGCGCCGGGGCGGGTGATAGGCTGCCTGACCATCAGGTTTGATGGGACAACGGATCGCTTCGACGCGTCATCGTGGGTCGGTAATCCTCCTGCCCGGAGGGCCGGGATTAGCTGCCTGCCCAGGTCCACGTGAGTCTGCTGCGGAGATGGCTGGAAAGGCCGCGGTCAGCGGATCAGCAGCCGCACGAGGAGGCGACGGACGGCCACGCCGACGAGGGCGCCCAGGATGATGCCGCCCAGAAGCCCAACGCCGACAACTGCAGGTCCTACCGTGTCCGGGTCCCCGCCCAGTCGGCCGACGGCGATGGCGGCGGCCACGCCCAGGCCGGTGAAGAGGACGATGAATAGCACGGTGGCACAGCCCCCCACTTTCCTGGCTAGTGGGGAGACCACGCGACGGTTGACGGCGTTGTTGCGCGTACCCCGGGCAGCCCGCCTGACCAGGTCATCTAGATCCCTTCCCATACTTGCCTCCCTTGTTCTTGTCGCTCATACGGACTTAGATTGTGGCGCATTCCGTTCTCCCAGAGTCACCCGACGAGTTCGTCGAGGAGCCGGACGCAGGCGAGATGGTGGTCGAGCTGTCGCCCATCCTCCTCGACGCTCCAGCAGGCGGCGAGGACGGCATCGAAGAAGGCCCACCCGAGCAGGCGCGCTGGATCCTCCTCCAGCACTGCGGCAAGGATCTCGACGCGGCGCTGGGCCACTGCTCTTGGGGAGGGCGTCTTGAGGAGACCGGGGATCGGGTTGTGCTGGAGCCGCGCGGCCTCATACACGGGATCGCCGATGACGCCCTTGGGGTCGATGGCGAGCCATCCGTCCTCCTCACTGAGGAGGATGTTGCGGTGGTGGAGATCACCGTGGAGGAGGGCCCGTTCTCGCTCGGTGGCCTGGAGCTCTGTCAGGAGCCGCTCGGCCTTGTCCACCAGATGCGCGGGGACCGGCCCGGTGGAGCCGCCGAATCGGGTCCGTAGCCGGTCGAAGGCTCGAGCCCACCGCTCGACAGTGGGGAAGACGTTGCCCTCCGGGGGAGCCACCGGCAGGTCGCCGATGAGGGATGCTGCGATGGCGATGGCGTATTCGTCGTCCTCGATCTCGGTCAGGGGTGTCCCAGGGCTGATGCGTTGGAGAAGAAGGGCACCGTGGTCCGGGTCGGCCTCGAGGAGGGGAACGGCGGGACCCCCTGCGAAGGCCCGTAGGGCATCGACTTCGGTGTGCAGCTCTGGATTGGGCACGGCCATCTTCAGGACGGCGTCGGTGGCGTCGGGGGTCTTGACGAAGGCGACGAAGCTGTAGGACGGGGAGGGGAGGGGCGAGCGGATGGTCAAGCCCCAGCGCTCCGTGTAGGTGTCGATGAGGCTCGGCAGCCGGTCCAGCCAGGCGCGGCCTTTCTGGCCCCAGGTGGAGAGGATTGTGTCCTCGAAGTCCTTTGGTATGTGAGGGCAGTTTATCATGGATGCCCCCGTGGCGGAGACGTCAAACCCAGGCCGGGCCACTCGGTACGGGCTCGCCGCGCCTGTGGAGGAATGTGCTCCCTGATGACCTGTGCTGCTAGTCTAGGGGTGTGATCTGGCACTGGGGCCGGGTACGCTGCCCTCATCGACCTGGCCGAAGAGTCAACCTTGCTTGAGCAGCCAGAGGATCCGGTCGTAGGAGACGACGTAGTGGACGAGGACTGTGCCGGCCAGGAAGAGGGCGAGGATGGGCGCGCTCTCCCTTGAGAGGCCCCAGACGGCAAAGGCGAAGAGCGCCAGCTCGAAGCCCAGGCGGACGACCCCCGGTACGGCCACTGGTGCGTCACCGGAGGCACTGGGGTCGCCGGGGACGCGGAAGGTGCCCCATAGGGCGGCGGCCGTCAGGGGGAGGAGGATGGCCGGCGCATAGCGTAGCGGTCCCTCGGCCTGGTGCCAGCCCCAGTAGCCGATGGCGACCGAGGCCGCAATCTCCAGCAAGAATCGAAGCGCGAGGTTGAGAGGTTGTTGACTCACAAGGGTCCCTGCTCCCGCTGTCTCCCCACGAACAGCCACAGCGGCCCTGGTCACCGGCCACTTCCCGCTGCCCTCCGCGTAAGCCGCCCGCCTAGGTATCCCGCACCCGGCGGATCTCGAAGACCACGGGATTGTAGGCATCCGGACAGGCGTGGGTGGCTGTGTCCGGGTCATGCAGCCAGGGGAAGTCGGCGCCGAAGCGCATGGCAAACACCTTGGGCAAGAAGCTGTAGAGGGCGTGCATGCAGACCTCGCCATGGACGGTCATACCGTCGAAGACGATCTCATCGCCCACCTGGTGCCCTGCGGCGCAGTGGCCCTCCTGGCTGATCACCCTGGCCACGATGGTGTAGGGTTCTTGATCATGCAGTTGGTTTGCGTCCATCTGTGACGTCTCCTTCGAACAGCGGAGCACGGGAGCGGCTCAGAGAGGCCGAATGTCCCACTGCGGGACTACCTTGTATCAGACCGCGAGCTGAATCCATAGCCCCGATCTCTTGAGCCGCGCCGGGCGAAGGGAATCAGGCGGCGGCGAGAGCGCCCATGGGGTCCCATGGCGGCAGAACGACGGGTTCGGTCTCGAGGACCTCGAGCAACTCGCGGACCAGGTGGGCCTTGCTGACGGTCAGCTCGTAGACGAACTCGTCGAACCAGGCGTCGGTCATGAGCATATAGCCCTCGTCGCCCAGATCGGTGCCCCAGCTATTCTCGACGCGCCACTTGATGGGCTGACCGTCGTCGTCAAGGTCCACGCCAGTGAGGACCATGGCGTGGGTCATGCGACTCTGACCGTAGTCCAGGCGCTCCGCTTTGTCGAGCTCGAACTGCACGTCGTAGACGAGATCGTAGTCGTAGATGGCCGGGTCCATGATACCCATCTTCCGCTCGAGCCACTTCCCGACGTCGCAGCCGAACCAGACGACGTTGCCGTCTTTGATCATCTCGACGGCGGCCCGTTTGAGGGTGGCGATGTCGACGTTGAGGTAGGTGACGATCTGCCCCCCGACCACGTTGCCGAGGAACTGGACGGTGTAGAGGGTCTCGAAGGGCTTGTCTAGGGTGGGCGCGTTGATGAGGCAGACAGCATCGTCGAGGTCAAACCTTACGTAGGTCTCGAAGAAGGCCTGGGGCGTGATGTCGCCGTGACGGTGGAAGTCCTCATCCTTGTCGCGCCACTCCCAGAAGAAGGAGTGCGGCGGCGTGCCCAGGTGGATGGAGAGCATGCGGTAGAAGGCCTCCATCATCTCTTCTTTCCGTGCGCGGAGATCCCCAAGGGAAGCGCCTCCAGCGTGCAAGTCACGGAGAGTACGGGCGTCCTCACGGAGCCGGGCCAGGAGGAGTCCGTTCATAGGCCGGGTGTTGCTGCTGCTCTCGGTCTCCGGCATTGCGGTTTTGGGCACGACGCCGTACTTTTTCACCAGGTTCGTGAACATATCCCACTGGCCGCCGTCCACGACGGGGTTGGCGAGGATCCACATGACCAGGCGACCGTCCAGAGGCTCGTCGCGGGTCTCAATGATGGACTCAAGGAAGTAGTTGGCTTTTTCGAGTTTATCCCAGAAGAGGAGGTAGGCCTGGGAGAGCTCGAACTCCTCGAGGTTCATGTTCTCCATGGCCTGGAGGCGGAGGGTGTTGAGCCCGGCAAAGAGCCAGCAGCGGCCGCTCTTCTTCTGATGGGTGGCCTTGGGGGTTTTGATGAGTTCGGAGTAGGTGTGGTCGATTCGGTTGACTACGGCGCGGTTGAGGGCTACGGCGCCGATGCCGTTCTTGGTGACGGCGTTCATGGCGAGGCGGTGCTTGGGATTGGTTTCGAAAGTGGCCGCGAAGGCTGTGGTGTTCTCGTGGGTGATGTGTTTGTCCATGGTGTCCTTTCTTTGTCGGTCGGGTAACGGTCTGCCTACTAGCTGTGTCTGTCCGTGGGCATGCTACACCCGCCGGGGGGGGTGTCAAGCCGGGGGGTGACGGAAATCTTGGTGGTGGCGGAGAGTGAGTTGGCGTTGAGGCCCGCTGGATCTAGCGATCCAGCTCGAACTTGTTTTCTGGGATCTGGCGGTTGGCTCGAACTTGTTTCTTGGGGTCTGGTGGTCGGCTTGAATCCGGTCTCTATCGAGTCCAGGCGGGCGGAGGGGGGTGATGAGTTGGCGTGCCCCGTCCTTCAAAGGACGGGGCACGCCGGATCACTTGGTCTACTCCTTCATCACCACCGGGAGGTAGACCTTGTTGAGCTCCAGGGTGATGACGTGGCTGGCAGGTGGGGTCGTGCCAAGAGTACTCGCGGCTGTTACGGTGAGTGTCTTTGCCCCCTGAGACGGCCAGGCATACGTCGCTTGATCCGACCCCTGTCCCGCATTGGGGGTTGGTGACCAGGTGTAGGTGAAGGGGCCTGTGGCGGTCACCGGGCTCACCGCGGCTACGAAGGTATAGGTGCGGCGGACGAGACCGGTTGTGGGTCCCAAGATGGCAACACTGGTCGGCGCGACGGCAACGTATTCGTCGGCTCCTACGTCAACCGGGCCGGCGGGGGGTCGCGGCTGCCCGTCGATGTCGTGAAGGACGCCAGTGAGGACTCCGGCATTGATGGCAGTGGAATCGGCCTCGAGGTGGTAGGTCCGATTCAGCTTTGGATCGCCCGTTAGAGGATTCTGGGCATGGAAGACCGGGGATCCCGCTATGGCCTGGTGCAGGTTGGCCACGTTGTGGGTCAACGTGTTGCGGTGGTAGATGGTGGCGTCGCCGTAGGTCCCCTCCTCCGCGGCGAAGGCGTGGGTGAAGGAGACCAATAGGGTGTTGGTCAGGGAGACGGTGAGGAGGTCCCCGGCATCACCAGCGGGTGCGGCGTGGAGGAAGGTCGGCGTACGATTGTCGGCTGCCGTTACGTGCGCGAAGCTCACCTCCATACTGGTGAACCCCCCGTCAATGCCGATGACCGCATCGGCGTCCCCGTTCCCGTCGGTCGCGTTGCCGGCGAAAACGATGTTGGTCAGCAGTGCCCGGGGGCTGTCCACACCCGCCGCATCGAGCAAGAGTCCGGCTGCCTTCTGGTCTGCACGGTTGTTCCGCATCCACACCCTGTCCATCTGGAGGATCTGACCGTCGCCCGTGAGACGTATCCGGGCCCCACCGCCTTCGCCGCCAGCGGCGGTGTTGTCGTCGAAGGCCGTCTCCTCGATCAGGAGTGGGGCATCGACGTCGTATAGGTGTATGCCGCCACCGACGCCCTCGGCGTAGTTGTCCTCTACGGTGCTCCTGGTTATGGTCATAGGCGAGCGAATGCTATGGGCGTAGAGGCCGCCGCCGCTGGCATACTCGCCGAGGGCCCGGTTTCGCGCGATGATGCAATCCTCGATCCGCGTCCCCGCCGGGACCTCCCAGAGGTAGACACCGCCCCCGTCGCTGAAGGAGTCCCGTCCAGCCACGTTGTCGGTGATGACGGTGTTGCGGAGCACGAGGGCGGTTGCGTAGGCATAGATCCCGCCCCCACAGTCCTCGCCGCCCCCACCGCTGCAGACGGTGTTGACAGCGCCCGGAGGGTTACCCAGCCCCGAGTAGTCGCCGCCGGTGATGGTGAACCCATCGACAGTCACCGGACCGCTGCCGACAGCGATGACGGTTATGCCACGACCACGGCCTGCGGCGTTGATGATTGTTGAGTTGGCCGCTGGATCCCGCGTCGTCCAGCTGCCGGCTGGATAGCCACCCAGGAGGGTGAGGGCCTTGTCGATCAAGACCACCTGAGTGTAGGTGTAGGTGTCACCTCCCCAGAGGTCGTGACGGAGGGTGGCGGCGCCGGTGTAGGTGCCCGCGGCCACGCGGACTTCCTCGCCGGCATTGGCCACTTCCACGGCGTGTTGGAGGGTGGCACAGGGAGCACCGGTGTCGGTGCAGTTGTTGAGGCCGTCGGAGCCGCCCGGGGCGACGTAACGGGTTCCCGTGCCGACGATGGTCGTCACGGGGGCCGTTCCCGCGGCGGTGAAGGCACCCCGCGCGCTGACTTGGTAGTGCTCGTTGACGATGGATTGGGTGGCCGTGACCGCGAAGCTCACGGTGGCCTGCCCGCCGTTGGAGGGCAGGGTGGCGAGTTCCCAACGGACCTCATCCCCGGTCAGGTTGCCCCCGCTCAGGTATGTGGCGCCTACTGGCAGAGTGTCTGTGATGATCAGATCGTGGGCTGCGACGGGGCCCTGGTTTGTGACCGTGAGCTCGTAAAGGATGCTCTGCGCGCTGGCGACGGCATACGGGCCGGTCTTGGATATGGAGAGGTCGGGCACTCCCACGACGGTAACCACCGGCTCGGTACCTGCCGCGCGGTAGCCCCCGTCGGCGGTGACTGCGTAAGAATTATTGGTGACTGACTGCGTCGCAGTAACGACGAAGGACACGTGCGCAACGCCTCCATTGCCGGCCAGGGTGGGTTGCGACCAGCTGACTTCGCCGCCGGAGAGCGTACCGCCGCTGAGGTAGGTGGTGCCGGCAGGCAGGGCATCGGTGATGACCAATCCCGTGGCCTCGACGACGCCGGAGTTCGTGACGGTCAGGGTGTATGTGAAGGGCTCGCCGGGAAGGGCCTCGGCGGGTCCCGACTTTCCGATGGCGAGGACGGGCTCTCCGGTTACCTGCACGGGTTGGACGTCACTGGCGGCGCCCTCGGCGCTGGTGGCGGTGATGGTAATCGTCTTGGCTCCTACGGTGGGCCAGGAGAGGGCGACGGTGTCGGTCAGGCCGCGGTAAGCATGGGTTATGCGGGGTTGGCCCGTCGTCTGCCAGACGTAGGTGATGGGGAGGGCGGCAGTAACTGGCCGGACGGAGGCGACGAAGGAGGCCGTGGATTGCGCAGCCACCGTTGTTGGGCCGACGATTGAGACGGCTGCGGGGGGCTGCGCAAAGACGTACTCGTCGGCTCCTATGTCTGGCGCGACACTCTGTGGACGGAAGTGGCCATCGATGTCCATCGAGACCCCGGCGTCACTGCCAGCGTCGATGGCCGCCGAACCGGGCTGTAGATGGTAGGTGGTATCCAGCATCGGGTCACCCGACACGGGGTTGGTGGACACGAAGGTGGGGGCCCCTCCGACTGTGTGATGGAGGGTGGTCACCGCGCTGGTCAACGTATGGTCGTGCCGGATCAAGGCCTGCCCCGAACCCACCTCCTCGGCGGCAAAAGCGCGGGTGAAGGAGGTCACCAGAGTGTTCTTGAGGGTGACGGTCAGCCCATGGGTGTCGTATCGGGACGGTTTGGCGAAGAGGAACGTGGGGGCTTGATTGTCCGCGGCCGTGATGTGGCTCCCGTCGACTTCCATGTCCGTAAAGGCGCCGTCGATGGCGAGGACGGCACCGGATGGGAGGGTGGAGGTGGTGGCGTTCCCCGTGAAGAGCAGGTTGCTCAAACGGGCGCGCGGCACGAAGATGTAGGCGGCGTGCAGATAGACTGCGGCTCCTCTTTCCTGGGCCTGATTGTCCACGAAGCGGCACCGATCCATGTGCAGAAGGTCCCCGTCATCCGTCAGGCGGACGTGGGCGCCGCCTCCCTCGTGAGCTGACGCCGTGTTGCGGAGGAAGTCGACCGCTTCGATGGTCACCAGGGCATCGGCGTTGTAGATCATCAACCCACCGCCGGAACTCTCGGCGTGGTTGTCGGCAAAGACGGTGTTGGAGATGATCATCGCGCCGTTTATCTGGAAGGCGTATAGCCCGCCTCCCGTCCCGTAGGCCGCGAGAGCGCTGTTGCCGGCGACAGTGGTGTTCTCAATGAGCGTGCCCTCCCGGACGTCCCAGAGGTAGATGCCTCCGCCCTGGTTGCTCGCGTCACGGCCCGCTACGTTCCCGGTGATGACACTGTTGCGAAGTACCAGCATGCTGGCGTAGGCGTAGACGCCACCCCCGCAGTCCTCGCCGCCCTCACTCCGACATACGGTGGCTCCGCCGTCGGTGGGATTCCCGAGACTTGTGTAATCCCCGCCGGTGACAGTGAACCCTTCGATGGTTACAGGGACGCTGCCTGCGGCGACGATGGATATACCCCTGCCATGGCCTTCGGCGTCGATTACGGTCGGACGAGCGGCCGGTTCGGACGCGTCCCAGGCGCCAGGCCCATATCCGCCGCGGAGAGTGAGCTGCTTGTTGATGAAGACGACCTGGGTGTACGTAAAGGCCGTGCCACCCCAGGGAGCATAGGGGATGGTCTGCGATCCCGTATAGTGCCCCTGGGCGACACGGATCTCATCGCCGGGGGTCGCGGCGTCGACGGCGTCCTGGATGGAACAGTAGGGGTTCCCTTGCGTCCCGGATCCGCTGGCCGGGCAAGTGTCGTCGTCCACATAGAGGATCGACTGGTTCGGAGCTATGGGCGCGCTCCCGGATACGACAAAGTCGGCAAGCAGGAGCGAAGCCATGAGCACCGCGCCGAAGAGGCCTACAATGAACGGGATTCCGATGATGGTGCGTCGTCTCTTGCGCATAGTACTCTCTCCTTGGATGGGGCTTGGCTGACCCGAGCAAACGGGGCGGGGCGCGACAATGAGGAGGTTCCGACTGGATACAATGGTCAACGGGAGCAAGGGGGCTCACGTCCACACGGCATCCGGCGGGTCACCATCTCGTTTCCGATCCCGCGACTCGTGAAGGATGCTTGCTGGGCGGTTATGCCGCGCCGCGTGGAGAGCGCCGTGGGGCGCTGTCTCAGTTCGGCGCGAGACGGTGTGCCGAGGGGTAAAGCCATGTTGCTGCGCATCGGTCTAGCAGGACTCCTCAGCTGGGCACCATGATCGCAAACTTTGGCGGAGAGGTCAACTGGGAGGGTGTTGCGGATCGAGGATGGATACGCGCTGGTGATGCATGGTGAGGCGCGTTTGAGGATCGCTGGATCCAGCGATCCAACTCGGACTCGAGTGG
>Ga0180431_10009747_pt1 | contig 10789 bp, 13 predicted proteins | sample SS_ome_11_FD_132459 | JGI IMG/M metagenome (GOLD analysis project Ga0180431, IMG submission 132459) | Hypersaline lake sediment archaeal communities from the Salton Sea, California, USA - SS_1_MS_1 metaG | ecosystem: Environmental > Aquatic > Non-marine Saline and Alkaline > Hypersaline >...
CTTGTAGGTGTCGCCGTCGATCACGGTCACGGTGTACGTGTCGTTGTAGCTCGTGGTGCCGCTTTGGGTCACCGAGTCTCCAGTGGACAACAGGTGACGAGCGCTTGTTATTGAGATCTCACCACCACCGAGGTCGGCAACAGCGGTGATCGAACCTGACTTGGACTGCTCTGGAGTCTTCCAGCCAGCGTCGTAGGTCACCAAGTAAAGTGGATCCTCAGAACCGGGGTACCTGTCTCTGGCGATGTTCTTGATCTGCATCGCGGGCCAGTACCAGCCGCCAGAGTTGTAGATGACCCCCGCGTTGGCGAAATCGTAACCGACGCACTTATAATCACCACTTGAGACGGTGGCGCCGTCATAGGTGATTGAGTCAATGCCGGTGACAGGGCGCCTTGATACCTGGAGGTTAGTGGTACCGAAAGCCTTTACATATTCGGCGATCGCCTCCTCGTAGTAGAATGTTCGGTTACAGTAGCGCTTGATCCTGGCGCTGACAGATTCGATCAACCGGGTAAGGAAGTCATCTTCATCACCGGCAGTAATGCCCAACGCCTGTTCGCATGCCACGATTGTCGTTAGTGCATCGCTGCTCAGTGTCATGTCCTGACCTCATAGCCGGCTCGTCACGGTCGTTACTTCCGCTTGCCTCTTTTTGACACCTTGCTGATCAAACCTTCATCTTCGACGGTCTTCTCCTCAGATGCCTCGGGATCTTTGCTCATCTTTACAGGCTCGGTCGTCTTGGGACCTCCGCCCTTCACAACCCCGGCGCGCTCCAGAAACGCACCCGCCCTGTCTAAGATGCCTGTTCTGGTGACAAGCGGTCTCTTGTTGCCTTTGTTGTCCACGGTGAGCATTCCTTCGAGCTTCTTGGCCACGTGCGGCTCAAAGCCTGCCACGTCGCCGGGGTAGTACTTTGTCCAGTTGCCGTTGAACCGAACCACGATTTTTTGAATGTCATCAGACACAGGTGTCTCCTTTGGGTGCGGGGACCGGACTCGAACCGGCGATCTCTTGGGTATGGGCCAAGCGTGTTGCCACTACACCACCCCGCGTCATGGGTTTTTGGACTCAGCAATCAATGTTGCGATGTTGCCCTTTTCACTTTCCATTTTCTTGGTGAGCCGCTCTTCTTCTTTCGTGTCCATCCCTGCAGCCTTCTTCTTTTCCAAGCGGTCCTGCACCTTCACGATCTGAAGGTTGTAGGCAATGTTCGAAGCATTGATCTTAGCCTTGCGCCTTTCATCAAGGCTGTCATGCTCGACTTGCTTCTTGCTCTTTTTAAGCTGCTCCAGCTCTTCAGACAGCACCAGCTCCGCAGCGCCACATGAAACTATGTCGCTCGCAAGCTCTGGTTCAAAGCCCGCAATCTCACCGGCGTTGTATGCACGCCAACTTCGGTTGAACTTCACAGGGATCAACATGACCACTCCTTATGGCTGCCTATTAGGTCGGTTCAGTCGTTTCCTCGTAGCCAGCTGCCGCAAACGTCGAGCTGGGCTCCTGCAGCATGCCACCGAAGATCACGAACACGGTGCCGCTTTGATCAGCGATCGTGATGGTCCCAGCTTCGGTCAACTTCACCTTGGCACGCAGGTACCGGTTGGCCTCCTTGAGGTTCACCGGCAACACGTGCACGCCATGGTTGGCTCCGTCAGCCACCCAGGTATACTCATAGGTGTCGCTGTCGTAGACCGCCTCAGTCGAGCAATCGCTTGCCGTGTCGTCAAACAGCGCCAAGGTCAAGGTGTTCTTCCCGCCTGACGCGCCCGAGCTTGACGTAAACGCAACAGCCGCCACCACGATGCAGCTCTGCGGGTTGCGCATGGCAGCCGCGAGCCGATCGTAGATCTCGGACACAATGTACGTGGCGTCCGTCATGGTCTGAGGCTTGGCCCCTTGCCGAACCAGAAGGTTTGCGCCGATGTTTTCTTTTGGAGTGATCATTTTCTTTTCTCCTCGGGGCTAGCCCCGTGTTCTCATTTCTTTTGTCAAGCCTGCCTGCTATCAGGTGCCGTACTTGACGGTGTTGATGACTGCGATCTCCTGCCCTCGTTGCTGACACCCAAGGTCGTGATGGGCTAGCAACCGGATCACCGTCTGGTTTTGGGAGATTCCACTGATCACGCTGGAGCCGTCGTACCAGGCGCCCCCTGGGAAGACCGCCATCTCCAAGTTCTCGTTCTCGCCGAGAACCATGGTCGGGAAGCTCACGAAGTAGATCTCCGACTCATTGGTTCCTGAACCAAGGTTATCCGGGATCTGAGAGGTGACCGCATAGGGGAAGCCTTCGATCGTGCCCTTGTCCATCTCATCGCGCCACACCCGGTTGCTGTTGGCGTCAGTTGCCTGATGCAAGTAGCGGTAGGTGCGTGAGCTGATGAGCCAGCCTGCACCATCCAAATCTACATCCAAGGCCATCAGCTTGTCGATGGCCTTGCCGAGGTCCGTGGTTACGTTCGCCACGTTGATCGTACCGTTGGCCGCAAACTGATTGGCGCTGATGCCCTGGTAAAGCATGCCGGTCGGCTCATTGGCGGTGCCAAGCGAGCGGATGAACGTTACGTCTTCCTTGCGGCGGGCTACGCGGATCAAGTGGTTCTTGATCGCGGCATCGACCTTCGGGCCGCCGTTCATCAACAAGCTGTTGCTGATCGGGCAGAGCACCGCCAAGGTCTTGTCAGACAACTGGAGCTGCGCGGTTGTCGGGTTGCTCGCTGTGATGTTCGAGTTCTCGCCCACGTAGTAGGCGGTCGCCGAGCTGTCGATGTACGGCAGGGTCAACGATCCGGTGTTCATCGGCATCACGGTCAGGCCCATCTTGCGGACAACAGCCTTGGCGCCAAGCTCCTCGATGATCTCCGCACCGAACTCCGTCGGAAGCAGCGCCCCGCCATCGGCAAGCACCTGTGAAGCCATGACCTTCTCCCAGGCTTCCGCGATCTTGGTGTCACCGCAACCGTGGGCCAGGTCAATCGCGGCTTCGACGTTGCCGTTGGTCCGGTACAGGTACCGGAAGCAACGAGCGGCGCTGTGACCTCTCGGCAGCGCCTCGTCACCATTGCCTTGAATCGGCCGTGGCGCGCCGTTGGCGATTTGGTTTGCGTACTTGCGCTTGGGCGTCTCGTTGAGCTTGGCCAACCGCTCCTCGATCACGTCGGCCACTTCGCCTCGGATCAGCTTGCGGACCAGCTCCAAATTCGCCTTCTGCTCCGGCGCGACTTCTGGTGTGTTCTCTACTGGCATTTGAATCCTCCTAGTCCGGCAGCTGTCCTTTCAGCTGACGTAATGTTGAGTCGACCAGGCCCGAGATCTCCTCGCGGATGACCTTGAGCATCTCTGGATCGGCCAAATCAATTTCCACTTCATCAGGGCGCTGGGCCCTTGTTTCGGTCTTTGGGTTTTCTGACGGCTGTAGAGCTTCGAGCTTCTTTGTCAGCTCGTCGACGCGCTTGTCCAACTTGAGCACCAGCTCGGCGATCTTGTTAAACGTCTCTTCTACCTGAGAAGCATCGATCGTCATTGTGACGTCAGGTTTGCTCTTCTCCCCAGCTGCTTCTTGTGCAACCGGGGGCTCAGGCTCTTGCGCTGCCGGTGGGTTTGCGGGCACCTGCACGGCTGGTGCCTTGATGACCTTCCACGCTGCCTCCAGCAGGTCCTTTTCCACCACAACAAGATCAGACCCCTTGTCCAGAACCTCTTCTGCCCAGGAGACAAACGGGTCGACATCAATGCCGTGCGCCTTTGCGTCGACAAGCGCCTCGGGGTTTGCAGGGACAGGAACTACGCTCCACTCAAGCAACTCCAGCTTCTCGAAGTCATAGCCGTAGCGTGCGGTGTCGTCGATGATCTTCCACTCCTTAGGTAGAAACCCGACACTGGAGCTGCGAAGCGCACCGAACTCAATCAACTGATGGACCATGAACCCCGTCGGGTTGATCTCGGCCGGCGTGAACTTTGCCCGGCTTTTCAGCGCGTCGCCTTCTTGCCAGGTGGCCATCGGCGCCGCGATTACATGATGCGGCGTGGTTCGTGAGTCATGTCCCCAAAGCACGGAGCCGCCCTTTTGGAAGTTGTTCAACTCCCAGTTCGGCAACAGCCGATCGCCTTCACGATCGACGGTCGGCGTGCTGATCGTGAAGGTCTTGATCAGCTTCTCCAGGTCGCCTTCTTCCTTGTGCACCTGGAAAGGTTCCGCACGACAAACCACCAAATCTTTCGGAAGTGCATCACCTGGTTTGAATTGTTCCCTGAATTGCTTCGTCGAAATTTTCGTCTTTGCCACAGCAAAACCCCTTCTCGGGTTTTGCCTGCTGCCCTTGCACAGCTTCTCCCGTAGGATCGACTGGGGCACTTGGGCGTGGCCACGACTATTGACAGGCGTCTACAACTATTGTTTTCGATAAATCGCGGGTAAAGTCAAGTAGTGTAATGCACACGCTTCTCGACTTCACCTGGTTTCGAAGTGATTGCCGTGACAAAAACCGCGTTTAACGTCTTTGTTTCGCCTGATACTACGCTTTTGCACCGATGACAGCGGAAGTCGAATTCGCCTTCCAGTCGCTCAGAAAGTTTCTTCCCACAGCGCGGGCAGTACAATTCAGAACCCATTTAGAACTTCCAAGCCACAAAAACGAGCAAGCCAAGCAGCAAGAAATACATTACCCACATGAGCACGTCGTGGGCCATCACTCACCCAGCACCGCGCGCAGCGTCTTGAGCACCGCAGTCTCTTGCGCGGCGAACGCCTTTCTGACCCCGGTGATGATCTGATTCTCCCATGGGGTAATCCCTTTGTCGAACTTGTTCCAGATGGTCAAGAGCTGCGCTTCAGAGAACTCGTTATCCACAACGGCAATGATCGTACAACGCTCGTTGCAATCATCCGCCGGATCTCCTGTTTCGCCAGGATACATAGTCCTATTTCCGTTTGGTAGCACAAACTCTTGATCAAGCGCGACAGTGACACCGTTCATTGCGATATGATCATCCCTCACACGATCGTCAGGTGTAGCCACCCAGGTTTTTTTCTGCACCACCTTGCTCTGTGTGTAGGCGTTCCAGGTGGTGAAGTTGCTCGACCGGGGAACCTCGGTGCGCGCGATCAGACGTGCACGCGCGTCACTTGCCTGGCTAAACACCGCCTGGATCCGGCGCGCCATCTTCTTCGGGTCGTCACCATCAACGATGCCGTCATGGATCGCCGAGCGGATCGCGTCCTTGGTCGTGTTGTTTATGCCGTCAAGGCGCTTCAAGGAAAAATTCTCAAGGTGCGTCACAACCTGTGGGTTGACCATGCTGAACGACATCTCCAACCCCAGCTCTGCCAGCTTCTCCGTCCCCCATTTTTCCATGCTCTCGATCATGATCGGGTCGAGGCGCTCCTGCAGCTCGTTCACCTTTGCGGCCTCCGCAATGATCTCCTGGAGGCCCTCCTTCACGGGGAGCAACCCCCGAACTGCCCTGCCAGGAAGTGCGGCCCCTTGCGGCTCTTGCTGCACCTGCTGCCCCGGCTTCACCTCCATAAGGTTGAACGGCACAAGGTGCACGTTGTCCACGTCGCCACGATCCTCTAGGCCCTGCAGCTTGCGCCACTCGGCACGGGTGCCGGCCCACGGCGCGGCCTGCATCGCCTCCAGCTGGTAGTCATCATCCTCCGGGATCGGGTTGATGTAGTCCAGCACAAGCCTATCATCGTACCTCGGCACGAGCTGCCGTTGCGATTCGGCCCTGATGATCTCCATGCGCGGGACCACAACCTCGCGCGCCAAGATGTTCAGCGCCTCCTTCGAGGTTGCGCGGTTGCTGCTCTCGATCAACCCGATGATCTCCGGCGGCACACCAAACGTTGTCACAAAGGCGTTGCGCTCCCAGCTGCGCAGCTCCATGATCTCCATGTCAGCGAACTTCTGCTGCAGCTGCTGGACCGTCACCTTGTGTGATGCCCACATGGTGCGATGAGCCTTCTGGTACCCACGGAACTTGTCTTCGTACTTCGCCTTTGCAGCATCAACCGAGTCTTGGTTTGCGCCCTCCAGCGAGATGATCGCGTCCGGGATCCCCTTGTTGAAGAAGATATTCTTTGCCACCTTTGCGGCGTACTCGTCTGTGTCAATCTCGTCCATGAGCGCCTCGCCATACCCGGTGCCGCGCCCGTACGGGTTGGACGGATCAAGGTCGCGGATCCACACCATGTTCTTCGACGGGATCTTGTAGCGGCTACGGTACATCATGACCTCAAAGTAGTCAGCATCTTGCCGTGGCAGCTCCTGCACCCAGTGCGGCGGGATCGGCCAAAGCTCCGACGGCACACCTAGCGCGCTCTCCTCGATCATCCAGAAGATCTCACCTTTCAAATCAAACGAGATGCTCGAAACCTTTCGCGCAGCGACTCCAGACATAGAAGGGTTGAAAGTAGCAAGGAGATCAAGCAAAGGATGATCGTCGACTTCGCGGACAGCCCCTTGCTTCTCGAACTGCCTGTAGAGCCTTTGCCTTGTGAACACTTCCGACGTTTGTAGCGCAACATTCTTCACCGCCTTGCCGCTCTTGTTCGTCTTGTAGTACAAGCGCCACGGCACCGCTGACACGTGCTGCGCGATCTTGCCAACTACGCTACGCAACCACGGGCTCTTGCTGTACGCCTTGAACAGCTCAGTGGTTCCGTGCCTGGGTGCCCCAAAGCCTTTCACCATGTAACTGCCAGCCACCTCTTGCACAAGGGACTTCCCGCCGATCCACATGGCCAGTCTTGATCTCATGCCCATTTTGGCACCTCCTGCCCGTCCGTTGTCTCACAAGCGACGGCGAAAATACACCCCTTCAGGCATTGCCTGCTTTCTGCATCCTTGCCTTCATGTCGGCCGTCAAGATCTCGCCGTCGATCAGCGACACCTCTACCTTCTGCCAAAGGTTGCGCACCAGGTCAGAGCATGCGTAGATCTTGTTGTTCTCCTCGACGTACCCGTGGCCTGCATCAAAGAAGGCCTTCTTCACCTTGTCGAGATCCGTGTTCGTAGGCCGGCGCGCATCTATCCGTGAAACTGCAGCATGCCTCGTGACCTCACCTTTGTTCGGCTGGAACATCTGAAACGAAACTACAAGCTTGCCGTCGGTGTACAACGCAAACGGATCTTCGTACCCGGCGTAGCGCCACTCAGCTGGCAGGTTCATGATTCAAGCTCCTTCAACGCTTTTTCAAATCGCTTCAACGCGGGGTGGTGCCGCCCGCCGTGGCAGCAGTAGCACCCGGTGCCCCAGGTACCGCCACAGTCCGGGTTGCAGCACTCCTGCCGGAGGATCCCGTGCAGGTGCGGCGGCGCCTCACGCAGCGCCTTCGCCACGAGCTTTGCGGCGGTGACAAAAGCCGCGCCTCTTTCTGCCATCTCCCAAACGCTGCTCATTCCGGCACGCCCTCCACGTAGATCCTGAACATGATCGACTCGCCGTTGAACTTCTGCTCCTCGAACTCCTCTGTCCGAAAGAACGCGCGGATCTCGGTGTTGGTCGGCAGCGACACCTCTCCGTTGTCGCCCTTTTGCTTTTTGAACTCAGTGCGCTTAGTCGGCATGTGGATCGCGATGGACTTGTCCATGGGGATCTGCGGAAGGTACCTTCGGCACTCGCACCGCGTGAGCAGCATCACTGGACCGACCTCCAAATCTTTGTCTCCGACTTTCATTTTTTCCTCTTTAGGTTTTTGAGCGGTACACGTTTGCCGCACTTTGAGCAGTACCACTCTGGTGACCTTGCAAGCTGACGCGCGGTCATGAGCCGGCCGCAGCACCTGGGCGTGATGTAGATCGTCGGCTTTTGGGGTTCATATATCATCCCCATGGTGTGCCGTCCGGGTTTGTCCTTACATTCTGCTTGCATTCTATTCGTTCCTCTATCTTGTACCGGCCTTGCGGCTTCTTGATGTTGTGCTCCACGATCACCGAAACGTCTTTACCTGGGGCGTTCCTTCTAGTGCCGCAATTAGAGCAGCGCCAGCCGCCAACGAAAACGAATTGGCAGCTGCTGCACCTCCACTCACGTGGGCGGGGCATCCTTCAACCCGTACATTGGGTCGGCAAAAATCGACCCGCACTTGTTGCACCGGCACCTTGCCCCGAACGGCCCTTGAAACAGATCGAAGCTGTTGTGCTCGCCGTGGTACGGGCAGTCCAGCACGCTGCCTTTGCCGGTGTAGTAGACTAGCTTGGCCTGCTGCCCTGTCCAATCTTTGCCCGAGAAAACCAAATCGCTCATCTTCAGCCCCCTCTGCGTCCGGCGAATATACTCATTGAGAGCCAAAAAAGAAACAAAACAATTGCGTCCCCGCACCATTACCTGGGTGTGTATTCGACATCGAACCCGAGCAGGTTTACAGCAAACAGCAGCGCGATCGGAAGCGAGCAGAAGAACATGCCGGTGAGCAGGATCGCTGTCGTGCTCGGCTTCTTTCGTATCGGCATCATGACGATACGCACGAGCAGACCAGCTCCCTGGCCTTGCCGTCCTTCACGTAGGTTGACTTTACGACCCCGGTGCCGTGGCACATGCGACACTTTTTGTCAGCTGCCTTCAGGTCGTGCTCCTTCGTCAGGAACTGCAGGCCGACACCACCTGGCCGCTGCCTTTCGCTCTGGGCCGGCCCCGGTTTGTTGCCTCTTGTGTTGAAGCCTGCACGTCGCTGACTCTTCATGCGCTTGATCATCGATCGGATCCCGCTGCTCATCTCTTGCTCTCCTGAAAATGAGGTTGGTGCGGTAGGAACACTCAGGGGTTTGACCATAGCAACCGCACCCAACCTCGGCCCGCCGAATTGCGGACGCTATTTTAACCGCAGGCGGGCTTTTCCCGCCATGGCTTTCTCCTACGCAAAATAGATCACTTTGTTTTTGATTATTGGCTCTAAAGCGTAGCGCACAGCATCCCATACATGATTGTGTCTGTCCACAGGTACTGGAAGCACATCACCTGACAACTTGTCAAGCTTCCATGAATACAACCTGGCCTCGTCGATTGCGTGCGTGCAGCGAGGATGGATCACTATCCGCTTGTAGCCACGCAAGTGCGCAATGCCGTCGGCCACGCTGCCTTGACCTTTCTCTGCTGCCACCATGTTGACGTAGCCGTGCCTGTTCATGTGGGAGATTGTTTCGGGGCGCGCGTTGTCCGCCCTGCTCGTGTGCTCCCTGCCGCCTGGCACCGAGTCAAAAAGCGTCGGTAGCTCGTCGTTGTCGACACCCACGCCGTAAGCTTCATGCTCGATCCAAAGCTCTCGCTCCAGATCTCTGGGATCCCCTGTAACCCAAAGCTTGACCATGACTGCAGGATCTTTGGCAAAACCCCAATCCACCCCGAAGTAGGGGCCGTGCCAGTCTTCAGCAGGCTCGAACGATTCAATCGCGCACTTGTCATAGAAGATCTGGGCCTTGCTCAGCTCCAGTGTTTCCCCACCCCACACATGATCCGCAGCTTCTTTGTCTGTCGCATAAGCGTGGTCCTTCTCCTTCTCCAAGGTCTTCGGCAACCATCGGTTGTGCTCCCATCCTATCTTGATCGAGAAGGAGTCTGGCGGTGGATCTTGAATGAACTTTTTGTGCGTCGAGTCGGTCTTGTAGCGGGGGTTGAAGCTGATCCAAATCTCTGAGCCTTCCTTGCGGATCGTCGGTATCAGTATGTCCCAGCTCTCCTTGCTGACTGTCTCCGCCTCCTCGACCCACACAAGATCAACGCCCTCCATCGACTTGATCTTTGAGACGTTGTGGTGCAAACCGGTGAAGATGAATTCCGATCCCGTGTTGGTGCAACGGATCATGTTCTTCTTGATGTCAAAGATCCTGCTGTAGCCTATGGCTTCGATCTGATCTGCAAGCAGCCTGTGCACCGAATCGCTGATGGACTTCTGGTATTCACGTGCGCAGAGGATGCGCCGCTGATACCGCTGAGCTATGACCAAGAGGCAACGCGCGATGCTCCAAGACTTGCCGCCACCTCGACCTCCGTAGACGATCTTATAGCGGTACGGCTTGAACAACTCACCAAGCTCTTCGATGATCTCAGCTCTTGCCCTTATTTGCCTTGTCACTCTTGACGAATACCACTTCTGTCAGCACTGGCACAACCTCTCCATCGGGACCTGCCAGCCGGTTCTCGTTCAGTTCGTTCGGCATGTCACGGCTCAAGCGCTCCAGCTTGGTGCCTGCCTCAACCAATCGGATGATGTCGCTCACGTTCGTGATCGGCTGTCGGATCCTACCGTCCCTTGTTGCGTTCGCATCCACAAACTTGATCCGCTTGACCAAGGCCTGCAGCTCCAACGTCGCCGCCTCCTGCAGACCTAGTGACAGCTGGATCTGGCGCCTGACCATCTTCTGCGCTTCGTTAAGCTCCGCCGCTCGAATGCGCCGGTCGACCTCGTTGTCCCATGCTACAACCCGCTCGTGCCATCGGTTGCGCGTGCACATGGTCTCCAACGTGTGCGTGTTCTTGTCGAGGATCTCTGCCACCTTGTGGGTGGAGCGCTCCGGCATGTCGCGATAGATTACAAACGCCTCAAAGGATGAGAGTGGTTCGCGAATCTGACGCTCCCACGGTAGCGGGTCCCTTCGCTTTCGGCTATAGACCATGCGACCGCTAGGGGTCTTCGCCTTGCCTCGTGTTCCCATACTGTAATCACCTTCCAGCCCATCGATAATAACCTGTTGCGCACCATCCTGTCACGTGCCTTTGTGCGCTGCAGCTTGTGGCGCCAGAACTGCTGCCGGGTCTTTGGCTCCCGGTAGTGCAACGGGCACCC
>Ga0180431_10009748_pt1 | contig 10788 bp, 10 predicted proteins | sample SS_ome_11_FD_132459 | JGI IMG/M metagenome (GOLD analysis project Ga0180431, IMG submission 132459) | Hypersaline lake sediment archaeal communities from the Salton Sea, California, USA - SS_1_MS_1 metaG | ecosystem: Environmental > Aquatic > Non-marine Saline and Alkaline > Hypersaline >...
AGGTCGAACACGTCCTGGAACACGCGGACACCGGCGATCCGCAGTATCGCCGACCGGCGGATCACCTCCGTCCGGTCCTTCGAGGCGTAGCAGACGAACGCGCGGCGGTAGCGGCGCGGATCGCCCCGGTGCTCGCTCCTGGTCGGGGGCGTGGTCGAACTCGTGTCCGAGGCGCCGGCGACGACCGTGAGCTTGAACTTGACGTGCCCCACCGGCGCGCCGTCGATGCTCGCGGTGACCGTCGCGACGACGACGCCCGGCGCATGGCCTTGCGGCACGCGGACGCCGAACTGCACGGCCTCGGGCCGGCCCTGCCAGATCAGGCTTTCGTGCGGCGCGTCGATTTCCAGACCCGGCGCGTGGAGATGAAACCCGAGCTGCGCACCCCGCCCCACCGGGGTTCTGAGGCTCCTTCGGCCGCGGAGCTCGGCCTCACGGTCGGCCCGGGCTGCCTCGCGCTCGGTCTCGCGGCGCTGGTGGGGGCGATGGGCGAACACCTGCACGAAGAGAAGCTGCCCGGCCGCGACCTCCGCCGGGGCAAAAACACTGCACTCGATCAGGTCGCGCCGCCTGAGCCGGGTCGCCAACGCTTGACAGAAGTCGCCGACTCGGGCCGGCAGACCCCGGGCGGGTAACCGCGGAAACGGCGACACGGTCGCTCGCACGCCGCCGTCCTTCCGGTCGCGCTCGCCTGCGTCGGCCGACGCGCTTCCACGGCCCGACATGACCTCGCCGCCTCGGGCCGGTCCGGCCGACGACGAAGCGGCCTTGTCACCCCTCATCGCCCCGCGCCGCGTCTCCATCGACCGGCCGTAGATTGCCTGGGCCTCGCCCTGTTTCCCCAGTGCGGTCTTCACCCGGGCGAGCTTCTCCCACAGCGGCACGAGCGCGGGGTGGTCGTCGCCCGGCGCCCTGGTGGCCGTCGCGACGGCTCGCTCGTAGAAGGTCTCGGCGGCGGCCAGGTCGTCGGCGCCGGCGTACACGTCGCCGACGGCCGAAAGGGCCGACGCCAACAGCGGATCGTCCTCGCCCAGGTGTCGACGGATCACGTCGCAGATTTGGAGGGCGGTTTGGATCGCCTCGGCGGTGCGCCCCCGCCCGACCAGCGCGGCAAGCCGCCGGTTGAGCCGCACAATCTCGGTCCGGATGAACGCGTCCATCAATGCCCCCCTCGGGAAGGCCGTCGCCGGCTGCGACGTGGGGCCCCGCGGTTGCTTCCTCGGTGCCCCCTCCGCCCGCCAGCGGCACGACCTCATGATAGGGGGGCTCTACGCCAGATACAACCTCCCGGGCGCGCAGAAAGAACTGGTACAAGTTCCCGTGGGAGAGGGCACGCCCCGAGACACGAAGGGCGTGGTGACCTGGGAGAGGTCGCTCTTCGCCGCGACCGAGGGACGTGGCCACTCGCCCGGGAGTTGCAGCAGACCTTGGCAAGAGGCTCCTACATGTGGTCGAACAGCAGGCAGAGCACTTCGAGCGACTGGACCGCGCGGGACGGATCGCGGACCTGGTGCGGCTCGATCGATTCGACCCAGGCGGAGAGGGCGTGGCGGAGGTACTGCTCCTGCGACTCGGCGAGGATTTCTCGACCCAGGTCGTCGCGGACTTGGGGCCAGAACCCCTTGAGCTGGTCCATCGCGCCGGGCTTACCGGCAATCGCGTCGTAGACCAGATCGTCGAGATGCTCCAGCCTTTCCAGCACGTTGGGGTCGTCCTGGTCGAGATCGTGCAAACCGGCCGACGCCTCACGCGCGGCGGCGGCCCGAGGGCAGCACTGCCCCGGAAAGCAGGCGTGGGCTTCGTGCGGCCGCTGATGGGCGCGGGACGGCGTCGACGGGCCCGGTCCACGCGGATCGTCGCACGCGAGGTCAGCGGGGGCGTCGTCTCGCGATGGGGCGTTCCTCCTGGACAGCGGGCGCTCGTACGGGGCCGGGTCCATCCACGGGTCGTCGTCCGGCAGTTGGATGATGGTCGGCTCCTCGTCCGGCAGGCGGTCGAGCCAGTCGCGCTCGTCGGACGCGGGTTCGAACGCATCCTCCGACGCTCGGCCGTCGTCGCCGTCGGCGTCCGCGTCATCGCCCGCGAGGGAGGAGGCGTCGAGCTCCTCGAGGAGTTGCAGGCCCAGGGCGGGCAAGTCTTCCGGGGCGAGCTCGCATTGGCGGCGCGAGAGCCGGTTGGCCAGAAACGACGTGCGGCGCGTCCTCAACGCCCGTTGGATGAACCGTGCCCAGCTTTCCGTCGGGGTGAACTCGGGAAGGACCTGGCCGGAGAAGTTCAGCACGGCGACGTCGTAGAGCCGCCTCACCCGGTGCCGCTCTTCTTCGTCTTCCGAAAGGGCGATCACCCGAAACGGCCGGCGCGACGAGAACTTCAGCCCGGTCGAAAACGAGAATTGCAGGCGACACTCCGGCGGCAGGCAGTTGACCAGCCCGGCGATCAGGTGTTCGGCGGAAGGTCCCGCGGTGACGGCGACCGTGGGCGACGTGAGCGCCGCCTGAACCAGCGAGGCCAGCCAATCGGGCCCCGGGTTGGCGCAGAGCCGGGCCAACAGGGCTTGATCCACCACGGCCGCACGACCGGCCAGCCGCAACGGCTCGAGCCGTTCGGGCACCTTGTCGTGAAGCCGGAGCACTCCGGCGGCCAACGCCGCACGCAAAAGCGAAAACGGATTGTTGGCAAACCGGGCCAGCGTGCTGGGCGGTACGATCAGGCATTGCGTGTAGATCCGCGAACCCCCCCGATGGCTGTATTCCCAGCCCGCCGACGTGGTCCGCCCCACACAGTAGCTCCCCCCCGACAGAGGATGGAAGTTGTAGCTGACCGCGCTGGGGCTCGGCTCGAGCAACGCATTGTGAGAGGGGCCCCACACGGCAAGCTCCCGGGCGTCGGCCTCCGACACGCCCGGGCTGGTGGCCACCACCTGATACCCAGCCAAGCGATCCGTCTGGGCGGACGTGAAGACAGCTTGTTCGATCCAGTCCATAGCGGCCCTTAGATCGGGGGGGCAATCGTAACCAGAACGGAGGGTTTCGTTATCCGGTGGCGTTTGTTGGAACTCTAGCTCTTGCGAGCCTGGGGTGTCGGCGCGAGTCTCCTCACCGCCGACCGCTCGGCCCGAGCTTCGAGAGGAGCCATTCGAAGGGCTCGATGACGCCGTGGGGCTCGATCCTCAGCGGCACGTGCACGCGGCCGTTTTCGTGGGAGTGGCGATAGGCGCATGCCCCGGCCACGCCCGTGGCGAAAAACCGGTACTGCCGGAACCGCTCCTCACACTGCTGCCACAGTCCGGAGGCGTGCGTTTGGGCGAACTGCGTCGGGTCTTTCGCACACTGCTCACACTGGTCGACCTTGGTGAAGACCAGGGCGACGGGCTTCCTCGACCAACCCCGCTTGGTATCGTCGCTCAGCTCCCCCAGGTAGCTGATCAGCTTCATGGTGAAGAACTCCTGGCTCTGGCCGCTCTCCTTGAGCTTCACCGCGTCGATCAAGACCATGGCCCCCGCGCATTTCTGCAGGAACGCCCGAATCACCCGGAACGTGTTCGGGTGGTCGACCTCCTGCAAGACGGCCTCGCCGGCCATGTCGGGCATGATCAGCTCCATCGTCTGCCGTTGCTTGGGCCGACGGATCTGGCAGTGGACCCAGTTCCAGCGGTCGGGCTCGTTGGGCGTCTTTTCGGGAAACTCGCAACGGCCCAGGGCGGCCAGCGTGGTCTGCTGAAGCGTGATGGAGAACGCGCCGCGGGCGAGGAGCTGCACTTGCTTCGGCCGACGGGAGAGCATGTCCATCAACATACCCAGGTAGACCGTCTTGCCCACGCCGCTGGCTCCGACGGTGGCCACCATTTGGGGAAACACCTTCTGGCTGCTCGCCTGGTGCGCGAGGGCCATCGGGGCCGAGCAATAGCGGCAGTACTCGGCGTCGAAGTTGTTTTGCCCCTCGCAGACGTAGCAGGCGATCGGGACGGCGTATTCGACGAGCCGGGCCGATTCCAGGGGAACGATGACGCCTCTGGTCATACCGGGACCTCCTCGATCGATGCACCTTGCGATTCCGTCGGGACGCCGAAGTCGTCGGCGGGCCGGGCGAGCATCAGGTCGCACGCCCCCACGGCACAGCGGAAGCCGACGTTCCGTTTTCGAGCGATCGCCGTCTCGCCGCTCTGGAACTGGCACGTGGCCTGGTTGTCGAAGTACGTGTCGAACGCGCCGCCGCGGACGCTCTTCATCGGGACCTCCAATACCAGCTCCCGGTGAAGCGGGTCGACCGGCTCGAAGTCCCCTCGCGTCCATTCCCATACGTTGCCGATCAACTGGTACACCCCCCCCACGCTCACTCCGTCGGCGAACTCGTGGATCGGCACCGTTCCCTCCGGTCCCGACCCCCACAGGTTGACGCGCGAGCGATCCATGGCATCGCCCCAAGGGTACTTGCGCTGGACGCGCGTGTTGGGCGAGAGACTCACCGGCCAGCTCCCCGCCTTCACCCACTCGGCGTCGGTCAGCAGCCGCTTGCCCACCCATCGCGCGTAGGCGACGGCCTCGTACCAGCTCACACCGACGACCGGATGGTCCTCCAGGCCGTTCGGGTAGCATCCGTTCTGCCAGAAGCGGGGGCCGGGCTGGCCGGTCTGGTCGACGAAGTCGAGAACCGCCGGCCAGATCTTCTCGTCCCACAGCGCGATCTGCCGGTAGCCGTCGCCGGCCACGAAATCGTAATACTGACCGTTCGTCACCGGATAGCGATCGAGGAAGAAGTGCTCCACCCGAATCACCCGGCCTTCGCACGCGGCAATCTCCTCATCTTCCAACTGCCCGTCGTCGAGCGCGTCGTCGATCCGTCCCAACACGACCTCGCCGTCGGGCACCAGCGCCATCCCTTCCTGCAGGGCGGTGACGGCCCGGTCCAACTGCTCCTCGTTCAGCGTGGCCGCAATCTGAGGACGCAACAGAAGCGCGTAGCGCCCCTGCGCCAGCATCCGCTCGACCAGCGCGTCGACGTCGCTCGGGTCGGTCGGCTCCATGGAGCTTCTCACCGCAGGCGGAGCCGTCTCCGACTTGGTGTCGGGCGGCGGGACCTCGGGCCCTCCCGAGCGGAAGCCCAGGCTGCCGGAGGCCCACTGGAGCAGCACGAAGCCGAGTCCGACGCCCCCTCCCGCGGCAAGCGGCGCCCAAGCCCAATACCAACCGAGGCCCAGAATCACCGCCGAGGCGGCCCCGATCGCCCCCATGATGATAGCCCTTCGGTTCGCCCGCATCGTCTTCTCCGATCTGGTCACTTGCCCTACGCGCTCTCTTTTCTTCGCCGGACGATGTCCTTTTGCAGCATCTCGAATTGGGCCATCACCGAGCCGAGCACGGGATCGCCGCCCTGCCTGGCCGCCGCGGCTTCGTCCGCCGACTTGCCGGGCGGGCGATGCGGCGCGACGCGCGTGCGCGGCGCCTCCACCGATGCGGGATGATCGAGCCCGTGCGACGACAGCGCCTCCAGCAGCCGTCGCATCCGCTTCAGCTCCTGGGTCCACTGCTGTCGCTCGTCGGCCATTTGCTGCTGCTGCCGGGCGAGCGTTTCAGCCATCTCGGCCGCCCGGTTGCGGACCATGTCCAGCTCGCTCTCCAGCACGACGCGATCTTGGTCCCGCTCGGCAAGCTCCCGCTCCATCGCGTGGAGCCGGTCCTGGAGCTTCGGGTCCGGTTGCGCCCCGGCGCGATCGGCCCCGGCGTGATCCGGGCCCGCGCGAAACTGGCCGATTTGCTGCCTCGCCTCGGCCAGCTCGGCTCGCGTGCGCGCCAGCTCGTCGGCCACCTGGGCGAGCGACTCGCTCTGCTTCTGCGACGCTTCCAGCGCGGCTTGCAGCGCCGATCGTTCGCGCCCCGCCTCTTCGAGCATCTCGAGGAGCCGTCCCTGGGCCTCCGCGCCGGCCGCGGCGACCTGGCCGCGTTCGTGCTCGACTTCACTCCGCCTCTGGTCCAATTCCTTCCAGGCTTGTTCCCGCTCGGCGGCGATCGCGGCCCGCTCGGCCTCCAAGCCTGCCGACCGCCGTTGCAGCTCGGATTCGGCCTCCGCGCGCTCGATGCTCCACGCCTGGCGCTTGCGCACCAGCTTGCTGGAGAGCGCGTCGAGTTCGACGAAGACCCCGGAGAAGAACTTGCAGAGCTCCTCCTGGCTCGCGCAAATCTCGGCCAGAGATTCGCGCAGCCCGTCGGTCTCGACCGGTTGAAGGGACGGTTCGGCAGACAAGGTTGCTTACATCAAAGGTGTTTCAGACGGACCGCATCCTCAGGCCGAATGGCCGTCGAAGCCCGCTCGGCCGGTCTCGAAGGGCGGCTCCCGGCGAGACCGGCGGATGCGGGGTCGACCCGGCGGAAACCAGTGTCGCGCCGGGCACTTCTTTGCACACGGTGGGCGATCAGACGTGGGCCCACCTACGTACCTAGCCAAAGTCTACGTCAGGTCCGGCCCCGGGGCAAATCGGGGAATACGGTTCCCCAAGGGCCGGGCGTAGCGACGTCGCCCCCGGAACGCGACGCGCGGCCGGCTCGCGCCCGAATCGTGCCTTACGGGCGACGAAATCGCCCCCGATTCGTTTCCCCAAGCCAACGTGTTGCCGAAAGACAACGTCCGCCGCCGCCCAATCGGCGCCCGGCGGAATCTCGACGCCGCGCCTTGCACATTCGACCGTACCGGTTATCGTGGCGGTTAGCGCCGACGTTCCTATCAATGTCGCCTTTCGCTCCGCGGACCGACGCCTTCTCGCGGAGCGAAAAGCGACGATCGCGACAGTAGTCGACGCGCGCATCCTCGGTCGGCCCCGGCCCCCGGTCGGGGCACGTCCGCCGAAGACGACCCGTCCCATCCACACGCGAAGACCTGCCGGAGGAGTCATCCGATGATCAAGCTGAAGCTGATGACGGCGCTCGTCGCCACGCTCCTTCTCTCCTTATCCCTGACCAGCACGTCGCTTGCGGCCGACGACCTCCGCGTCGGCACGGCCGCCGCCGATCTGGAGGCCGACGACTCGATGGTCATCGCCGGAGGCATCCATCCCCGCTTCGTGAAGGGGCAGGAGGGGAAGCTCCGCGCCGTGGCCGTCGTGATCGACAAGCCGGGCTCCGCCAAGCTGGCGATCGTCGCCTGCGACGTCCTGATGATGACGCGAGACCAGTTGGACCCCGTGACCCAGCGGATCGAGCGGACCTGCGGCATCCCGGCGTCCCACGTAATGATCCACTGCACCCACACGCACCATGCCCCCAGCACCATGCGCGTGCACGGCTACGATCGCGACGAGGTCTTCTCGAAACGGGTGCAGGAGGGGATCGTCAAGGCCGTCACCGAGGCCAACGCCGGGCTCGCCGACGCCGCGTTCTCCTTCTGCGAAGGTGAAGAGAAGACCGTCGGGCAGAACAGCCGGATGCTGCTGGGCGACGGAAAGATCTACTGGACCGGGCCGCGCGACGACGCCGTCCGCCCCACCGGTCCGTTCGATCCCGAGCTGCCCGTGCTCGCCTTCCGCGATCCGGCCGGCAAGCTGAAGGCCCTGCTGTTCAACCACTCGACCCACACGATCGGGGCCGTGACGGGCAACTTCCGCTCTCCGGCGTTCTACGGCCTGGCCGCGCAGCAATTGGAGACGGAGCTGGGCGGCGCGGTCGCCTTCCTGGAAGGGGCCTCCGGCTCCACGCACCGGCTCGACGTGACGCCCACCGACGCGCTGGCGCGGATCAAGCACGCCGTGCTCGACGCCCTGGCCCGGGCCGAGCCACGCAAGGTCGATCGGCTGGCCGCCCTCAAACGGCCCTTCACGTTCAAGGTCCGCACGTTCGACGAGGCCGCCGAAGATCACGCCGTTACGGAATACTGCGAGAAGCGGATCGGCCCCCGGGCCGACTCGGTCATCGACGTCTTCCGCGAAATGCGCGGGCTGTTGCCGCCCCAGCAGGGCCACGAGCGCACGACTTGGGTGCAGGTGATGTGCATCGGCGACGTGGCCATCGTGGGCGTGCCGGCCGAATTCTTCACCCAGCTCGGCGTCGACGTCAAGCGCCGCTCGCCGCTAGCGAACACCTACGTCGCCGAGCTTGCGAACGACTGGATCGGTTACCTCCCCGACCGCGAAGCCCACAAGCTGGGCGGCTACCAAGTCTGGACCGGCCTGCACAGCTACGCCGAGCCAGGCACCGGCGAACGGATCGTCGACCAGGCCGTGGCGATGCTCGAGGAGCTGGCGCCGTAGGATTGGCCCAAGAGGAGCGAACTGATCGGCAACGGCGTCTGCGGCGGCAACATGGTCATCTCCGTACGGCGCTACTATCAGCAACTCCTCGTCATCGAGCGCGGCAAGCAGCGCAACGTCCACCGCCGGCGAAACGTCCCGGTGATGTTCGGCCCGGTGACGGGGGAGGCGCAGCGGCCGCGGTGAGAGACCGCAGACTCAAAGAAGCCATTGCGCGGCTGCCGTCTGCCGCCGTACTATGGTCAGGCGCTGGTCCTCCTGGCAATCAAGTCTCGGACTGCCGGCACCAACTCGGTCGGGACGACCATGAGCGTCTGTCCCTCCGCCTCGTCAGCCGCTTCATCCTCGGCCACCATCGCGTCGTCGTCCATCTGCTCGTAATGAGCGATCAGACGTTTTACGCGGGCCTCATCCCACCCTGGCGGAAACTCGTGCTTGCTCATTTGCCTCTCCTTCGCCTTCGGCGGCGATAGGCCAGTAGCTGCTTGTCCCGCACATCGTACGCCGTGACCACAAAAGCGCTTTGCCCACCCGGGTCAGGGACGTAAAGCACTCGCAGATAGCGGCCCGTTGCCGTTTGACCGATCGCCATGCGCGAATCGTCGGCAGCAGGCCGGTCTTCGCCCGGATGGGCGAGCACCTGACGCACTTCCTCCTCGGTGACTCCATGGCCGTAGATGTGCGGTTGGCCGGTGTCGGGATCTTCGTAGAAGCGAAGCTCCATGCGATCCTCGCCTCCTTCCCTTCCTTACGATTCTACCGAAAAGTGAATCTCCTGTCACACTCCACTTTCTGCCCGTAGGGGCAATCTCTCGCCGTTCTCCACGGAGAACCCGTGCTGGCAAATGAGGGTGGCATTAAGCGTTCGCTGCACGGCCGCCCGGTCGACCGACAGCGCCGCTCGCCTTGGCATAGGCTTCTAGGTGACGGCGCGTGTGGGCAAAGTCCATCTGTGGCATAACATGCCTCCGTTGCCTGACGCTCAGCCCACCTTGTGACGTCACTTCCGCTTCGATCAGCGTAGCCATACGCGCCCGAAATGCCAAGTGGGGCTGGCTCTTCTCGTTGGCAACAAGCTCGCCGGAACGAACAAGCGACTTAAGGCCTTTTGTGACAGCCACTTGCATTCGGCTCGCTCTATCAGATCTCGGAATAGACGGGCGTGGAGCGTTGGCTTTCCCTCGCTCGGGCAAGGCTTGTGCCGAAGCGAGACAACGGTGCGATCGCGTTATCCGAGTGCTTCAAAGCGGAAGAGCGCTCGTCGAGTCCGACCGGAACAGCCGGCCCCACGCTTACTCCAGTTGCCGATGACCGCGATGTCCGAGAATACCGAATACCTTGCGGAAGACGGGCCGAGCGGCTAATTTGGGTGGGGGAGGACACTCGGACGCTTGTGCCAGGGGTGCGTGGACGCAGTGTTCATGTGGCAAAGGCGTCCTTGTCTCCTCCGATGACCTCTCCACCGCCGCAAGGGTGGAGTGTACGCAAGAGGATCTCATGGGACGCCGCGTAACTTCCACGGTCCGGTCACCGCTGGGTTATCGTGTGACGCTGGCACGCAACCGTTGGCGCGAAATCATCCGCTACAAGCATCCCGCATTGGCTGACCATGAACGAGCTGTCCGGGCGTGTGTTGAAGCCCCGAGCCTCATCCGGGAAAGCGCGAAGGAGCCCGAGGTCCACCTGTACTACGCGCCCGCCGGACAACGCCATCTCTGCGTCGTCGTCGCGCCGGCAGAGGCAGATGAGCGTCTTGTCGTCACGGCCTATTTCACCAGGAACATCAAGAAAGGCAGGCAGCTATGGACAAGCTGAGAGTGTACTATGACCAGAAGGGAAACACGCTCAGCGTGTGGTTTGATGATCCTAAGAAGGAGTTCGTGTGCGAGGAGTCGGACGACGACATCGTGCTGGTGAAAGACCGGCGCGGCCGTGTGATCGGCTTCGAGCGGCTGAACTTCCTCTCGGCGAAGGAACGGCAGCAAGGAGCGAGTATCCCCGTCGAAGTGCATATGGTATGAAAGCGGGGCACCAGCACCACGCCTTCAAACCCTCGGCAGCCACTCCAAGCAATCCTCACCCAAGGCTCACCCTTGTTCCCCACCCACGGAGGCCCAGCCATGTGTGCTCTGAACCACGTTTCACGTCGCCGCTTCCTCAAGTCCGCGGGCGCGCTCGCAGCCGGCGAGGTGCTTCTCCCATATGCGATTCCGCGCAGCGTCCTCGCCTCCGCCGACCGGCCCGGGGCCAATGACCGCATCGGCGTGGGCTGGATCGGCGTGGGGCGACGGGGCGGGCAACTCCTCGGGTTGCCGGCCGAGGGGCAGGTGGTGGCCGCGGTCGACGTGGACCGGAAACGGGCCGAGGCGTTTGCCAAGCGGCAGAAGTGCCGGGCGCACCAGGACTACCGCGAGATGCTCGACGCCGATGACGTGGACGCGGTCGTGATCGCCACGCCCGACCACTGGCACGTGCTTTCGGCGATCCACGCCTGCCAGGCCGGCAAGGACGCGTACGTCGAGAAGCCGCTGAGCCTTACGATCCGGGAAGGG
>Ga0180431_10009749_pt1 | contig 10788 bp, 17 predicted proteins | sample SS_ome_11_FD_132459 | JGI IMG/M metagenome (GOLD analysis project Ga0180431, IMG submission 132459) | Hypersaline lake sediment archaeal communities from the Salton Sea, California, USA - SS_1_MS_1 metaG | ecosystem: Environmental > Aquatic > Non-marine Saline and Alkaline > Hypersaline >...
TGACATAGGAGGTAACAATGCTAAACTGGTTTAAGAAAGACAAGGTATTAATAAATTCTGTTATTGATTTAAGCCCAGTAGAACTACACTCGATCATAGTAAATGAGGATCGCTCAGCCAGTATGTCCATTCAACGAGGAGAAAAGGTTCATAGAATAACCATGAGTGCAGGGGATAGATTCCAGCTATACAGGCCGATTACTATATCACTGGAGGAAAAATAATGCACCAATGGGGAGATAAGGATAAAGACGGAAATGATATTTGCGCTAAGGTATCTGACGCTGCAGACTACATAGGTACGATCCTAATGGCTACTGATCCTATGATAGTCCGTCAGGTCAAAGAGAAATTTGGCACAGTTCGTATCTACTGTGCAAAACCAATGAATAGCTATAATCGTAAGCTTTACAAGAAAGCATATGAGGTAGGACTTAAGCTATGGCCTGAGCTAAAAGAAGAGATTCTTTGTTGTGCTGATTGGCCTGAGTTATTGAAGGAGGTAGGATGAAGAAACTGATAATTGGACTAGCGGCTTTAGCAGTTATTTTGAGTTGCAGCTACTATGGACGCTATACTGATGTAGCTTCAGAAGGAGCCAAGAAAACAGTACGTATATACTTCGAGTTTAAGGCTGGAGACAAGAAGCTAAGTGCTGGCTACGGTTCTGGTGTATTTGTCAGCAAGTACGGACATATTCTCACCTGTGCTCATGTTGTCCCCTTCTATAGTGAGGCACAGTTTAAAGAGCTTAAAGATATGACTGGTATTAAAGCTAAGTTAGTGGTGACTATTCAAAATGGTATAACTTTCGAAAATCCACGTATTGTTAGGGTTGATAGACAGAAGGATTTGGCTATTCTGAAAATTCAGTACCATACCCCTAGGTATGCTAAGATAGCTAGGTATGTTAGGCTAGGACAAGAAGTCGTGGCTGTTGGTCATCCGTTAGGGCAGGATTGGAGCGTTACTACTGGAGTTATTAGTGCGCTAGATAGAAAAGTGTTTAGTTACCTAGCCTATCAAACAGATGCAGCGATCAATCCCGGTAATTCAGGTGGCCCGTTATTTGACCTCCGAGGACATTTAGTAGGAATTAACTCTGCCGTATTGTCTCCCATTAGACCACCTGTGAATACGGGACTAGGCTACGCTGTTAGTCTAAAGGAGATACACGAATTGATGTCTTTGTTTGGGGGGCTGTAATGCAGAGAAATTTCTATCGTTCAGCATGGGCACAAGATTTAATGGCTAATATCGGTATGACTAAAAAAGAAGCATTAGAGTATGTAGATGAAAAGATGGAAGAATACTATCAGGAGCATGTTAAGGAGAGTGATGAGTAATGTATGAAATTACGAGTTTAGTGCTTGAATTTCTAATCCTTGTCGCAGTTGTATGGGAAGGACTTATAAGCCATAAGCACTATCAATTAACACGGTCCAAGAAAGAACGAGCAAGTCAGAAGAGAAAGGCTACTAAGATTATAAAGAAGGTGCTAGGATGAACGAGGAACAGGCATACGAGGCGATGAGCGACTACGAGGAATTAAAGGCTGTCGAAGGCGGGCCTCTCATTCTTGCTAAGGCGAAGGGCTACCTCGAAGCCATTGAGAAGGCGCAGATGCTGGCCGAGTGTATAGACGGACTCATCTGCGGGGTGGTTGAAGCGGAGCTGGCGGAAGAAATTTTGCGGAAATGGGAGAAAGAGAAATGAATGAACTAACTTCAGCAATAGGTGGAGCTTGCGTTGTACTAGCCTTGTTCCTAGACTCTATAAGCTATTGGAAGCAGATAGCCAAGACTCTTAGAACTAAGAGATCGGCACAAGTCTCCTCATCTCAGTTTCTATATAAGATAGCAAAAGCCCTCTGCGCTCTAGTGGGACTTGCTATATACGCTAACTGGGTAGGAGTGGGGATTGAAACATTCATGATCATAGTATACTGCATTTCACTTTATGTAGTAGCGAAGTGTAAACCTAAAGGATGGAGGCTCTTCGGTGGAACTGTTAAGCGCAATAGGCGCAATACTCTCAGATAATATGTTGACACAGGCTTTACTAGATATATTTCATCTAGTAATGATAACCCTTATGTGCTGTACGGCTGGTATCTTAGTTCTCATGGCTATCATCCTCTTCTTAGAGGAAATTAATAATAGGAGTTAATATGATACAGAAACTAATTGACCTCGTAGAAATCTTCTTTAGACAAGCTAAGATAGCTGATGAAGTACTGGAACTGAAGCTAGAGCGTACATGGTTCACTAGGACATCTACAATAGGAGAGTTATATATAAATGGACAGTTCGAATGTTACACACTTGAAGATGAGGATAAGCTACGACAAGGTAAGGCTAAGGTTAATGGGGTCACTTCTATTCCTTTCGGAACTTATGATATCGACATTACCTATAGTCCAAAATATAAGAGACAGATGCCTTTACTTAAAGATGTACCGGGATTTACAGGAGTTAGAATCCATAGTGGAAACACAGCTAAAGATACTGAGGGATGCGTCCTCGTGGGACAAACCAAAGGTGCAAACTTTGTTGGAAGAAGTAGAAGGGCTTACAATGCGCTTTTTAAGAAACTACAGAAAGCTAAAGAAGACGGAAAGAAAATCATCATAAGGATAGACTAATGATAAAGGGTAAACCACTAACACTACGTTTCCAAGCTACAAAAGACAAGCATGGGTTCGAATGCGTTCGCATTTTTGGGAAGTGCCGAAGTGGACGGATTTACCCAGTACATGTATACCGGCATGACGCATTTGAAATCGAGACTGGCCTATACACCCTCCACTTGAGCGTAGTTAAGAAAAAGTGGAAGATCTAGGGGGATGAAATGGAACCAGAGAATCCAGATAAATATTATGAGCTAGTGGAAACTAAGGTAGTAGATGGCAAGATACGTAAGACGAAGGTCAAGAGATGGCTTGACGACGAGGATAAGTGCTGGAAAGAAAAGATTATATCGTTTGAGGAGGAAGGATGAACAACCAAGTTCAGGACAATAAAATAGCCCTTATGAACAAGATAGGCATGCTAGACATGATGCTAGATAGCCTAAACAAGGTTCATAAGGACGATAGTGATAAAATGGAAGATATGATGAAGAAGATCAGCACAAGAAAGCTGATTCTCATTGATGAGCTGTATGCTTTGCTTAGTCCGCTGAGTCCCTAGCCTGACAAGCTAGGCAGTTACATTTCTGTTTCTTTTCATGGTAAGAGGCCCAGGGGATACTTTTCCCTGGCCTTTTTACTTCATTGGGGTAGAAGTAATGCTTTGTCTTACTACATCCTTCTGACTCACAAGTAAAAGAGGCTAACTCACCTGCTTGTTTCATCCCAAGTTCTTTGTGACATACTGGACAACAAACAACAATCCAATTACGGGAATAAGGCATAAGCCCCCCTTACTTAGCTTGGTTTTCTATCAACTTATCTAGTTTATTATCTATTGTGTCTAGGCGATAAACAACGTATTCTTTGAATTCCGAAAAGGTAGTTAAGGCAATATACCTATCCGACATAGCGAATACAGTACCTAGCACAGCTACAATCCCCACTATAGGGGCTAACACTTGCTTCCACATAATACCTCCGTTAGTCTGCAATTCGAGCACCCGGTATGAGTTTAAATAGACCGGCTGCACCTAAAGCCGTTATAATAGCTGCTTTTGTTCGCAAACGAATCTTAGCATTTTGATCCGCTTCTTGAATCAGCTTATCATATCTAATCTTGACATCACTAAGTTGGTTCTGATCGGCTTGTTTAGCATCCTGCATGAGGTTCTTACCGGCCCTTTGAGTTTCTTGGAGATCTGCTCTCTTTTTGATCAACTCTTTTTCTAGTGCCACAGCCTTTTGTTTCTGAGCTTTTGAAACTTCGGTGCCTTTAGCCGCTTTTATTTCTTTGATAATCCTATCATACTTACCTAGTTGATCCTTCATTTCGTTCTGAACTTTGCCCATTACATTCTGTAATTGAGCTCGTCGTTTACCGAATTCAGCTTTAGTGCCTTTGACCTTACCCTTGGTTTGCTTCCAAGTCTGCCTCGCCTCTTTAAATCCCGGTAAAGCCTCGTCTAGCTGTCTACCTGCCTTAGTACCGGTTGTGAGGAGCTTTCTTTTTGTTATCTTAGTTAGCCCACCTTGTTTCCCCGATAGTTCTTCTGCCAGCTTTCTACGCTTCTGTAGCTGTCTAGGAGTCTTAGTAGACAGATCTTCCCCCTCTAGCTTTGTAGCTAGTTTTTCTAGTCTTTTAGGGCTTTTTGCAAGACGGGCGAAACCCGGGGAACCAACATCTTGGATACCGGCCTCCGCTTCGATCTTACCTATTTCAGATCCAGCCTCTTTGAGTTGCCCCTGTCTTTGAGCCAACATTTCCTGCTCTCTTTCAGGCAAGCCTCGTTTCTGCTTCTTAAATGTCTCTAGCTGCTTACGGAAATTAGATTCAGCAGCTGCTCTCTCGGCTTCTAGTCCTTTAGCAGCTTTAGCCGCTTCCTCCCCGGCAGGACGAGCTAATTTCAATTCAGCCTGTTTTCTCTGTAACTGTGATAGCTCTCTTTGAACCCTACCTACATCCTCCCCAATAACTCTCTCTGCTCTACTTGCAATAGGAGCCTGTTGCTTCATAGTTTCTAATTCCAGTCTAGCAGCATCTCTGATCTCTTGGGCTGTAGGAGCTTCAAAAGCAGTTTTGATACGCTTCGCTCCACGTATAGGAGCTCCTGCTTTGCTTCCTATTCTTTTAGCTACATTCTTAACAAATTGCCCGGCCTGAGCAGCCCCATCCCGACTAATAACTGATCGCACAGATGACATGACCCCCGGCGTAGCTAGAATAGCCGCTATATCAGGAGTCATCTGAATCCCTGTGCCTATGAGCGCAGCAACTTCGGGAGATGCCTGTAGCCCTTCTTCTCCTTCTCTTGCCTGTCTAGGGAAAGGTACACCTCCAACAGTATCCATGCGCAAACCTTCACCGGCGAGAGCTTCCGCTGTTTGCTCGCCCCCTTTCTGAAAGGCTTGCTGTAATCCACCTACAGCCCCTAATGAGGCTTTAGTCATCGGATCTAACCGCTCTTGTGCCATCTCAGCAGCTTGTCCAACAGGCCGCATTAGTTTCTGTAAAGGAGAGAGTAGTTCGGCTCCTTTCTCTGTTATGGATTGAGCGGCTTCTCCAGCTTTTTCAAGCATAGACGGTGGTTGCTGCGTAGACTGGCTCTCAGCTTCTGCCAGCATTAATAGTTCTAGTTCTTCCTGCGGTGTAAGTGCCATTATTTTCCTCCCGCCTGTTTACGTTTTAATTCTTCTATTCTTGCCCTTCGTTCTGCTGGGCTCAAAGCCATGGCCTCTTCAAGCGAAGTAACTGATTTACCAGAAGAAGGAGCATTAAGATGACGGTCTATAAACGATACCGTACCTCGTCCTATATTCTGGCGTATAGCCTCTTTGTTGGCGTCTGTTGTTTCAAAATCAGCCACGTTATCGACATATCCTTCAAGTTCTTCATTAAGCGATTCTGCCATGCGTTGTGACAGAATGTTAAGAAGATCCTGATATCTTTCCACAGAGATTTTCGAAAGATTACCAACCGTTTTGTTCTTAAACCACTCAATAAAGTTAGCATCCCAATCCTGGGTAGGAATGTTTCTTGTGATGTCTTGGTCTGTGAGCCGTCCGACTTCGCCCGCAACTACCTTCGACACTTGCGTTCTAAGTGGCCCGATAGCACCTTTAGGGTTGCTTTCCACAAGAGCACGTATTTTATCCAACTCTTTCAGAATAGCCCCCTGCTTCTTTACGAAGTCACTAGACTGGAATTCTTTTCTAGCCTGAACAATACGTTTCTGTTCTTCTGGAGTAAATTGTGCTATTTTCGATTTTCCCCCCTCACCGGCAGGTCTTTCTTGTGTAAAAAACACTTTTTCTTGGGTGAATAGATTCTGCATTCCCGTTCTACCCTCAGCGTCCTTGAAAGGTTTCCATTGGGGCTCAGCCTCTTGTATTTTTTGCACAGCCTCATCGATACCTATTTCCCCTCTATTAGCCATATCGATGTAAAAGGATTCAATACTTCTTGGAGGAGTACCCTTAGACACAGGAGATCCGAATTGGCGTTCGTATTCTTCAACAGGCTGTATTTTAGCAGCTAAACCAGAAGCTTGCTGTTGTTGCTGCTGTTTGGCTTGCTCTAACATAGACGGGCCTACTTGACCAGCCTCCATGTCAGTAGGGGAAGCTACCTGAGACATCGGGACTTGCCGCCCGAAGAGAGTAAGTGGTTTATCTTGGATAGGTTGTAAAGTCTGTGCCAGTTCCTTCTCTTGCTCCATTTTATTTAAATTAGCTTCAATCTCAGCTATTTTAGCCTGACGCTGCTTTTCTTCCAACTCTCTATTAGCCAAAGCCTGAGTGAGATTGATGGCATCAGAAGTAGACACAGCTTGTGGCTTTGCCACTTCTGGAGCTTCGAAGAGCCGTCGTAGTTGTTCAGGTGAAATATTACGTATTCTAGCCATTTTTTATCTCCTTAGCTGTATAAATAATCCTCGGTACCGGCGGTCGCCGATCCGGGTAGAGTCTTTCCGGTAGATGGAGATTTATATGAATTTTTAGCGTTAGCTCTATTCCTCAAAGCCATAAGAGTAAGGGCGGAAGTCAAATCAGGAGGAGTACCGCCACCAGCGAAACCTCCGAGCTGACCACCCAGCTGTGAACCAATCAAAGCACCCATCGGCCCACCGCCGACTAAAGCTCCTATTCCAGCACCACCAATAGATCCAAGTCCACCAATCAGATTGCCAAACTGCTGCCTTTTAGCAGCATCTCTAGTGGCAGCTTGCTGTTGAGCTAATGTTTCAATATCAAGCAATCCTTGAGTTCTCTGAGCTTCAATATCAGCTAATTGCATAGCACGATTGAGGATGTCAGCTCTTCCATTCTCTAGTAGAGTTCTAGCTGTATCTTGGTCAATACCAAGCTTCTGAAGGTTAGCTCCTTGTTCGGTGTTAAAGAGTGTACCAAGAGCTTGTTCTCTACGAGCAATAGCATCTTCATCTGCAGCCGTCTGTATAGCAAAACCTTGATCGGCAGCCTGTTGTGAAGCCTGAAGCACAGGCTGGGACAAAGCCCGTATCGCAGCTCCACGCCCTAAGCCACCAGTCGCAGCTAAATTCTCTCTTATCGCTTGCTGAGCAGCAGGGACGTTTCTGAAAGCCAGTTCCTGCGCCTTAGCTTGCCTTTCCCTAACCATATCAGAAGTATCTATATTCTCTAGATTACGGCCAAAATCCATAGCCCTATCTCTTGAGCCGGTCACAAATTGCTGACCGATATCACCTTGCTTCTGCTCAAATTTCCTACCCAGCTCAGGCGTCTGTGCATATCCTTGCTCAATAGTCGAGCGTTGCCGCTTTAGCCCTTGCTCTAATATATTTCTTAGAGCTCCTGTATTTATACCTCTAGATGATCCTCCACCGAACAGTCCCATACTTTTCTCCTTTATGCGAATGTAGCTGATTTCCAGCCACTTGGAAATTTTACATAAACTTTAAATGTGCTGCTTTCCTCTACTAAATAGATGTCTCCTACATCCCCTTCATTAGATGAAGGCGCAGAGGTTCGATATCTGTGCTTATGCGCCAGCTCGAACAAATCCTCTATGTTTCTCTGTATCACAGCAGAGAAATCATCTAGAGTATCCCTATCGTTTAGAATGGGAGGAGATATAGGCTCAGATTGTTTTTCCATACTATCCAGTTATAATAGGATCTTTACGGGTGATGAATGCCGTAGCTTTAATCCTATGCAATTTGATATCATACTCATCGTTAGTCTGAATACGATACATAATAGTTCTAGCCCCTTGAATTCCATTTATATCAGAATCGATACGGAAAACACGAGCAAATAAATTACCGTTATTTGTGGTAGTGTAAGAAGTGCTGCCTGTTACAGCGTCTGCCATCGTAAGGAACGTAGAGCCATTATCCAAGGAATAGGACACAGTATAGGTAGCTCCTGTGCCACGCCCCTCAATGGTAAAGCTTTCAGGTATCTTCTCATACTCACTATTGTCGAAATAGTCGTTACTGAAATCAAAAGCTCTAGTCTTAATATCAATTTCAATATCAGAACCTAAATCTTTATATCCATTCAAAAACTTACCTATCACAGCAGAAGTAGAGGAACCGAAGTAGGGCTCATTGAAGAAGAATCCAAACGTATTAACTCCTAACCCTTTTCGTATTCTCCATTTACCGTTAGAATCGAATTGTAAAATGATGTTGTTTTCATCATTTCCAAATTCAGCTAAGGACACAAAATAGCTTCTATCGTAGAAGATGGAGGCAGCTCTAAGGCCGACAGCATCTCCTTCGAACCAACGGATTGTCACGCTGCTTACAGCAGGGACATTTCCATCCGTAGCGGTTATTGTAGCTCTCCATTGTACCCATTGATCCGTAGGCAAGCTAGACGTAGGGAAGTTACCATTAGTAACCGTATACCACGTAGCTCCTGACAGCCCACCTTCAGTAGCAGCCGATCTCATCTCAAAGACAACTGTGCCACCGCTAGTGGTGAAGTCAGATACAAAGATATCCCACCCAGAAGGATCTGTAGCAGTATCAATAGCCTGAGATATCAGGTTAGACACTATCGTCCAAGTAAAATTCACAGAAGATACAGAAGGCAGGTTATCTCCGTCCTTAGTGAGAGTTAATCTCACTTGAGCCCATTTGTCTACAGACACGCCGCCGAAAGCCACCCAAGATGCGCCGGTAAGCCCGGCCTCAGTAGAGGCAGTACGAATCTCTGTGGCTACGGTAGAACTGCCGGGAGTGGTAGCGGTAGTAGTAAGAGCGTTATAAGTAGTAGCGTCACTAGTCGTATCTATGGCTTCACTAATCCATTCAGCCGTATCAGAGAAGTTAAATTGAACGGCCGTAGAGACATCTGGTGTCACTCTATCGTCATCTGTAGTTAAGGTTATTTTAACTTGGTAATAACGTCTAGATCCAAGAGTAATAACAGAAGTACCCGTCGCATCAGTTAAGCTTTGGGTTTCATCCACAACTAAGTTACCAGCAAAATCTATGGAATCACCGCCATTAATAACGGTAGTTGACCCGGTATCGGTTGGATAATTAGCAGTAAATATGATATTGGTAGGATCAGCTGAAGTGGATTGAGTATCAATTACGGCAGATGACCATGTACCGGATGATGCGATAGCAGTAGATGTAAAAGAATAAGCTGAAGTGAGTGTATTAGATATGATCGTAGTAAACGGAAACCAACCACTTTCATATACAAGAGCGGTACCACCGGAGAGATCCCCAAGAGCACCATTGGAAATTCCTTCCGCAGATTCTATCCCAATCCAATATTTCTGATCCCCCGTCACAGATAGGGGGGAAGTTAGCGGATCGTCTGTAAGACTATAGTCTATTGATCCCGGTAAGTCAGGGAATGGTTTCGAAACAATAGCAGTTTTGGCCGCAGAGTATATTTCTGTTCCCGGCTGTCCGAATGCATCCTCCCATATCTTGACTACATAGTTGACTACCGTTCCGTTCCCTAAAGTAGTTATTTGGCCTGAACTCAACGTAATCGTATCAATGGTTCCGCTTCGTTCCGGTACTATAGGAAAAGCATATTTTGTTGCTAGAACAAAGCCACTAGTTAGTCCAGCATCTGATGTATCTGTTTCTCCTGTAAAATCCGTAGACACATCCAGTTTTACTCCAACTCCCCCATCACTAATGACATTATCTTTCGTCCCTTCAGTAGCGGGTTCTTGACTATTATTAGGGATGGTAGTAAGTAAATTAGATTGCCCGATAGTAGAAATATTATCTAGGCTATCTCCATTATCCCAGTCAGTCGTATCGTCCCACGTTCTACGGGGATTGTTACCGACAGAGCTAGTTCCATCGTCGTAGCCCTGCACAGAGATCTGACCTCCAGCAACGGCAATACCGTCAGAAGCCGTACCAGCATTAAAATCCGTGTCAGTAGTATCAACACTCTCATTTCTCTGGATGACAGCCTGCTGAATGTCGGAATTAACGATGTTCTCAATATCTTCACTAATATGATAGATACTAGAGCCGTTAAAAGCATAGAAACCCTTATCAGACAACCAAACAAGGATAGGAACGCCGTTTAGCACCACTTCTTGAATAGTGCGGCTATCCACACAGCCCACAGAGTTCTCAATGGGATTATACCTAAAATCATCTCTATTGGAGCCTAGAATTTGGCCTATGGAACGGCGATTAAAGACAACGAGCCGTCCACGATAAACATATATCCCTGTGATTGGATCTTCAGGGTTACATTCAATAAAATTGGTTGGTTCGACAATATCAGGGAGCCCGGCTTCACTAAAATAGAGAGTGAACGGTTCTCCGCTAATCTGACCGAACCACAGACGCTCTAAATACAGCTTAACCAGTCCAAAGCTAGGAGCGAAGCCGTTATCAACTGGAATTGGAGTTGTGCCACCAGCAACAGTATCTGAGAATGTAGGAGTTGTGTTATCATTGATTGTACCTACCAAGACGTATACACCGTCATTATTATCACGATAGATCTTTCTAGCCGTCACTCCGTATCCACCTGTAGGAATAGAAGTGAGGTCAACTTGCTCATTTGAACCTGTCACAGTAACCAAATTACTAGCCGTAGAGCCATTAGACTCTTCAAAGTCGTAGTACAAATAGGTTACTTTATAGGTGTGTCCACCAGCAGGAACATTACTTCCAGCA
>Ga0180431_10009750_pt1 | contig 10788 bp, 5 predicted proteins | sample SS_ome_11_FD_132459 | JGI IMG/M metagenome (GOLD analysis project Ga0180431, IMG submission 132459) | Hypersaline lake sediment archaeal communities from the Salton Sea, California, USA - SS_1_MS_1 metaG | ecosystem: Environmental > Aquatic > Non-marine Saline and Alkaline > Hypersaline >...
CTTTTCCATTGGCCCTGAACTGTTGTACACCGGCATTAAGAATTTGGAGCTTCGACTCAAAACAACCTTTCTTGTGGGTAACTCAGAGACCGAGTTCGGAGAAAAACTGAATGATTACAGGGTGGAGTTGCGGGTAAGATACTATTTTTAAATCACATCAACAGTCTATTTACAAAAAAGTAATAATCCTTGTGTCCAAGTTGAGTGATTCTCTGCAGCTCAAGGGCTGAATTATGGAGAATTTGTGACCAGCCGGGTTCCAAATAATAGCATCTGATATAACACTGTGGCACAACCTAATCGCCCTCTGCGAAGCCTGGAACAAACCAGAAAAAGCCAAGGAGTGTCGAGAAAAACTCGCACACATTGAAGATTTAGAAGAGTGACAAAGCAATCGAAAAGTCACTTCTTTTAGGAGCTGAAGAATGGTGTAAAGACATGGTGACAGCGTGGTCGAGTAGACGTAATATAGCTCTTTCATTTAGGCATGCTTCGTATTCCCCGTTTCTCTTCTCTTTCGATTGAAGAGTGTCACAATATTCTGCCTTGTGAAAGAACTTCAACGCCCCTCAGGGAACCGTGCTTGCAGATTTCCAGCACACGGCTCTTCAGTAAAACTCACGAGACGAACGACAGTGTATACAGATGGTGAACAATGCAAGGTTTGGGAAGTGGATAGTGCTCCAAATACGCTTCGAAGCCTTCCCAGTTGAACGAGGCTTTCTGGCCCCGTCGATTGATCCATTTAAAAACCAATCTTTTGGCCACGTAGTGGTATCGCTCAATAGCTCGGCTATTGCCGCTAATACCATAATACTGAAAGTGACCTCTCAGTTTCGCCCGTAACGTAGGCCACCACTCCTTAAGCTTCGCCGTATTGCGTACCTTCCGGAGCCATAGATTCATCTCCTTGCACGCCTTGCGAAACTTCTTGGCACTGGTCTTACGACGCAGTGTCGGATTACCTTTGCGGCTCTTTCCCCAATAATGGGTAAAGCCTAAGAAATCAAAGGTATGGGATTGATGGTCTTTCCTGTTCATCCTGCATCGTTGCTCTCTGTCTAAGTGGATGATGCGAGTTTTCTCAGGATGCAGTTCCAGATCAAACTTGGCGAACCGCTCTCGCATCACTTGCTCTATGTGCCGGGCATCATCTGCATACTGAGTCATGCAGATGAAGTCATCCGCATATCTCACCAGATGACAGGCACCCCGAACCTTAGGCTTGATCTTCTTCTCAAACCACAGGTCTAACACATAGTGCAGGAATATGTTGGAAAGGACAGGACTAAGATTGCCACCTTGCGGTGTCCCTTCGGTGGTTAAGAAAAATTCATCCGCATCAACAAAACCGGCCTTAAGGAACCTTTTGATAAGCAAAAGGAGGCTCGTATCCTTGATGCGAACTTGCAGACACCGGATCATCCATTTATGCGAGACTGTATCAAAGAAGCGCTTAAGATCTGCCTCAATTACATAATTGATGGGGCGTCGCATCATCGTCTTATCCACCTCGTCCAACGCCTGATGGCAGCCACGGTTTGGCCTATACCCATATGAACAATCCAGAAAATCCTGCTCATAGATTGCCTCCAAAATCCGGGCAACGCCCTTCTGCACTATTTTGTCTGCAAGGGCGGGCAGGGAAAGAGCACGTTTGGAATGTTCATCTTTCGGTATATAGGTCCGTCGAGAAGGCAGCGGTGTGTATCGCTTGGCCTTCAAGCGGACTACCAAATTGTTAATGTTCTCATACAGTCTTTCTCCATATTCCTTCCAACTGACACCGTCAATGCCACTGGCTCGGTCCCTGCCGAGTTGATAGTAGCATTCCTTCAAGAATCCTTCGTTTAGCAGATGAGCTAAGCTTATGAACTGAAACTTAGGATTCTTTCGAGCCCGTTCCGATATGAGGGCTAATTTTGCTGGCGTTATGTTATCCATTTCAGTGTACGGCATAAGCCAACTCATCCCTCTACGCTTTACTGCCGGCCCCTTCGAGTGAGCTTGGGCTCTCGGCGGGCATTACCCCGCCTACTCCTCTAGTATTGACCGGTCCGACTACCATGCCGTCATACCTCCGCCTCGCCTCTTCAGCTTGTTGGAGGCTTCTTCTGGGAACGACATGGTTCTCCCAAGTTCTGCTGTGAATCCTCGAATGACCCGCCATGGACTCCGACCCCGGCACGTCGCTGACACACTCGCCATTATCGCGTGCAGCGCTACTGGCTTCCGAATGGAGAAACCCTTGGCCCAATGCAATTTTGTCATATTTCGGGGCTGAACACCTTCACTTGCGTTATGGCTGATCATTCACCTTTCCTTAAGCCTTGCATATCTTGTTACCTCGATATACATTAAGTTCCGTTCTGGCCTGGTGGCTAACCTTTGACCAGGCTGGATTGTCCAGCTGACTCACAACAGCTTATCTTGGCGCACTCTCCATTTAGACTCCACACATATTGATTTTTCCAAATCGAGTCCGAATATATGTTAATTTTAAGCCGATGAGGAATTATGAAAAAAATTTATCGGGCGTCATCGTATTCAATGAACTATACAAGTGACAGTCCATTTTATCAAGACACTAGCATTGAGAATTAAGTGGTCTTACTGTGGTCTCACTTTTTCTCGACAAGCACATCGCCCCCGGTAGCTCGTTCCGGTCTCGGTGCTACGATCAAAGATCTGAGCGGAATGTTCCGTCGTGACTGATGATCGGCCGGGCGTTGGGCACTTTGCCCAGTGGCCGGCAACCAGGGCCGATGCCATCCAGGCCGAGATCATCCTTCATTCGCGCGACAAGTGCGAGCAGACGCTCAACCACCGCAGGATTCGTAGAGGCCACGTTCGTGGTTTCACCAATATCCGTCTCCAGGTTGTACAACTCTTTCTTGACGATATGCAGTTTCCACGGGCCGCTTCGGACGGCTTGTAGTTTCAGTCCCCGGTAGTAGTAGAAAACGTCATGTGGTGATTTCGCACCGGGTTGGCCGGCCAGGATAGGCCAGATGTCGGCACCGTCCAGCTTGCGGCCTGTGGGTAGCTTACCGCCTGCCAGCTTCACAAAAGTCGGTAGGATATCCATCATGCCCGTAATGGCATCCGTTTCGGTGCCGGCGGGGATCTTTCCGGGCCACCAGGCGATGGTGGGTTCGCGCATGCCGCCTTCCCACATGCTACCTTTGAAACCGCGGAGCGGCGCGTTGACGCCTCGCTTCGTGCTGCCGTTGTCCGATGTGAAAATCACCAGCGTATTCTTGCTCAGGCCCAATTCGCGGACCGTGTCGAGCACCTGGCCCACGCTCCAATCAACTTCCTCGACCCAATCGCCGTAAATGCCGTTCTTCGACTTGCCCTGAAACGCCTTGCCCGGATAGATCGGAAAATGCACTGCCGAATGGGGCAGGTACAGGAAGAATCGTTCATTCTTGTGTTCCTTGATGAACTTCACGGCCTCTTCAGTGTAACGTGTGACCAATGTTGTCTGGTCGTGGGCCAGGACGCGCTGCAGCACGGTTTCGTTTCGCAGCAAGGGCAGTGGCGGCTGGCCTCGGCCTTTGCCCCTGCGTTTCGGAATCGGCGCTCCCAAGTTGCTTTTCACGCCGTCCTCGGCCGGTCCCATGTCATTCGAGTACGGTAGACCGAAGTAGTAATCGAAGCCTTGCCGGCGCGGGAGAAACTCGGGCTGATCGCCCAGGTGCCACTTACCGATACACGCGGTTGCGTAGCCCTGTCGTTTGAGCAGTTCGGCGACGGTGATCTCTTCCGGAGCGAGCCCCACGTCGTTTCCGGGAAACAGCACGTGAGGGATGCTCAGGGATCGCTTCGGATAACACCCGGTCATCAACGAGGCCCGCGACGGCGAGCAGACAGGCGCTGCGTAAAAGCTGGTCAGCCTGCGGCCTTCTTCCGCCATCCGGTCCAGACTGGGCGTACGGTTCAATGTCGACCCAAATGGCCCGATGTCGGCATAACCCAGGTCGTCGATATTGATGAAGATAAAGTTGGGCGTTTGGGCGGCGTGCATCGTGCCGACCGTCGTCAGCAGGAATGCCAGAACAGACATCGCCGGTTTGAACGTATGTTGCTTCATGAGAGCGCCTTTCTTTTCATAGAGTCGAATCAGTTGGACCGCCGGACTTCAACCATGTGCACATAGACAGGACCCTTTACTGCGAGCAATTGGATATGCGCGCCTTCGCCATCCGGCTTCAGTTGCCCGCCCACAATGTCAAGCGATGCCGTTTGCCAGTCGTCTGTGCCCTTACATGCAACGTTCATCGATTGTCCACCTGCCGCAAGACGGTATTCGGCGTTGCCCTGGTCGAGGTAGGTGAGTGTAACGCGCGCAGGTTGCTCTTGAAGACTATCGACAAATGCTTTGTCAACTTGCAGACGCATCGAACCGCCCGCGGGAAGGATGCGTGCCCAAGCCCCGAATCGCTGTTCGTCTGGCCCGACATTGACAATATTCTCCGCATAGCTGGAATCTCCCGGCAGACGCCGCATGAGGAAATTGTAGTCGTCGTTGAAGATGCTCAGCCTCCGTGCGGCTTTCGACATCCCGTTGGCAGCGCGAACAGTGCTGTTCTGTCGAAACGCGACCCACGCTCCCGGTGAATTCTCCGGGCAAGCATGGTATCCGACATATTTGGCAGCAAACTGAAAGGCTGCGTTAAACTCACGTTGATAGGGTCCACCGGGTTCATTGTAGTGGACACCTCTGCTGCTGTACGCTCCTTCGATTGCGACGCGCATGTCGGTTGAATACAGTGCAATATGCGAGACACCACAGTGAAGATCAAACAGTAATCGCCAGTAGCCCCATTGCGGTGGACTGCACCAACGGTCGTCTGTCTTTCCACCGTGGTGTCCCCACGTCGATGCCCAAGGCTCGGCGTAGGCGGTGGTCCTACCAGAGCGGCAGTCATTGACAAACCGTTGATATTTCCTTTCAGCCCAACTGGCGCGAGGCTCAGCCTCGCTGGACGTATGAAACCAACTAAGCGTGCCGTTTTCGAATGCGTCTCGATACTTGTCCTCCAACTCATCCGGAATGCCATTTCGCACAAAGATTCTGGCCATACCCTGGAAGGCGTCGATGTAGGTATCCAAAACAGCTTCAATGTACCGACCCGTTCGTTCGCGACTCCAGGGGGCGATTCCTGCACGATCAACTCCAGCGGGCACGGTCCACTGATCGAGGGAGCGGTATTCCGGCTGGACAAAGTGATGCTCGGTGCCGATAGCATTGAGGTTCATGCGTAATCCAAGTAGGGTATCTTCGAATGCCGAGTCGCGCAGATGGACTGCAAAGGCTCGAAGCATGCTCAAGTATGCGGTACGATGCGTGACGTGCCAAAACATCAAAGAGCCTTTTGGATCACGAACCTGGACTGATAGCTTCTTTTCAATGTACGGAACCTGATCGAAAAGCCAACTTGGTTTGTGGTTGCCGTTAATCTGAATCGTGGTAAACAGACCTCGTTTGTGCAACTCGGCCAGCCTCTCGTCAACCTGTGAAAAATCGTAATTCCCTTGGGATGTCTCAACGTCCTTCCACTGCAGAACGATTTGCCCCCCTTTGATGTATGACTGAGACAGGTACTTCTCAGAATTCGCAGGGTACCAGATCGCATACAAACCACTTTTAGCATCCCGCTCAGCCGTCAGGGCTTTAAGCGGAAAGATTCCGGTTACCGTGATGAAAATAGCAACGGAAAAGAAAGTATGATGCTGCATTAACTTGTATCCCATGTTGGTTCTCGTTGGTGAACCTAGCGACCGCCCAACTGATAGGCTTTTTGATTCTTCAACCATCAAGATCTCTCATATAAACATCACTGAATCACTCCTGCAATCTTTGATGTTTATAGTAATGTAATCTCATCTCAGTCTCAACAATATCCAGGCAAAATCAGGGAATCTTCTCGTGAAAGACCCACCTAAGTCGAGTACATATGTCGAAAAGCCACTTCTTCTCACTCTTTTTGAGGGCAGTGCGACCCTTACCCTCCACTCCGGAATCTGGATTTCACAAGCTCATACTGTGATGAATGGATAATTTGTTGTCAAGACTGGAATTGTTTCATGCACCAACGCCTGCAAGCAGCTAATTGTCCGTCAATGTCCAATCCGCGAGCGGCAAGAGGTTGGCGCTAATCTCCGCCGGGACATCTCCAGCGAACCTTGGCACAAAGAACACGGCAATGGTTGCTTGCCGGACATCCGGTAGGTGGATCGCCAGCTTCTTGATGCCACTGTTTGGGTTCTGAATACTGGGATTCGGTGAGGTTGAAAGAGGAGCCGCATCCATCACCGAGAACCGCACATTTCGAGGTGACAGCAACTGAGCCTGGCACAATTTCTCACCTCTTCGAAGTGTGACCGTGGTTCCCGAATCGTTGATAGAGTAGTTAGTACCTTCAGCTCCGTGTGCGAACCACCACACATCGCTTTTCTGATTCGCCCTGAATTCATCCTGAACCAGCAGAGCGGTTCGGCCGGCGAGCAGACGGTAGCCTCGCTGCACGGACTTCGCGTGTTCTCGGTAGGCATGTGTGAGATCCGCAACGGCCAGAACATCTTTGGGCGACGATTCGAAACGTTTAATCTCCGCGAGCCCTCTGTAATCCTGGCAATAGCCTGATCCAGGGTTGAATACCAGCGTGTTATGCCCTTCCTCACGTATCCGATAAAAATCTGATTTGCGCAGATGATGCTGATGGCTGAGATACGTCTGCCGCTCCGTTCCCAAATCAATCAACCACTTCTCGCCCAAGCCGTAGAAGATGAAACTGCCCAGGTCCTGATGGGCGTGGGCGATACCATTCTTGCCACATTTGATGCCTACGAACATCGCGTTGCGATCTGCCCAACCGCTACGCATCGTTGCCACTTCCGTACGACGGAAGTACTTATCAAGTGGCAGATCGCCGATCGTCAATTCTGTCTTAAGCGGTTCATAGTACAACAGGTCCATCAACCCGCCCAGCGTCTGTTGTTCCTGGAAGTACTGATAGAGTGGATTCTGGAATCGGGCCGCAAGATAGAATAGATGGGGATGCTGGAACTTACTGCTTCCTGATCCGGAATCGGCAAAATTGTAGATGCCGCCGAGCGGGCTGACCAAATGGACGGGGAAGTCACCAGCCTGCTCGAAACCGGTCCCTTGCAGAGCGGCGACAAATCCGAAGTCTGTGCCAAAGGCGGTCTCTAAGCCGCGAAGATAGGGCACAAAATAGCGCATCGCATAGCCCCAATACCCGACTCCTTCCCACCATGCCCCGTCCGGCTCGAAATGCTCCAACGGAATCTGAATGTACTGAAATCCCTGATGTAGGATATCAGTGCATGGCTCCGGTATCTCATCCAGGACTGCCATGGCTGCCAAGCAGGTCCCGCCGTTACATACGAAGTTCCAGTTGTTGGTTGTGCGTCGCCAGTTTTGCATACCTTCCGCTTCGATTCCCATGTACGCGGCATGCGAAAGCCGCAGCCCGTGCTTCCACAGACCGTCCCGGACCATCATGCGTTGATCCTCGGTTAGACCATGGTAGAACCAATCGTAGCCGATCCCGATCGCGTGCATCATTTCCGCGGTATCCAGGTAGTGGCTCGGATTCCAATCCGGAAAGGATACAACGGCCTCCATCTCACGCCAAGCTCGGTCCAACCACTTGCGATCACCGTCCAGGCGATGGAAAAAGCCCCAGTGGTACATCCGATTCACCACGTCCCGTGAAATCGACAGCAGACGCCGTCCGTCCGGCAGTTCGTGCTTGCGCACGGGTTTGCTGTAAAGCCGATCTGCCTCGGCCTTCGCTCTCCTGTGCCAAGACTGGCCTCGTTCGTCACTCTCGATAAAATCGCGCAGGGCTGGCAGATCCTCATCAAGCAGGATCAGGCGAGGATGGCCGGGGCGAAGCCGGTCCAGGAAATCCCGGCGGTCAGGCTCGGTCACATATTTGTTCACCTCAATACTTGGACGGTACGTTTCGGACGTGTAGTGAAAATCCAAATCGTCCAATACCCATACGGGCTCATCCGTAGGATGCTGATTCCAACCACTTGCCGTGAATCGGATTTTCTCGATCTTGTCCCAGCCCAGGGGATCACGTGACCGGCCAAACGAGCTAAAGTGAAGTACGACCTTCTTCCACCCGACCCAGTCGACCGTCACTCCGTGTGAATAGTATGAGAACGTACCGGCTTGCCGGGTCGACGTCATAATGACCATGAAAGTCGCTGCCTTGGTGTCACTAGAGTGCAGCCAGAAGGACATCACGTTGAAGGCAGATAAATCGTGCGGCACTGCCGGGCATTCCAGCGCCGGATTCTTTGTGTGCATGTCCCATTTCAGCGCGCCGGCGCCCGACTTGCGCGGCGAGGTAACTTGTGTTCCGCCACTCCATAAACGTGCGTTCTCAAAGCCGATGACTTGTCGGATCTCCTCCGACCAACTCTGCTTTACCTGCTCTGCCAGTTGTTGTTGCTCAACCTCCGCAGCACTCACGATCATGCTAATTGACGCAAGTATACAAATAAACTGAACAAATACCCAAACGCTCTTGCAGTTCAACATCCCAAACATTGGTTTTCCTCATGATTGGTACTCAAGGATAATAATTTCTATTTTTCAACCATAGAAACGACTGTACTCGTACAGGACGGTGGTGAATGAATCAACTCTTGTCTATACACCGAATCATCTGTTCATCACATTATAAGCACGTGAATCCCCCAAATGCAAAGGAGAAGATGCCATAACTGTAGGAAACAACACTTGACACGATGCGTCATATACTTGGTAATCGTCTTTGTTTGGAGGTGATATAGTCAGTAGATCGCATTAGCCATCAAGCCCTGCGCCTTATAATCGTAGGTGCTACATTCTTCGCCTCCACGTCGAAGGGGCTTTTCAATGAAAATACGTTACCACAATAGGCGCTGTGCTTTTTTATGTAATAATAAATTTCGCTTGGTCAAGTTGTTTCTGATAAAAAACTCATACCAGGAAAAGGAGCTTTTTTTAATCCGCGTGGTGAGAAATGCGGGTTAACTACTGTCCGGGATGATATGCAATGAGAAAGCCCCTGAATTTCGTTTCGATGTGAACGTCTGATGAAAGGAAGGTATTATGAAAGCGAGGTTGATTTCACTCATGTCGGTTCTCTTAACGGTCTTGCTGATCTCAACGGTTTCGGGTGTGAAGCAGCGACGCATCGCCCCTCCGAAAAAGACCGTGAAGAAAGCACCGAAGTCCGCTCTGGTCAAGAAAACGAAACAGTCCGGTCTGCCGGAGCAGCCGAAATGCGATTACCCGGCCTTGCCCGACCTCATCGTTGAGAAGCTTCAGTATTCCGGCCCGCCGGGCAAATTGAAACCGTCACAGCGATACATGGTTGGCGTCACCTTGAAGAACGCCGGCCAGTTCGAGTCCGGGGTCTTTATGGTCAAACTCCAGGTCCGCATCCAGACACCGCAAGATCGGGTGAATGAGATCGTGGATATCGGTTTGAAGAAAGTCTATTCGATTAAACCCTGCAAGACAGGAATTTCGCCTGGAACGAAGACCGTGTATTTTCAATTTACGACGGGCAACTACGTCTGGGCGCAGTACAACTTCACCGCCACGGCCGACGCGACCAACCACATACAAGAATGGGACGAGCAAAACAACGCCAAAACCGGTTCGGACCAAGTCGTCGATACACTCAGGAACAAGTAAGACAATATCGCCTCGCAGAACTCAATAGCCACCCGCCTGGTTGTACTTTGCTACCAAGCCCTTTTTAGCATCGGTGACCAACACGTTTACCCTTACGGTTTCATGGCATGGTCCGATGGCCTGACACCCCGCTTGAATTTTCCAAAACCGAAGGGTAGTGGATTGAAGCCGCCCACGATATCGACCTTGGTTCGTGCTGGAATCTGATCTTCCAACCCCACGCACCAGTACACTGCATTGACGAGCATGCGGCGAAGACCTTCGCTTTCCAGATCCGTTGCCGCACCCATCGTTGTCATGAAGACCCGACCAACTTGATTCTTCGCGCCGCGGTAGGTTCGCGTCCAGGCTATCGGCATCATAGGATTATTCTTTGTACCTTCCACGGCTTCATCGTCGGGGTTCATCCCTTTCAACACCTGTCCCAATGCCAAAACCTGGTTCTCTTTAGAAAACGGCATGTGGACAGAGTACACATCGGTAGGACCCCAGATATCTTCGCACCCGCGGACGATTGGGTGGTCCTCGGCCTCAGGCGCAATCAGACCTCGCGTACTCTCACGACCATGCTTGCCGTGATGACTTTTCCAGGTTTGTCCGAGAATGTGTTGACCAAAACCGCCTTTCCAAATTCCGCCGCGGCAACTGAAACGCTCATAGGTCTTGCTGCTGAGCCGAAACGCCACGACTGCCGCACGCATACCAATGACCGGCTTGCCACGATCGATATATTCCGCAACATGTTTCATCTGCTCGTCAGGTAGATCGCGAAAGCGCGTCGCGATGATCATCAGGTCAGCCGTTCTGAGCGACTGCAGTCCTGGAATGTTCTTCGTGTTGTCGGGATTGATCGTTCCATCCTCCGGGTTAACCGCAAACAGTACGGTACATCTAAAACCGTGATGCTTTGTGAGGATTTTTCCCAACTGGGGCAAGCCCTCTTCCGAACGGTATTCTTCATCTCCTGATACAAGCACGATATGCTTATCCATCCCAGGCCCATCATGCCCTTCATAGACGACCCAGGGTGTCTCCGCATAAACAAGGCAATTTCC
>Ga0180431_10009753_pt1 | contig 10787 bp, 4 predicted proteins | sample SS_ome_11_FD_132459 | JGI IMG/M metagenome (GOLD analysis project Ga0180431, IMG submission 132459) | Hypersaline lake sediment archaeal communities from the Salton Sea, California, USA - SS_1_MS_1 metaG | ecosystem: Environmental > Aquatic > Non-marine Saline and Alkaline > Hypersaline >...
GTCAATACGAAAAGGCCCTCATGGACGGGCATTCAAACATGTGAACATAAGAATCATCGTAGATTGCTTTAGTATCTATTCTTTTTGTTGAAGGAGGATCATTATGTGTAAGAAACTGGCTTGTCTCATTTCTTTTGTCGTAGTATTGGCTCTGGCCGATGGCGCTTCAGCGGGACTGGTCGGCCACTGGACGTTTGACGAGGGCTCCGGAACTGTGGCGGCCGATTCGTCCGGCAACGGCAACGACGGCACGGTAATGGGTGACGCTGCCTGGGTCGCCGGGCAAATGGGCGGCAGCGCGCTGAATTTCGATGCCAGCGACGACATCGCAATCATCGGCGATGCCCCATCGCTGGATGTGGCGGGCGCGCTAACGATATCTGTATGGGTGAACACGCCCGATGTAGTCACTCCCAACCACATGGTTACGAAGCAGCCGAGCGGCACGGCGGCCGACAACTACCCCGGCAATTACGAATTCCGAGTCAAGGACAACACTATACAGTTCTTGCACCAGACTTCAGAAAGTACGGACTACAGCGAGTATAACTCAACAACTCAAATAACGGCCGGAGAATGGCACCACGCGGTCGTCTCGGTTAAAGAGGGCGGCTTCGTGGAATTCTACCTTGACGGCGTCTCTGCCGGTAGTCTGCCACAGTTGGGTGCATTCGGCGTGCTGAACGACGACTCTCTGAGAATAGGCGGCAGAAAAGACAGTCGCTTCTTCAACGGGATTCTGGATGACGTTTACATATACTCGCGGGCGCTGAATCTCGATCAGATCGTGGGGCTCGGCGAGGGAGTCGAGCCGACCTTCCGTAAGGCGGAGAACCCATCTATTCCGGACAATAGTCTTTTTGAGAACACGTGGGCCAACGTTAAATGGACGCCCGGAGACGTGGCAGTTTCGCACGATGTGTACATTGGTGACAACTTCGAAGACGTGAATGACGGCACGGAGGAGACCTTCTTGGGCAACCAGGCTTCCACGTCTTTTTTGCTGGGCTTCCCCGGGTTTGCCATTCCGAACGGCCTGGTTCCCGGCACGACCTACTACTGGCGTATCGACGAGGTAAACCCGGACTACCCGGAAAGTCCCTGGAAGGGCGATATTTGGAGCTTTGCTATTCCCCCGAATACGGCCTATAATCCTCATCCTGCGGACGGATTTGGGTTCGTGGATGCTCAGACAACTCTGGATTGGATGGCCGGTCTCAATGCCAAAGGGCACCACGCGTATTTCGGTGACAACTATGACGACGTCAGCAACGCGGCGGGAGCCATAATGCAGATGGAAACAACGTACGATCCCGGCCCCCTTGAAATGGACAAGACCTACTACTGGCGGGTCGATGAGTTTGACGGCGTCGAGATGCAAAGGGGCAATGTGTGGAGTTTCACGACAGTGCCCGATGTGCCGGCGCAGAGCACCGACCCGAATCTTGTCGGTTGGTGGAAGCTTGATGAAGGCCGGTATGCCACCGCGCTCGATGTCTCCGGCAACAACCGTCACGGATCGATCCAGGGAGACTTGCAGTGGGCCGATGGATTTGAACTCAGTGCTCTGGAACTCGACGGCGTCGGCGATTATGTCAACATAGACGGCTACAAGGGCGTTACCGCCATCGATGGGGTCCAGCAGCCCTTTACCATAACCTGCTGGATCAAGACAACCGGCAGCGGCGAAATGGTCACCTGGGGCAGCAGCCCCGCCCGCCAGAGGATCGCATTCCGCATCGACGGCGGCACCCTGCGCACCGAGCACGGCAGCGGCAACCTCAGAGGCAACACATCCGTGAATGACGGCCGGTGGCACCACGTAGCCATCGTTGTGACCGAAGGGGCGGCCTTGTGGACTCCACAGACGTCGCTCTACGTGGACGGCCGGGCGGATTCAACCTTCTCCGGCTCAGACAATACGTACAACCTCACGGCAGGCCCGGATGTCTGCATCGGCTGTCGCGCCGACGACAAGAGCCGGTTCTTCCCGGGCTCGATCGACGACGTACGCATCTACGATAAAACGTTGACCGCCGAAGAGATTCAGCAGGTGATGCTGGGCGATCCGAAGCTGGCCGGCAGTCCCGTGCCACAGCGAGGCGTTATTGTCGATATCCGCGACGCAGGCTCGTTGAACTGGTCTGCCGGTGATACAACTGCCTCGCACGATGTGTATTTCGGCACCGATAGGGATGCCGTCGCCGGAGCCGACAACAGCGCGCCGGAGTTTAAGGGCAATCAGGCCGGGACCAGCCTGTCTCTCGCTGGTCTGGTCGAGTTCGGCGGAGGCGACTACTACTGGCGCGTCGATGAGATCGCGGCCGACGGGACCGTCATTGCCGGAACGATCTGGAAGTTCACGGTTCCGGACTATCTGATCGTGGACAACTTCGAGTCGTACGACAACATCGACCCGGCCCCCGGAGAGCCCGGCGTAAACAGAATGTTCGACAAGTGGATCGACGGCTATGCCAATCCACTCATAAACGGCGCCATAGTAGGCAATCCTATGCCGCCTTATGCCGAGCAGGTTATCGTTCACAGCGGTTCACAGTCGATGAACTATAACTACGACAATGCCGGCAAGACGTCAGAAGCGACTTTGACGCTGACCAAACGCGATTGGACCGCAGAAGGCGTCACGAAGTTGAGCCTGTGGGTCAGAGGCAACTCGGCTAATGCCGCCGATCGCATATTTATCGCTCTCAACGGCACGGCCGTCGTCTACCACGATGATCCCGCTGCGCCCCAGCTTTTCGGTTGGAACGAGTGGGTAATCGACCTGGCGGCATTTGGCGTGGGCCTTACAAACGTCAACTCTATCACAATTGGTATCGGCACAAAGAACACCCCGGCCCCCGACGGCGGCGCGGGTACGGTGTACTTCGATGATATTCGGTTGGTTCGATAGGTTCATCGTCCGGTCTCCTGCTCGGTCGTCAGGATTCCAAAGTGTTATGTGGATGCCTGCTTTGGAAAACTGATGGAGGGGCTCAGAGCACTCGAACTGGATGAAAACACCATACTGGTTATCCGGGGTGACCACGGCTGGAAACTCGGCGAACACGGTAGCTGGTGCAAACAGACGAAACACGCTGTTGACAACAAAGTGACGTGGCCGGTCTATGCTGTAGGCATGCGCACCCAAAGCAGAACTTGTGGGTGTTTGATAGAATTAGTAGACCTTTACCCTACGCTCTGCGATCTGGCCGGGCTGCCGCCAAACCTTCCTGCTGAGACTGCTTTTCCTGAGAAATCCGTCCTATGATCTATCAGTCACGCGTCGTAGCTGATCGCCCAGGCTCGTCTCACCGAGCCGGAATCCGCTACACGCGCAGCATGCCTGGCTTGGGAACCGGCCGGATAGAGCCATCCCAAGCAGCGATGTCTGGAGGTGTCAATTGGAGATCGGAGTTTAGAATCTGGTCCCATGTGATGTTCTTGCCTGCGTATGCTGATTCGCGGCCCATGATTGCGGTCAGGGTAGATTCACACAAGAAGCGAGTGTCATTCGGAATCTCGCCGCGCCGCAGCGCAGTGACAAAATCAATATGCTCCTGCCCGTGGCTTTCGTGCTGGTTCGGGTGCTCACGGAATACCCTGGCATTTTCACCCGTAATCTGCGTTTTTCGGCTGACGATCATACCATGGCCTTTGGTTCCGACAATCTCCTCTCCGATCTTTGTATCTGTCCCCTGTATCTGACGGCACATGCTGGTCAGGCGAACGCCGTTGGCGTATTCATACTCGATTGTGAAGTGGTCATAGATGTTGCCGCCGCGTTCTGTGTGGTACTGTCGTCCACCCATTCCATAGGCTCTCACGGGATGGCCCTGCATGATCCAGTTGCAGAAATCAAGATTGTGGACGTGCTGCTCGACGATGTGGTCGCCGCAGAGCCAGTCGACGTGGAACCAGTTGTGGAAACGATATTCGGGAAGTGTCATCCCGTCTTCGCGCTCCCGATACCAGATATTGCCCGTGTTGAAGTAGGCGTAGAGGGACTTGACGTCGCCGAGCTGGCCGTTATGAATGGCCTTTACCATGTCGGCGTAGTGAAATACGTGGCGGCTGTTGAATCCGGCCAGCAGACCGGTTCCCTTTCGTTTCATCTCGTTCTCAAGGGCGAGTATTCGGCGCACTCCCGGTGCATCAGTAGCACAGGGTTTCTCCGCGAAGATATGCACGCCTTTCTTGACGGCGTATTCGATGTGATCCGGCCGGAAACCGGGGGGGGTGCAGAGCAGAACATAGTCAATGCCGGAGTCGATCACTTTCTTATACGCATCCAGACCGGCGAAGCAATTGCCGGGCTTCACCTTGATGCTGTTTTTCTTTGTCGGCTCGTCTCTCAGGATTCTCGTTAAGCGAGTGAGGCTGTTCTCGACCTTTGCCTTGAAAATGTCGCCCATCGCTACCAGCTCGATATTCGGCCCGGCCATCAGCGCGTCTCGGGCGGCTCCTGTGCCGCGGCCCCCGCAGCCTACGAGGCCCACGCGGATCCGATCATTATTAGATCCATATGCCTGCGTGGCTACAGATAATCCTGCCAGTGCCGTGATTTGAGTGCTGGTCTTGAGAAAACGACGACGAGTCATTGTATCCTTTTCCGGTTTCATAGGTTTTTACCTTTCTTTTAAGTGATTTATTGTCATTTTGAGAATAACTATCTGGTCCGGGTATTTTTCAGCCCGGAAGTCACATGCCATGCCTGTCATACGTCTCAAAAACCGGTCTTCGGCCCCATACAAATCACGCGCCCGTCGGCGAGCGAAAGAAAGAGAAGGCCGTTTGCGGCGGCGAGACTATCCCACGCCGGCGGGGCGTCGAGCGCGTACCGGGCCAGTTTCTCTCCGGTGGATGCGGAGGCCGCCCAGAGGATGCCGCCCATTCGCCCCTCGTACGCTTTGGCCAGATCGTCTTTCGGGAACGCCACCGGGGTTCCTGCAACGAACAGGACGTCACCGGCCAGCGCGATCGCCTTGCCGGTGAGCGGAATGGAACTGCTCCAGAGTTTCACCGATGGGGCGACATTAGGCGCGCTTCGATTTTTAGCTCGTGATTGCCTGCTTTTGTTCTGCGTGGCAGCTCGCTGTTTTGCAACGGCCCGTTTGGCTGAGGTGCCGTACGTTCCCGCGTAGAGTGTGTAGCCGCTGGTCCGGGGATCGAACCAAGCGGTCCGCCCGGGAGGATAGCCCCGGACTTCGTAGAAGCGCGAGCCGTCGATGACGAGTATGTCGCCATAAACGCCGCCCTGACCCGTGGGGATGTCGTAATGCAGCATGGTGTCGATGGTCCAGAACGAGCGGTGCTGAGGGATCGCTTCGAGGAAACCGTGCGAAGGAATCAGGTGCGGCTGCTTGACGTCCTGGAGCCTGACCGGGGAAAGATTGGGAGTGAAGGCCTGATGTCTCAGATAGAGCAGTTTGTCGTCGGCAAAGAAGATGTCTCCCTTGAATCCCTCGATACTCATGCCCTTGACGACCTGTCGGTTCTGGATGGGGAAACCGTCCTCGCCATAGGGTCCGTACATGCGTTTCTGATGGACGACTTTGCCGGATCGCGGATCGAGCGCGTACAGGAAGATGCCGCCGTCAGTGAAGGAGTTTCTCCCGGCGGCAAAATACGCCAGGCCGTCCCGGATGAGGATACTTCCGCAAATCGGCCAGGCGGACTCCGGCTGCTCGTAGGCACAGATCATTCGCCGTTCGAGCGGGCGAAAGCGCCACGCGAGCGCCCCGTCTGCGGCACGCAGGCAATATGCCGATCCGTCGCGGGAGCCGAAAAGCAGCAGGCCCCGGTAATACGTCGGTGGCGAGTCGACGCGTCCGTCGGCTGAGAACCGCCAGACGATCTCCCCGTCCGTCGCTTTCATGGCACAGACGGCGTGGCCGTCAACGTCGGCCGCGAACACCATGCCGGCGGCGATGACCGGGGCGCTGGCGCGTGTGCCGAGTTTGGCCTCCCAGCGTTTGACGAGCACGGCAGGGATTTTGTTCTTCGTCGCTCCCGTCCGGGCGTTGTCATGACGGTAGGCGGGCCAATCATTGTTAGTTTTGAGTTCTGAGTTTTGAGTTTTGAGTTTTCCGTACGCGGGGCCTTTTTCGAGCGTAGCTTTTGTGCTCACCTTGATGGGCTGGTCCGATTTGGTTAGGCCCGGCTCGGCCGCCATTGCGTTCATTGCGTTGAGCATGACGCTGTTGCAGCAAGCGCAGGACGGCGGACCGCCATAGTAAAGGCCGTTGCACGGCAGCGGACCAATCCCGCAGGTGCTGCGGATCCAGGGATTGGGTAACTCGGCTGAGGAGCTTAGATCGAGGAAATCGCTGCCGCCGGTCACGGTGTTAATGTAATATCGCGTGGTAATACGGTTCCGGTAGCAACGATCATGGCCCATGGGGCCGAGCATGGTCTGATCGATCTTCTTAACCAGCTTGCCGGTTTTGGGATCGAAACCATTGACGCCCATGCGAGTCAGTCCCAGTTCCGGCGCCGGCCGCCCGGTCGAGCCGCTGTATGCAGCCGCCCAGACGAGGCCGTTTGCCAGAAACACGTCCGGTGCCTTGTGATGATTGATCGTGGCAGGCGTTTGCCACAGCGCCTTGCCGTCGGCGAGACGGAACGCCCTGAGCCGCTCGGAATCCGCCAGATAGGCAGCGCGATCCGAGAGCACAAGCGAGACCGCAATGCCCGCCGGACCTTTGAGAACAATGGGAGCGGGCACACGCCAGAGTGACTTGCCGTTCGCCGCGTCCACGCAAACGAGCTCCGTCGAGGTTGCAAAGACTACGCGGTCGCCGGTCACTCCGAGCGTCGCACCTTGGTAGCCCTTCGTCTCGGCTCCGGATATCTTCCAGAGCTGGTTGCCCGATTGGGCGTCGATGGCCAGGATATCATTCTTCGGCTCGGCCGACCGTCTTATCATCGGTCCGTACGCCCGGCGTGGAAAAAGGCTCGTTCTCAGTGCCGAGCGCGTTAGGTTCACGTGAGCTTCCGAGATGTCGGACTGATCGCCGGTGACGGCGTACAGAACGTCCCGGTCATACACGAACTCCATCGTCCCGGCGGTTCGTTCATGCTTCCTGATGACGGCGCCTGTCGCCGCATCGAACACGGTAATCGGCGCAGAGTATCCGGGCGTGCAATAGACAATGTCCCCCACCGCGGCGAGCCGCCGCTGGATTTGCACGGGCATCTCCTTGTTGCGGATATAGATGGGGTGCCAATCGCTGAACATGGCTCGCCAGAGCATAATCCCGTTGTAGGCATCCCGGGCCACCAGCGCTTGTTTGCCCGGCAGCGCCGGGTGCTCGGCGGAGGCCAGGTCCTCAACGGTGAACAGCCTCCCGTTTGTGGAAACCATGCTGTTGATCGAGGGCATCGCCATGTGCGAGCGCTGCCACTGAGGCTCGCCCAGCCACTGATACCGACGGGGCGGCCCGACGACGGTATCCTGCGCAACGGCGTTGTTGTCGGCGCCGTGATAATGCTGCTGCCATTCGTCTGTGCCTTCCATTTGAGGCTTGAAGGTCACCGTCCATTTGCCGTTCCGTTTGACCACCGCGGCGCCGTATGGCCGGAGCACGCGCATGATTTCGCCGGCCGCAGCCGCGCCGGCGTCCTCGCAGACGACGAGCGTCGCCAGGTTGTCCACGTAAGGGAGCTTCTTCCCTCTCCAGTGGACAACCGACACCGGGCCGTATTGCCCAGTCTCACGGATGGCCGCCCGCGTCCTTTCGACAGCTTCGGCGTCGGCCTCCAGACCCTGAACGATGCAGTTGTCCGCCAGGCGCAGCGCCGCGGTTAGTTGCCCGTCCCCGCAGCCGACATGGATTGCCAAACCACCGCGGAAACCGGCCAGGGAAGCAATCTGCCCGGCCTCATCCGCCGGCCCGGCCCAGGCGGCCGGAACCATCATCGCCAACAGCATACCATGCACCAAGACAATCCGCAGTGATAGGGATGTCCGACGAAAACTTTCTATTGTCTGCATTAGTCTTTCCTCCATCTGTTGCCAATATCCGACCAACGTCGCCAGTACTCGCTGGAATATGGCCCTTAAGACATCAAGGCCGTCAGATACGATATGTGACTCTATCATAATCTTCCTCACCGTAAGAAGCTCAAATGACCCCTCTGCCTCAGGGCAGTTTCACTCGACCGACCGTGACGGCCCCGCGTGGTACGTTCGTCGAGCATTCCACTTGGTCAGGGGTAAGACCTTCGATAAGAATCGCGCCGCTCTCAGAGCCGTCGATGGACAAAGGCGGATTCTGACCGGACAGGTTTACGTGCCTTATTTTTGCCTCAAATACATCATCAAGCGCAATCGGACGTCCTTTTGACTTTACGGATACATTTTCCAGAGTAAGCTCCTTGACCCGATTAGCGATAGCGCCATTGGCTACGTTTTCAAACGCCGCGTTCTTGATATTGATGTTCTCCAGCCACTTCTCAGGTAAGCCGATCATCTCGATCGCAGTATCGGCGCCGTTCACACGAACATTGTCAATGTAAACGTTGCGGAACAAGGGTGATTTGCCGGTGGCCGAGCGTTCGTAGTACGAGTTGAAGTTGATGGCCTGCGATTCGATGTTCTTCATCTCGACGTTCTCGATGTAGATGTTTTCGATGACATTGCCCCGGCCGCGTGTGGTTTTGAAGCGAATGCCGCGATCGCAGCCGTCGAAGTAGGCATCATGCACGTAAACGTTGCGAATGCCGCCGGAGGTCTCACTGCCGAAAACGATCCCGCCGCTGCCGGTACGGACGTCGCGGGCGGTGAAGTTGCGCACAACGATATTTTCGCTGGGGATGCCGATCTTCAGCCCGTCGGCGTTGAGGCCGGACTTAATGACCACAGCATCATCTCCGGTTTCCAAATGGTTGTACTCAATCAAGACATTCTTGCACGAATCGGGCACGACCCCGTCGCCGTTGGGCGATTCGAGACTGTGGACGGTTATCCCGCGAACAATGATGTTCTCGCTGTAGACCGGGTGAACGTTCCACATAGGAGATTCCCGGAGGGTGATGCCTTCAATGAGGATGTTCCTGGCCTTCCACGGTACGATAAAGGTCGGGCGCATTCCTTCTCGCCCGCCGCCTTTGCCGTATCGGCGTTCTTTTAGCGGCACCTTGGTTTCTTCAACACGATCGCCTCTATCGTTTTCTTTGGCCCAGCGCCACCACCAACGGCCATGACCGTGAAGTATACCGCGGCCGGTGATAGCAATGTTTTCGACATGGGGGGCATAGATCAGGGGCGAATAGTTGTAGGCCTCCACACCTTCACAGCGCACGTGAACCACAGGCAGGTAATCGGCCAGATCGTTGCTGAAATGAACAACTGCACCTTCTGCGACATGGAGGTTCACGTTACTTTTGAGGTGAATAGCGCCGGTGAGCCAATCTCCTCTGGGGATAAGCACCTTGCCACCGCCGGCCTTATGGCAGGCTGCAATGGCTTTGTGGACCGCCCCGGTACTCTTGCGCTTTTCGTCATCTTCCCACTTGCACTGAACGGCCCCATAATCACGGATATCGAACGTTGCGCCGGGAAAGGAAGGCCGTTTCAGTTGAGGCATCTCGAACGGCGCTTTGATAGGCGCTATCTCAATGGGCGGCCCGACAGTTGGGTTCTGAGCTGCTAAAGCCGTACCGCCGCTCAGTGAAATACAGAAAGCTGCCCTGAGTTCCACAATTGCTGCAACAGCCAGCGAACAGATAATGCATGTTTTTCTCTCCATTGTGAAACGCCTTTCCAATCAATATAGATATGACCAGGATTTCTCGTTTACATTCTAACAAAAACATTCCCACGAGACTATAGTCTATTCATGAAGTAATATCCTCTCAATACCGGGAAAGGTCGGAATATTCAACCGGCTCTTAAGAGTCCTGTTGTGCACGGGATGAGACACCTCTGCTCAAGATGACCGCCGGGACAATTAGGTTGTAAATTATCGCTTCCTGTGTTTATATTAGGTGCTACGAAGCTTGTCGAGAAAGTAAGATCTCCGGTAGAGGCGCCATCTGTTAAGTTTCGTACGGGCTATCGCTGATATCTGTCATTAAGAATGATAATAACATGCAAGGTAGAGAAAGCTATGCGAGCCGGATGAGTCTTCAACTCGGTTCAACAACTTGGCCTGACACAACCTTCTTACTGTCCGGACAACGCATAACGAATATCGAGGAATTCCAATGAAATCAACAAATCTCAAACTAATGCCGTCAACCGTTATAGCTTATGTCATGATCTTGATGTTTGCCCAAAGAGTAGCGGTGCCGGCCCGGCAGCCGGTTCGCGATGCGTTCCCCCACGATGATTTCAGGATCCGCGAAGAGATGGTGCCCATGCGGGATGGGATCAAGCTCTACACGCTGATCCTGACTCCGAAGAATCCAACTCAACCACGACCCATCTTGCTTGAGCGCACGCCTTATGATGCCACCCGTGCGCTTGGGGATCGTCCAACATCCCGCCTCGCGGTCACGCTCCGACATAAGTTTCTGGGCAACGATTATATTTACGCAGTGCAAGACATCCGAGGCCGCTTCAAATCAGAGGGCGACTATGCCATGTATCGCGTGCCCCGCGGCGTTTTCAATCAGACCGAGACGGATGAGACTACGGACGCGTGGGATACTATCGACTGGCTGATCAAGAATATATCATCTAACGGCCGGATCGGTGTCTGGGGCACCTCGTACCCGGGCTGGCTCACGCTGGCAGCCATGCGAGATCCGCATCCCGCCCTCGCGGCTGCCGTTCCCTTTAA
>Ga0180431_10009755_pt1 | contig 10785 bp, 7 predicted proteins | sample SS_ome_11_FD_132459 | JGI IMG/M metagenome (GOLD analysis project Ga0180431, IMG submission 132459) | Hypersaline lake sediment archaeal communities from the Salton Sea, California, USA - SS_1_MS_1 metaG | ecosystem: Environmental > Aquatic > Non-marine Saline and Alkaline > Hypersaline >...
CGGCGCCACGTTCTTGCCCCCGGAGGTGACGATGATGTCCTTCTTGCGGCCGGTGACCTTCAGGAAACCGTCACGATCGAACTCCCCGAGGTCGCCCGAGTAGAGCCAGCCGTCCCGCAACGTCTCGGCCGTGGCGTCCGGGTCCTTGTAGTACCCGGCGAACACGTTGCTGCCCCGCAGCAGGATCTCCCCGTCGTCGGCGAGCCTGACCTCGGTGCCGGGGAACGGCGGCCCCGTGGTGCCGAACCGGGCCCGGCCCTCCCGATTGAAGGTGGTCGGGCCCGTCCCCTCGGACTGCCCGTAGACCTCGAAGATCGGCAGCCCGAGCCCCGCGAAGAACTCGACGATCTCCCGGGAGATCGGTGCGGCGCCGCTCACCGCGAAGTGGCAGTCGTCCATGCCGAGCGCCCGCTTCACCTTCGAGAACAGCAGCCGATCCGCCAAGGTGTACTGCACCTTGAGAAGGCTCCCCGGCACCTTTCCGTCGCCGCGGATCGCGGCCACCTCCCTGCCGACATGCTGGGCCCACGCCGCGATCCGGGCCTTGATCCCCGAGGCCTCGGCGAGCTTGCCGGCGACGCCGGCGTGGAACTTCTCCCACACCCGCGGGACACCGAAGAACAGGGTCGGCCGAACCTCCTTGAGGTTCTCGGCGAGGCGCTCGATCGACTCGGCGTAGCACACCGCGTATCCGTGCGTGATGGCTCCCAGGATGGTGAAGTCCTGCTCGGCGATGTGGCTGAGCGGCAGGTACGAGATGAGCCGCTCGTCGGCGGTCACCGACGTGAGCAGGCCGGCGGCGTCGGCGCTCCACGCCAGGTTGTGGTGGGTGAGCATGACTCCCTTGGGAGGGCCGGTCGTCCCGGACGTGTAGATGAGGGTGGCCAGGCCGTCGGGCTCGAGGGCATCGAGCCGGGCCACGAACTCCGCGTCGTCCACCCCGTCTCCTTCCGAGAGGAACTCCTCCCAGGGGACGATGCCGGGCTCGTCCATCGGTGCCACCCCTCGCATGGTGACGATCCGCTCCAGGGCGGGAAGGCGGTCGCGGACCGCCAGCACCCTCCTCAGCTGCTCCTCGTTCTCGACCAGCAGCACCGGCGCCTCGCAGTGGCCCGCCACGTAGGCGATCTCATCCGACGACGAGGTCGTGTAGATCCCGACCGGCGCACCGCCGACGCTCATGCATGCCACGTCGAGGATCACCCATTCGGGGCGGTTGAACCCGAGGATGGCCACGTGCTGTCCGGGCCGGAACCCCCCGGCGATGAGCGCCTTGCCGGCTCGCCGGACTGCGTCGGCATACCCGGCCCAGGACGTCGGCTGGTAGGCCCCCTCCACCTTCTCGTAGTACGCCGGGCGCCCCGGAGTCTCTTCCGCACGGCGGAACAGCCGGGCTGGGATGGTGTCGGCGACCACGAATTCCCTCCGGTGAGCGACGCGGAATCGTACTCGGAGCCCGGAACCGACGCCCGCTGTGGGCGGAGCCCTCCGCCTAGGCCGTCTCCCCCGTCTCGGGGTCGTAGGCGTCCCAGATGTGGATCGGGATGCCCACGAAGAGCCGGTCCACCAGGTAGTCGGAATCCCAGGTGGTCACCCTGACGCAGCCGTGCGACGCCGGGTACTCGGGCACCGACAGATATCCGTGCATTGCGTAGTACGGGGTGAACGACCACGGGTTGTAGATGCACCACCCGGTCAGCCGGTCGCAGTGCCACCCCGCTGCGAAGTGGAAGAGCGTGAAGTCGCCCCGCGGCGTCCCAGCCCCGACCACGGCGTCGTTGCGGGGGCTGTAGTACCAGTAGGAGCCGCCGGTGGACACAGGGATGATGTCGGCGACCTCTCCCGCCTCGAACCGGAACATCAGCTGCCTGCCGATGTCCACCTCGAGGCGTTCCGGCTCGTCGGGACGGTCGGGAAGCGGCGGCAGGGCGAAGTCGGCCAGCAGCACCGAATCGCCGGTGCGGAATTCCCAGGTGCGGTCGGCGCCCATCGCCTTCTTCAGGGCCACGACCGCCTGTGCCGTCTCCCAGCCGTAGACACCGTCGATGGGTCCCCGGTACAGGCCGCGTGCCTCGAGTGCCTCCTGCAGGACCGCCACGTGGGCCCCGGCGTCGTCGAGCGCCATGTCCGGCAGGCCGACCCGCCGCAGCGGCGGATCGCCGTCGCCGGGCAGCGGTCCGAAGTCTCCCGCCACCGGAAGCATCCCGGTCGAGCCGTATGCCACGAACGTCGGCGACGGGCGCCCCGACACCCCGTGGTACAGCGTGAACATCGCCGACCACGGGTGGTACCCACCGAGCGTATCGATGCCGTCGCCGTCCCAGTCACCGGCCACCGGCTCCACCTCGCCGACCTCGAGGTCCACACCCGACGAGGAGACGAAGGCCTCGATGCGGCCGTTGCGCAGCACGGCGATCTCGTCGGCGCCGTCGCCGTCGAAGTCCCCCGCGACGAGCCCCTGGATGTCGCCGCCGAGCGGAACCGGGATCGGGTCGGCCTGGCCGGCGATCGGGATGCCGAGGTGCAGGCGGCCCGCCCTGGCGACGACGACTGCGTCCCGGCCGTCGCCGTCGAGGTCGGCGGCGACGGCCGTGCCCCCGGCGGGCGCTCGGGTGGAGAGCGCCACCGGCACCAGGATCTCGTCGCGGAGCAGCACGACCCCGTCGGACGGGCGGTACACCCCGATCCCGTCCACGCCGTCTCCGTCCCAGTCTCCCGCCAGCGGGACGTCGCCGGTTCTGCCGAAGACGAACGAGGTGGTCGTGCCGGTGTGCTCGCGCAGGTACCACGCTCCAGAGGCCGGGTCGAACACCCCTACTGCATCCGGCCGCCGCTCGACCGCCGTCGCCCCCGCCGGCGAGACCAAGCCGGCCAGCAGCACGACGGCGACGGCGCCCACAACTCGAGCCCGCACGTTGCGATCCCCCTCGATCTGCCTGCGCTGGGATCATCGTAGACCGGGGATCCCCGCCCGGCAGGCAATCGCCTTCGGGCTAGGCGAGCGGGTCCTGCCAGCCGGCGTAGTCGTGAAGCCGGCGCCAGAACGCGGCGCGTTCCTCGGGAGTCTCCTTGGTCCTCTCCAGGCGGTGCGGATTCCGGGGACGGCGGTCGTGCCAGAACAGCCCGGTGCTCTCGCCCGCCTCCGGTGCCGCGGCCAGCCACACGATCGTGTCGGCACCCTGCTCGGCGGTGCGCAGCAGCGGACGGGTCACGGTGTGGAACAGGGGGAGGCCGGAGCGCACGCCCGGGGTCTTCGCCCACCCCGGATGCATGGCGTGGACGACCACGCCGAGGTCCGCGAGTCGGTCGGCCCAGATCTCGGTGAGGATCATCTGCCCCCGCTTGGTCCGGGCATACGCCAGCTTGCCGTCGTACTCGCCGTGCCGGCTCTCCAGGTCGCTCGAGATCCGCGCCGCGTACATGCCGCCGGACGACACGTTGATGATCCGGCCGGGCGCCGACTCCACGAGACGCGGGATCAGCAGCCCGGTGAGCACGAAGTGGCCGAGCAGGTTGGTGGCGAACGTCGCCTCGAGTCCCGCTGAGGTGACGGTGCGCTCGGGAAGCAGCACACCGACGTTGTTCACCAGCACGTCGATGTGGGAGAAGCGGGCGAGCAGCCGGCCGGCGAGCGCCTTCACGTCGCCGATGAGCGACAGGTCGGCACGCTCGGCCGCAGCGTCGCCCCCGGCGTCCCGGATCGCCGCCACGGTGTCGCCGATCTTGTCGGCATCACGCCCGACCACGACCACGGTTGCCCCGAGGCGAGCCATCCTCTGGGCGGCGGCCCGTCCGATCCCGCCGGTCCCCCCGGTCACCACCACGGTGCTGCCGGCCATCGACGGGAGGTCTTCGAAGCCCCTGCTGCGCACCGTGTGGCCGATGCGGGTGTATCCGACCAGCGTCGTGTCGAGAACGGAATCGAGGGATCGGCGAAGGCTCATGGGCGAACGGTACGTCGCTCGCGCCCGCTACCGCCAACCGGCGGTCCGCTCATCCCAGCCCGGTCGCCGCGTTGAACTCCTCGATGCGCCGGTCGATCTCGGGTACCAGGTCCTGCACGGCGGTCCAGTACCCGGGATCGTCCCATTGCCGGTCGAGCTCGGCCACGTCCTTGCCCTGCTGCTCGACCCAGGTGAAGTACTTCTGGTTGTGGATGCGGCGGCGCTCGTCGTGGCCCAACTCGAGGAGCCGGTCGTTGCCCGCCCCCAGCAGGTAACGCTCGTGGGCCACGGCCGCGTCGATCCCGGTGAACTCACCCCGCTCCTCCCGGAGCTCGTGGATGCGGCTGTCGTACATCTCCATGGAGTCGGTGAGCACGGTGACGATCACATCGTTGCGCCCCAGCCCGTAGTGACGGGCCATCCGGGCCGACCCGATCAGATTGGCGATGCTGCTGATGCCGAGCAGCGGGAGGTCGCCGACCAGCGAGTCCGCCACTCCGGCCCCGCGCAGGTACTCGGCGCCGGCCGGTTCGTTGAACAGCCGGGCCAGGGACATCGGCCCCTCGTCGTCGACGGCGACGACCACGTCGGTGTTGCGCACGTTGTGGATCCACGGCACGTGCTTGTCGCCGATGCCCTCGATGCGGTGCGACCCGTAGCCGGCCAGGAGCAGGGTCGGGCACTGCAGGGCCTCCCCGGCGGCGATGGGCACCGCGCCGTAGCGCTGTTTCATGTAGTCGCCGCTGGCGATCGTCCCGGCCGACCCGGTCGTGAGGAACACCCCGGCGACCCGGTCGCCCGGGCCCATCGCCGCGTCCAGCATCTCCTCCATGGCCGGGCCGGTCACCGCGTGGTGCCACAGGTAGTTCCCGAATTCGTCGAACTGGTTGAAGATCACCACGTCGCGCCCGGACCTCCGCAGCTCCCAGCACTTGTCGAAGATCTCCTTCACGTTGCTCTCCGACCCGGGGGTGCTGATCACCTCGCCGGCGATCCGGGACAGCCACTCGAAGCGCTCCCGGCTCATCCCCTCCGGGAGGATGGCCACGGAGTCACACGCCAGCAGGGCCGAGTCGTACGCACCGCCCCGGCAGTAGTTGCCGGTGGACGGCCACACCGCCTGCTGGGTGGTCGGATCGAATTGCCCGGTGACGAGCCGCGGCACGAGGCACCCGAAGGCCGCCCCGACCTTATGGGCACCCGTGGGGAACCACTTCCCCACCAGGGCGACGATTCGTGCGTCTACGCCGGTCAACTCGGGAGGGAACTCGATCCAGTTCACCGGCCCGAAGCCGCCCCCCTCGGGGACCGGCTCGTTGTGCCAGGTGATCCGGAAGAGGTTGAGCGGATCGACGTCCCAGAGCCCGATCGACCGGAGCCCGGCCACGATCTCGTCCGGGATGAGGGACGGATCCTTCATCTGCGCGAAGGTCGGGAGCAGGATGTCCCGCTCCCGGGCCCGCTGCACGGTGCGCTCCAGCACTTCGGGGTACACGGTCAGGTCGATCATCCCTCGTCCTCTCCGGCGAGCCGGTGGTCGAACACCGCGCGCGCCATGGCGTCTTCGTTGGGGGCGATCTGGATGGGTCGCGCCCCGGCATCCTCGGCGGCCCGGCGGGCCGCTGCCACGTCCTTCAGCCCGCTGCCGGTGGAAATCAGCACCACCCTGTCGTCCGGGCCGACCAGGCCTTCGCCGAGCCCCCGGCGAAGCCCGGCCAGCACGGCGGCCGCCGCAGGTTCGGCGAACACCCCGCTGCCGCGGGCCAGGTCCGGGATGGCAGCCAGGATCTCCTCGTCGCTCACCGTGACGAACGCTCCCCCCGTGGCCACCACCGCCGCCATGGCCTTGAGCCTGTCCCGGGGCAGGCCGGCCGAGATGCTGTCGGCGACCGTGGCGGCGGCGATGGGCGGCTTGGTGAGCACGTCCTCACCCCGTTCCCAGGCCTCCGCGAGGTAGTTGCTGCCGGCCGCCTGGACCCCGATCAACCGGGGCATGTGGTCGATCCAGCCGAGCGAGAGCAGGTCCCTGAGCCCCTTGTGGACGCCTCCGATGATGCAGCCGTCGCCGACGCTGACCACGATCACGTCGGGCGCCTCCCAATGGAGCTGCTCGCAGATCTCCAACGCGACCGTCTTCTTCCCCTCGCTCATGTAGGGGTTGTACCCCGTGTTGCGGTTGTACCACCCGTACCTGCGCTCGGCGGCGAGGCACAGCTCGAAGGCCTGGTCGTAGGAGCCGTCCACCGCGAGCACGGTGGCCCCGTAAGCGAGCAGCTGAGCCACCTTGGCGGGCGGCGCGGTCGCCGGCACGAAGATCACCGAGCGCCGGCCCACGCTGGCGCACAGCCCGGCGAGCGCCGCAGCCGCGTTCCCGGTGGAGGCCGTGGTGATCACCTCGGCGCTCCTCTCGGCCGCCTTCACGACCGCGATCGCCGACGCGCGGTCCTTCAGGGATGCGGTCGGCTGCCGGCCGTCGTCCTTCACCCACAACCGGCCCATGCCCAGTTCGGCGGCGAGCCGGGGCGCCGAGTACAGGGGGGTGTCGCCCACGAGCAGCGGCGGGGCCGGCGAGTCGGCCTCGACGGGCAGCATCGGCCGCCAGCGCCACATGCCCCGGTGCGGCGATGCGGCCAGGGCCGCCTTGTCGAACGAGGTCCCGATGCGCCCGTAGTCGTAGACCACGTCGACGATGCCCTCGGCGCCGTGCTCCGGGCACACGTAGTCGATCTCGTCGGGCCGGTAGGCCTCGTGACAGATGAGGCACCTGAGGTGGGCGACGTGGTCCATCACGGCATCACATGGTGAGCGCCATGACGGCCTTCTGGACGTGCAGCCGATTCTCGGCTTGGTCGAACACGATGCTCTGCGGCCCGTCGATGACGCCGTCGGTGACCTCGATGTTGCGATCGGCCGGAAGCGGGTGCATGTACACCCCCTGGGGGGCCAGAGCCATCCTGCGCTCGTCCACGATCCAGTCCTGGTAGACGCTCGAGATGCGAGCCGATTCCTCGGGATCCGACGTGGTGAGCATCGGGCCCCACGACTTCGCGTAGACGATGTCCGCGCCGCGCATCCCCTGCTCGAAGTCCTCGACGACTTCGAGGGATCCGCCGGAAGCCCGTGCGTTCGCCTCCGCCTGGTCCATGATGTCGGGCATCAGGCCGAACTCGGGCGGGCGGGTGAGCCGCACGTTCATGCCGTAGCGGGTCATCAGCAACACCAGGCTCTGCGGCACGCTGATCGGCTTCTGGTACGAGGCGGCATACGCGTAGGAGACGTCGATCGTCAGCCCGCGCGGGTCACCTTTGTGCTCGATGATCGTCAGCAGGTCGGCCAGGATCTGGAACGGGTGGTAGATCTCGCACTGCATGTTCAGCACGGGCACGCGTGAGGCTTCGGCGACGGCGCGGATGTAGGCGTTGCCCACCCCCCAGTCGACCTGGCGGATGGCGATCCCGTCGTTGTAGCGCCCCAGGATCTCGCCGATCTCGGTGGCGGTGTCGCCGTGGGCGATCTGAGTGGTCTTGGATTCGATGAACTGGGCGTGCCCCCCGAGCTGCGCCATCCCGGCCTCGAACGAGGCGCGCGTCCGGGTGCTGGAGAAGAAGAACAGCATCGCCAGCACCTTGTCGCGCAGCAACCCGTGGGACTCACCGAGAGCCCGGCGCCGCTTGAGGTCGAGGGCCACGTCGAGGACGGTGTCGATCTCGTCCTTGGTCCACTCCTGCGTGGTGATGAGATCGCGGCCCCGCAATCCGGTCTGCATGGGTGCTCCTCCTACTCCATCGCGCCCATGACGAGTGCCAAGAGGGCCATCCTCATCACGACGCCGTTGAATGCCTCTTCCCAGTACCGGGCATGCCTGGTCTCGTCGACGTCGGCAGGGAGCTCGTCCTTGCGCGGCAGCGAGTGCAGGATGATCGCGTCGCTGCGGGCCTTCTCGGCGAGCAGCCGGCGAGTCACCTTGTAGTTGTCCGGGGTCGTGCCCTTGTCGGCGGCCTCTTCGCGGCTGGCCGTGTAGTCGGCCTGCACCACCGGCTCCATGTAGATGACGTCGGCTTCGCCGATGACGTCGGCCACATGCTCCGCCTCGCTGAACTCGAGGTTCTTGGAGCGCAGCTCCTCCTTGAAGTCGTCGGTGAGCGACATGTCGGGCGGGGACACGAAGATGGCTCTGGCGTCGAACTGGGTGAGGGCGTAGCCCAGGGAGTGCATCGTGCGCATCCTCATGTCGCCGATGGCGAGGAACGTCAGCCCGTCCACCGAGCCCAGTTCCCTGGCGACGGTGTACAGGTCGGTGAGCACCTGCGTCGGGTGCTCGCCCCAGCCGTCCCCGGCGTTGATGACCGGCACGCTCGACCAGCGGGCGGCCTCGGCGGGAGCCCCCTGCTGGAAGTGCCGCATGACGATCGCGTCGCCGTAGTACTCGAGCATGTGGACGGTGTCCTTGATGGACTCCTGGTAGAAGTCCCCCGCCCGCGTCATCTTCGGGTCGGCGAACCCCGTGACGTGCCCGCCGAGCCGGTGCATGGCCGCCTCGTGGGCGAGCCGCGTCCGCGTGGACGGCTGGTAGAACGCGGTCACCAGCGTCTTGTGGCTGAGCAGGTCGCTGTTGCGCCGCTCCCTGGCGATGTGCTCGAGCCGATCGGCGACGTCGAAGACGTGCAGGAACTCGGCGCGTTCGAACTCCTTGAGCGACAAGATGTCGCGCCCGGCGAAACTCCTCATGTGACTGCCTCCTGCCGGCCGGGCGGCATCGCCCCGGTGGTGCGCGCCCGAACTCGACTCGACTGGGGATCCCTCGGTGGGGTAGATTGGTCATATAACAATACCAATCTCCCCGGTGCGAGGCGAATGACCATCGACCGCAATCCGTCACTGACCGAGCAGGTGATGGCCCATCTCAAAGACCGCATCCGGCGCGGCGGATTCCCCGAAGGGCGCATCCCCCCGGAGACCGAACTCGCCGCCGACCTGGGCGTGAGCCGCACCACGGTGCGCGACGCGCTCAGCCGCCTCGAGCACGAGGGAGTCGTGGTCCGCCGCCAGGGTTCGGGCACGTACGTGAACCGCCCGGTCCTGCAGGTCAAGTCCCGGCTCGAGGAGATCTGGTCGTACGAGCAGATGCTGCTGGACCACGGCTACACCCCGTCGGTCCGGGTCCTCACCGTCGAGCCGGGCACGGCAACCGACGACGACGCCGAGGCGCTCGAGATCGCACCCGGGGCAGAGCTGCTCGTCATCGAGAAGCTGTTCATCGAGGACGACCGGCCGGCGGTCCTCACCCGCAACCGGATCCCCGCCTGTCTCGTCGACGGCACCCCGAGCGCGACGCAAGGCCGGGCGCCGATCTACGAGTTCCTCGAGGACCGCTGCGGCCGGCGCCTCGCCTACTACCTCTCCGACATCGTGCCGGTGGCCCTGGAGGGCCGGGTCGCCGAGGCGCTCGACGCCCCGCCGGGCACCCCGGCGCTCTGCTTCGAGGAGACCGGGTACGACACCGCCGGCTCGCCGATCGTCAAGGCGTCGTCGTGGTTCCGCGACGACCTGGTCCGATTCCGGCTCATGCGCCGCAAGTCCGGCGGCTGATCACTCCCCGTACCCCGGGTGGCCGATCCTTCCCCCCGGGGCCGGGTCGTAGGCGGGCAGATGGGCAGCCGAGTCGCGCAGGCCGGCCAGCAGGGCGTACATGACCGCCGCGGGACGGAGCGACACACTCCCCGGCGATCCGGTGCGGGACTCCGCCCCGAGCACCCGCCACGTCTCCGGCTCGAGCCGCACCCGGGCGCCCGGCGCCGCGTAGGTGAGATCGCCGTCCAGTGAGATCCGGTGCGTCTCCCCCGCCCACCGGCCCTCCATGACGGGATGCTCCCCGGAACCGAGCACCATGAACGCATTGTCGGCCTGCGCTTCGAAGTCGGCCCGGTCGAGGTAGAGACGCGGCTTGTCCCGGTACGGGGCGCCGGCGGTGGGGCAGAAGGTGGCACAGTTGCCGCACTCGTTGCAGAAGTCGGTGAGCACCGCCACCTGCAGGGCTTGATCCACCCGGAACGGCGACGAGCCCTCCAGGGAGTAGCCGTCCCCCGAGAACGACACCGTCGGCAGATCGGCGGCGAACGGCCGCGACGCATACGTGAGGATGGCGAGGTTCGGGCACACCCCGACACAGATGCTGCACAGCTCGTGGCAGTCCAGGCACCGGGACGCTTCCCGCATCGCCTCCTCCGGCGTGTAGGAGAGCACCGCCGTCTCGAACGAACGACGCTCCGACACCGGGAGGTCGCTCACCGGGACCCGGTAGTCCCGGTGAGCGCGCCGGGCCAGCAGGCCGATCATGTCGGCCGGCGGCCGGTGCGGTTGCTCGACCGTGCCGTGGGGCAGGGCGCTGCGCGCCAGGATCGCCCCGGCCATCGCCTTGCCGTCGGCGGCGGCGACCACGATCGAGGCCGGCCCGTGGGCCCCGGCGTCACCGCCGGCGTACACCCCGGGGATCGAGGTCTCGAGGGTCTCAGGGTCGGTCGCCAGGTAGCCGCGCGGTGTCAACTCGGGGGCGGGCTCTCCGAAGAAGTCGAGCACGGCGTGCTGGCTGATCGCCAGGAGCATCGTGTCGAACGGGAGATCGAACGCGGAGCCCTCGACCTCGTGGGGGATCTTGCGGCCCGACCGATCCCGGTCGCCCCGGTACTCCATGCGGACACACGTGATCCCGGCCAGCCTCCCGTCGTGGATCTGCAGCGCCGTCGGCACCGCCAACTCGACCACCTCGATGCCCTCCTCGAGGAGCGCCGCGATCTCCTCGCGATCGGCGGGCATCTGGTCGATGGTGCGGCGGTAGACGATC
>Ga0180431_10009756_pt1 | contig 10785 bp, 9 predicted proteins | sample SS_ome_11_FD_132459 | JGI IMG/M metagenome (GOLD analysis project Ga0180431, IMG submission 132459) | Hypersaline lake sediment archaeal communities from the Salton Sea, California, USA - SS_1_MS_1 metaG | ecosystem: Environmental > Aquatic > Non-marine Saline and Alkaline > Hypersaline >...
GCGAGGCGGTGCTCGATCACTTCGAGAGAGTGGTTCGAGGCGAGTCCAGCCTATCGTCCTACTCCTTCAGAATGACGGACCAAGGCAATCAGGCCGTGTGGGTGGAGGCCAACGCAGTGCAGGTTCTCTGGGAAGGGACGTGCGCCACGCTCAGCTTCCTCAACGACATCACCGAACGGATCACTCTGGAGCGGCAATTGCGGCAGGCCATCAAGATGGAATCCATCGGGAGACTGGCAGGCGGGGTGGCTCACGACTTCAACAACCTGCTGACCGCGATCACCGGCTTCGCGGGCTTGATGCAGACCGAACTGAGCGACTCCGACCCTCTGCTGGAATACGTCACCCATATACAGGCCGCGAGCGATCGCGCTGCGAGCCTTACCGGCCAACTCTTGGCCTTCAGTCGCAAGCAGATCATCCAGCCTCGCGCGGTCGATCTCAACACCGTGGTGCGCGAGATGGAGCAGATCCTCCGGCGAATCATCGGCGAGGATATCGAGATGCAGGTGAGCCTGTCGCCTCGTCTCTGGTCGGTGAGAGTTGACCCTTCGCAGATGGAGCAGGTGATCATCAATCTGGCGGTCAACGGTCGGGACGCCATGCCCATGGGGGGCGTGCTGAGCATCGAGACCGAGAACGTGATCCTGGATGCCGACTACGCGGACCAGCGCGTTGGATTGCAGCCTGGTGAACACGTCAAACTGGCGATTCGCGACAACGGCGTGGGAATGAGCGAGGAGGTGCGTGCCCACGTCTTCGAGCCATTCTTCACCACGAAGGAGGAGGGGAAGGGAACGGGACTGGGACTCGCCACTGTATATGGCATCGTGACACAGAACGGCGGGCACATCTCCTGCGAGAGCGAGACAGGCACAGGAACCGCCTTCGAGATCTATCTCCCTCGGGAGTTGGAAGAGGCGAAGGGTGTCATGTGGCGCGACTCGGAAGCGAGAGTTCCCGAGGGCACCGAGACGATTCTGCTGGTGGAGGATGAAGACTCGGTGCGCAGGCTGGGAACTCGGGTACTGCGCAAGGCCGGGTACACGATTCTCGAGGCGGCCCACGCCGAGGCGGCGCTGGAGCTCGCCCGTGAGCACCCTGAACCTATTCATCTCGTGGTGACCGATGTGGTCATGCCACGCATGTCGGGTAGCGCTCTGGTTCAGCACCTCTCTTCAGTTCACCCGGAGGCGAAGGTCTTGTACATGTCAGGCTACACAGACGATGCCATAGTCCATCGCGGAGCCTTGGAGCCCGGAACCAGCTTCATCCAGAAACCATTCGATCCTTCGTCACTGGCACACAAGGTCCGTGAGGCTCTGGAGTCGGAATAGCGCAAGCTCCGGAGCGAGGGTGCGTCTGAAGTCGGGGGGCAGTGGCGCCCGCTGTGCCATGTGGCGGTCTGAACAATCGTATTGGGCGATTTGACAGCAGTGAGCAAGCGTGGTACAATCCGGGCTGTAGGACGCAGTAGCTTCTTGTATCGGAGATCGTTGCACGATGGCCGCCCAAGCGCTGATGCGCCTGGGTGGTTTCTTTTTGGGAGCCAAGCCCAGGCCGGGTCTGGTATGCGGGCAAGATCGAAGGACAGATTCACTCCGACCTACAGCATCATTGAGGAAGGAGGTATACCAGACAATGGCAGACAAAAGCGTTGGCACGGTCAAGTGGTTCAACCGAATCAAGGGCTACGGCTTCATCACGCGTGAAGACGGCGACGATGTCTTCGTTCACTACTCGGCCATTCAGGGTGACGGTTTCCGCAACCTGGATGAAGGCGAGAAGGTGGAGTTCGACGTCGAGATCGGCCCCAAGGGTCCCCATGCAGTGAACGTTGGGAAACTCTTTGACTAAGCGATAGGTAGCGTGGAATAGCCCGGCAGACGATGTGTCGTCCGCCGGGCTTTCTTCGTCATGAGATGGGCCGGTCAACCGACTGGTGAGCTTCGGATCCCCGTGTGTTCTATATCATGCTCCTGGCCTGCTCCACGATCACGTTGACCACATCGTCAGCCCGCTGTACCTTTCCCCCGACCATCAGGAGAAGGGCATTGCGCAGAGTGCTGCGCTGGCGCTCGTAGACATCGGGCCGGATCACCAGATTGGTCAGACCCTCTTCGTCTTCCAGGGTGATGAAGACGAAACCCTTGGCCGTGGGCGGTGCCTGTCGGACGATCACTCGCCCCGCGACGAGAATCTCCTCGCCCCCGGAGCAAGCAGCTACTTCCCCGCTGGTCCGCACTCCCAGGGCTTTGAGTCCATAACGGTAAAGTGACATAATGTGATCGCCAACCGTCAAACCCAGTAATCCATGCTCGAGACCGACTCTCTCGGCGCGGGAGAGAGCGGGAAGATCCACGTTTTCCACCGGGAGAGTCAGGTCCAACTCCTCTTCTCGATAGCGCAACTGCCCCAACTGCCACAGCAATTCACGCCGAGGGGCCTCCCAGCAGTCCATGGCTCCCACCATGATCAGGTTCTCGATGAGTCTGCGCGGCAGTCTGGTACGGCGGCAGAAATCAGACAGGTCGCGGAAAAGTCCTCTCTCCTGCTCGTCTTCGACGCGCCCCCGCGCCAAAACTCCTAAACCACGAACGTACCGCAGTCCAAGACGCAGCTTTCCGTGCTCTAGCGTACACTCAGCACTACTACGATTGATGTGAGCAGGAAGGATCTCCACCCCGTGGCGCTTCGCGTCGTTCACGATAACCGAAGGGCCATAGAATCCCATGGGTTGGTTGTTGAGCAGAGCACAGTAAAACTCCTCCGGGTAGTGAGATTTGAGATAACAGGTATCATAAGCGGTCTTTGCGAAGGCCGCCGCGTGGCTCTTGCAGAAGCCGTACGACGCAAAACCCTCTAATTTGCTAAAGATCTCGTCGGCCAACTCCGCACTCAGGCCGTTACCCAAAGCCCCCGAAATGAAGCGATTTCGTAGGCGTGCCATCTCGACGTGAGAACGATGCCTGCTCATGGCTCTTCTCAGCTCATCCGCCTCGCCCGCCGAAAAGTCAGCCACGTCCATCGCCACACGCATGACCTGCTCCTGAAAGACGATCACGCCGAGCGTCTCCTCGGTGGCGGGCCTCGTGAGAGGGTGCAGGTACGTCACCGCCTGCTTCCCCTGGCGCCGAAGCATGTACGGATTGACCATGTTGCCCTGCAACGGGCCCGGCCGGATGAGGGCGATCTCCACAATGATGTCTTCCAGACAGGAAGGCCGCATCCTAGGCAGGTTCTGGGCCTGCGCTCGGCTCTCCACTTGGAAAGTTCCGACGGTATCGGCTCTACATAACATCGCGTACACTTCGGGGTCGCTCAGGGGTATGTTCTCCAGATCGAGCTCTACTCCTCTCTCCTCCCTGATCAATTGCAGAGCATCGTGGATCATGGAAAGCGTACAGAGGCTGAGCAGGTCGATCTTGATCAGGCCGAGGTCCTCGATGTCATCCTTGTTGAACTGCGCCACGACGCGGCCGGGCATAGTAGCTCGCTCCAGGGGCACGATGTCGATGAGTGGCGGCCCCGTGACCAGCATGCCTCCCACGTGGATGCTCAAATGACGCGGAAAACGATCGATCTGCCGGCAAAGCTCTGCGAGCTGCTGCCAGGGAAGATAGGTGGCCTGATGGGAGAAGGACTCGATGGTGGAGAGGATGTCTCCCACTTTGCTGGCCTTGCGGGTGTCCAGCGATTTGGCTATCCGGTCCAGCAGATCCAGGGGGAAGCCCAACGCCTTGCCCACGTCCCTCACCGCGCTGCGGGCGCGGAAGGTGACCACGTTACAAACCATAGCCGTGTGCTCCTCCCCGTACTTCTGATACACGTACTGAAGCACTTCCTCGCGCTGACTGGCAGAGAAGTCCACGTCTATGTCCGGCATGGTGCGTGACCCCTCGCTGAGGAAGCGCTCGAAAAGGAGGTTGTGCCGGATAGGGTCCACCTTGGTGATATCCAGTACGTAGGCCACCACGGAATTGGCCGCCGAGCCCCGACCCTGCGCGGGTATCCCGTGTTCTTTGGCGTAGCGCACGACGTCCCACACCAGCAGAAAGTACTCCGCCAGTCCGACCCTCTCGATCACGTCCAACTCGTGGGCCAGTTGCTGGCTGGCAGCCGGGGTCACGGGATGGTACTTGCGCCGCAGGCCCTGGTGACACAGCTCGTAGAGATAGCTGAAAGGGGTCTCTTCCTCGGGGACGGGGAAGGTGGGCAGCCGATGTTCGGTGAGATCCAGATCCAAGTAGCAACGATCGGCGATGCGCCGCGCGTTGGCCAGCGCCTCGGGATAGTCGGAGAAGAGAAGCTTCATCTCCTTCATCGACTTGAGGTAATACTCGGAGTTGGGCCTGCGAAGGTGGGCCGATTCGTCCAGCGTGGCCGTGTGTCTTATGCAGACCAAGACATCCTGCAGGCGGTGACCCTCCCGGCGAGCGTAGTGCACGTCATTGGTGACCACGCACTGCACGCCCAGCTCCCGGGATAGTTCTGCGAGCCGGCGGTTCAGATCGCGATCGTAGCTCAGAAGGTGGCGCTGGAGCTCGACGTAGAAATCCTCGGTTCCGAAGGTATCCCGGTAGTATTCGCCTGCGGCCAGTGCTGCGTCCCGGTTGCCTTTCAGCAGGTGGGCGCCAATCTCGCCCTGTACACAACCCGAGAGACAGATCAGACCCTCGGTGTGCTCGGCCAGGGTATCCTTGTCCAGCAGCGGATGCCCCTTGCTGCCGCGCAACTGGGCGTGGCTGATCAAGTGACACAGGCTGGTGTAGCCCCGCATGTTCTGGGCCAAAAGAACGATGTGGTGCCCCTCTTCGAGGGTCAATTCGGCCCCGATGATGGGTCGGATGCCGCGTTCGGTGGCTGCGCGCCAGAAGCGCACGACGCCGTACAGCCCGTCGTGATCCGTGACGGCCAGGGCGTCCATACCCAGTTCGAGAGCCCGATCGAGCAACTCTTCGGGATGGGAGGCCCCATCCAACATGGAGTAGTTGGTGTGGCAGTGCAGTTCCACGTAGTCAATCATATATCCTTGCCAGGTGCCACGTGTCCTTCACCAGATCGTGGTAGATGATGCACAGGAACCCGTCCGTGGTCTCGATCTTGTAGTAGTCGCGCCAGATGGGAGTCCGCCACCACTCACTGTGCACCCGCCAGGTGTTGCACATGGTGCCGGTCCGGTGCGCGTCTCCATTCCAGTGAAAGGATAGGGGACTGCCATCGGCGTCGGTGTCCACGGCCAGGGGCGGTCCCGAGCGCCAGAGCCTGGTCATGATTCCGGCCGAAAGGGTTCCAGGACGAAGCGCCGCTCGGGGAGGAGGGATCGTTCGTTCGCCAGTCGCGCGGTGTAAAAGCGGGATGAGGTGTATTTACCGGCCAAACGGTCGATGCTGCGGCCGAGCCTGTCCCATTGGCCCTGCTGATTGGCGAAGAGGGTGAGTTGGTGGCCCTCTTCGTCCCGTATGTCTTCCAGCGCGATGGCCACACCGGTGACGCCGCAGGGGCAGGCGAAGCCCCGTAGCAATTGATCCAGGATGTACTCCATGCGGCTCGATCCCGCGACAGGCTCACGCAGGACCGAGCATCGCTGAGCCGCGTCTTCATTGTCGAAGTGGAGAGTCACCCGAACGGTCTGGCAGGCCTGAAGGCGCGATCGCAGGCGGGCCAGCGGAGCTTCGACCAGTTCCAGGGAGATGGCCAGTATCGCGCTCAGATCCTCAATGGGATCGTCGAAGAGCCGCTCCACCAATTCGCGGTCCTGAGCATAGCGGGGAACGAGAGGGCGGGCATCGTGGCCCCGCGCCAGACGGTGAGCCCAGGTCCCCTCTCGCCCAAACTGGTTCGTCACGGCCTCCCGGGACAGGGCGGCGTACTGGCCGATGGTGCGAAGGCCCAGCAGCCCAAGTCGGCGCTGCATCTCCTCGCTGACCGGCAGGTAAGCGACGGGCAACTCGCCGAGAAAGGTGGGTGCGGTTCCCTTCTGCACGATGAGGGCATGGCCCGGCAGGGCCTTCAGGGCCGCCGTGCGCGCGACGAATTTGTTCCCCGCCAGTCCGATGGCGGGCCACTGTTGAGTCGCCGTCTGGGTCTCCTGGCCCAGACGGCGGCAGATGCTCGCGGCGTCACCAAGCAATCGGTCGAGCCCCTTCACGTCCAGGTAGGCCTGGCCCAGACCGTCCGGCTCCACGTCAGGCGTGATGGCGCAGAGTCTCCGAATCCATTCCCCGAAGGCCGCGGCGTACCCGCTCTCGTTGCTGGGCAGGACCCGTGCCTCGGGGCAGAGGGCTTCTGCCTGTCGCAGGCGCATGTCTGGCTCCACACCCGCCTCCGCCGCCAGGGACGAGCAGGCGTAGACTCGCAGGCTCCTCCCTCGATCCTCCCTGACGAGGATCAGGGATAGCTCTGGGGAAAGAAAGCGGTCGCGCCGTTCGACGGTGGCTGCAAAGTAGGGTACTCGTACGTAGGCTATTTCTGTCGCGTTCACTAGGTCCTCTCAATGCTTGTTTTCACTCGTGGCCCTGACCTGACCGTTGAAGACGAAGCGGACCAGAGCCCACCTGCCCGGAGGGGCCAGCTTGTTCTTGATCACCGTCATCCTGGCCGAGTACCCCCACACATCACCTCTCTGGCGAAGCCAGCGCTCTCTCTCGACGAGCAGGCGCACGGTCGCGTAGTAGGGCAGGCCGAATCCGGGGGGGTAATTCGCCTCGGACGAGTGCCCGCCAAAGGTGAGGGCGGTGAGAAAGATCAGGGCGCAGTGCGATTTGGCCGTGCACCCGGCCAGGTGGCTCAGCGCGCTGGACAAGAACTGAGCCGAGGTGCAGCCTGCCACCAGGTCCGACGCGGAGTCGAACACCAACACGCTCACGCTTCCGCTGCTGACCAAGGAGATGGTCATCTCCAGTGCTTCCTCGCCGGAGAAGGGCTGCACGATGAGCAGATCGTGCAGATCGATGCCGCACTTGACCGCGTAGTGGGGATCGAAAGTCTGGGAGAGATCCACGTAGGCTCCCACGCTTCCGTTCTGCTGGGCATGGGCGACGATGATGTTGGCCAGCGTCGTCTTGCCCGACGTGGGAGCGCCCAGAAGCTCCGTGACGCGGCCCTTGGGTATGCCGCCGATGCCCAGGACCCGATCCAGGGCAGGCAGCCCCGTGGGTATATGCGGGACGGCCCTCCGGGTAGGGGGGCGCTCCAGCTTGCGCAGCGCCAGCGGGCCCCAGCGACGCTGGACGTTGAGCACCGCGCTTTCCAGTTTTCTCCACTTCTCGGACTTGGTCCTGGAGGCCAAGGTCTCCTCCTGCGATCAGGGTCAGATGTATTATACTAGAACAAACGTTCTAATGTCAATATTCGTTTCTGCACACAATGTCGCCAACAGCGGGCAAGGGGCGGCAAACCGCCGCATTGGACAGACGAAGCCTGGTAACCACAAAACAGCACTAAATCGCTTCCAGGGGGAAATAAACCGGGTATGCGGATGGCCCGACTGGCGCTGGGCATAGGGAACGAGGGGAATCCACGGGCGCCACCAAAGGTGCCGGCCACTTCAGAAGTGCCCGACTCCTCGGTCTCCGTGGTCCCCGACCAACGCCGAGCAGGCTATTGACAAATGATTCTTAATAGAGTATAATATCCATATAGAGAATCATTCTCCACAGAGACTCGTACACCATTAGGTAAACGATGTCCGCCGAACTGCGCCTGAATCAGATCATCGATAAGCTCAAGGCAAGGCATTTTCGTCTCACGCCACAGCGCATCGCCATCGTCAAGGCACTCCTCACACTCAGCCATCCCACCGTGCAACAGATCTACACTGAAGTGCGAAGCAGCTTTCCTACCACAGGCCTGGGTACCGTCTACAAGACGGTCACTCTGCTGAATGAGCTAGGAGAAGCCTTCGAACTCACTCTGGGAGGGGGCTCCAGTCACTACGATGCCATCGAGCCGTATCCTCACCCACACTTCATATGCCCACAGTGCGGTGAAATCGTCAACGTCGAAGTCCCTGGTCTGGCGGAACTTCTCGAGCGCACAGGGAGCACGATGAACGGCTGGGTCATCACGTCGCGTGTGGACATATGGGCCACCTGCCCGCGTTGTCAGTCCGCGGCCGGAATCCGTAAGTATCCAGAAGGAGGTGCAATGGAGCAAACCAGCGCGTGACGAGCAACAGCCTGCTGAGCCAGCGCCTAGCGCGGCGTTCCAGGGGGTCCACACACCGTGCCGGCCGACTGGCATCCAACTCAAACGACTCTGGACCCACGCACAACAAGACAGAGTGATGCATGTCAGCCAGATAGCATACAAGTAGGAGGACGAGATGGCTAAGGTAGCACGTGAGATGGTTGAGAGGGCAGGAGTGGACGTGGACCAGTTGCTGGAGCTGCTGATCAGCAACGCGGCTGCGGAGCTCACGACGTTCTACTACTACACCATACTGCGCGTCAACCTGATCGGATTGCAGGGCGAAGGGATCAAGGAGATTGCCGAGACGGCACGCATCGAAGATCGGAACCACTTCGAGGCCCTGGTGCCTCGCATCTACGAGCTGGGCGGCAAGCTACCGGAGGACATGAAGGTCTTCCACGACATGTCGGCCTGCCCGCCGGCAAGCCTTCCCGCGGACCCCACGGACGTCAAGGCGATGCTGAAGGTGCTCGTGGAGGCCGAGCGCTGCGCCGTGCGGGGCTACACCCACATCTGCAACCTGACGGCGGGCAAAGATCACCGCACGTACGATCTTGCCCTGGCGATTCTGCACGAGGAAGTGGAGCACGAGTCCTGGTTCTCGGAGTTTCTGGGGGAAGGGCCGTCCGGCCACTTCCTGCGCCGTGGCGAGACCTCCCCGTTTGCGGGCAAGTTCATGCGCTAGCACAAGGGTGCCGTTTCGCCTGCTGATGTGACAGCCGCTCTGGCTTTGCAGAAGGGGGAATCTGGTTAGGTATGCGGGCGTTCACCGAGGAACAACTGACGGCATACGATGGTCTGGATCGGTCGCCGGCCTACGTGGCCTACCGTGGCGACGTCTATGATGTATCCGAGAGCTTCCTCTGGCAGAAGGGGAGACACCTGGCAACGCACTTCGCGGGCCGGGACCTGACCCAGGCGCTGGAAGATGCGCCGCACGGCGCCGAACTCCTGGCGAGGTTCCCCATCGTGGGCAAGCTGAGTTACGACTGACCAAGTCTGCCTCGTAGAATCAGCCCACATCGGCAGTACGGAGCCCCTCAGATCAACGAGGGGCTCTGGCCTTTCCCTGCGTAGGGCCCTAAGGGTCTCTGAGACCCTTAGGGCCTGGTCTCACGTCCGCGCGACCCCTCGATCTCAGCGATGGCCCGCTCGATCACGTCGACAGCCACACGATCCCGCCCTGATGTTCAAAATGCCGCCCCTCTCCTATCCGCGAAATGCATCGCAGCGAGACGTAGAACGATTACAATTGCCGGAGAGCCCTGGCCCTCAGTTACCGCGTGGAGCAGTCCTTCCTTTGGGTGAAACACAAGCATGCTTCTCAGCGATGTCGTCACCTAGATCTAGCAAGATACAGAATCCAGGCTTTCTCGACACTCCCGGTCACCAGCTGCAGGCGGATTGTCCGGCTACTGACCGCTCTGATTCTCTGATCCCTCACCAAAGGGCGACCTTCCGACGTTCTCAGACCGGTATGTGCTTGTCGGCCCTGGCCTTCGTCCATTCATCAGCCAAGTCAATCAACGACCCTTCACTGATCTGAGACACGGACTGATCGCTCGCCCTGAGCCACGCAAGAAGCTCCGTGCTGAGCAGCGACCTGGGACAAAGCGCGCACGAACCATAGCCCCGGCGCCAGCCAAGAGTGCTCCCCTCAGATAATCCCCTCTCATTCACACCCTCACCGGTCGCCGTCTTGACACACCCTGTAATCCGTGGTAGAATCCTGTCAGCAACAAATTGTCGGACAATCAATTGCTAGACGAGTTGTGGGTGCGCGGGCTGATCCTTGGTACTTGCAAGTGCACAGTGGTTCAACGGTTCGCCAGGTCTCCAACTTTAGCCGCCGCCATGATCGCTTCCATGCAGGACGGGACCTTCCCTGATGAGCTGCTCCTCCGCGAAGCGCTGCCAGAGATCGAAGTCGGCCGACTCAGTGGATCTCTCGAGGATCACGATAGACGAGTCCTTGCGAGAGTCTCACGGAAAGGCCTGTAGCTTCCCTCCCGGTTGCTCGTGTTCGCTTCTGTCCTCTTCCTCTACCGCGGGCAGGAACGAGATGACCCGACACGCTATGAGGTGTTCCCCGTGCGACGAGGTCGTGTCGGCCCTCGACGCCTCGGTGCGAACCAGCATTCTGCAGGAGTCGTGGCGAGAACGCACAACCACCTGTGTGCTCATTGCCCACGAGCTTCTCGTCGTCGTTCGCCGCCTGGCTCAGCGGGCCGGCGCGCAGTACCTCTGGTACATGATGGACCTCGGCGAATCCGCTGAGGTCTTTCCGCCTCCCTCGCAGTCCCGTACCGAGATGCCGTTCGCGTTGGTGCTCGGACCTAGCCCCAATTACCGTCTTCCGGCCATGGGCAAGATCGATTCCGTGGGGATCCTACACTATAGCCACAAAGGCTGTCGCCTTGCCCCGAGCTGCCCACGTAGGGTAGGGGAGATCTGCGACACGCAGGTCCCTCATTGGGGTCGAGTCGGCGACAGGCCCCGCATCCGGTGGCACGTCCCGGTCGCTGAGCTGCGCCGTGCGCAGAGAGAGATCGCATGAACCGAGGGGGAGAATGACAACACTGGGCGACATGA
>Ga0180431_10009757_pt1 | contig 10783 bp, 13 predicted proteins | sample SS_ome_11_FD_132459 | JGI IMG/M metagenome (GOLD analysis project Ga0180431, IMG submission 132459) | Hypersaline lake sediment archaeal communities from the Salton Sea, California, USA - SS_1_MS_1 metaG | ecosystem: Environmental > Aquatic > Non-marine Saline and Alkaline > Hypersaline >...
GCAGTTCCACGCAACTGAGCCTCCTTAGGGCATTGTGATGCCTGCCTGGCATACGCTGACTGAAGCGACTACTCTTCCTCCATGAACGCGGGTACACGGAAGAAGTTCTCCACGCTGTCAGGGGCGTTCTGAAGCAGTTTCTCCGTCGGGGTGCTGGGACCTATATCATCCGGCCGATAGACATTGTTCATGCGGATGGCGTGAGAGGTATCCTCAACGCCCTGGGTGTCAAGCTGCTGGAGCTCGGCAAAATAGCCCATGATTCGGTTCAGCTCGCGACGCACCCGCTCGAGCTCCTCGTCGCTGAGCGCCATGCGGGCGAGGCGTGCTACATGCCTCACGTCATCCAGAGTGACTTCTGCCACGATTATTCATCCCATTCAAGATTCAGAAATACGTACATGCAACACACTACACGTCCCTCGGTGAGATGCGCTTGATAGCGTGCGCGGGCGTGTGGTGGAGGTCATGTTATCACCGCCCCTTAGAGACAGTCAAGCCGACATCACCCTGACTTGACACAGACTCGTTACAGGACTTATCATGGCGTGAACGAAAGTGGGGTGGTCAGATGCCCCAGGATGAGCGTGACAGCGACCAGTGCCCTCGGCGTCAAGCTTGGGGCACGACAATGGCGCTGGCGAGCGGTGGGATCATTCTCGCAGGCAGTGTCGGAGTCGGAGCGGGTATCGGCTGGTGGCTGGACCAGCGTTGGGGCACAGATCCGTGGCTGGCAGTCGTCGGTGTGCTGCTCGGAAGCGCCGCCGGATTCACCGAGCTGTGGCGTATGGTGCAACGGTCCGGTGATGACGATTGATTGTGAAGACGGGCAGTGGCAAGGTGCGGGCGTGGCTTTTTATGTTACTGCCTGGCATAACTATTGCTGGGTCTTTTGTTGTTCTGGGACGCTTCGGCCTGGCAATCGGGATCGTGTGTGGTTACGTCCTGTGGATAGGCAGTATCGGCGTTCTCGGCGTCTGCACGCGCGAGATTATAGTGCCAATCACAAGACGGCGCAGACTGTTCTTCGTGCTCATTCACGTAGCCAAGTATGCCCTGATCGCCCTGGTGGTCTATGCCGTGGTCAAACACCCAGAGATAAGCGTTACCGGGCTCGCCATCGGCTACACTGCTGGAATGGCCGGCTTCATTGCCGCACAATCAACAGACTCAGGAGCCGATGTGGAGGAGAATGACGCCGCCTCGGTTTCTTAGCCGTACGGGACCACCAGTCAACAGCCGCGCTTGGTCGGGTTATAGGAGGAACAATGCACGAGGAGCATGGCCAGTGGCTCAACGCGCTGCAGCCATACATCCCTGCGTGGGCAGTTGATTATGTGAACCCGGTTGTCATCACCGCGTGGCTTGTGGTCCTGATTTTGGCCGTGGTGGCATATCTGGGTGGTCGCCACCTCCGGCTCGTACCCACCGGCTTACAGAACCTGTGGGAGGTAGTCATCGAGGCCATGGAGGGGATGGGCCGGGAAATGATCGGCCTCGGGGGGCAGCGGTTTGCACCCTTCATCACCACCATCTTTGTATATGTTTTCTTCAATAGCCTGATCGGTCTCGTCCCTGGATTTGTCGCGCCGAGCGCGAGTCTCAGCAGCACTTTCGCCCCTGCGATAGTCGTCTTTTTCGCCGTGCAGTACTTCGGGTTCAGGGAGCATGGGATCAGATATCTGAAGCACTTCACAGGTGATGTCTGGTTTCTGGCTCCGATCATGGTGTTTGTACACCTGATCGGCGAACTGGCGAAGCCGCTGAGCCTAGCCGTTCGTCTGTTCGGCAACACCTTTGGTGACGATACGCTGGTCGCCGAGTTCATCAAGCTGTCCGCCGACATCATGCACGCGATCTGGGTGCCACTTCCGCTGCAACTGCCATTTCTTTTCCTGGCGCTCCTGATCGCCTTTATCCAGGCGCTAGTGTTCATGATGTTGACCTGCGCATATATCAACATGGTTATCGGACACGACGGTGGAGAGCACGACGGGGGCTCTTCCGGCCATGCCGCCGAGCACTCCGCACAATGATGTCCGCTAACGGGCCATCCGCCCGTGAGCGGTTTGTACGTCTTACGCACAACAAGTATGAGGAGCAGAAACGACATGTCCTATGAAACAGCGTTGGCATTGGGTGTAAGTCTGGGAGTGAGTCTTGCAGTACTGGTCGCCTCGATGGCGCAGGCAAAGACGGCTGTCGCCGCCATGGAGGCCATTGCGCGACAGCCGGATATGGCCGCCAACGTGCGCGGTCTGTTGCTGTTATCCCTGGCGCTGATCGAGTCTCTGGTCATCTACTGCCTGCTCGTCTTCTTCTTCCTGCAGAGCAAGCTGGCACCGGTTGCGGATATGATCCAGGCACAAGGCGGCGGTTAGCCAGTCGGTGGAGGACGAATGATGGAAGGGCTAACGGCCTTACTCGAGGGGCTTGGTTTGGAGCCCGGTGCTCTGCTAGTGAACATCGTCGGCTTCCTGCTGCTGCTGTACCTGCTGCGGCGCTTTGCCTTCGGGCCAGTGAGCGAGTTCATGGAGCAGCGTGCGGCGCGTATCGAGCAGGACCTCAAGCAGGCCCGGGAAGACCGGACCCTCGCCGCAGCAGAGCGCGAGCATCTCCAGGAGCAACTCGATGAAATGCGCGAGGAGTTCCGCAGCGAGATCGCTAAGTCCACTCGCCAGGCCAGGCAGGCCATCGCAGAACTCCACGCGGAGGCTCGGGTTCAGAGGCAGGAAACCGTCGCCCAGGGCGAGGAGCAACTGCGCAGAGCACACGAGAGCATGATGGTGGAAGTCAGGCGACAGGCAGCTCAGATGGCAGTCGAAGTGGCCGGCAGGATCATACATGATGCACTCGACGACCAGCGGCAGGCCGCACTGGTCGAGGAATTCATAGAGGACATAGACAGGTTGGCCGAAGACGCTGCCAAGGAACAGCCAACTAACTGAGCATCCAGGCCCGGACAGCCGTTTGCCTCGCGGGTTATGAGAGCAGTTCAGGCGCGATCGTGCAGTGGGCTCGGGTGTGAGTCAATGTGGTTGCTTGAGTGTCACCCGGTGCGCAGATGTATAGAGATGCTGTGCCCAATTGCAGTCGTCGGAGTCGAATGGATGCGTACAGATAGCCTGACGAGAACATACGCCAAAGCGCTCTACACGGAAGTCGCAGAAGCCGGCGAGCAAGCGGACGTCTATGACCAACTGGCCGCAGTCGCCGGGGCCATCGCGGCGGAGCCTGGCCTTCTGCAACTGCTGAAGCACCCGGCGCTGCCTGTCGCCGACAAGGTTGCGCTGCTTCTCAAGGCAGCCTCGTCAGATAATGTTACGGCCACCTTAGCGCGATTTCTCGAACTCGTATTGCGCAAGGGCCGGCCCAACGTACTGAGAAGTGCTGACAGGGCGTTTATGGAGTTTTGGGATGCGGATAGGTCACTGCTGCGAGCGCGGGCAACGAGCGCCCTTCCCTTGTCGGAGCAGGAGAAGGACAGCCTGACCGATGCGCTCGCGAGCCTCTCGAGTTCCAGAGTAGAACTCGAGACGAGTATTGACCGGGCTCTGATCGGGGGGGTGGCGGTGCGCTTCCGCGACCGGTTGATAGACGGCAGTATCGGTGGGAAGCTGAGCAGGTTGTCGGAACGTCTGCAGGAGTATTAGCTGCGGTGCTGTTGTGGGGCTCCGGGCGGCTATATCGTGGTTGTTATCGGATCGCAGAGGTGAAATGACGTGCAGGGAAGACCCGACGAAGTCTCTGCCATACTCAGAGACCAGTTGCAGCGGCTGGAAAAGGAAATCGAGATGGTGGGGGTCGGTACCGTGCTTGAGATCGGCGACGGTATCGCGCGCATCTATGGTCTTGCTGATGTGATGTCAAGTGAGCTGGTTGATTTTCCGGGCGACCTGATGGGCATCGCACTGAACCTCGAGGAAGACAATGTGGGTTGCATCCTGATGGGGCCCTACGAGCATGTGAAAGAGGGTGATGAGGTCCGCACGACTGGCCGTATCGCGTCCACCAGAGTTGGCGACGAGCTATTTGGCCGTGTGGTCACGCCACTCGGTGAGCCGCTGGACGGGAAGGGTGCGGTGGTGAGCAGTGCGACGCGGCCTCTGGAGGCCAAGGCACCCGGGGTCATCGCCCGCCAGCCCGTCAAGGAGCCGCTGCACACCGGGATCAAAGCTATTGACGCGATGATACCGATCGGGCGCGGCCAGCGGGAACTCATCATCGGGGACCGCAAGACAGGGAAGACGGCCATCGCCGTGGACGCCATCATCAACCAGCGGGAGACCGACGTCAAGTGCATTTATGTGGCAATAGGGCAGAAGATCTCCTCGATTCGACGCACCGCTGCCATTTTGGAGGAACATGATGCTCTGGACTATACGTGCATAGTGGCGGCATCCGCGGCCGACCCTGCGGCGGTTCAGTATATCGCTCCCTACGCCGGTTGCACCATCGGCGAGCAGGTCCGCGACGATGGGGGCCATGCGCTTGTCATCTACGACGATCTAACTGCCCATGCGAAATCGTACCGGCAAGTAAGCCTGCTGCTGCGGCGTCCACCGGGACGCGAGGCCTACCCTGGCGACATCTTCAATCTACACTCGCGACTGCTGGAGCGGGCCGCCAAGCTTAGTGATGCGCGCGGTGGCGGCTCACTCACGGCACTGCCGGTAATCCAGACGGAGGAGGGTGACTACTCGGCATACATCCCAACCAATCTGATCTCGATTACCGACGGGCAGATATATCTGGAGCCTGAGCTTTTCTATGGCGGTATCCGGCCAGCCATCAGCGTGGGGCTTAGTGTGTCGCGTGTCGGAGGCTCGGCGCAAACCAAGATGATGCGGCGTGTGGCAGGACGACTCAAGCTGGATCTGGCTTCATATCGCGAATACCGTGCATTCTCACAGTTCGCCTCCGACCTCGATGAAGCGACGCGAAACATTCTCAAGCGAGGCGACCGGATGACTGAAGTATTGAAGCAGGATCAATATGTCCCGATGCCGCCCGCCGAACAGGTTATGGCTATCTTCGCCGGCACCCACGGCTTCTGGGATGACGTCAAGCTCTCCGCAATCACGGATCTTGAGAACGAGCTAGTGGATTTCATCCACGAACGCTATCCCGAGATTGAAAGAAGGCTCCGTACCGAGCAGGAGCTTGACGATGAATTAGCCGCCCAGTTGTCCACAGCCATGGAAGACTTCAAGAGCAAATTGGACCCGCGCAAGTTGATCACGGATGAAGGACTCGACACGTCTGAGCAAGCCGCTGCGTGCGATGTAACCGAGGACACCGGGTCTGCACCTGACGCAAGTGAGTAGGTCACTATGCCTGAGAATCTCCGCGTCCTGAGACGCAAGATTCGGACAACTGAGAGCATCTGGCAAATCACGCGGGCGATGAGTATGGTATCGGCGGTGCAGTTGCGGCGTGTGCAGCAAGGTGTGGAGCAACGCCGCGAGTTTTTTGCGAAGCTTACGGGAATGCTTGGTCGCATCGGTGCCAGCAACAGCAATGTTCTCCACCCATATCTACGGCCGGTCACCGCGGAAAGATGTGCTAACCTCGTCGTGGCCGCCGGCGATCGGGGACTGTGCGGCAGCTACAACTCAAACATCTTCAGGGCCGTTGAGCATTTTCTGGAGGCTAAGAGCTGCCGCTTTGAAATCATACCCGTGGGTGCCAAGGCGGTGGCGCAGGCCCGCCGCAGCAATTGGAACGTCAGCGACACCTACGGGTCGCTGAAAGACATCGAGGACACGGAGAAGGCTGCCCAGATATCGGCGCAGATCCGGCACCACTTCGATGCGGGCTCTGTTGACAGTCTCTACGTGGCCTACACGCGCTTCGTGAGCACCGCCCGCCATGTTCCTACTATAGAGCAGATACTGCCGATCAAACCGGACGAGACGAATCAGGATGCTGATCTTGAGTACATCTTCGAGCCGAATGCCGCAGAGCTTATCAACAAGACGGTGCCGATGGCCGTGGATGCGGCGCTGCGATACTATCTTCTGCAGGCGCTAGCTTCGGAACACGCTGCTCGGATGATCGCCATGACCACTTCTTCCGACAATGCCGAGGAAATGCGCGACGACCTGACCAAGGAGCTCAACCGAGCCCGGCAGCAGAGGATTACTAGTGAAGTACTAGAGGTCGTCACCGGGGCCGAAGCACTGCGTCAGACCTAGCGCTCGACAAGCGGATTGTCTCGCGGGAGACACGCAAGTTAGAGGCAACGGGCGGCCAGTAGAAAGGCAATACACATGGCCACAGGGAGAGTTACCCAGGTGCGTGGGCCGGTAGTTGACATCCGCTTCCCGGCGGACCAACTCCCCGAGCTGCTGAGCGCCATTAGTATTGAGGACGAGCAACGCGAGATTGATTTGGTTGTCGAGGTGGCTCAACACCTGGGCGATGATACCGTGCGCTGCATTGCGATGGACACGACGGATGGGCTCGTTCGTGGCATGGATGCTGCAAGTGCCGAGCGGCCGATTGCCGTGCCTGTCGGGACACAGACGCTCGGTCGGATGTTCGACGTGCTGGGCAGACCGATTGACGAACTTGGGGATGTCGAGGCGACTGAGACGTGGCCGATCCATCGCCCGCCACCCGACTTCGAGGAACAGAGCGTTGCCGAAGAGCAGTTCGAGACGGGGATCAAGGTCATTGACGTGCTTTGCCCCTTCCCGCGGGGTGGTAAAATCGGGCTGTTCGGTGGCGCTGGTGTCGGTAAGACGGTCCTTATCATGGAACTGATCCGTAACGTAGGCACCGAGCATGAAGGTGTCTCAGTGTTCGGTGGAGTCGGTGAGCGCACTCGGGAGGGTAACGAGCTATACCGCGAGATGGAGGAGGCAAACGTCCTGGCGCAGACCTGCCTGGTTTTCGGGCAGATGAACGAACCGCCGGGTGCTCGTCTGCGCGTCGCTCTGAGTGCGCTGACGATGGCGGAGTACTTCCGGGATCAAGCGGGGCAGGATGTTCTGCTCTTCATTGACAACATTTTTCGCTTCACTCAGGCCGGCTCGGAAGTTTCCGCCCTGCTGGGACGCATGCCATCTGCGGTCGGTTACCAGCCGACGCTGGATAGTGAAATGGGCGAGTTGCAGGAGCGCATTACCTCTACACTCAAAGGCTCCATCACTTCCGTGCAGGCCGTGTATGTGCCTGCCGATGACTACACGGATCCGGCCCCGGTCGCGACTTTCGCTCACCTCGATGCCAGCATCCACCTTTCGCGCGAGCTGTTCGAACAGGCTATCTATCCGGCGGCGGACCCGCTCGAATCCTCATCACGTCTTCTCGATCCCCGTGTCGTGGGACAGGAGCACTACGACGTGGCGCGCAACGTCCAGCAGCTTCTACAGCGCTACAAGGATCTGCGCGATATTATTGCCATCCTGGGCATTGACGAGCTGTCTGAAGATGATAAGCAGACGGTGGCCAGGGCGCGGCGCATCCAACAGTTCCTCACTCAGCCGATGTTCGTGGCCGAGCAGTTCACCTCTATTCCCGGGGTCTACGTGCCTGTGGCCGAGGCTGTTCGGGGCTTTCAGGCGATATTGACTGGCGAGTACGACGATCAGCCCGAACAGGCTTTCCGAATGGTTGCCACGATTGACGACGTGGGCAAGGATGAGAGGGAGAGCGACTGATTCGCAGCAAGGTGCAATGAATACTGAACTAAGAGTTGAGATTATCACCCAATCTGGTGTAGAATACCAAGGCACGGCCACCGGCATCGTTGTCCCAGGTGCCCTTGGGTATCTGGGGATCCGGCCGGGTCATGCGCCGCTGATAAGCACCCTAGTGACTGGTGTCGTCACGCTTCATCAGGCGGATGGGGATACTTACGCCGCGATCACGGGTGGGATTATTGAGGTCTTCGATGACCTGGCGACTATCCTGGCCGACGTCGCCGAAATGGCCACCGAGATTGATATAGCCAGGACACGCGAAGCGATGCGGCGGGCGAAAGAGCGCCTTCAGGCCGCGTATGAGGGCCCGGCCATCCGCCGCAGCGACCTCGACATTGACCGCGCCAAGCTTGCGCTTGCCAGAGCGGTGAACCGCTTGCATACTGCCGACAAAGCCGGTATGCTGGGGTGAAGTCACGCGACTGTCAGACCAGTTGAATTCAAACGATCATCTGCAGCTTCATCGAAGTCAAGTTCGAGCTCTGGGAGGGAGATCGCATGGCAACCATCAGAATTCATGGCGGGAATCCCGTATACGGCGAAGTCAGGATCAGTGGCTCAAAGAACGCCACACTCCCCCTGCTGGCATCATCGCTATTGATCAAGGGTCACACCGTCATCGAGAACGTTCCCCGGATTGATGACGTTTATGCTATGATCGCGATGCTGCGTGCTCTCGGAGCGAAATGCGATTTCATCGCGGACACCACCCTCAGCATTGATGCCACAACGATCTCATCTGTGAGTGCGCCTTACAATCTAGTGCGCAAGATGAGGGGCTCATTCTATGTCGCAGGCGCTCTCCTGGGACGGTTTGGAGAAGCCGAAGTGCCTCTCCCTGGAGGCTGCGTTATCGGTTCACGGCCCGTTGATTTCCACACGGATGGCTTCAAGGCGCTTGGTGCGGTAGTGGAGGAACGTCACGGCATCATGCGGGCGCGGGCCGACAAGCTAACCGGCAACCACATCATCATGGACAGTCGCTACCGCAGCGTAGGGGCGACGGTCAACATCATGCTGGCCGCAGTTCTCGCCGATGGTGTCACAGTCATGGAGAATGCCTCGCGGGAACCGGAGGTCACCTGCTGCCAGAATTTCCTGAGTGAAGCCGGTGCCGATATTCGCGGTATCGGTACTGACATCATCGTTATCAGAGGCGTGGACGCATTACATGATTGCAGCTTCCGGTCAATCCCCGACCGGATGGAGGCAGGAACATTTCTGACGGCATGTGGTGCCGCGACCGGTGAGCTGACAGTTCACTCCGTCGTCCCCAGCCACCTGACCGCCGTTCTGAGCATCCTGAAGAAGGCGGGTCTCAGCGTCGAGAGCGGGCCGGACTGGGTACGAATAGCTGCCAGCAGCCGCCCCCGGGCCTTTGAGGTCACCACCGCGCCGTATCCCGGTTTTCCCACGGACCTGCAGCCGAACGCCAGCGTGCTCGGAGCTGTTGCTGTCGGCACCAGTATCGTCCATGAGACTATCTTCGATGGGCGGTTTAACTACGTGGATGAGCTCAATCGAATGGGTGCCGATATCCAGCTCAAGGACAGTGTCGCTATCTTGAGGGGCGTTCCGCGGCTTTCTGGTGCTCCGGTTGAGGCGACGGACATTCGTGCGGGCTCGGCTCTGGTGCTCGCAGGCCTCGTTGCCGAGGGATACACGGAGGTAAGTGGCGCGGAATTCCTCGATCGTGGCTATGAAAGCCTCGGCGCAAAACTGCGCAGTATCGGCGTAGACATCACCAGTTCGCCGCAGGCAGGCCGTAATGGGAATCTCAATGTTTGGGTTCGGTGAATGTATCGGCATTGATCTCGGCACCGCTACCATCATCGTCTTTGCTCGTGGGCGCGGAATTGTCGTGCGCGAGCCCTCCGTAGTTGCCATCAGCGAGAATAATGGGGAAGTTCTGGCCGTCGGTCACGATGCGCGGGAGATGCTGGGACGGACGCCGGGTAACATCGTCGCCATCAGGCCGCTGCGGGATGGCGTCATTGCCGATTACTCCGTAACGCGGGAAATGCTGCGTTACCTAATTCGGAAGGCGTGCGGTAACCGCGCGAGGCTTATCAAACCCCTAGTCGTCATCTGCATCCCCTCGGGCGCTACTGCCGTCGAGGAGCGCGCTGCGCTGGAGGCCGCTCGTGCCGCCGGTGCCCGCAAAGTCATCCCTATTGAAGAACCAATGGCGGCGGCTATCGGCGTCGGTCTCCCAATTGCCTCGGCCGGAGGCAACATGGTCGTGGACATTGGCGGCGGGACCACCGACATTGCCGTGATTTCGCTCGGCGGCATTGTCGTCAGTAACTCCCTGCGGGTGGGCGGAACGAGTCTCGACGAAGCCATTACAAGGCATATCCGACATGTCTATAGCCTCGACATCGGTGAGCGCAGCGCCGAGAACATAAAGGAGCAGATCGGCTCCGCAGGCGAACTAGAACACGAGGAACAGATTGAGGTCCGCGGGCTGGATATTATCTCGGGACTGCCGAAGACGGTTACCGTCAACTCGCATGAGGTGCGCGAAGCTCTCGCCGAGACCATCAGCAGCATCGTCGAGGCCGTTAAGAGCATTTTGGAGCGCACGCCTCCGGAACTTGCCGCCGACATCATCGAGCGAGGCATAACCCTGACCGGTGGCGTCGCTTTACTGAAGGGGCTCGATCGACTGCTGGAGATCGAGACTGGGATTCCTGTGCATGTACCCGACGATCCCATCTCGTCCGTCGCGCTGGGCACGGGCAAAGTGCTCGATCAACTCAGTAGTATGAAACACGATGGAGGACGTTTTGTCACGCGCCGCAAGTGGCTCTAGCAGTGGCATGACTCCATATCACAAAGGGCGCGATAGCGTGCTCAGCCGCCTTCACCCTCGGACGCTTCATCCTGCAACTGCTTGAGCTTGATTAGAGCCTCAACGGGGGAAAGTGTCTCGATATCCAATTCCGCCAGCCGCTGCACAACAGGGTCTCTGACTCCCTCGAAGAGACGCAACTGCACGGTTGGCGCCACTCGCTTCGCGGCTTGTCGGCTTGGCCCTGCTGAGATATCTTCCTGCTCAAGAGTGTGGAGGA
>Ga0180431_10009758_pt1 | contig 10782 bp, 6 predicted proteins | sample SS_ome_11_FD_132459 | JGI IMG/M metagenome (GOLD analysis project Ga0180431, IMG submission 132459) | Hypersaline lake sediment archaeal communities from the Salton Sea, California, USA - SS_1_MS_1 metaG | ecosystem: Environmental > Aquatic > Non-marine Saline and Alkaline > Hypersaline >...
AAAGGCGGTGTTGGAAACTACCGAAATGCCGACCAAATCGGCGTGTTTGATATACCGCCAGTCAATCGGAGCGATTTTTTCGATAAAAACACGGACCTTGTATCCGTGGTCGCGCAAAACAGTACCCAGAATAGGAACACCCAAACGGGGGATCTTGAACAATGAAAACACATTCCACCCGGATTCCTGGGGTTCAATTAGAACTATTTTTTTGATCGGTTTGCTTGCCATTTAGTAAAAATATAACACAACCTACAGTAATTTCAAGTAAGTTTGCTCTTGACGATTTCTTATGTTTCTAAAGCGGTTCGACTTCAAAACTGTCCGGTTGCACGGGAAAGTCAACCTCCTTTATCCGATCCAGGTTTTCCAGATTATTAGCCTGCAGTCTGGCCTGGGACAGAGTGTAGAGAACACTGTCAATATACAGGCTACGGGTTATGTCTTCATCACCCGAGAAATAATAGCCGCTTTTTTCGAATACTGACGGATCATCATAGTGCGTCACCCGACCACGCAGATCAAAACCGTTCTCCAGAGTGACATTGTAAACATAGGCACCCTGGTACACATAGTCGCCGTAAGTGTTGTCAGCCGAAGGCTCCCCCTCTATTTCCGCCAGGGTGATGGGCAGCACCATTAGATCTTTGTCTTTATCAAAAAGGAAAGCTTTGTGATCATAAAGTACGGGGGTGTCTGTTCCCCGGTCACCGATAACTTCTTTATACATCTCAATCGGGTTAGCCACATCAGTAACATCGAAAATCGCCAGTTTGACTCCCTGGTGCCAGGCAAAATCCAACTCTCGTTCTTCTTTGAGAGTTTCCTCAGCCTCAACCGTCTCCTTGCCAATGCCGATGATATGATTGTCATCGTAGGGATGGAGATAGTCGGAGTAGCCAGGAATCTTCAACTTTCCTAGCACATTTGGATTAGAGTGAACGGAAAGATCGACTACAAACAGCGGGTCTATCTTTTTGAAAGTGACCAAGTATCCCCGCTCCCCCATGAACCGAGCTGAGTAAATGCTTTCGCCCGGAGCCAAGTTTTCCAGAGCGCCGACTACTTTCATGTCCATATCGAGAACGTAGAGATTGTTCTGCGACAGAGTCTCTGTATTCCAGACTTCTCCCACCGTGGTAGCTATCCGGAAATGATCATCATATTCATCCATCGAAAACTGGTTGAGAATGTGCCCCGGTACCTCGCCGGCAGCTTTGTATTCAATCATACCATTATCAAGCGCAAACCTGGTAACAACGCTGGTTTCCTCTTCCGGTTCGTAATCCTCATACCAGTACAGGTAATCGGGCCAGCTGCTCTGGGCAACATAGAGATTTTCCGGGGAAGCGTAGACATTCTGGCCGCTACCGACAACTACCTCTTTGGCCACTTCTTCGTCGGAATCAGCCATGGAAATTGAAGCCACGGTCAAGAAGTTTTCCGCCTGTAGCGGTTCGATATAGGCGACATCCTCGCAGGCAACCATTGGCTCAAATCCTTCGTCATAACCAAGCTCCTGGCGCTCGCCTTCGCGATAGCCGGGCAGAATATCAGCGCAGGTATACTCTTCGAAGCTGGGATAAGTATTGATGACAAAATAAACATAGTCACCGATCTTGCGCGAAGTCACGTAGGTTCCCTCGAACTCTATCTGTCGCAGCAGCTCCGGATTACCACGATCCGAGACGTCATAAAGACGAACCGAGGCTGTATCCAGGTAATAAGGATAAGCATCGTAGCCGCCGCTGGGACGAGTTACCTCCGAGGTAAACTCATATGTTTCCGTACCAAAGACCAGCAACCTGTCGCCATCGATGAAAAGCTCGCTGGGATAAAAATTGTCGTACTCCGTTGTGGACAGAAGCTCAGCCTGCTCAGCCGGGTAGGCATTCACGATTTGCAATCCTTCCTGGGCCAGAGCGTAAACATACTTTCCGTCAGTCTTCACGATATCAGCCTCATCGACACCGGCTACCTGGATATTGGTTTCGGAGAATTCGCCGCCACCTCCCTGGTCACTGGCAGAGCCCAGCCCTTCAGCCGGAGCCGCTGTTTCCGTTTCGGCAACTCCAGTGGTGGTATCAGCGAATGATTTAGACAGTCTGTCTCGCTCCGCTTCCTGATCCTTAAAAGCCTGGACTAAGGCAGCCTCTGATTCAAACCGACCCAGCCCGGCTTCGCCGGTAGTGACAACCGAAACCCGGGGCTTGTCCTCAGCCAGCCACCAGATCAGCGCACTGGCACCCAGTACTAATACGATAATAACGATGATGATTGTGACCTCGCGTGAAAGTTTCATATTTTTGATATTTAATTCGATATCTTAAGTATATCACTAGCACTAACTCCGGCCAAGCGCGTTCCAGAATTGACACTTCTGGGAAAATATGATACTTTCGAGGGAAAACTATGAGAAGGAGGTTTACATGAAAAGTCAGAGAACGGGATTCATTCTAGTGGACAATCCACTGGCAATCATCCTATACATCTTCCTGATCGTGTCTGCCGTCGACAGCCTGTTCCCGTCAAACCGGGTCTTGGCCCAAGACAGACCGCGCTACTCCAACAAAATGGACGATGCCACCTGGGCACAGGTGAAAGCAGAAATGCGCAGACAACAGAAAGCACACCGGATGACGGAGCCAAAAGACTACCGGGAGTCAGAAGCAACAGCGGTCCGCTCCGATTCTCCTCCCCGGCTGTCAGAACAAGCTCCTGATTACAGCAGCGACTGGGATGCGAACGCTTGGAGGCGGGTGCAAAACGAACTCAGAGCCCAGCAAGCTCGCCATCGACCACTGCCCCCACCCCCCAAGAATGCCCCTGCTGAAATTATCTGGGGATTCGAGGTCAGAGACCGATACGACGATCTCCGTTTCGTCTTCAGGTCATACGACAACAATTTGACCTGGTGGGCGCTGGACGTCAACGAGTTTAAGGAATGCCGCGCCGTCATCCTGGGCCCGGCCGAGGATGTCTGTGAACATTTCACTGAGCTCTACTACGCCCACTACTCCCCCGAGATGACCATCGCCGACTTCGCTGACCTGGTAGCTGCCGACGATTTCTGACTTACAACGTAACCGCCGATCGGGTCTCCGACCGGCGGTTTTTCTATACAAAAAGAGCCCCCTAACGGGAGCTCTTGAACGAGTCTCAAAAAATGATTATCCAATCATCGTTGCCAAATTTTCTCCGGCAATAAATAGGAAGTAGACAGCCAAAGCAGCGGCGGCAACTCCACACGCTATAAGAATTGTCAGAATAAGCTTGTCCATATTTTTAGATCGTTTAATTCAATTGATTTTAACAAATTGAGGCTCTTTATTCAAGTCTTCTAGAAGAATCCTCCCGCCGGCACGACGCCGCCGCGGAAAGTAGTCGCGTAGGCAAAGAAGTTCAAAAGCAACTCACCATCATACTCAAACCCCAGCACTTGTGGGCCGCCACCCATATTGGGACCAACCAGAACCTGATCCCGACCGTTATTGCTGATATCAAACATCTCCACGTTGCCGCCGGAACGAACGCCGGCCGGGAAGGCCCGCCACTCGCCCATTATCTCTTGGGCATCGTTGTAGCGATACACCTTGGTCCAGGCTTCTTCATAGAAAAGCTGGGTAACCGCAATTTCCGCTTTGCCATCGCCGTCAACGTCACCACCGGCAACATCTACGCCCGAGCGAGAATTGGGGTGAAAAGCGAAAAAGCTTATCGGCTTGAGCGTTGCAGCTCCGGCAGTGACATCATAAACTCTGATATGGGGCCCGCCACCGACGCTGGCTCCGCAAATTACCTCGTCGGCGCCATCCCCGTCAACATCACCAGCAGAAACAGTCACACCACCGTCAAAACTGCCAAATGGTCGCCAGGCTGCCAACAGCTCTCTTTCGTCATTATATTTATATACCTTCACCAAGTTCCCATCCGTAAATTGACTGGTCACAATCTCATCTTTGCCGTCATTATCAATGTCGGCAGCCGCAACGTCAACCCCGCCGAAGAAATTTATATCATAGGGCCGATAGTCTATACCACGCTTATAACCATTTTTCTCATAGACAACTACATGCGGCCGGGCCGTCAGGCCGCTGCCAACAATAATCTCATCTTCCCCATCTTTGTCGATATCCCCCATGGCCAGCCGGCCACCGCAGCGCAGGAATGAAGGAAAGGCAAAAAATGATTCCGGCTTGACAACCCCTTCCTGAGTGAACTCTCTGACTTGCGGACCGCCGGTGTAGCCCGACATGGTGATAACCCGACCTTCGCCCACTACCAGGGTGATGCTGGAGATATCGCTCCAGTTGTCCGCCGAATCTTTGGTCTGAACTTCGATATTGTGCCCGCCTTTGGAGAGAGTCGGCATAAATTCAAAATCCTCTTCGGCTTCATCAAAGCGTCCGTCCGGAGCGCTGGCTTTTACCCAGCCGCCACCATCAACTCGATATTCAACTCTTTCTATTGAACTTATTGTAAGATCTGTCCCGGAGCCGGATGAATTCTTGTTTTCAACCGCATTGACGTGAGCAGTTCCGGTAATTAGCGGTTCGGTGGTGCCGATTTCACCGGAGCTGGTATTCAAAGATAAACTCGGCTTAGCTTCCAAAACGTCCAAGATGTTGTTGTTATTGGCGTCAATGATGCCTACCTGGCCGCGGGCGTAACGATCAACCGCTCCGACCGAGTAAGGATATACCTGACCACGCATAATACTGGTCACATTCAAAGGACAACTATTTTCACAGTTGTAGTTCGGATAATTGAGATAACCGCTGTAATCATTGCAGCTGCAGGGAGAATACTGATCATCCGCGTAAAATCCGTGCCCGAGCTCGTGAGCCGCCACCGCATCCATATTATTGATGCCGTAACCATCATTGTCATATGTCATTACCGAGTAAGGTCCACCCACCCACATGTAGGCAAAATAGCCGTCATTGAACATACCGTTGGCGTCGTTAGAACTGTCGACGACAAAATAGGTGATGGCCCAGTTGGAATTATCAGACCGTCTAACGTCATTATTGAAGTGACGGACCTTATCCAAACGCAGAGAATCGGTATAACCAAACTTGGTCATAATCTGACTGACCCACAAATTTTCGCCGGTATTTCCGTAAGGATCAGCCGAGCGACTGATTGGTTCGTAGCTAGTCCGGGCCCGGCTATTGGTGCGGCCGTAATAAAAATGATAAGTAAACCTAAGATCAGCCAGTGATTCTCGGGCTGCCCACCAATTCAGGCCCGCCTGTACCTCGGAAGCCACCCTGGCTTCTTCGTTGGCGGTCCAGTTTTCGGTACTGGGGTCAATAGCGCCGTTGCTCTCCGGCAGTATCACGGAAACGGAAACGCTGCCGGCCATATATTCCGAAGTATCATAGAAGGTCGCGCCCGGCGGCGGTCCGTCCAAACCGGATCCGGCTATCTGTTGCGAAGCTATTTGTTCCGTAGCCGTCGCGGGCACTCCGCCCTGCAGATTGGGAGCTGGTTTGAGATTATCACCGGTCAGGCTCTCGCCGACACTCATATCGACCGGCGGATTGTCAAAGTTGGCGTTCCAGGCCAGGACACCAAGCAATTCATCCTCTGATAAATAAGCAAAATCTTCCGGGTTTACCGGTTCCAGAAATACCGAGTCAACACCAGGCATATCTTTGATAGCTTCAACTGATCCCGGGGAAACATTTCCGATCGACACCCGGTTGGGGTACATATGAACCAGTTTTCCGCCCGCCTCCGCGACCTCGCCGGTGATAGCCAGCATCTGATCATTATCTTGGGCGTTTAGTATAAAAAGAGCCTCGGTATTGTCGACCGTGGATTCCGTCGGATTGGTTTCTTCCGGCAGCTGCGAGCTGATATTAGCCAGGCCGGGTACCAGCCAATACATGGCTACCAAAAGGACGGCTACCAAAACTAACCCCTGGAAGCCGACGGATATGCCAGTTTTACTAAAAAAAGGTGTCTTCATCGCCGGTAAAGCTTGAAAATCACCCGTATTAATGCCCCAACAGGGCGTGTATATCACTTTCTTACTTTTGTATATATTATAGCACAATTTTGCAACTCTGAGAAGGGGAAAACAAAGGCCGCGCGCTCGCGGCCTAAGATTTATTCTAAATTTTGCTAAATCTACTTCTTTTCCGGGACTAATTTCGCTTTGGATTTCGCCTTAGCCGCAATTCTGTTTACGACTTTGATATTGTCGTTGGTCAAGATGTCATGCAAAAATTGATCCCGCATATCGATTCGGTAATCGTATTCATCTTTATCAATAACGGCATAGCGAACAGCTTTACCCATGCCTTTTTCCAGTTCAGAGACAGCGGCCCGCAGTTTCGGTTTGGGTGGATTACCGACAATCAGGAGATCCGTTTTGGGCGCAGTCTGTTGCGTGAAGACGCCGCTCAAAATTGCCATCTTGACCCCACGCAGTGATTGCAGCTGCCGAGCCGCTTTCTCTTGGGGTGTTACTCCGGCCTTCATCATCAGCGCACGCAGCTCTTCATATAGCTGGAAGTTGCGGTCAACCATGTAATATTTACGCCGATTCTCGGTGCGGCTGACCAGCAGCCCCATTTTGCTCAAATTTTCCAGTTCGCGGCGGACAGAATTAATGCGTTCATTCAGCCGTCTGGTTAATTCCCGGACATAAAAACTTTTGTCCGGATTCAGTAAAAACAAACTAAGCAACTTGAGCCGGACCTTTGAACTAAAAAGTGATTCAAGCATGAGACGAAAAATAATTAGTGAACAAATTCTAAACTCAGTATATCAATATTGCCTTATTTTTGGCAAGGGAAAAGTCAGAAATTATACTCGAATAATTGCTCAGATTGTACTAGGTTGAACACAAAATGTTCGAAAAATAAGGACTTTCCCAGTAGCCGCGAACTAATTTTTGAGTCTAATCAAAAAACTTGCTAATTATACCTGGCAATTGTATACTGAAAAGGAATTTAAATTATGTCAAAATGCCAAAGCTCACTGCCAAAGTAAGTGAAATTCTAATATCAAATTCCAGTGCCGACGCCAGTTTCGCTGACACTTTTGTTTTTGAGCCGGCGGAAGACGGAGAAATTAAGTACGGCAACTTAATGATGCTGGTTAGTTTCAGTGAACGAACCAAGAAGACCCCGGAAATCTCCGAAGCCATTGCTTCAATCATGCAAAATTCGTACTACCGTCGCTCCAATCTAGAACCGGAGGCACAATTTGAATCAGCCGTCAAAAAAGTCAATGAGGTCCTTGGCGATCTAGCCTCAGCCGGTGAAGTCAGCTGGGTCGGACAATTGCACGGCGTCATAGCGGCTATTGTCGATAATCAGATTTTCCTGACCTCGGTCGGCAATGCCAAAGCTTATATAATTCGACGCAAGCAACTATCCCAACTGAATCGTGACACCTCTACGGTGCCGTTGAAGCCCAATCCGCTGAAAACTTTCCAAAACATAATTAGTGGACAGGCGGAAGCAGGTGATAAGTTCGTCCTGGTCTCACCCAACGTTTTGGAATATATCGAAAAAGCCAAAATAAAGGATATCGCTGTTCGCTTCACTCCCGACATTGCCGCCCGTCATCTGCACAGCCGGTTGGTTTCTTTCAAGGAAAAAGATTCTTTTGCCGCGCTGGTAGCCGGTTTGACGGAAAAAACCAAACAGGAACCAGTGCCGCGGATGATTAGTGAAACACCCGCTGTCAGCTCCGGTTCGCCAAAAAAGACGCAAAAAATAACCTCTCCAAAAGATACTAAATCGACCAGCGCCGTTGCCCGGACGGCCGGGGTATTCCAAGCAATCGCCGGAAAAGCAGCTACTGCCACTAAGGGACTATTCGGGAAGAAAGGAAAAACGACTGCGGCGCCGGCAAAAATAGACCGGAAGTCACCTGAGCCGATTTCCAGCCGCAAGCCCTTTACCTATACCGATACTCGTCCCAAGCCCTGGTGGAAGAAAATGCTCATTATGATCAGAAATATCGGAGCGGCCGCGGGTACTAAGTTCAGATCGTGGTTTGGCAAACTCCCCCGCACCAGCAAGATCTTATTTATTGTGGTTGTGGTCCTCTTGGTCGCCTTCTTGATCAGTCTGGCCGCGGTGCGGACTAATAAGAAATCAGAGGCCAGCCGCGCTTCTTACGAGAATTTGACAAATGAAGCCATCGCCCAGGAAGAAGAAGCCGAGGCGGCTATCATTTACGGCAACGACGTCAAAGCCAGGACTTTGCTCGAGGAAGCCAAGCAAAAAGCCCAGGAAGTCCAGAACTCAAAATACCCCACCGAAGAAGCCGCTGCTGTCCTGGCCCAGATTGAGGATGATTACCAGCGCCTTGACCATATAAACCAAGTAAACGATCCGGAGGAGATTGTCGATCTGTCGTCTTTGGGAGAAGGAATAAATCCCAACGATCTGACCCTTTCTGATACCAAGTTAGTCTCGGTAAATCCTGACCAGAAGTCTCTTTACATCTATGATACTGAAACAAAGGAACTGAAAGCTGTTGAGGTGGAAGCTGACGGTAATATAACTTCCGCCACTTCAACAGACAGTGAAATTGCCCTGGCTACCAATGCCCCTGATCTAATCCGCTATGATTTCAGCGGCGATAAAGCCACCGCTGGGTCTTCCGATATTGAAGAAGGCGAAAACCTGACCGCAATATCCCTGTTCGGCAACCGCCTATACGTTCTAGACTCACCAAATAACCAGATATATAAGATGTCCGAGGCTATCGGCGGATTTTCCAAGGGCAGTGACTGGCTGGAAGAGGAAATTGATCTTAGCCAAGGAGTTGACCTGGCCGTAGACGGTTCTATCTATGTACTGACTTCCGACGGTAGTATCAAGAAAATGCTGCGTGGTCTGAGCAACGATTTTGAGATCAAAAACCTCTCTACCCCGCTTTCCAGCCCAACGCACCTCTTCACCGATGACGAAACCAGTCATATCTATATCCTCGACCCGCAGAATAACCGTCTGATTGAATTAGACAAAGAAGGAAATCTGCTCAACCAATACCTGTCTGACAGCTTCACCGATTTACGTGGCTTAGCAATAAACGAAGCGGAAAAGAAAGCGTATCTCTTAAACGGCACTAAAATTCTAGGGATAAAACTGGCAGATTAAGGAATAAAAAAAGCCGGGCCCTCAGGTCCGGCTTTTTTAGTTGCGACTAGAAGACGCCTAAAAGCAAAGCTGTTAGATCGCTGTCATAAACTACCTGGGTAGTCCCGCTGGCCAGATCAAACTCTACTACCCTAGAACCAGCCGCGTTATCGAGCATGATACCGCCGTAAGCCTTGCCCGCCAACGGGAAAACCGCCATAAACGTCCCTTCCGGATCATATGGAATTTCGCCCAGGCTTTGGTCAGCCACAGTGAGATGGAAAATTGCATCCGTACCACCCCAAACCAGTTTAGTTCCGTCACTCGTCCATTCCGGTACCGTTGAAGCCAATAAACCCACCCCGATTTCATCCATTTCTTCCTGGGAAGAAGCTCCGTAAATTGTTTCCTTATCGCCGCTGACCAGGTTCACCATGATAATACCCGGATCAACGCCAGTAGCTTCGTTCCCGGGCTCCACAAAAGCTATCTTGGTTCCGTCCGGGGAAACTGTGGAGGATCCGGAAACACTATATTCTGAAGAAATATTTGTCACGTCGCCACTGGCCAAATTAACCTTTATTGTCTCACCAAAAGCACCGCCCAAGGCGTCACCAATGAACTCATAGATGAAAAGCTCGTTGGCAGCGCTCCATTGCTTGAGGTCAGCCACAAAGTAAACTCCCGGTGACTCTTTGCTGTAAACCTCACTGGTCTCGCCAGACGCCAAGTCATAGACAAAAACCTTATACTCCGCCGGTGATTCTCCCATCAGCACCGCATCATCAACATAGCCAACACCGATTGCAACCTTGTCTTCCTGGGGCGCAGCAGCAATTCCGCTCGGAACTACAATTTGACCGTTGCTGCCGCTGATCGCAGTGACACTTTCCTCATCCCCGGAAACTAGATCAAATTTATTTACTTCTATGCTGGTATCATCTTCACTAGCTTTGGCTACGTACGCCGTGCTCCCCTTGAGGGTCACCTTGCCGCCGAATTCCTTGTTGAAGGCAGTGCTAAAATCAGTCATCGAATCATCGGCAAGGTCATAGGACTGTAGCGCTTCATAAGTCTCGATCTGGAAAACCAGATGAGCCTGGCTGGTAGTGGCAGTTTCTGACCAGTCAGCAAAATGTACCCGCGTCGTAAACAAATTTTTCGGAGAGCCGTCCGCTGTGGATTCATCGTAAGCTTCGACAAAGCCGTACTCAGTAGCCGGCATTTGGTAAGAAACACTCTCACTGAAGTCACCTTTGACACCCGGCTCTGTGGAGTCGGTCGTAGTCGGCACCTGCGCCAGTACATTACCCTTGGAATCTTTGATTCGTAAAATTATCGTGCTCTCAAAAGCAGTCCCCCGCCCCGTAATTGTAACCGGGCTGGAAATCGTATCCCCGGCCTGGGGATTGGTGATGACAATTGGCAGCTTTTCATTTTCCGGGGTGGGAGTAACTATTGTCTCGGTAGTATCCTCGGTTTCCTGCATCGGCAATCTTATCCCCCCTAACCAAAAGATCAAGATGACGACGACTGCCGCCGCGATTACGATTATAACCAGCCATAGCCAAAAAGGCATGCGCCAGCGCGGCGGTTTGGAAGCCGGTTCCGGCGCAGCGGGCGCAGGCGTTGATTTTTCGGGGAATATTTGATCAGTGGGCATGAGATTGTG
>Ga0180431_10009759_pt1 | contig 10780 bp, 13 predicted proteins | sample SS_ome_11_FD_132459 | JGI IMG/M metagenome (GOLD analysis project Ga0180431, IMG submission 132459) | Hypersaline lake sediment archaeal communities from the Salton Sea, California, USA - SS_1_MS_1 metaG | ecosystem: Environmental > Aquatic > Non-marine Saline and Alkaline > Hypersaline >...
ACCTCACCTCGGGGGCTTCTGTCCGGGTGTTCGGCGAGCAACCCGAGCGCGACGAGCCCGCGCGCAACTGTGAGCGTCGACCGGAGCGTCCGGCGCCCGGCGGGCGTCTTGTCGGCGTCGTGAAGCCAGGCGCGATACAGCGCGGCGTGTTGCTTCGTAGTGAGGTGAGGAATCGTTGTCATCATGCGCAGCGCCCCGCGGAAAGAGTCGCGGTTGCGGCGTGCATAGGGCGCGCCATGACATATGTGCGTGACGAATCGCGATTGTGTCGCGGTCTCCGGGTGGGAGGGGTTCAAGGGGCGGGAGGGCGAGCAATGACGCGGACTGTCATATCGCCAGAATAATTCTGGCACGGAATCTAACCGCCGTGCAGGTCAACAAGGGCGAGCACTTTGCGCGCCCACTCGCGGTCGGAGTCCTTCTCGCTTTCGGGCAGGTCCTCGTAAGGCGTCGCGATCCTTCGCCGCCACCTCTCGACGACCGGGATCGCGTCAAGCTCCTCGTGATGATGTAAGCCCGCCTCGATAGCGTCGAGCATGTGTGCAGCCCAGCGCGCCCAGCGCTCGTTCCCAAGATCGGACACGGCCTCGACAAGCTCGCTTGCAACCGGACCGCGCCCCGGGGCGTAACGCAAGGCGGGCTCCGCGAACGGGACGGCGCTCCCGTGGATACGCAACACGACGAGCGCGCCGCCGCTGAAAAGCGAAGGGGCGGCCTTGCGTTCCTCGCCGACGATCTCGTCAAACGTGTCTACGCTCCAACCTCGGGCGCGCGCGATCTGTCCGAGGTTCTCCCACATATCACCGCATTCGACGGCGTCGGCGGGGCGGGCCAAAGGCGCCGCGCTCGTGATCTCAAGCGGGAACGGCGCGTCCGGGCGCGCCAGGCGCTCGCCAACCCACGAAACCCACGCCGCGAGTTGCGTGTGGGTATTCGATGAACGGGCGGCGCACGCTTCGGCGGGCGTCGGGATTAGCTTGTATGGTCTCATCTTCCCCCTCTCCGTTGAGTCAATCGGGACTCCGGAGAGGGGAAGCACGCGGCGGGCCAGCGCGCCTATTACTAAGGCGGAAACTATCCCGCGGCGAGTTGCTCAACGATGCGCCCGAGAACGGCCGCCGGGAACAGCCCCGCGGAGGCGGCGAGCGCGTTTAGCTCCTCGACGGAGTCGGCGCCGAGGCGGATAGGAACGCGGGCGTTTCGGAGCCCGACTTGTCCAACGTGGCGCCTCGAGAAGTCAGCGCGCGGCGCGCCGTCGGCGATCTGTCGGCGGACCTCGTCGGCGAGCCCGCGACCCCACCTTGCCCGGGCCGCCTCTTTCACGTCCGGCGTCACGCGGGCGAACAAGATAAAGCGATTCAAAACGGGATCTCCGCGAGGTCGGAGAGGATATCGTCCACGTCGTCGACCGTAACGACGCGCGGCCCCTCGGGGGTCTTGATCACGATTTCCCCCCACGCGCCCTCGTCTGTCAGCTCGTCGAGGATCTCGGCGGCCGACATTCCCGCGAGCGACTCGCCGCCGGCGAGGACTTCCAGCGCGCCAGAGACGGCGGCTCGATATGTGGGGTAAAGGGATGATGCGAATTCAAAAGACATTGCGTTCTCCGTGTGTTGCGTGTCCGTGTGTGTGATCCCGGGCGGGCGGCGCCCGGGGCGTCGTCGTGCGGTCCTTACTTCGCTGCGGGGCGGTAGCACGTCCGCGACGTTGTCGACCGTTTCGTCCCCCATGTCATGCAGACTTCAGCGCGTAGACCCTGCTTTGCGGCGTTGTCGCAGAGGGCTTTCAGGTTGTCGTATTGCTCACGCTGAGAAAGCGCCCGAGCCGCCCGGCGAAACACCGTCCCGCCGCCGTCCGTGAGCAGCTCGCGTCCAATGAACATGAACTGTCGGACGCCGCGGCGTCGCGTCCACACAAACGCGCTGTACTCGGCGCGCTGACCCGCCTTGACGCGCTCGTGAGGGTAAGGCGCGGACGCCGGGCGGATCGCCGGCGCCGTGGGGCGGGGTTTGGGCTGCGCGGGCGCCGGAGCGGGCTCGCCCGTGTCAGGGTCCAAGCCCTCGGCGACGCGAGCCGCCTTGCGCGAGGTAATAACTCCCTCTTCTGTCGCGAACCACTCGCCGTCGCGCATCTCGGCGAGGTCGCGGCGCTCAAGCGCGCGCAGTGTGTTTGCGTGGACTCCCATCGCGCGCAGACCTTCCGGCGTCTCGCCGAGGTGATCGCAGAGACAGGAGAGGGCGATTTCCATTTTGACCGTGATTTTCATGTGTTCTGCTCTTTCCATAGCTTTAGCCCTGGGGGGTCGTGCGCCCCCCTCGAGACTCAATGTATGCCGCGCAGAGCATACGCGCAAGGGAAAAAGTGAACGGGGCGGCGGGGCGGGGCGGGGCGCAAGTCCGCGTGCGTATAGTAGAAAAGATACATTTTTTACTTTCAGCTTTTCGCTATAGGCCAACATTCAACGCGGGAGCGTATAGCCTCAAAGCGATACCATCACGCACGGCGCGCGCGGCGGAGCCGTCCTCGAGGTCGCCAGGGCGCCGCCGACGACTTCCCGGCGCACGTTTGCGCGCGTTCTGCTTTCGACTTCGGGACCGTCAACGGGACTTCTGAGGGGTCAACAGAGACGGTCAACAGGGACGGTCAACACCTCGAGGACCTCGAGGCGGTTGCGGAGGTCCGCAATATATGCGGATCCGGACCGCGTACCGACGGAGGCCGTTTCGTGTTGCGCGTGGGGGGTCTGCAAAAGTCCAAGAAAAAAACTTCCCGAAGTCGAAACAGTCGTCCCCGGTTTGAAGCCGGAAACGTAAACGCAAACGACTTTGTTTTTACATGAAAACACAAAGGGTAGACTGTCAACATATCACATTTTACATATAAAGAGCCGATATCGTTGACGATTCACCGTGTTGACCGTCTGTTGATCGTGTTGACCGTCTCGCCTCAAATGAGCCTCAAAGCCATTCCCGAGGCCGTTTCCGCCGTCGACAGTATGACCAGAGCGGCAAACTGAACACGACTTCGCGCCGATCCCGGAAGCGGCGCCCCGGGGGACGGTCAACACTGCATTTCCAGTGTAGTAATTAGCCTTTTCGCTTGCGCCGTGTGACCGATCGTCACACAATCTCACTGGACGTGACGAGTCGTCACATTGCCAGGGGAGACCATGTCCGCGAAACGCTCAATCCGGCGCCGTAAAGAGCGCCTCACCGTCCACATTCCCGCCGAAGCACGCCAGGTCCTCGAGTGGATACGGGACGCCACGGACGCCGCGAACCTCGGCGCCGCCGTCGTCCAGTCGCTCAAGCTCTATCACTTCGCCGTTCACGAGCGCTGGCGGGGGGCTCGCTTGCAGGTCGTCAACAAGTACGGCGCCGCGAGTCCCGTTGAAATGCCTGAACTCGGCGACGGGTCCGGCGACTTCGCGTGGACGCCGGTCGCCCGCGACGCCCGCGCCAGGCTTACTGTCACCCTCCCGAGCCGCCTCAAGGCCACGGCGTCAAAGGCAACCGCGAAGATCGGCGCGCCGTCCGTCGGACACCTCGTAACGAGGGCGATCATGTTTTATCGCTTCGCCCTCGAGGTCCGCAGACGCGGAGGCCAGCTCGAGAGCGCCGACAACCGCAATATCAACGCAACGGAGCGCGTCGCGAGGATCAACCTCCCCGACGTCTCCGAGGGCGCATATTGGGACTGCGCGATCTTCGGCGGGTTCCCCGACTGCAACCCGCGGCCCGACGCCGTCGAGACCCCGGAGGCTTCGGGCAATGACGGCGATTGAATGGGCCGACAAAACGTGGAACCCGGTTGTTGGTTGCCGCGAGGTCGCCGAGGGTTGCCGCAACTGTTACGCCGCGAGGACCGCGGAGCGCCTTGCGCGTATCGAGAGCGCCCGGGGCTTGTACGAGGGTTTAACGCATCGTGTCGACGGCGTCCCGAAATGGACCGGCGTCGCGCGCATGATCCCCGCGCGCTTGAGCGATCCTTTCTCGTGGCGCAAGCCACGGCGGATCTTCCTCGCGAGCATGTCCGACGTCCTACATATCGGCGTCAAGCGGTCGTTTCTCATGGCGATATTTGCCGTGATCGCCGCGAACCCGCAGCACACGTTTCTCTTGCTCACGAAGCGCCCCGGGCGGCTCCGGCGGTTCATGATCGCCAGGGCGCCAAACGACGAGTCCGCCGAAGAGCTGCAACGCGGCTCCCGCGTCATAGGCGACGACGCCACGGAGATTGACGGCGCATGTCGGGACGCCGCGGTTGATCTCGGGGTTGACCCTCACAAGCTCGGAGCTGTCCCGCTCGCTTCGTTCTGGCCTCCCCGTAACCTTTGGGTTGGGACGTCGATTTCAAGCTCCGAGGACCTCGGCGCCGTGCGCGCGTTGCAGCGGACGCCCGTCGCCAACAATCAACGTTTTCTGTCCGCGGAACCCTTGCTCGCTCCCCTCGTCGGACTCGATCTCCGGGGGATCTCGTGGGTTATCGCCGGCGACGAATCCGGACCCGGCCGGCGCCGCTGCAAACTGGACTGGATCCGCAGCCTCAAAAATCAGTGCGTTGCGGAGGGCGTTTATTTTTTCTTCAAACAATTCCACAACGGCAACGGATACAAGGTGTCAACGCCATGCCTCGACGGCCGTCCGTGGACGGAGCTACCAAAGGAGGTCGCCCAATGACCAGCACAACGCACGATGCAAAGGACGCTGCGCGCGCCGAGGGGGAGGCGGAGTTGAAAGAGGGGGAGGGGGAGCGTCTGGACTGGCGCGAACTCGTCGAGAGGAACCAGAGCGCCGAACACCGCGACCCCACGGAACCCGGTCTCGTGTTCATGGCGAACACTCCCGACGGCGGTTTTGATGCCACGATCGAGAACGCAAAAAGCCTCGCGCTCAAGCTGAACCGCGCCGTGGGTATTCGCCTGTCAATAACCGACGATCACGGACAAGCGGCGCTTGTGAATGATAGCGCGATTGTCGCGCTTATGAGTCGCGTCAAGGCGCTCCCCCCCGAGAAGGTCGCGGAAGAGTATCGGGAGATTGGGAACGTCGCCGGCGGCCCAACAAGCGTCACAAATATTTATGTGGAGCCCATGTCCGGCCGCGAGATCGTTGCGAACGTCAACGCCGCCGCGAGAGATTACAGGGACCGCAAGAAGCAAGAGGCCGCGGAGCGCGCGGAGCGGCTCAAGCAAGCGGCTCACGAAGAGCACGCCGAACGGCTCAAGCGCGACCTCGAGGACGCCAACAACTCAACCCCGGACGTCGTGGTTTTGGCCCGCGAACACGCACAACGCGCCGCCGATAAGAGGTGGCTCGGGTGGTTCTCTTGCCGCTGCAATGGCGGCGGAGTCATGGTGCAAAGTTTTTTGGGCTGCGGCGAGGTCTATTGTAAGGCGGAGTTTATGCGGCTCATGCCTCCCGAGGAATTCCGGCGCGCAACGCTCGTCCTCGAGGCCGCTCATTTCCACGCCGTCGCGGTGATTGGGCGGCTCATCTCCCGAAGATTCCGACCGCAAGAGATATTGGCCGCCCTGGCGACTCTCGGCGTGAAACAGTCTGTTGTTTATGACCTCGTCTCGCCGCTTCATTGGGCGCATATCACAACGGGATCAACGGGGATCACAATCACCTTGCTCGGGGACGACGTCTTGCGCGACCCCTCCAAACACGGGCGAACCGCAGAGCGCGCGATTGAGGCGGGCGCCGAGACTGCGGACCGCGCCCCGAGCCCGTTTTGATCACGGGGGACCTTGTGGCTTTTTTCTATCCAATCGGCGCAAACGCGGGCGGCGGGGGAGCCTGCGCTTACAAGTTCCCCGGGATCATAAGCGGCGACGAGGTCCACTTTTCAGACATGACCGACCCCGCGAGCCGGATAGACTTTCGGCGCGCGCCACTCGAAACACTCAACCGCTGGCGAGAGCGCAACGGCCTCCCGTTGCTCTCAAGCCTTCCACGCGGACGCCACGACAGGGACGACACATGAGAAACGCGGAAGAGGCAAAAGTCCGACTCGGAGACATTGTTATTGACGCTGCAAAGCGCCTCGAGGGAAACCCGGCCATTCAGCCCCCGAAAAAAGGCCCCACCGAGAAGCGTTGGGGTTATTTCGTCAACTCAATCGGGACCATTCTCATGGCGAGAATGGGGCGAGTAACAGGCGTGACGAGCATCGCCCCCACGCGTAGCGGGTTCTTTGCGTCGATCGCCGCCGCTCAAAAGATGCAACATGACCTTGCAGACGAAATACAGCGGCTCACGGAATCCTCGCCATACAGAGACATGACGTTGACAATTTCTTTTGACCTCGTGGACCGCGCCTCCACATGGATCATGGAAGCCGTTTGGAGCGGCGCTCCGTTCTGTCTGCTGTCGACGATAAAAGCGGCGTTCAATGAACTCGGGGGGCTTGAGCTGCGCGAGGGTGATTATTCGGACCTATCCTCGGGACAGCGCGAAATAGCGTTGCTCACGCGCGCATATAAATACTCTCACCGCTTTATGCTCACGCTCGCCGGCGCGCTCGTTATCGAAGAGGCGAGGGGGATCGTATGACGCGTGACGAGGTCCTCACGAAAGGGAGCGGCTTTCTCCGGCGCTCCCTTCTCGATCACTTCAACAAAAGTTGGCGACCGAGCAAGCTCCTCGCGACGCCTCCCGTGATCATGGCGCGCGACTTCGCGGACTTCCCCCTCTTCCCGAACCCGATACGCTTTGGGGCGCGCCTTTTCAGCTTGCGCCACGAGAACAGAGCTTGCGCCCGCGACGTCCTCGACGCGCTCGACGTGGACGCGGAGGCATGGCGCGGAGGCTTCGTTGTTTTTGATGGTCTCTGCGCTCCCGTGGAGTGGGATTACATACGCGCCAGGGCGTTTGCGCTTTGCGTCGCTTATGCGGCGCTCGGACACGTCGACGCGACGGGCTCGGATTATGCGCACCACGTCCAATACGCGCTCCACGTATTGTCAAACCCGCAGAAATGGTCCACGGGGCGACACTTCATCCTTGCCGCAAAATGCGTCTGCCGCTTGCGTCAACACCTCGGCGGAATCTGGCGTGTCGTCAATCCAGATTCGCCAGCATATCACCGCCGCCACATGGAACGGCGCGCCACCTGGCGACAGGGCGAAGCGGAGGCCGTCACATATCGAGCTTGCGGGGCGGACCCGTTTATCGCCGCGCGCAAGGCGGCTCGTTATTATCGACACTCGTTCCCAACCGGGCTCAAAAACGAGAACGCGCGACACCTTCAAACGTCGTGGCTCATGAACACGCTTTGTTCATACTGAGGAACATATGACACACATCATGTCGCCGTATCATCAGCTTTTGCGGGATATCCTGGCGCAGCCTTACGTTGACGGGAGAAACGCACAAGCGCGCGCCCTCTTCGGATATTTCATGCGCTTCGATCTCGACGGCGGCGCACAATTTCCGCTCCTCTCAAGCCGGCGGATCCCGTTTCGGCGCACGATTGCAGAGCTTGTGTGGTTCCTCTCGGGGTCAACGTCGCTCGACGACCTAAACGCCCTCGGGTGTCATTGGTGGGACGAATACGCCGGGCGCGGCCCACATCCCGACGAGGTCTCCGAGCTTGGGCCGATTTATGGCCACCAATGGAGAAACCTCGAGGACTATCGCGGAGGCAGCCTGGATCAAATCCGTTACATCATCGAAGAGGTAAGGAACCACAACGAATCCCGGCGCGCCGTTATGACCGCGTGGAGAATCGACGACCTCGCGGACATGGCGTTGCAGCCTTGTCATGTGTCGTTGCAAATCCGGCTCATGAGACGGCGTCTGCACGGTCTCCTTTACCAACGCAGCGCGGATATGATCCTTGGCGTCCCGCACAACATCGCCAGCTATGCGCTCTTGCTCTGTCTCATCTCGCGAGAACTTGGCGTAATTCCGGGCTCGCTCTGTCACGCGATCGGCGACGCGCACATATACCGCGCTCACGAGCCTATCGCGTCCGAGCTTGTCCGGCGCTTCCACGAGGACCCCCGCGAGGCGCCGCAGCTCGTCTTGTCCGACGACCTCCCCGACGATATCGACGACGCTTGGGAGATCCTCGCGAACCGTATGCGCGACGGCGGACGGGCGCGTCCCCTCGTCGACCTCGTCGGATACAACCCACACCCCCCACTCCACGCGGAGCTTTTCCCATGACAGCGCGCTCGATTTGTTTCCAATGCCTCGCAGAGCAGAGCGCCGAGAACGAGTCTTGCGACCGCTGCGGCGGCGAGCTTCACGGACCGCGCAAGAGCGCTCAAACCTTCGCGTGGGAGCGTTGCGAGTGCGGATACCTCGTCGCCCCGCTCGGACGGCGAGGGCCATCCGTGAATTACTGCGGAGGCTGCGGAGCGCGTCTCCCTCCTGAACCCCCGAGGTGGCCACAATGACACCCGAAGCCGCGACCCTTTGCGCCCGAGCCCGGGCAGATATCGCCGCGACCGCGGAGCGCCGCGCATGGTGCGAGCGGATCGTCCGGGAGCTGTCGCCCCTGGTTTCTCACGTCTCGTTCAGCGTTCTGGGCGACCTCGCCGGCTCGGGGCGGATATTCTGGATTCACGTCCGGACAAAGGTCGGGAGCGTGGAGCTTTACGACGGGCCGCCGCCGGCGACGGAGGACGCGTTCCGCGCGAAGGTCGCCGAGGTCGCCCGGGGCTTGACTGTGGGCCTCGACGACGACGAGTGGGCTTGGGCGCGAGACGTGCGGGAGGCAATCAAGCGACTCGCCCCCGGGCGCCACGGTGTCCCCTCGTTCAAGGTCGCCAGACTCGAGGGCGTCAGTATCAAAGCCGAGAGCGCCCCGAAACGGCCGACGAGAGAAGAGGCCCGAGCCGCGGCGGCGAGTGCAAAGTCAAAGCGCCGCAGAGGGCGCGGACGGGAGCGCTAGAGCGGGACGCCCGCCGTCCAGTCCTCCGGGGGCTCGTCGTTGCTCTTGATCTTTGAGCCGGGGACGTCCTCGAGGACAGAGAACCCGGGCTCCGCCTCATAAAACGTCGTGTTCTTCCCGCATATGCGCCCCTTGCGCTTCACGAGCCCGAGTTCCTCGAGGAGATTCCCTATCTCGAGGCGCGCACCCTGGTGTCGGACCATCTTTCCGTGCGGGCTCCCCGCGTGGTCAAATACGTCGTCAATCCGGAAGCGGAACCCCTCGGGGGTCGCTCGCTTTTGCAGGTACGAGACGACGGCTCCCATCCACCCGGACTCGACTACGCGCGAAGCAACGAAGCTCTCGAGGACGTCAAATTGATCCTGGCGCACGGGATCCCAATAAATGCCCGCCTTGAACAGCGCGACGGCTTCGGCGAACACTTGTTCATGATCCCGCCGGATCCCCTCGAGGTCGACGCCATGACAGTAAATCGGGCGAAACCGGCGGTTTCCCGTATGGTCGACGAGGTATTTTTCCGGGTTCACCGTCCCGACAAATCCGCAGCCTCGAGGGGACAGGATCTCCCGCTTTCCATACGCCGGGCGGAATTTGTCGTATTGCTCGGACAGAAACGCTTTCAGGTCCGCAGCGTCCGTCTTGCGCGTGATTCCGTCGATTTCGTTTAGCTCGATAATCCAGTTGCCGCGCAAGGCGTTGTAACCGTCCGGCGTCCCGACTTTGAGCTTGCTTGAGCGATACCACTCCCGGGGGTTGTGAGACAGCGTGCGGACGCCCTTTGTCTTGCCGGCGCCCTGCTTTCCCTCGAGGACGATCATTGCGTCCGCCTCGCATCCGGGGCGATAGGCGCGCGCGACGAGGGAGATAACCCACCAACGCATGTGATGACACTCGATATCCATCGTGAGCCCGTCCGCCTCGAGTGTGGGCTTGTTGCGAGGGTCGGCGCCCCAATGGGTTTCGGCGAAGCGATCCAGGCGCTTTACGCCGTCCCACTGCAAGGACTCGAGCCACTCTTTTACCGGATGAAAGGCGTTCGCCGACGCGACGACGCGAACCGAGTTCCCAACCGCTTTCGGGGAGGGCTCGAAATTGTGGACGAGCTGGCAATGGGACACAAAACGATGGTCATCGTCGTCAACCCAAAGCGAGCCCGGCTCCCACGGCGCCGCCGGCTTCTCGAGGTGTCCCCACGGCGGAGCCTTGCGCAAAACAACCTCCCCGTTCATCTGATTGAGCGCAATAACATTTTTCCAGTCCGGATGAAGTCGGAGGACGAGCATCGCGTTTGTTTGTGTGCCCTTGATCGTCCCCTTTTTTGTGCGCGCAAAATAACGACGCATCTCCGCGAGGTCGTCGAGGATCTCCGTTGACGAATCCTCGGGGACGTCCGCGACGTCGGCGCCCTTGCGTTTCTCTCGCGGCTTGTACTTCGCGGGAGCTGCGGGGACGCCCTCCGCGTCCTTCGGGTCAAACTCCGCCCGAAGGTCCTTCCACGACCAATCGCAAGAGCCGCCGTAACACCCGGCGAACAACGCGCCCGACGCCATGCGCCCCACATACGCCTTTTTTTTGTGATGCTTGCCCTTAAAAGGACACTCCTCGAGGACGTAAACCTCTGACTCTCCCGTGTGTTTGTGAGTCGCGACCTTCCCGAGATGAGGCAACATCCGAGACTCTAAATCGTAGTCCTCCGCGGCGGCGTCGAAGTGGTAACGCTGCCGCATTCTTTGCCGCTCCCGCTCCTCTGCGATGAACGGCGCGGCGAGTAGTCGGAGGCTTTCTCTCGTAACGACCTCGAGGACCTCGGGAGGCGTGAACACGAAGCGAGCGAATCGCCATGGGCGCTCCTCGCTATGGTCGCCCTTCCTCGCGC
>Ga0180431_10009761_pt1 | contig 10780 bp, 8 predicted proteins | sample SS_ome_11_FD_132459 | JGI IMG/M metagenome (GOLD analysis project Ga0180431, IMG submission 132459) | Hypersaline lake sediment archaeal communities from the Salton Sea, California, USA - SS_1_MS_1 metaG | ecosystem: Environmental > Aquatic > Non-marine Saline and Alkaline > Hypersaline >...
CTTGTATATCTGTAACTTTATAATTAACTCTTATACCTAGTATTTCATCTTTTTCTAAACTTTGATAATCCGAATGTGTTGCATCAAAAGAAAATGATCCATTTGGATTTAGGGTTAATCCTGAAATTGGACTTACTAGAGAGTAAGTAATAGCATCTCCATCAACATCAGTTCCGGTTAACTGTCCAGTAATTATAGAGTCTTCGTTTACAGTACGAGGAGCTGTATAAGTTGCAACTGGTGCATCATTTACTGGATTTATATTTACATTCCATACAACTTTTAGTATTTTTGGGTTACTAGTATCTCTATCTGTAGCAGTAACTATAAGTCTTCCTGTGCCAGATGCATTTTCTAGAAATTGTAATCTTAACCATTTTGTATTATTATCTTCAAAAATTTCGCCAATGAATAATTGTGGATTTGTTGATTGAGTTAAACTATAGTCAAGTCTAGCATCTTCTTCATCATTAATAAAAGCCTCTAAGTTAATAAGATACTCTCTTCTGAAATCTTCTGGTTCATTTATATCTATTTTAACCTTTTGTCCAATTGTCAATACATGACGATCAAAAGGATATTGGCTGGGTATGGCATATGGTTTATCATTAACAGGATTTACTCTTAGTATTATATTTGCAGTAGTAGATTTATTACCTACATCAGTTGCAGTAATACTTAATTGTGTATCTCCATTTTTATTCTCTAGAAAATTTAATTTAAGTGTATCATTATTAAGTTCTGTATTTATTATTCCTACATCGTGCGGAGCTACTTGAAAACTTAAAGGGTACGAAGGATTCACTTCAGGATCTATAAAAATAGTATTCAAGTCTAAATATACATCTTCACTATCTTCCCTATAATAAAGAATATCAGCGCCTGTGTAAATTGGAGGGTCATTAAATGCCCTTACTGTAATAGTAATAATATCTTGTTCACTAACATTACCAAATGTATCTGTAGCTGTTAAAGTAATGGTTTCACTATAAACTGTCTCCATTAATTGTAAATTATTTGGTATAATATGTATCTTTGCTATATTTGGATCTTGAATAGTTGCGGTAAAATAATTTGAAGTATATTCAATTGAATATGTTAGATTATCTCCATCTGGATCGGTAAAGCGAGATGAAAAATCAAAATCAAATGGTGCTGCATTATCATAAAAAGAAATTTCTAGTGTAGGAGGATTTGTTATTGGTGGATTATTGATAGTATTTAGTGTATATCCTGTTCCAAAATACTCTGGAAAAGTACTAACACGTACCTGCTGATTCTCAAGACTACTATCACTAATTCCAAAATATAATCCTGCATTTCCTGTGTTCTCTGTAATCTTAATTAATATAGTATAAAGTTTATTTGCTTCAAAATCAAAATAATCGGTACGGCGTGGACCCCTAGGCAAGCCTCCACGGTGTCTCTCTGGCCCCCATTTGTCTTCGTTAATATATGAACTAATAGGTCCATGGTTCTCGCGATCATCAATAAAAAAAGGTACAAGATTATTAGCTCCCGTAGTTCTAATAAGATTGGCTATTGAAAAAGCGGAATATTGATGAGAATGACCTACTGTAGACCATAATCTATCACCTTCTACTATCCACATAAATGAATCATCATCACTAGACAATCCAAAATATTTTCTAGTGTTCACTGGAAAACTTATATATCCATCATAAAAATATGTAAAATGATTGGTAAAATCATAACGACTATTCTGAGTATCAGTAACTAGAGTTCTTGTATTTTGCACAGTATTACTCCATTCAGGAATTTGATTTTGCATATCAACGATCGGCGAGGTTTGTCTATATACATATTCATTTAAATAATATGGATTTTCTAGAATAGGTGTTCCATTACCACCTCCACCTCCTCCATCTCCTGAAGGTGTTTCTAAAATCTCATAGTTTAAAATATAAATTCCTATCATTCCTCCCCAATCAGCTTGATCCATAAATACTATTTTAGTTAGACCCGGTTCTAGATTTACAAATTCCCAAGTACTTGTACCTAAAATTCTTAATGATCTCATTATGTATTGTCTACTAATACCCATCCGGGGAAGGTACGCTGTCGCATCACCTAATCCCAGGTGAGGACTCCAAATACCTTCATTTTTTAGCCAAAATTCTCTAGTACCATTACCTCTATGCCGGAATTCATCATAATCATCATCTCCATAGTAAAATCTGATCCAAGCAAATCCATCATGTTTAATATCCATATGCCAAACATATACATAAAAACTATCATATTGATTAATACCATCATTTTCATCAAAAGTATATTCTACACCATTTTGGTTTACTGTAAAAGGTCCATAGTCAATTAACACACCACTCGATCCATCTGATATATGGGAATGAAGTTCATTAGTTGGATGAGTGATGGGTGTCTTTTGTGGTTCAGGATTAGGCATTATTAAATTATATATATATTATTTACTCTCCTAAATATATAATTTAATAATACATATACTTAACTATCAATAAGAGCTAGTAGGTTATTAATAATATCATTTTTAGTTATAGTTTTTTCTTTTTTTTTTTTTTTTAAGGTTAATTCTATTCCAGTAATATCCTCTATCTGTTCTAATAAATTATTATGATCTCTAATATTTTGCTTGTCACTAACATATTGATTCTTAATTTTTTTATCATTCTCTAAAATTAAATTTTCTATATTCTCATTATTTTTTTTATTTATTTCAACTTTTGGATTCTCAATCTTTCTTTCATTCTCCAAAATTAAATTTTCTATATTCTGAATATGTTGATTTATTTCTTCTTTTTTTTTAATATTCTTTTTTTCTATCTCAATATTCTTTTCTTCTTCCTCGATTTTTAAGCTATTAATAAAATCTTTTATTGTAATACAAGATTTTTCATTATTTTCAATTATTAAATTTGTATTTAAATCAATAATCTGTTTTTTTATAAAATTTTTCAAATTTAAATCATCTAATTCACTTTTATATTTATTATCTTCTATATTTTTCTTATCATTTTCTATTATCAAAATATTTGATATAAATTCTTTTAAATATATTTCATCTAATATTTTATTTTTATTTTCATTTTCATTATTTTTTAAATTTGTATTAATTTTTAAAGAGAAATTTTCCAAAATTTTATTTAGATTTTCGCTACTATTAAGTGCTATATCTTTTAAAATTTTTTTTTCATTTTTATTATTCAAATATCTTTCTATATTTTCAATTATTAAGAGATTTTTATCTAAAACTTTACCATTTTTATCAATCCATTTAAAATCACTTACTTTAGCTCCTTTATCAAAATAAAAATATAATTTATTTATTTCTCCTTGCCAAGTTTTGGGTAAATTCCAAATATTTACTGATATGGAAGTTAACTCTAGAGGGTCAAATAATTCACCTTCACCTAATGTAAAATCATTATTACCAAAATCTGTTTTTTCATTATCAATAGTTTTACCAATGAAAAATCCTATTTTATTATCATCTGTAATCCTTATTTGAATTAAAACAGGTATTGGATTGTCATTTTTTTTAAAATGTTTACTATTTATATATTTTAAAATTTTGTTTTCATTTAATCTCATACTACTAGTTATACCTCCATATCTATTTTTTTGTATCTTATAATATCTTTTTTTTATATCTTTAGGAAATTCTGATGAATAACCAATTGATATTTCACTTGGTTTTGTTGTCTCTTCATGATTATAAATAAATTGTATTCCAGATATTTGATTTCCTTTTTTAATATATTGATTTATTACATTATTAATTATTTCTATATTATTAAATATACTTGCTTCTTTCATTTTATATTTTATAAAAATATTAATTTAATTAATTAATGCTAATTTTTCAGCTATCTCAGGAAGATTACTTAAAAAAATAAACAATAAAGTAACTAAAATTTCTGTCTGTAAATAAATTAAATTTTTCTTTGTATATAAATCCAAAAAATAGCTACTAAAATCTGGTGTATATAAAATTGCAAAGGCTAAACCCAAGGCATCACTACTGGTTTTTGGATTAAGATATGGTCCTATTAAACTAATTATTTCTGATCCTGCAATAGCACCTACTTGATTTTCAGGAAATAAACTACTTAATATCATTGCTCTATTCATTCTAAGTAATCCTTGTAATGCAATTCCCTGCATATTATTATTTTTTTTTTAATTATTTTTATATTATTTTATTCTTGAGTTATATTATTAGCATAAATAATAGATCCAATATTTTGTAATTCGAATAATGAACTCTCTATAGGAAATTTATATATGTTATTATTTATTGCAACTAGATATGTACTAATTAATAATATTAATATCGATATTTTTGCACTTTTTTCTTTACCAAAAATAACTGGCCAAGTATTTATTCCATCTTCTTTATCTTCTTCTAAGTCTTTTATATCAGCTAAGTTACTTGTTCCTAATATAGACAAAAAACAAGGAATATAATTTAAAGGATCATTTATAATATTATAATTTCCTTCATACCAAACACTTGGTATTATTATTGATGTTAAAACCCAGAAACTACTTATATATATTGCTTTCAATTCACCAAATCTTTCTTTAAATTGTTTATAATAGAGTGTGGAAGTTAAAGGTAAAACTAATAATTTTGTTTCCTCTACAGAAACTAGATCTTTTATTATAATACAATATGCTAATAATAATAATATACCCATAATTTCTTTATTATTTCTAAAATATATATTTAATTCTGTATTATTATCATTATTTATTGAATCTAATAATCTATCTGTTCCATATGTAAAAAACCCAACTAAACTTTGAAAAAAAAATAATTCTTTGGTATTTATATCTATACCATAATGTAAATTTGTGAATGTTTTTTCCAAAAAAAATAAAGGTATTCCTATTTCACTTCCAGGTAAAGGATTTACTAGCATTTTTATATTATTTATTTTTCTAAATGGAATTCTAGATATGTGCATTTAATTTTTAAAATATTTTAAAATTAAATACTTAACTCATCATGGTAATAAACAATTAACAAAATCATAATACCAATTTATCAAATCTGACCCTGTACTATCACCCCACTGAACTATATTTATTAAATCTAATATTAATGTTTTTTTTAAATCTTCTGGAATAATTCTTGAATCTATTATTCTTGTTATATAAATATCATTCCATTCTAATACTTTTTTTGAAACTATATCAGCTGCTGGTAACCAACCTGTCACCTCTTTTATCCAAAATTTATTTATATCATTATGGATTTCATTTAAAATAAAAGGAGATTTTGATGCACATAATACATTTTTTGCTATTGAACAAAATGCTTTACTTTTCACTGCTGTTACTGGTTCTGGTACTAAACTATCTACATTTACAAACAATAATAATAAACTTAATAATAACTTCCTCATTATATTATACCTTTTTTCTTTTTTAATTATTAATTATAAGATATATCTAAACTCTCTAAATAACTATTATCTATTGTTATATCTTTCAATAATTTATTTGCTGTTAAATCTAATGCTTCTTCATTTTCTCTTAAAATATCTACTGCCATGTTCTTAGCAAAGTCTAATAATTCTTTAACTCCCATATCTATTTGACTTCTTGCATATTCTGAAATTCCTTGACTTGACATCGCCATACTTCTTCCTAAAAATGGTTGATCATTATCATCTGTTTGTACTGTTAAACTTCCATCACTTGATCCAAATAATTTTATATAATTTCTTGCTAGGTCATCTGCTTGTTTTAAATCATTTGAAGCTCCTGTCGTAATATCTAAATCTTCTGTTGATCCAAATAATCTATGATCACTATAATTATCATTTTCTATTATTCTTTTTTTATTATATAAAACTATTTCTGCTGCTCTCCCTCCCAAACTTACTAATAATCTTGACAATAAATATTTCTTTGTTGGATAACTATTATATCTATCTTTTGGTGTAAATAGTGTATACCCTCCTGCCCCTCCTTTATTTGCAGTTATTGTCACTTTTCTTACATCATAAAATTCTGAAAATAAACTAGCTATTAATGCATGACCTGCCTCATGATATGCAACTAGTTCTAATAATTCATTATCTCTTGTTTCTTTATTTGATGGTAAACCTATTGTTGTCTTTTCAAATGCATCTAAAAATCTATCTCTAGTTATTATTGTACTATTATTTCTTAATGATAAAATTATTGCTTCATTCGCTAAATTTTCTAAATCTGCTCCTGAAAACCCTCCCGTTAATTGTGCTATTTCTTTTAAATCTACATCATCTGATATTTTTTTATTTCTTAAATGCACTTTTAATATTTCCTCTCTTCCATTATCGTCTGGTAATCCTACTTTTACTTTTCTATCAAATCTACCTGATCTTACTAATGCCGAATCTAAAATATCTACTCTATTTGTTGCACCTAAAATTATAATACCTTCCTCTTTTCCAAAACCATCCATATTTGTTAATATTTGATTTAATGTTTGTTCTCGTTCATCATTACCTGAATTTACACCTGTACCTCTTTGTCTACCAATTGCATCTATTTCATCTATAAAAATAACTGCTGGTTTATTTTCTCTTGCTAAATCAAATAATTTTCTAACTCTTGCTGCACCTACTCCTACAAACATTTCAATAAATTCTGATCCTGTTGCTGGAATAAAAGAAACTCCTGCTTCACCTGCTACTGCTCTAGCCAATAAAGTTTTACCTGTTCCTGGAGGTCCTTCTAATAATGCTCCTTTTGGAACCTTTGCACCTGCTTCCGCATAATACATTGGATTTTTTAGAAAATCTACTATTTCTTCTAATTCATATTTTGCTTCATCACATCCTGCAACATCGCTAAATTTTGTACTTATATTTGTATCTACTGTTATCAATTCAACTTTGTTGTTTAATGGATTTGGCCCCATCCCTGGCAATCCACCTCCACCTCTCCCTGTTATTAAAGTTCCAACTATACTTAATAATAAATAAGCAAATCCTATATTTAAAATTATTTGAAAAATTGAACTTATATCGAAATTACCTGGTTGGTAAAATATATCATAATTTATATTATGACTATTTAAGATATCTAATACTCTATTTGTTAGTTCTGGAATACCTGTTCTTACTAAATGTAAATTGTTACTATCTATTATTTCATTATAATTTTTGTCTATAGCTACTAATCCATTTACTATATTATCTTTTACTATTAAACTTACTCCTTCTATATTATCTTTATCTACTCTAGCACTTAATTCTTGAATTGTCCATGGTTCTCCTATTTCTGCTCTACCATTCGCAAATTTGTTTACTATATTTACTGGACTTTCTAAATTCATTTTTATATTTATCTTGCTTTTACCTATATTTCCTAAGAAATATCCTCCTACATTATTACATAGTATAAATAACAAAACACTCTTCATATTTATACTATATTTTTTTATCTTTAATTCTCTTTTACATCTTTTTCAATAGTATTTTCTTTTTTACCTGTTTGATTTCTTTTATGTCTCAACTGTCTTTTTCTTGTTAATCTTCTTATGCTTTCTTCCCATAATTTACTATATTCACTATCCTGTTTTTCTAACCTTTTATCTAATTTCAAATTTTCTGGAACTATATGTGCTAGCCAACCTTTATATGTTCCTTTATTTCCCATTCTCTTTCTATAATCTGATAAATCTCGTTTCATCATTGCTATTGATTTATCTCTCGATGTATCTACTTCTAAATTATCAAGACCTTTTTCTATTTCTTCATTTTCTTCCATTGGTTCTAAAGAAATTTCACTTGACATTTATATTTCTTTTAAATATATTATAATTTTAATTATATCTTATTACATTCTATTTCTAAAAATTGCCAATCTTTCTGAACTATATTGAATTGTAAATTCAAATACAAAATTTGTTGGATAATCTGATAAATCTACTATTCTACCATATTTATCTATTACTTGTATATGTAACTTTCTTATTCTTACTCCTCCATAATATTCTCTCTTTATATTATAATCTGTTACTGAATTAAATAATAAATGTTGAAAAGGTTCTATTTTTACTGGAACTCTCGCTAATATATCATCTGATATCAAACTATTATTATAACCTAATAATAATATTTGTTGTCCATGATTTCCTACAAAATCATTTACACTTACATATAATGCTGTTTCTTGAAATGCACCATATACTCTTAATGATCTTATAAATCCATTGAATTCTAATAATAAACTAAAACTTGCATCAAAATTAATATTACTATAATCTATCCATATTGGCTCTCCTATCTCTCCTTCATAATATATTTGTTCTAATTCAAATCCCATCGTGCCTAATGTCGTAAATCCAAAATTTATTTTTTCTTCATTTCCTCCTCTATATTTGTTGAATTTTCTTTCTGAATTTTTACATTGATATTCTTGCCAAATATTTGATAATCTATAACCTAATCTATCTCGTATATTTGGCACTAAATTTTTACTTGCATCATATGTTGTACCTGATGATAATGCTATCTGTTCTTGTTCTTTATTAAAATTATCCATTTCCACGTCTGTTTTTAATCTAAATACTGTTTTTGCTGAAAATTCTTCTATATCAAATTTTAAATATCTTAAATATCTATTTATTAAAATTCCATTTTCTATTATGTCCACATCAAAATAATTTTCTGAAAAATAATCTATCAAATTTCCCGATGTCCAAATTCCTGTTGGTATCCTTATATCTATACTCATTATTGCACCTGCTTCTATTACCAAATCTACTAATCTTAAATCTATTCTAAATTTATTATTCCCTTTCCTTTCTGAAAAAGTATTTATTAAATTTGGAATTTCTATATGAACTAATTCCACTGATATTACATTATCTATTGGTTCTGGTAACTCTATTGTAAAATCTGTTGATGTCTCATCTAATAATGCTAATGATAAATCATTTATTGGATAATATGATTTTTGAGTTCCTGGTCTTACATATGGTTTAGGTACTGATTTTTTACGAAATTCTGAATTTATTGAAATTTGCTTTTTAATTAAATTATATGTTCTTGGATTTAAATTTATATTTGATTGATTTATCGGATCCGTTGATAATACATCTCCTAATATAGACGGATTACTTTTAAAATTAAAATCTACTAAGTAATTAAACTTATTTTCCAAATTTTCAATATCTTTTTCTAAATTCTTCTCCTGAATTTTTTCTATCTTATCTTCTATTTGATCTTCTAAAAATAAATACACCTCTCTAAAAAAACTATTTAATTTTTTTCTTAATTCTATATTATCTATTTCATTATTTATATCTATCTTTTTTTCATACGCTGATTTTAATGTATTCTTATCTATTAAAATATTATTTAAATTTAATATTTCTTTTAACTCATTTATTGAATAATTATTAATGTCTGTATCTATAGAATCCATTTTAAAATTTGTATTTATTTTTTTATTTATATTATTACTATATAATGCCCAACTCACTTATTAAAAGAAATAATACATGTTATAAATATAACAAAAATAACCTTATTCAATTTAATAAAATTTCTAATAAAAAAGTATTTACTTCTTCACGATCTCCAAATATTTCAATTAATAACTGTTTAAAATTTGAGATTATTCTGAATGCTTATTACTTACTACATAATAATGTCGTTTATTATATCGATGATATATTTACTGCTTTTCAAACCAAAACTATTTATGAAATTAATTTACTTTATAATGAAGAAATTTTTAATAATTTAATTCTAGAAGTTTTTACTATTAAAAATAATTTGATTAATAATTATAATTATAACAACTTTTATTATATTGATATCTTTATAAATAATTATATTCAATCTATTTATAATATTTTAAATACTATTAGACATATCTTGAATTTTTTTAAAGATTTTGATGATAAAGCTAAATGTTGTGAAATTTTAAATGATTTAGATTTACTTAAAGACTATCTTATTAATCTCAAAAAGAAACAAAACACTACTTTGAATCCTATGATTGCTTCTAATTTTGCACTTACTTTAAAACCTGAATATAATTTATATGTTCTACGACATTCTTGGCCAGAAAATAATATATTTGAACCTGATTTATTAGCACAATGCATTTATGATATTGAAAATGGAATATTAGAATAAATTTATTTTAATAATATTAAAAATTTATATATAATTTAATATTATTTTGTCATTTATTTAATCTAAATTAGTTTAGTTAATTAAAAAGTTATGGAGTGCAATTGTATCTGTTACAGTCTCAGTTGTGTCGGCATCCAGAACACCGTGTGTGTGAAGCTTAGCTATTGATATATTATTTTCAGCTAAATAAGTATTAAGAATCAACGACATTTTATCTTTATTCCTGCTACCATCACTAACTAAGAAGGCGTACCAAGTAGGAACTGTGTAGCCAGCGTCTATATCTGACTGGGTATGATTCTCAGCTAATTCGATTTCGTTAATGATATATTTATACAAAGTTTGGTATTTTCGCGATAATTCCATCTCTATAAATTGATTTGCAACCATCGCATTCGATGTGGTACGCCAATTTTCTATGGATAACAACGCTTTCGCTTGTGATATTTTATTTTTCATTTCCTCTGTTTCGTTGGTTGGGTCTGTATTTTTTAAGTCATTTTTTTCTAGATAAGTGATAACAGCGATAACTTTTGCCCAAGCTGCCAATAGGGCACACTGTTCTTGACTAAGTTTATTACTTAATTTTATTTTCATGCTCGCTAAATGCCATCCTAAAAGTCCACTAGTTA
>Ga0180431_10009763_pt1 | contig 10778 bp, 4 predicted proteins | sample SS_ome_11_FD_132459 | JGI IMG/M metagenome (GOLD analysis project Ga0180431, IMG submission 132459) | Hypersaline lake sediment archaeal communities from the Salton Sea, California, USA - SS_1_MS_1 metaG | ecosystem: Environmental > Aquatic > Non-marine Saline and Alkaline > Hypersaline >...
GCCTCGCCGGAGAAGTAGCCGCCCACTTCGGATTCGCGGTCGGCCACCGCCAGCGTGCAGCCGGGCACGTAGATGGCCACCGGCTCGACGGTCCAACCCCACCGCGGCAAGTCGGTCTTTTCCTCTGCGGCCTGGGGGATCAGCAGGTCGAGGTCCTTGATCTTGCCCAGCAGCACCCACGTGCCTTCTTCCGGGATGTCACGGTTGACCAGCCGACGGTAGCGCTTGAAGGCGGCGTAGGCGCCGCCCCAGCGCCGGTTGCTCAGCTCGACGAAGTAGTAGCCGCGCGAGGGCGTGCCGATGAAGACGAACTCCCGGCCCATGTCCTTGAACTGATTGCCGGGATAGCGGAAGTTCTCGAGAACGATGAAGCGGCCCCTCATCTCGGCGATCGTGGCTTCCTCGCGATCGGTCGGGGGGAAGGGCCTGGCGATGTAGCCCTCCGATTGCTCGGCCTGTCCGCGGAGTTCCGCCCACTCCTTCTCGGCCACTTCGGCGAAGGTCTGCTTGAGCTTCTGTTCGTTTTCGCGGTAGGCCATCATTTCCGGGGTGATGGTGATGACCTCGCCCTTGCTGGCGATCAGAAGCTCGCGGGCTTTCTGGAACAGCGCCTCGACTTCCGGGTCGTCGGGGTACTTCTCCTTCAGCTTCTTGATCCGCTCGAGAGCGTTCTTCTCTTCATAGCCCAGCTTCATGGGCTGGCCGCGGGCCAGCTCGACCTTTCGCTCGAACTGCTCGAGGCGGTGCCTGGCGCCGCTGAGCTCCTGTTTGCCGGGTTTTTTGGCGTCGCCGGCAGCCAACGCCGTTGGGACGATCAAGATTGCGCCGACACACACCAGTGCCAGCCGGGTGAGCCAATGACCTCGCATTGTCCGTTTCCTTCCGCAGAAGTGTGAACCGGGGCTTTTTGGGCAGTTCCCGGAGTGCGACAAGTACAGGTCCATCGCCGTCATTATGTCTCAGATCGGGATTCGGGCAAGCGTTTTCTCCTTTGGACCCAGGGAGCGGGCCGGGCCCGGAGTTGGCCGAAATGCTGAACGGCCTGCGGACATGCTGAACGGCCTGCGGACATGCTGGACGGCCTGCGGACATGCTGAAGGGCCTGCGGACATGCTGAAGGGCCCGTGGTTCGTTACGCTGCCGGCGCCTGGGGGCGGGTCCGGTTCGCTGCGATGATGGCGGCCGGGATTTTGCGCAGGTGTGGGACATCGCCGGACAAGGCTTGACCGGACAAGGCTTGACAGGTCGCGGGTGGAGGGGTATGGGGAAGCGGTGCGTGGCGCGTTCTGTGAGGGATGCATTTGGCGCACCATGGGTCTTCGAGGATTTTCGTGTGGCGGGTCATTGGTGGCTCCCGTCTCTTGTTGCACCCCGGTGGTGTGTGGCGAGGGCGGGGCATGAACGTGGGGTGAGATGTTGCTGGAAAGGAGTGGCGGGATGAAAGGCGGACGGTTTCTCGTGGTGTTCTGGGTGGCGGCGGGACTGCTCGGGCTCGGCGCCGGGGCGGGTGGAGCGACGCCGGGCTCTTTGGGGTCTTTGATTGATTTAGACGTTCTGGCCGAGGCGCCGCCGGCCGGCTGGCAGGCAGGCATGTTTTCGAGTACCGACCCGGCCGGAAAGGGTCGGGACGCCGGCAACTACTTGCGGGTCGAGGGGGACACGTACGTGCTGGCAGAGCTGGACGGTCCGGGCGTGATCACGCGTATCTGGGCGGCGAATGCGCAGGGCCGGTTGCAGGTGTTCCTCGATGGGCGGGAGACGCCGGTTATCGATTGTCCTTTCAAGGCGTTGTTCGAGGACCGCTACGGGCCGTTCAAGCCGCCGATCTCCGGCAAGTCGAGCGGCGGCTGGTACAGCTACTGGCCGATCGGCTTCGAGCGTTCGTGCACAATCACCGTCCACGAGCCGCCGGAGATCGCCAAACGCTACGCCGAGCTGAGTGCGACCCGCACGGTGAAGGTGCCGCTCAAGGGCGTCAAGGAACTCAAGCTCGTCGTGACTACGGGCCCCGACAACACCGCCTGGGACCACGCGGACTGGGCTGACGCCAGGCTGGTGCGTGCCGACGGCAGCGTTGTGTACCTCAGCGACCTGACCGAGACGAGCGCGCCTGCAAAGCTCGTCTCGTCCAAGCAGGGCTGGGGGCTCTTGCCCAACGGCAAGCGGGGGAACAACCCGCCCCTTGTCCGCGACGTCGCTTGCGAGGGCGATCCACTTACGATCAATGGCAAGAGCTACAAGAAAGGGCTCGGCAGCCACAGTCCGGCCGAGCACGTGTTTGCGTTGAATGAGCCGTTCGACCGCTTCGAGTCGGACCTCGGCCTCGATGACAAAGCGGGCAAGCAGCGTCGGGGGGCAATACAGTGCCGGGTTTTGACCGATGGGAAGGAGGCTTATGACAGCGGGATTATCGGGTATCCAGCCCTTGACGAGAGGTTCGACGGGGGCCTTTTCTATCACATCAACTACCTCCGATTGCCGAGCGGGACTGCCGTTCAGCCGTTTCGCCGTGAGCTGACCGCCAAGCAGCAGGGCGAACTCGAGCAGGTGCTGAACGCATGGACCAACCTCGGGCGGCCACCGCAGCCGACGGATGGCGACACGAAGATCCAGGGCGAGCACGAAATAGCCGCCGGCGGCACGGTTGTCCTGGCCGAGCTCGACGGGCCGGGGAAGGTCACCTCGCTGAAGATGCATGTCACATCGGACGACGTGCGCATCTTGCGTCGGGCGATCTTGAAGGTGTTCTACGACGGCCACGACCAGCCGGCCGTCTGGGCGCCGGTGTGTGATTTTTTCGGGACCGGCTTCGGCGAGGTGGAGTTCAAGTCGTTGCTCTACGGCATGACGGCGGACGGGTATTACTGCTATTTCCCCATGCCGTTCTCCAAGAGCATTCGCATTGAAATCGAGAACGGCAGCACGAAGCCTGCGACGGTCGGCTATGAGATTACGCACGCGAGTGTGCCGGCGGATCGCGTCCCGGCGGGCCGGTTCTGCGCCCAGTGGCGTGCAAGCGTCGGTCGCGCAGGCTGTTTGCACAGCATTCTCGAGACCCGCGGCCGCGGCAAGTTCGCGGGGTTCAACTTGAGCATCGCGTCGGTCGGGGGCGACATCGGCTATCTCGAGGGGAACGAGCAATTCTTCGTGGACGGTGAGGAGCGGCCCTCGACGTGCGGCACCGGCACGGAGGACTACTTCAACGGCGGATGGTACTACACCGAGGGGCTGTTCACCCGGGCGCTCCATGGCCTGACCGTGAAGCTCCAAGAACGGAGTTTCCCGGACGCGAAGGGCATCACGAGTCAATTCCGGGTCCAGGTGCCCGACTGCGTGCCGTTTCAGGAGTCGTTTATGGCCGAGATCCAGTACGGCGCCAACAGCGGCCACCTCGACGACCAGTTCGCGACCGTGGCGTACTGGTACCAGACGATGCCGGTCCGGACGGACTACACACCGCCGGCTGCGAGCGAGATGAACTTCCCTCGCCGGCTGTTGGTTCGTCCGAACGCGCCGGGCAAGGGGGCACGGGGCAATATGATCGTGGGTGTCGGGCCGCTGGTCGGCGCCGCGTTTGCCGAGAATGTCTTTGACGAGGCGGCTGTCAAGAACGCGGTTAAGGAGCTCGCCTACTGGAAAGACATCTCCGAGGGGTACGAGGGCACGAATCTGTCGTTGTTCAACTGGTGGCCGAGAGCGAGTTTGATCCGCGGCAAAGACGCGCCGACTGAGCCGCACCGGGGCGACGTGATTCTGTGCCGCAGCGGGAAACCGGGGGCCGAGCTCGACGTGACGCTGAAAAGCGAGGCGGGTGGCAAGGGCACGTTGACGCTGGTGCTGGTCGAGGGGCCGGACTTCGGCATCGTTGACATGTCGGTCGGCGATGCGGTCGTGTTGAAGGACGTGGACTGCTACAGCCGGGAGGTCCGGCCGAGCAAGATCATCACGGCACCCGTGGAGGTCACGGCGTCGCCCGGTCCCCTGCAGCTCCGAATCCGCGCGACGGGCAAGGGCCCGGATTCAGGCGGCTGCTCTCTCGGCCTGTACTGCGCGGGGCTCAAGTCCGCGAGCAAATAGGGGAAACAGTAACGCGCGCTTGCGGCACGGCGGTGTAGCGCAGCGTGTCCGATCACGGGGCGGTGGCCAGGAGGACGGCGAGTTCGAACGGCCCGAGGGTGACGGAGACGGGCTGCTTGCCGACGGCGCGCTCGCCTCTCGACGGGTGCCAGAGGAGGAGGCGCTTGCCGGCGACGCGCCGGAGGGTTGCCGTCGCGCGAGCGGTGGCGCGGTTCGGGTTGCGCAGGATGAGGGCCTTCGTGCCGTTTGGGCCTTCGAGGACTGAATAGAGCACGTCGCCCTTGACGGTTGCGCCGAGGGTGTCGCGGAAGGTGCCGTGGAGCAGGATGGGGGCGTGCTTGCGGCGGAAGCGGTTGAGCGTGCCGATGTAGCGTGCGAGTTCGGGGCAGGCGGCGAGCGTCGTCTTGCGCAGGCCCCATATCTCGGTGTTCGGGCTGAGGCCGAGCATGAGGGCCTTGTTGACCTGGTCGTAGGCGTCGTTGCCGGTGCGGACGGTCTGCTGGCGGATCTCGGGGAAGAGGTAGCAGTAGATGCGGCCGTTCTCGTGGCCGAACCGGCACGAGTAGTAGCCGTCGAGGACCTCGCGCGCCTCGGGCAGCATGGTCTCGCCGATGATGGCGAACTCGGGGTTGATGTCTTTGGCGAGTTTCCGGGCGGTGCGGACGAGGTCAATGCGGGCGTCGAGCGTCGAGGCACCGGGCGCGTGGTCGTGCGCCGGGTTGAAGCAGGCGGTTGAGTCGAAGCAGTCGAGCTCGAGGCCGTCCACGCCTCGGGCGGCCATTTTCTCGACGTGCTCGAGGTAGTATTGGCGCCACGGCGGGCACAGGGGACACATCTCGACCCACACCGGTGTGGGGCCCTCGAGGCGACGGCAGGAGAGGAACGTCTCCTTCCACCAGCGGTTCGTGCGGAGGTGGCCTTCCTCGTCGAGGACGGCGTATTGCTCCAGGCCGAGCCGGCGGTACTCGGGGAGGTCGCGGTTGACGAACCGGTGGACGTGGTCCAGCAGCATGACGTGGACGCCGCGCGCATGGAGCGTGTCGAGCATGCGGCGGAAGCCGTCCTCGCCGCCGAGGTCGGGCGCGGGGGCGTTGTCGAAGTCGGCGCCCTCGGCGCCCAGGGTGGTGTGGCCGTAGTAGAAGACGAGGTTGAAGCCGGTCACTTCGCTATCCCTGGCGACCTCGTCGGCGCACGCGGCGAAATCGTGGAAGACCTCGCCGAGGTAGGTCTTGCCGAGGATCTCGGTCCAGCCGGTGAAGTCGTTCATCCAGGCGGGCGGCTCGGCGAGCTTCAGGTCCTCGTGGTAGAAGGCGGAGTAGCGGTCGGCGCCCGTGTGCCAGTCGCCCTTGTGGGGCATGATGACGACGGGCTGTGACGTCCAGCGCTCGCCCGGCGCCAGGCGCGGCACGTGGAGGCCGAAGACTTTGAGCCAGCGGGGAGTGCCTTTCGGATAGAAGTGGGTGGGTGGAGGGGGCACGTCCTTGGGGTATTTTTCAAGTTTCAGGGCGAAGAGCACTTCGGCGTCGGGGTGGAGGGCGACGTAGAGGCCCTGGCGCTTGCCGTAGAGGTCGAGCCAGACGCCCTTGCGGCGGCGGGCCTCGAACATGGCGGTGTCGTGCTCGCGGACGAACTGGTCGGACTCGCGGCCGGTGTCGGGGAGGCCGTCGTTCAAGACGTCGCCGTACAGCTCCCCTTCGTACGTGGCGGCGACGAGCTCCATCGTGCGCCTGCCGCGGGCGGGGAAGCCGCCGAGGCCGCCGATGATGGGGAACTCGACCTCGTCGAGAGGGAGGTCGCTCAGGTTTTCGAGTTCGACGCGGGCGGTGATCTCCTGCGCGTCGTGCTCCAGGGTCAGCGTGAACGTGGCGTTGACGCGCAGGCTGCGCGAGGCGCGGATGCGGTCGTAGGCGATGACGATGGACTGCTTCTCTTTGTCTCTGACTACCTCGATCGAGCGCGGCGTCTGGTCGGAGCCGAGGACTGTGTCTATCGTGTGGCGGCCGGTGGGGACGATCATGCGCCAGGCCTCGGCGACGCTTGGGTGGGTGATGAGCTCGGTTTTGGTCGCCTTGTTCTTGAGGCTGACGATGCGGCCCTTCTCGTCGGTGGAAAGGGAGAGGAAGCGGTTCGAGATCGTTTTTCGTTTCATGTCTTTTTGGCCCATTCGTTGTGAGGTCTGCAATGACCGAGAATCATACGTGTCGGGCGGCGTGGCCGGGCAAGCGTTTTCTTGCGGCGGCTGCGGGCGTTGACACGGCGGGGCGCATAGGCAAGAATCCCGCTTCATAACGGACGAGGGACAACGCCAGGGGGACATGACGATGCTGCGATGGCTGGTGCTCGGCGCCGGGGGCTGGGGCAGGAACTACGTGCGGGCGGCGCGCGCGATGCGCGGGGTGCGCATCGCGGGGTATGCGGACATCAACCCGAAGGTGCTCAAGGCGCTCCGTGCCGACGGGGTGGAGGGGGCGCTGCTTTTCGACGATGCGATGGCGGCGCTCAAGGCGACGGAGGCCGACGTGGTCTCGTGCTCGATCCCGAACCCGCAGCGGATGCCCGTTCTCCTGGCGGCGATCAAGACGGGGGCGGCCGTCATTGTGGACAAGCCGCTGGCGCACACGCCGGCCGACGTGCGCAAGATCATCGCGGCGACGGCAAAGAGCGGCGCCCGCGTGTGCGTGGCGCAGAACTACCGCTACGGGCCGGGGGCGCAGAAGGCGAGGGCGCTGATCGAGGCGGGGCGGGTCGGGCGGCTTTCGAGCCTGACGATTGCATTCCTGCGGGACGCGCACTTTGTGGGGAAGTCCTTCTACGGGAGCCTCGAAGGGCCGAAGGCGATCGGGCTCGAGATGAGCATTCATCACTTCGACCTGATGCGGTGGCTGGCCGGGCGCGAGGCCGAGACGGTCGCGGCGCGGAGCTGGAAGTCGCAGTGGGGATGGGCCGGCGGCCACACGATGCTGCACGCGCTGCTCGGCTTCGGCGGCGGGCTGCGCGCGACGTACTCGGCCGGGTGGGAGTGCCGCACCGACCACACGTCGTGGAACGGGCGGTGGCTGATCGGCGGCGAGCGGTCGGATCTTCTCTGGGACGACCACGAGGACGGCACGGCCGACGTGCGGCTCGTGCGCGGCGGCCGGCGCGGGCCGGCGGTGCAGCGGTTCTCGCCGAGGTCGAAGCTGTTCTCGATGGACGTGCTGGTGAGGGCGTTCGGTGAGGCGGTCAAGAGCGGCGGGTCGATGCCGGTGCCGCTGGCGGACAACGTCAAGAGCATCGGGCTCGCGCTGGCGGCGGTCGAGTCGTGCCGCCGCGGCAGGGAGATTGACGTGGGCCGGTTCGTGGAGAAGGAGGGCCTGTCATGCCGGTGATTGACAGCACGAAGTGCGAGGCGATCCCGCCCGAATGCCCGGTGAGCGCGTTCGGCGTCGCGACGTTCAAGGCGGGCGAGACGATCGAGTTTCGCGACCACTTCCACGATGCCGACGAGTTCTACTGGGTCGCCTCGGGCCGGCTCGTGTGCCGCGAGGAGGGCGCGGAGGTCGAGGTCGGCCCGGGCCAGGCGCTCTGGACGCCGATGGGGTGGGAACATGGCATAGCGCGGGTCGTCGAGGACACGACCATCGTCTGGAGCGAGATGACGTTGCGCGGCAGGAAGCGCCCCGGCCACCTTCACCGCGGCGAGGACGAGCCGAACATCACGGGCATGGCAAAGGGGGAGTAGGCCTCGGAACTGCCGGGGGTCGCGGCGGGCCTGCTCGGCAGGCGGAGGGACCTGCCATGTGTCCCAAGGACGCCGGCGACGAACACATGAGAAGTAAGGGTCCGTTAACGGGGGACCAACACACTGAGAGGTACGAGGATCATGAGCAAGAGCACGTGGCTGGCGGGCGTTGCAGTGTGGCTCGCCTGCGCAATTCTTTCCCAGGGGGCAGACGCCGTATCCGAACCAGATGAGGCGAAGGGCCTTCGTCTCGTGCCTTTTCCGAAAGAGGTCGAGCTGCGGGACGGGAGCCTCAGGATTCGGGCGAAGATGACAGTTGTTGTCAGCAACACCCCGGCCGCGAAGCAGGCGTCACTGGACCTGGAGGACGATCTCGCGGCACTGGGGAAATACGACTGCGACATCACAACCGTCGGGCCCGGCGAGCCGCCACTCTGGGAGCTCCGGTTCTCGTCGGGGAAGGTGCCAAAGGACGCGCTCGAGGCGGTCGGGGAACTCCCATCGCAGAATGAGAGCTACCGGCTTGTCGTCACTCCCGAGGCGGCGATCGTGCGCGCGAGAGAAAAGGAGGGGCTGGTCTGGGGCATCCAGACTCTCAGACAGCTTGTGCGGGCGAACCTGAAAGGCAATGCCATGCCGTGCCTCAGCATCACGGACTGGCCGACGCTCAGGTACCGGGGATTTCAGGACGACCTCACCCGCGCGATAAGCTCCACTTTGCCTACGATGCAGCACGAGGTCCGCACGGGCTCGCTTCTGAAGTACAATTTCTGGACGTACTATATGGAGGACCAGTTCGCGTTCGAGAAGCACCCGGACATCGGGCCCGAGGGCGGCAGGCTCAAGCCCGAGGAGCTGAAGGCGCTATCAGAGTATGCGGGCAGGTACAACGTCGAGATCGTCGGCAACCAGCAGTCCTTCGGCCACTTCGAGAAGATACTCAGGCTGCCCGCCTACAAAGACCTGGCGGAATCGTCGGGCGCGCTCGATCCCCAGAACGAGGGAAGCTACGAGCTTCTCGACGACTTCTACTCTGAAGTCGCGCCGATCGTCAGCTCGAAGCTTTTCAACGTGTGCTGCGACGAGGTTTGGAGCCTTGGCACGGGGAAGGCAAAGGAACTTGCAGAGAAGATAGGCGTTGGCGGCGTCTACACCATGCACATGAGGAGGATCCACGACATCCTCAAGGACACGTATGGCAAGCGGATGATGATGTGGGGCGACATCATTTTGCGACACCCGGAGAACATGAAGGACATCCCGAAGGACACGATCATGCTCTCCTGGGGCTACGATGCGAGCCCGTCTTTCGACAGGGTGCTCAAGCCGTTCGCCGATGCGGGGTACGACTTCTTTGTCTGTCCCGGTGTGAACAACTGGTTCAGGATTATTCCGTTCTTTTTAAATGCCAACGGGAACATCCAGAACTACGTTCGCGACGGGGTCAAGTATGGCGCGCTCGGGATGCTGCTCACGTCGTGGGATGACGATACCTCGACGTTCTTCAACTACAACTGGCACGGAGTGGCCTGGGGAGCGGAGTGCTCGTGGAACGGGTCAACGACTTCGATCGAAGACTTCAATTCGCGCGTCGGCGCGGTGATGTTTGGAGAGAGGGGGGACCACTTCGGGAAGGCTATTGCGCTGCTCACGAAGGCCCACGTCGTGCGCGGGTACGATTGGCTCATGACCCCGCGATTCTGGCGAAAGGACAACGGGGACTTCGCGGTGAGCAGGGAGGTCGAGCGAAAACAGGTCAGGGAGATGCTCGATCTCGTCGAGCCGGCGCTCGAGCATTTGAGGGCAGCGAAGAAGGATGCGAGGTACAACACCGACGTGCTGGATTACTTCATCTTCGCCGCCGAGCGCGTGAAGCTTTTGGCGACGAGGCTGGACGATTACATCGATGCGGCGGAGGCGTACGAGCGGGCGGCCGACCTGGTCGCTGAGAAGAAGGACGTGCAGCCGCTTATCGCGAAGGCCATTGACAGCCTCAAGGAGGCGAGGGACGAGCACGTGCGGCTGAAAGCGCAGTGCGAGGTGCTGTGGCGTAAGGAGGCGAGGGAGTATGCGCTCGATTGGAACCTCGGGGCGTACGATGGAGTGATCACGTACTACGACGGCTTGATCTCGAAGCTCGAAGATGCGGGAAAAACCGTTCGAGAGACGGGCGTCCTGGCTCCGGCAAGTGAGGTCGGGCTGGAGATCGTCGAGAAGGCGGTGCGAAGGACACGTCCGCACGCGGTTGAGTCGGAACCGCTGCTTGCCGGCGCTCCGTGGGCTGAGGCTGCGTTCAAGAAGCGCATCGGCATTGTCGTCGAGAGCGGCGGCGTGGACCGGGCCGATCAGCCCATTGAGGTGGACGTGCCGATTGCGGCGCGGCGGTCGCGCACGGTCCGTCTCGTCGAGGTATCCGACGACGGCGCGAGCCAGAAACCGGTGCTCTGCCAGACGCAGGCCGAGGCTGAGGTTGAGGGTGACAAGACACGGCTGATCTTTCTGGCGCCCGGCGAGCTGCCCAAGGGCAGCAAGAGGTCGTTCTTCCTTTATTATGACCGATCGAGCGGTAAGGCTGAGGCAGAGCTGCCCGGCGCGGTCACCTGTACCGACGGGGAAGACGGGACGAAGTGGGTGGAGAATGAGCATTGCCGCCTGCTGGTCTCGCCCGTCGGCGCTCAGATTTTTCGGTGGGAGGTGAAAGCGCTCGACAACATGGACCTGACTCAGCCGGGCGAGACCGAATGGCGGGCGTTTGCGAACTTGATGGGCAAGTACCGCTACTCGACGCACACGATGGAGGTGCTCTGCGACGGGCCTGCGCTGGTCCGGCTGAAGTTCACGGACGAGGCAGGCGATACGAAGGTGATCAGCGCGTGGGCGGGAGTGCCGTGGGTGGAGGTGACTTTCAACCGGCCGGTCTCCGGGTTCTGGTGCTACGACAACGCCGGTCTGATCGGCCCACATAGTGAGACACCCGGCA
>Ga0180431_10009766_pt1 | contig 10776 bp, 5 predicted proteins | sample SS_ome_11_FD_132459 | JGI IMG/M metagenome (GOLD analysis project Ga0180431, IMG submission 132459) | Hypersaline lake sediment archaeal communities from the Salton Sea, California, USA - SS_1_MS_1 metaG | ecosystem: Environmental > Aquatic > Non-marine Saline and Alkaline > Hypersaline >...
CGACAAATAGCCGCTCGTCGCCGGCCAGCATCGTCCAGACGGCCCCCTGCACCTCGGCCTGCCAAACGATCCCGGCCTCGTCGTCCTTCGAGGGGATTTCAAGGGCGGCGATCGTGCCCTGGCTGTTGCTCCCGTACAGGCGGTTCGCGGCCTTGAAGTGAATGCGATCGAGTGCCGGCTGCGTCTTCGCTTTCCATAGGGGCTGGGCTTGCAGATGGGTTTTGGCCTTCTTGTCTTTCGAGTCTTTCCTTTGCACCTCTGCCAGCGTGTACGCGGCGATGTTTCCATCCCCATCGACGCCGATGACGGCGTCGCTCGCCATGACGTGCGCGGAGAATCTCCCTAACGCCAGCCCATCGGAAAGGCGATAGGCCACCTGGTTGTTGACGTACCATTGGTCCCAGACCGATGCGCTGTATCCGCCGACGTACTTGCCGAAGCTGCGGTCGGAGAGGTGGTAGTACAGCAGTTCGCCGTTGTTAGGATCGAAGCAGGCGGGAATCGTCCGGCTCGTCACCAGGAGTCTGTCTGCGGTCGCGGCCATGTACCCCTGCGGAGCCACGCCTCCGAAAGCGGGGCTGGAGTGCTGTTGTTTGATATAGATGGCGCCGGTGGCGCTGTTCTCCCAGATGACCTCTCCGGTCTCGGCGTCGATGGCGTAGAGGAAGACCCCCATGAACGGCCAGATGCCGGCCGCACAGTAGATCCGACCCTCGCGCAACACCGGCGCCCCGCGCACGGGCCAGGCCGGAATCAGGCGGCCGTTGCCCAGCACCTTTCGGTCGGCCGGTGCCAGGCGATGTTTCCACAGGAGCTTTCCGCGCTTGGCCTTCAGGCAGTAGAGGTTTCCATCGTCGCTGGCAAAGTACACCTTGCCGCGCCGGGCGATGGGGGCAAAACGAACGGGCCCGTCGCAGTGGAAGTGCCAGTTCTCCTTGCCCGTCCTCGTGTCGTAGGCCGTAACCTTGTCGGCGACCATGGAACCAACGAAGATCTGCCTGCCCATCACCACCGGCTCATAGGACCGGTCGAACTGGAGCTTGTACTGCTCTCTCGACCAGGCCGGAACCGGCGGTGGGAGTTGACGCACCCACTGGAGGCGGAGCCCCGCCGCCAGATGACCACGGTATTCGGCGCTGCGGGCGGCGTCGCAGCGCCACATGGGCCAGTCATCGCTCTCCGGCTGCTCAACAGCGCGTTGGCCCAAGACCGGTTGCCAGACGGTCAGTGCGAATCCTGCGACGAGAAGAACGAGCATTGCGATAGGTGCGGTGTGTCGGGGCATTCGGCTCTTCATACTTAACAGTGCAAATTCAGTCGGTACAGGTGCCTCCTTTCCGAGGCGGCGACGCCCCTGCGGCGTCAGGTACGTGCTCCTTATATGAACAGCATAACGAATTTGCCTTCCCTAAGCCAGAACGTTCGCGTTAGAATCATGTGAATGACAGGAAATGGCAAAGGCACGTTGGGAACATCGACAACGAGGCCCCGGGACAAAGGACGCCTTGTGATGAACAGGCAGAACGAGAGACACAGACTGCGGATCGTGGTACCGGCGTATCCCGCTTTCAACATTTATTCTCGCATCGCCAAGAAGACGACGGCCCTGGGACCCGTATGCGTAGCCAGCGCCGTCCATGAGATGGCGGGCTGGGACGCCGAGGTGATCGATGAGAACAACCTGGGTCGCTACGGCCCGAAGAGTGCTTCCGGCGGTGCCGACCACGAGCTGCTGCAAGAGCAGAGGCCGGCGGAGATCGTCGGGTTTTACGGCGGGCTGACCAGCACCATCCCCAGGCTCTACGCCGTGGCGCGACAGTACAAGCAGATGGGTGTCGTCACCGTCGCGGGCGGGCAGCACTTCGCCGGGGACAACGTCGCCGAGGCGCTGGCAAACGGCATCGACTTCGTCGTTTTCGGAGAAGGCGAAGAGACCATTCGGGAGCTCTTGCACGCACTGGAGTGCGGAGACGACGTGGCACACGTCAAGGGCCTCGCGTACCGGCACAACGGCAAAATGACGCGCACGGCCGGGCGTGAGCCGCTGACGCGCTTTGAGAAATTGCCGTATCCGGACTTCTCTCTGGTGCGTTACGCCAAGATCAAGCTGTATCCCATCGAGAGGATACGCGGCTGTGGCATGAACTGTGAATTCTGCACGGTCAAAGGCAAGCCGCGTTGCGCTGCGGCCGAGCGCTTGCTTGCGAATATCAGTATTCTTGTCGAAACGCGCAACGCCAGCCACTTCTTCGTTGTCGATGATCTTTTCGGTCAGCAGCGCGACGAAACCATACGCTTCTGTCGTCTGTTCCGGGAGTATCAAGATCGCATCGGCAAGCAGTTGGTGACAACCGTCCAGATCCGGCTGGACAAGGCCAGAGATCCCGAACTGCTGGAAGCCATGCGCGAGGCGGGAATCAGACACGTCGCCATCGGCATCGAATCACCTATCGACGAAGAGCTGCAATCCATGAATAAGCACGTCAGATCGGACGAGATGTTGTCTCTGGTCGATGTCTTTCACCAGTTTGGGTTCTGGGTGCATGGCATGTTCATCTTCGGCTACCCGGTTGCCGATCAGACCGCCTTTTCGATGTCTGCAAAGGAACGGACCAGACGCTTCCGTCAGTTTATTCGCCGGGCCAAAATCGACACGATACAGATTCTGCTCCCGGTTCCCTTGCCCGGCACCGACCTGCGTCGCCGGCTCGAACGGCAAGGTCGAGTCTACCCCACCCAGGACGTCGGCTGGGAGTACTATGACGGCAACTTCCCTTTGTTCGAACCGGATGAGCCCCTGACGGCGCCGGAAATGCAGCTCGCAGTGAAACGTATTATGCGGTGGTTCTATCGGTTTCAGTACTTGTTTCTCGTGGCTGCCAGCATACTTGCGTTCCCGGCCCTGGCCTTCTCGCTCCATCGCCTCCGGTTGGGCTGGCGGAAGTGGTATCGGCGCTGGCAGAATCGCGTGATTCGTTTTGGCGGCTGGCTCACGATACGGAAATGGACGTCTGACTTCAGGAAAAGCGATTTTCGACAGAAGCTGCAGCACGCCAGAAAGAGATTGCATACCGTCCACGACGGCGCCTGATTCGTAGCGGAATCGGGCCCGGGCTTCGGGCCGGCTCCCCCTACCGCACGCCGGTGACACTGGCAGCATACGCGCAAAAACGCGTCCTGCCTCCCGCGTGGCCGACCCCGGAAACTACAGGGCTCGCACCACGAAGCTGCCGAAGGCCAGGGTTCCATCCCTGTCTCTTCGGGGGCGTTTGTCGCTCTGGGGACTGTTTGTGTTTGGCTCGGGTTGGTCGAGGCAAGAAAAAGGCCCCGCGCACTACAGGGCCCTTGATCTGCGTACCCTTCTGAGACTCAGCAGGGCGTGACGTTGGTGGCCTCGGGTCCCTTCCTGCCCGGTCCGGCCACGTATTCCACTGTTTGACCTTCCTGAAGCGTTTTGAATCCCTCGCCCACGATGTTCGAGTGATGAACGAACAAATCCTCACCACCATCGTCGGGCACGATGAAGCCAAAACCCTTCTGCTCACTGAACCATTTTACGGTGCCTTTTGCCACGTGCTCTTCTCCTTAGGCCGGCTCGGCCTAAAACCATACTTTCCCTCTGCTTTTGACCAAGGAGTAGACTTCGAGGGAGAAAAGCATACACCTTCACATATTTACACGTTAAAATAATCGGACCTGCGTTTGGCTGTCTATAAAATAAATGCAAAAAAACAAGAAAATTCCCACTGGCAAGCGGGGGAACACGGGCAAAAAGACCCCCAGGGCGGGAAAGTGACGGTCACGGCCTACCTGAGCCTGGCCTGCGTTGCCTGGACGGCCGCGTCGAGTTCAGCCGGTGCCAGCAGATCGATCTGTCCGCCGAGGAACAACACGTTGCATCGCCCACTGTGAACGGGTACGGGTTCGTACAGCAGCACGTTTGTGGGCGGCATGTCGGGTCGCTGGCCCGGAATGTACACGTACTCGGCACCGTTGGGATCGGGGCAGCGAAAGAGACGCGAGTTGCCGCTCCAATCCATCAGCTCCTGCTGGCTGGCCGGGAAGCTGCCGTTGCTGATGGCGTACATCTGCACGTTCTGCCCGATGGCGCGAAGGTTGGCCTGGCACGAGATCGCAGCGGCCTTGTTGCTCGTCTGGATCATGGCGGTGCCGTACTGCTGGCCCGCCTGGCCCACCATCTTCATGATCCACCAGCCTCCCGCAACGATCAGTCCGAAAAAAATGATGGCCGTGATAACGTTGGCGATCGTGCCGCCGCGCATGCGGTTGCCGGGCGCGGTCGTGCAGGCGGTGCTGCGAGCATGTGTCGTACGCTTCTCCTGGTGCGCTGACATGTCCTGACCTTTCCATGCCGTTTGGCGGCGTATTCTTCTTTACGACAAAACCTCACGAAGTGATTCTACGTCCACGCCCTGGGCGAATCAAGCCGCACGCCGCGATGATTCACGCGGTCGCAACAACGCGAGCCGATTTCGAAGTACATCTACGGCCAGTTCATCGAGCATTTAGGTCGCGGCATCTGGGCCGAGATGCTCGAGGATCGCAAGTTTTATTATCCCGTCACCGGAGAAGCCCCCGCCTGGACGATGTACCAGCCGGGGCCGCGCTCCTGGGACGGCGAGGGCCATCCGTACGAACTGCTGACGAGCTCGCCCTGGATGGTCATCGGCGACAAGAAGGCCGTCTCGATGGTCACGGAGGACTCCTCCCTTCCGACCTTCGGCCTCCAGTCGAAATGACAAGCGGAGCGGGAGCGGCCCCCAGTCGAAATGACAGCGCCAGCCCTTGCCCGGCAGAAACTGCCCACAAACGTGAATCGCACCGCCTGTTGGGGTAATTTCGGGAGATTCTTTGACGGGAAGTTCCGGCGTGTGGTATACTTAGTCATTGTATCGGACGGTGCGACGCACGGCCGGTTCGATCGCGGGGGCATCGCCTCTGGCTGCCCCCGGTGGATTTGCCAGCACCCAAAGCCGATAGATGGTTTGGGCAGGCACAGCCTGACGGCTGATGGACGATGGCGGATTTGACGAGGGCAACGTTGGCAATCTGAAATGCCCAATCCGACATCACCAGGGAGGTCTGCCGCTACCCGGTGTGAGGGCTGTCGTGAGGAGAATGCAAGCAAGAGCATGGGCGCGCGTTCCCAACGGCGCGATTGCCACATCCGTCGCCCGCGAGGGCAACAGGCCAATTTCGGATTGCGGATTGGGGATTGCCGATTCGCAGCACGTTGCATTTGGCGCTTCACGACCCATAGAGCCTTACCCTTCCCGGACGCTCGACGAGCTTGCGAACAAGCACAGCCGGACTGCGCATGGGACGCCACTGACACCGCCAATCCGCAATCCAAAATCCCCAATTTCTCATTCAAAACCATCACCAACTTTCAAAGGAGGATTGCCATGTACAGAAGACTGCTCCATTTCGCTTGTCTGACCCTGCTGCTCGCCTGGAGCACTGCCGGTTTGGGCCAGGGGAACATCATGTTGAACGGCGAATTCGACGAGGACCTGGATTCGTGGGGCATTTACGGCGGTGCCGGCTTCACCGTTTCGGTCGTACAGGACGCCGCACTCTCAGGCTATAACGCCGCCCTGATCGACATTACCAATGCCGGCGCCGGAAACAGCATCGGAATTGCCCAGGGACAGCTGCCGCTGGAGCAGGGTAAAACCTACCCAATCGGCTTTACCGCCAAGGCCGGCCAGGACCGGGAGATGGTGATCCTGATGCAACTCTACGACCCCGCGGGGCCCTCTTGGACCGACCTTTTTCTCGAGCGAGTGTCGCTCACCACCGAAGCGCAGGAATACGTCCTGGAGTATACACACCAGCGAGACTCGACGGCGGACCATCCGGACTGGTCGATAGACATCTACTTCATGCTCAAGGGTCCGTATTGGTCCATGGTCGGCTCGAACCTGAATACGAAGGTCTGGCTGGACCGCATCTATATGGGCGAGCCGGATGAGCCGCAGGAACGCACGAAGGCGGTCGGCCCCACTCCCACTGATGGGGCTGCCATTGAGACGCCTTATGCGACGCTCGAGTGGATGCCAGGCGACTACGCCGTCTCGCATGACGTGTACTTCGGCGACAACTTCGACGATGTCAATGAGGGCAACGTCGAGGTTTTCTCTACCACTCGGCTCTTCCTGCCCGCCGGGACGGCCGGAGGGCCGTATCCGGACGGACTGACTCCCGGGACGACCTACTATTGGCGCGTGGATGAAGTCAACGAGGACAACCCGGATAGTCCCTGGAAAGGGGACGTCTGGAGCTTCCTGATACGCTCGAAGGCAGCCTGGCAGCCCAGCCCGCCGGACGAAGCCCAACTCGTACGTCCGGACCAGAAGCTGGTCTGGGAGAAGGGCCTCGGGGCGATCTATCACCAGGTCCACTTCGGCCAGAGCTTTGAAGCTATCAACGCGGCGCCGCCCGGAACCGGCTGGCCTACCATCAATCCGGAACACGACCCGGGCGAGCTTGAGGTTGAGACAACCTACTACTGGCGCGTCGATGAGTTCGACGGTGCGCAATGGCACATAGGTCCCGTCTGGAGCTTTACCACCGTGCCGCTGGTGCCGGTTACGGACCCGGACCTGGCCGGCTGGTGGACGCTGGACGAGACGGTGGGCACCACCGCCGTGGATTGGTCCGGACACGGAAATCACGGCGCCATCGTGGGCGAGCCGCCGCGCGTGGACGGCTATTTCGGCGGCGCTCTGGAGATCGCCCAGGACGGTCAATACGTCAATTGCGGAACCAATGCCGGCCAGGATATCACCAACGACTTCACCGTAGGCGCGTGGGTCAAGCAGGCGCCGGGAAACTTCGCCGTGTATGGCGGTATCGCCGGGCAACTGATACACCCCGGCCCGTACCTGGGCTTTTCTCTCGTACGACATAGCTCGAATGTCCTTCGCCTGTGGATCGGCGACGGCACCGACGACCTTGCCAAGAGCGCCGTCAGCAGCGACGAACTTTACCTGGACACGGAATGGCATCACGTCGCCGCTGTGCGTGAAGGACAGATCAACAGCATGTACGTGGACGGTGTCAAACAGGCCGCAACATCAGAGACGGACTTCGCCCCGAGCACAGGGTGGTTCCATATCGGCAGGCAGTACAGCGACATAGACGGTCGCTTCTTCCGAGGCCTGATCGACGATGTCCGGCTCTACAGCAAGGCGCTGACCGAGGCGGAGATTGCCGAGGCGATGCGCGGCGATCCACTGCTGGCAGCAGCCCTTGAGCCGAGTCCCGTGGCGACGGTGGATATCCGAGAAGCCGCCAGCCTGCGCTGGCTGGCCGGCAGTACGGCGGCGACGCACGATGTGTACTTCGGCACAGACAAAGACGCCGTCGCAGCCGCCGACAGAGACGCACCCGAGTACCAGGGCAACCAGCCCGGCACGAGCTTGCCTCTGGGCGGCCTGGTCGAGTTCGGCGGCGGCGCCTACTACTGGCGCATCGACGAGGTGGAGGCCGACGGCACGACCATCCACCAGGGTGCCCCCTGGAAATTCACCGTGCCGGCCTACCTGATCGTGGATGACTTCGAAGGCTACACCGACGAGGTCGGGCAGCGCGTCTTCGAGGTCTGGGTCGACGGCGCCGGCTATAGCCAGCCGGAGCCGGGCCATCCGGGCAACGGCAGCGGCGCATTAGTCGGCCACGACATCTGGAGCGAAGGCACCCCGTACATCACGATCGTGGAGATCGAAGACGTCCATGGAGGCGGCAAGGCCATGCCGCTGTACTACAACAACACCGCGGCGCCCTACTATTCCGAGGCCGAGCGGACGTGGTCCATCGCGCAGGATTGGACCATCGACGGCGCCGATACGCTGACGCTCTATGTCAGGGGTGTAAACGACAACGATCCGGACCCGTTGTACGTGGCCCTGGAGGACGCCATGGGCAACATGGGCGTCGTGCCGCATCCCGATGGGGCGCTGGCCAACGCACTGGAATGGACGCAGTGGTCGATCCCCTTGAGCGACTTCACCACAGCGGGCGTCACCGTGACCGCCGTGAAGAAGATGTACATTGGCACAGGCAACCGCACCGCCCCGAGTCTCGGCGGCACGGGCGTGATCTTTGTCGACGACGTCCGGGTCACGGTTGCCCCGTAGACCAATGGCATAGACATATGGAACCCGGAAATCGGCCGCGGCACCGGGGGAGCTGTACAGGGCTCCCCCGCGCCGTGGGCGCGCGCAAGTGTGCCTGACCTACGGGTACGGCACCAGAAAAGGCACTACACGTAGATTCGAGACGTGAGGTTGGAGCACGAGCGTTTTTCGTATCGTAACCATCTGAAAAAGGAGGACTCGTATGTGTAGGAAACTTGGTTTCACGTTTGTTATTGTGGGGGTGATGATGGGCACCGCTCAGGCGGACCTGGTCAGTCACTGGATGCTCAATGAGGGCGCCGGCACGACCGCTTACGATTCCGGTCCCGGCGGCAACGACGGGACCCTCATGGACAATCCCGACTTGGAGGACCCCACATGGATTGCCGGCGTCAACGGCGGTGCCATGGAATTTCATGGTACGGGCGTAGCACTCACCGGTGGAGACTACTTCGATTGCGGCAACGACGCCAGCCTGAACATCACCGGTCCAATCTCCATCGCCCTCTGGATTAGGCCGGATGCGGACGACCCGGAGAGCAAAGGCACATCCGGCGGTGAGACGGCGCCGATGGCCAAGGCGGATTCCGCTGTCGGCTGGAGCTGGCAAGTTCGATACGGCTGGGGCAGTCCTTTGCCCTATATGGGATTCCAGTTCGCTGTCGGGGGCTCAGGTACCTGGGTCCACACCGACCGAAATCTGGAGCGCTACGAGTGGTACCATGTCGCGTGCTCGCATGACGGCACGACGGTGAAATGCTATCTCAACGGAGAGGAGACCGATTCGACCGCCTTGGGCCAAATTGACAGCAGCGCGGCGCCTGTCCTCATCGGCTCGGACGGGTGGTTGTGTGACTGGACTGGCGCAATCGACGATGTCAGAATCTACAACCATGGCATCTCGGAAGCCGAGCTTCTGGGGATCATGGCGACGGAACCCATTCCTACCGCTTATGCCCCGACGCCCAAAGACGAGACCATGATCGGCCAGACAAGTATCATACTCAAGTGGCAAGCCGGCGCCTGGGCCGCCGGCCACGAGGTGTACTTCGGCGAGAGTCTCGACGCCGTCGCTGCGGCCACGCCGGATGACAACGACGTGTTCGTCGGCCGGCTGGGAGTCGAGATGCTGCGCGTCGGCTCGGCCGGCGACCCCGTGCCCGAAGCGCTGGTTCCCGGCGCAACCTACTACTGGCGCGTGGACGAGGTCAACGACGCCAATACCGCCAGTCCGTGGAAGGGCAACGTCTGGAGCTTCTCGATCCAGCCGCTGACGGCCTTCGATCCCTATCCGGTCGACGGCATGAAGCACGTCGACCCCGACCAGGACCTGAGCTGGAAGGAAGGCATGGGCGTGCTGTTCCACAAGATTTACCTCGCCAAGAGTTTTGATGAGGCCTTCAACGCCATGGCCCCGACCACCATGTCGCAAGAAGCTACGGCGAACCTCCTGACGCTGGACCTGGACACGACATACTACTGGCGCGTGGATGAGTTCAGTCCCACCACGGGAGACCAGAAGGGCCCGATCTGGAGCTTCACCACTCGCGGCGAAGAGGGCGGCGTCAAGGCCGAGTACTTTGACGGCATGGACCTCGCCGGCGACCCGGTGTTGACACAGATCGAACCCTCGATCGACCATTCCTGGGGCAATGCGGAAATCGCCCCCGGTCTCAGCGATAACGCCTCGGCCCGCTGGAGAGCCAATCTCGAGGCCCCGTTGAGCGAGACCTTTACGCTCATCACCACCAGTGACGACGGCGTGCGGCTCTGGCTCGATGACCGGCTGATCATCGACAACTGGACCGACCACGGTACGGCCGACAACATGGCCAAGGTGGATATGATCCAGGGCCAAATTCACTCGGTCCGCATGGAGTACTACGAGAACACCGGCGGCGCTGTGGCGCAACTGTCGTGGCAAAGCCCGACGATCGCACGGCAGATCATCCCCCAGGGCTGGCTGCAACTGCCAATGTGGGCGACCAGTCCCTCCCCGTCCAACGGCGACCCGCATGCGCCCCAGGCGTCACCTCTGACCTGGAGCGCCGGTGACGAGGCCACGGCGCACGATGTGTACTTCGGCGAGGACGCCGAGGCGGTGGCCAACGCCACGCCGGCCGACGCGGGCGTCTATCGCGGACAGCAGGCCGCAGGCGCGACCAGCTACAATCCGGGTCCCCTGGAATGGGGCAAGACCTATTACTGGCGCGTCGATGAGATCAATCCGGGCAACGCCGACAGTCCCTGGCAAGGCAGTCTGTGGAGCTTCACCACCGCCGACTTCATCGGCGTCGAAGACTTCGAAAGCTACAGCAACGAGGTCGGACAGCGCGTCTTCGAAGTCTGGATCGACGGCATCGGCTTCACCCAGCCCGAACCCGGCAATCTGGGCAACGGCACCGGTGCGGCCGTCGGCCACGACATCTGGAGCGAACCGATACAATACACCACGATCATGGAAGTCGATGACGTCCATGGCGGCTTCCAGGCCATGCCGTTGTACTACAACAACACGGCGACGCCTTATCGCTCGGAGGCCGAACGCACCTGGACGGCGACGCAGGATTGGACCGGCAACGGTGTCGATACGGTCACCCTCTACGTCAAAGGC
>Ga0180431_10009767_pt1 | contig 10776 bp, 15 predicted proteins | sample SS_ome_11_FD_132459 | JGI IMG/M metagenome (GOLD analysis project Ga0180431, IMG submission 132459) | Hypersaline lake sediment archaeal communities from the Salton Sea, California, USA - SS_1_MS_1 metaG | ecosystem: Environmental > Aquatic > Non-marine Saline and Alkaline > Hypersaline >...
CATTAGTTTCTTGCAGGCAAGTTTTGTTCAAAACGGCACGAAGCTGAAAATCACAAATTCCAAATAACAGTTGGCATTGGAACTCGGAACCTTGAGATTTGGGAATTGATGTGATTTGAAAAATGGAGGTGACCAGTGGACAGTTACAATGTAATCATCATCGGTGGTGGGCCTGCCGGGCTTGCCGCCGGACTTTACACCTCACGTGCGGGTCTTAGCAGCTTGCTTCTCGAGCAGGGCGGCTTCGGTGGGCAAATGGTAGATGCTACGATTCATAATTATCCGGGCTTTCCCGATGGCATTTCGGGTGTTGAATTGGGCTCTCTCATGCAGGATCAGGCAGGCAAGTATGGGCTGGATACCAAGTTCACTGAAGTTACTGAACTGAACCCCGGAAGCCCTCATACTGTGGTTACTACAAACGGCACCTTTGAAGCTGATACTGTGATTGTAGCTGGTGGTTCACAGCACAGGAAACTTGATGTGAAGGGCGAGAGTGAACTTTTGGGAAGGGGGGTTTCTTATTGTGCAACCTGTGATGGTTTTTTCTTTAGAGACCGGGTGGTGGCTGTGAATGGAGGTGGTGATACAGCTATCACCGATGCGCTGGAATTAACCCGGCATGCAAGCAAGGTTTATATCATCCACCGACGGGAGGAACTTCGAGCGGGGCAGGTTCTCCAGAAAGCGGTTTTCGCCAACCCGAAGATCGAGATTTTATGGAATAAGGTAGTGGATGAGATCATGGGGGACGAGGCTGTCAAGCAGCTTAAATTACGCGATGTGAAGACCGGGGAAATCCTTATGCTGGATGTCGGCGGCATTTTCGTGGCTGTCGGGGTTATGCCCACCACACAATGGCTGCGCGGCGTTGTTAATATTGATGACGATGGTTACATCGTTACAGATCACGATCTGGCCACTTCGATACCGGGAATATTTGCTGCGGGTGACATACGTAAAAACTCGCCTCGTCAGGTAGTTACTGCTGCAGGAGATGGCGCAACGGCAGGTATCGCTGCCTTCAAATATATCCAAGAGCACAAGGTCGCATAAAAGGTTCAAAATATTGGGTACTAATGAGCAGGTTTCAACCGAAGTTACTCCAGGTATCTATAGGATAAAGTTGCCCTTGCCGTTCACACCGATGGGTGAAGCCCCGATAGGGCAGGCCGTAGCCGAAGTCAATGTGTACCTGGTGCGCGGTGATGATGGCTGGCTTCAAATCGATGCCGGATGGAACGATCCCCAAACCCTCGAAGTGTATGAAAAGGGCATTGGCGAAATAGGGATTGATCCGAAGGACATCTCGCATATAATTGTCACTCACGTTCATCTGGACCATTTTGGCTTGGCGGGTAAACTGAAGGAAATCTCGGGCGCAACCCTGGCCCTTCATGAGAATGACAGGTACTTCCTTGAGCCCGGGGGCAGAGTTGCCAGCGATGTAATCAGGGAAATGAGGGAGTGGCTCTATACTAACGGAACGCCGGATGACGAACTTCCTATCATTCCGCAAGAGGCTGGCAGCACGATGAAATTCATTTCGCCTGTGCTGCCTGACCTCGTTTTCTTCACAGGGGAACTGGGGACTCCTGACATCTTCCTAACTGGTGGCGAAACCTTTCAGGTCGGTGCGTTTGATCTCGAAGTCCTGTGGACGCCGGGGCATTCTCCGGGGCACGTATGTCTTTATGAGAAAAACAGAAAGCTGCTATTTTCGGGCGATCATATCTTAGAGAGGATTACACCGGAGATTGGCTTTAATCCAACCTCCAGCAGCGATGACCCCTTGGGCGACTATCTTGAGTCTCTCACTAAAATGCGGGAACTCGATGTCGGTCTCGTTCTGCCGGCGCACGGTGCTCAGTTCAGCAACCTGAAGATGAGAATCGATGAACTGTTCGCTCATCATGAACAGCGAAAAGAGGCCATACATCGAATTGCAGGTCAGCAGACAGAAACAGCGTATCAAATTGCCACTGAGGTGCCGTGGATACAACAGGATGGCGGCGTAGGCTGGAGCCAGCTTGATCGTTTGAACCGCCGCATGGCGTTGATGGAAACACTGGCTCATCTCAAAGTGCTTGAACTTGAGAACAGGGTGAAGATTGCTATTATGGATGGCCGTGAGCTTCACTCTGCTACGTGAATGGAGGCGCATGCAATGGCATACAAACTGCTGATTTTTAACTGCTATGGGGGATGCGCTACCGGAGTTGCAGCGTCCAAGGCGTGTATCAGATTGTGGGAAGAAAATGTGGGTGATGTGAAAATAGGCTGCCTTCCCGCTGTTCCCGTGCCGTCGAAACTTAAGGAGATCATGCAATCGGAAAAGCGAATATTAATTGATGCCTGTGGCGTAAAGTGTGGGGAAAATATAATCGAGAAGGAAGGAATGCCGGTAGATAAATATCTTGAACTAACCTCGCACCTGCACCTTAAGAAAGAAAAGGAACTGCCCTCGGAGGAACTGGAAGAACAGGTATACAATGTCCTCAAAAAAGAGGTGGATTCGCTTTTGGGCAAGTCCTGAAACAGGAATCTATCCGCTGCATTGAGATTTAAGAGTTGATCAAATGGAACAGCTTTCACTGGCTATGGGCGTTTTTCTGGGGGCCGATGAATTGAAGGACAGGCTGGCCCAGGTGCTTAAGAGAGTAAGTGAATCCGGGACGATTTCTTATGAGAAAGTTGAAGAGATTGCCGGGGATGATACCGATGATGTCTTGCTCGTGGGGTGGGAATGGAGGCTGCTGATTCCGGTGCGAACTTCCCGGTGTGGGGAATGGGACGATCGGGTTTTGATGGCCGAGCCCGGTGAAGTGTATGAAATGCCGAACGTATCTGGGTTGCTGGTAGAAAGCGCCCGGCGAAGCGGAGAGTGGAATTCGCAAAAGGCCATTGAAGATTTCTTCAAAGTGAGCGGGGAGCCTGAGTGGGAGCGAATGCCTGCACTGGTTCGGAGACTGAGTGAAATATCTTCGAGTGGGGTTGTTACCGCTTCTCAAGTTAGGGAAGCCTGTCATGAGGTGGGGCTTGGTGAGCGGGTGGACACCATGATAGCCATCCTCAAAGGGGCCGGGGTAATGAGCCCGAAGTTGGGGTCACTGACTCAGGTAACGAGGGCAGGCACTCCCTTGTATGAACTCAATCCGTGTTTGTTTGTGGAAGCAATTGAATCAGAGGGCATGGATGCGAGTGGTGTATTTTCATGACTGGGATGATCTCCCCCATCGATTGATAGGTGAGTAAGCAATGGTCAGGGGAGGCAAAGTGACAGACGAAGAGAAGATCAGGGAACTCGAAAAACAGGTAGAGGAAATGAGAGACCGGATACCTCCACACTCAATTCCTCCGCGGATGCTGGAAGAGTTGGAGGACTTAGAGGAAGAACTGGAAAAGTTGAAAGCAGAATGAGTGATGAAAAAGTGCAGGGTTTGGATATCAGAAAACTTCCAATAATCGTTAAGGAATCTTTGAATGAATGGTGATTTTGGAGGTCTGAGCACGCTTGAAAGTTTCCCCAAGCTTGTTGGGAGATCAGGAGAGTTGATTAGGACTTTCTGTTCGATCCTGTGTAGATTTGGGTAATACAATCTGATGCTTATATTGAAAAATGAAAGGGGGTAAAAGTGGCGGATCAAATCTCATTTAGTTCTCACGCTGTCGTTGCTTGTGGAACAATGATCCCGGAGTTGGCGTACTTGAAAGAGAGCGGGTTCCTCGATGCGAGTAAAGTGCTTTACACAAAGCCAGGGCGCCATGAAAGCATGGCAGAGCTGGAGACTCAGCTTATAAAGCAGATCAATGCGGCTAAGAAATTCAGCGAAAAAATTATCGTGGTATATGGCGGCAGGTTCTGCTACATTAATGCGGATAATCCTTATCGAACTATCGATACCATAATTGAAGAGCAGGGACCAGGTATTTCGAGGATCAACGCCGATTATTGTGTGGATATGCTGGCAAACGATGCGGAACGGGATGAAATAAGTGGCGGGAAGAAGGATAACGTTTTCTGGTTTACCCCGGGATGGTTACTGTATCGCAGCTATGTATACCAGGATCGCGACAAAGGCTTCGCAATTGAGAATTTCCCGCAGCATAAATACACTGAAGGTGTCGGGGTACTGGATGGAATAGACTTCTTCGACAAATATTGCGAGGAGCATGCTGAAGACCTCCTGGATTTCTCCGATTGGATGGAACTCCCGATTCAATCCTATCCGGTCACGCTTGATCGTTTTAAACGGCTACTTCAAGAGGCAGCCTCGAGATAAGATGGGAATGCTGGACTTCGTTTACGATTCCCCTGCCTTCAGAACGTTTCTACAGAATAATTCCCATGAAAAGGGTGAGGTCGAATTTTTGGATTCGATTGCCAGGGAGGGAATGATAGCGATTGATGCTGGAGCGAATGTGGGCATAGCCAGTGTGACTATCGCCAGGAAAATCGGGGGAAGCGGGAAGCTCTATGCTTTTGAACCATTGCCAGAATATTCGGATTACTTAAAAGCGAATGTTGCATCGAATGGACTGGGAAATGTTAACATTTATGAGATGGCATTGACGGATAAGGTGGGAACGGTTGGTTTTTATCGGAAGGAGCTTTCCAGCGGAATCACTTTTCGGGAAGGACTGGAAAAGTTGGAAGTGGCTACTACCAGCATAGACAGGTTTGTAATCGAAGAGAAAATAGAAAGGCTAGATTTGATTAGCATGGATTGCGAGGGAAGTGAGTTGCTGGTTCTCGAGGGAGCCGGAGAGACTCTCAAAAAGAATCGTCCAAAGATATTCTGTGAGATTCATCACGATTTTCTGAATCAATTAGGGCAGTCAGTCGATGACATCGTCAAATACCTTCGAAATCTGGGGTTTGATGTGCGGAGCGTTTCCCTGGATGATTTGAGCATGGGGGATGATTTTGAAGAATGTGATTATATTTATGCTGCGAAGTAGAGCGGATTGCTCATGGTTAGGGTGCTCGCAAGATTTCATCGGGAAAGGTAAAAGATGAGTAATGATTTGTTAATAGCTTTCGGCACGGATGATGGGGAAAATTTGAACAATGACCATGTGGGGATGGCCAGGGATTTCTATCTCTACAGATTTTCTAATGGGAAAGAGGAGCTTATTGAGAAAAGACCGAACTCCAAGTTCGGAGGCGATGAATCAATGAGACATGGGGATCCTGAAAAAGCTAAGGCCACATCCTCTGCTTTAATGGGCGTGGATGTTCTTGTGGGTAAAAAATTTGGACCCAATATTACAAGGTTATTGAAAAAGTTTGTCTGTGTGGTAGTAAAGACGGATAATCTCAGCATCGCAATTCAAATTGTCCAGGAAAACATGGGCATGATAATGGATGAAAAGGCCAAGAGTGAAGAGAGAAAGACTATCGTGATAAGACCATGAGTAATGGTAAATCGATTTATAATTTATGAGATGAAAGCTTGAAGCCCAAATCGGGAGTGATAGTAGATTTCGGCAAATGTAATCCCGAAAAGCGTGAGGGGAGAATGTGCGCAGCTATTTCCTTCATGCGAACTCAAAGTGCTCAAACAGATAGATGGAATGAAAGATTGGATATCTCCACACTCGATTCCGCCGCGGATGCCGGAAGAGTTAGAGGGTTTAGAAGAAGAGCCGGAAAGGTTGAAACAAAATGAGTGATGAAAGCGGGCAAAATTTGACCCGGCTGGCGGAGGCGTTGGCCGAATATTTTCCGGGGGACGATGCTCAAAATTTAGCCGGGCTGCTATCGATTGGTTGCAAGTCTGATAGCGTAACGTATGCAGGAATCGATTTTGCGGATGATTTCAAACCGGATATAATACTTTTGGCATATCAGGAAAGATTGTTGCTCCCTTCGAATTCCATGAGCGGTTCAGCCTGGGAGGATAAAAGATTCAGCTTTGCCGATAACGAAAGTTACTATTTGCCACGGCTGATAAAGTTACTTGTGGCGAAAGCAGAACAAACGGGCCATTGGGATCGTGACACTGCTTTGAGAGAGGTTCTCAAAGAAACGGGCGATTCGGATGTGGAACGCAGCATCGAGTTCTTGAATCATATTATTGGACTGGCTGGCAACTATCATGTGGAAGTAAAGGAAATGCAGGCGATTAATGCTGAATTTAATCTTTGTCTGGACATGCACGATGTGATTGACCGTTTCATACGATGCGGGATTATGGGCCCGATTACTCAGGCTTCGCTTCGTACCGGTTCGCCTACATATGAAGTTCATCCGTGCCTGCGATGGAGTTTTAAAAATGGTTGACAGAGAGTTACTTATCAGGGTAATAGAACTTGAGCTTGATATGTTTGAGCGGGTGAGAACTGCCGAACCAGCAAGGTGTCAGGAAAAGCCGGAGTCTTTTAAATCGATGCGGGCCATGACCCATTCGGTCCTGTCCGATGAAACTTTGCAATCGTATCTGGATGATCTGCTGCAGGCCAATATGGATGGTAAAAATCTCCTGACTCTTAAGTATGCCCGCATGGATGATAAAATACCTCCGTTGAAAAATAATACCATCATCGGTGATATTGTGAAGATTGAAGACCGCTGGATGCAGGAACTTGCTCTCAGATATCCCAGGGTGGTCAAAGGGGATACCGGATTTCGGGTTTATATTTCCAGTGAGTTGGAAACATATTCCGATAAGACTCTGGAGTTGTACTTTCGCGATGTGTCGGAAGCAGAAAAACAGGGCCGGAATTTGGCAGAAGAGCGATACAACTGGCTTTTTGAGAGGATCGGTTATGGCTCATTAGCCGAGGCATCTGCAAAAGCCAGAGATTCAAAGGAGGAGAAAGAATGAGTATTAAGATCACCACGCTCACGGAGAATATCGCCAATCCCGGGGTTCTCGCTGAATGGGGATTGAGCGTGCTCGTTGAATCGGAGGGAAGCCGGATATTGCTTGATACCGGGCAGGGGATTTCCGCAGCCAGTAACGCAAAATTGCTGGGGGTTGACCTGCACGGAATCGATAAACTGGTCATCAGTCACGGACATTATGACCATACTGGCGGAATGAAGGATATTCTGGCTCTTACCGGGCAGGTGGATGTTGTTGCCCACCCGGATATGTGGGATGCCAAATATGCCGTTTATGGTGATTTTCAGCGATATATAGGGATTCCTTTTGGCCGTGAAGAACTGGAATCGCTGGGAGCGCGTTTTCAGTTGAGCAAGGAGCCGGTTTGGATTACCGAAAGTATCGTAACCACCGGCGAGATACCGATGATAAATGACTACGAGGAAATTGATTTCGGAATGTTTGTCAAAAACGGGGAATCATTTGAGCCCGATCAGATTCTGGACGATCTTGCGCTGGGCATAAAAACTGAAGTTGGGCTGGTGGTGATCCTGGGGTGTGGACACAGGGGGATAATTAATACAGTCCATCATTTGATAAACGTCACCGGTGAGCAGCGTGTCCATTGCATTTTGGGTGGAACACATCTCATAACCGCTACAGAGGAACGGTTGGTTAAGACTGTGGCAGCTTTGAGAGACATAGGAGTGCAGAAACTGGGGGTTTCCCATTGTACCGGTTTCAAGGCTTCCTGCTGGCTGGCGAACGAGTTCCCTGAAGAATTCTTCATGAACAATTCAGGCACTGTTACTAACCTGCCATGATAGAAATTGAGTTTGCGCCAACCCTTGAACACTGCATTCAAACGCTCACCAAACAGGAATATGAACGAATTATGTGCCAGCTTCTGGAATCCGGCGAAGAAGATACGCTTCTCGGCGAAAGGCTCCAGATGCTAAAGGATTTTCTGGAAACCAATGATTTCAATCAATTGCGCAGCGAATACGAACCTTATTTAGTTGAGGGAAAGAAAGTCACTTTCAAGTTATGGCCGGGAAAAGACAGGACAGAATATCGATTGGAGATAGGGTGATTATTATCGGGCTGACAGGCAGCATCGCTTCCGGAAAAAGCACTGTTTCCGAGATGTTCGTTGAACTCGGGGCTTACCTCATTGATTATGATGTGCTGGCCCGTGAGGTGGTGGAACCCGGGCGGGAAGCCTGGGAGGGAATCGTTGCCGAATTTGGGAGCGAGGTTTTGAATGATGATTCCACAATCGACCGGGGGAAACTGGGGCAGATTGTTTTTGATAACCCGCAAAAGCTCAATAGCCTCAATCGGATCACTCATCCGGCGGTGTTCGCAGAGGCGCAGAAAAGGGTACAGGAGATAGTGAAAGCTGACCCGGAAGCTGTTATTATCAAAGATGTGCCTCTTCTTATCGAAACGGGGATTCATACGACTGTGGATAAAGTAATTGTGGTTTCTGCTCGCAGAGAGGTTCAAGTGCAAAGGCTGATGGAAAAGGGGTTCACGGAAGAAGAGTCTCTAAAACGGATTGACTCCCAGATACCAATTAATGAAAAGGTGGCATATGCGGACTTTGTGATTCATAACGATGGATCATTTGCGGAGACCAGAGAGCAAGCGGAAGAAATTTATCTGCTATTGAGCAGCAGAAAGCAATAGATGGATCACTTTATTTAAAGGAGGAATATGGCTACGAAAGATCAAGTAGAACAGAAACTCGATGAGGTGCTGGTACCGATGGTGACGCGGAGCATTATGCAGATGAATCTGCTTCGGGGTGTGGATATCAATAACAGTCAGATGAAAATAACCCTTTCCAATGCTGCTCTTGATGCTGATGTTCAGGACTGGATCAAAAAGGAAATACAGGGAAAGTTGCAGGGAACGGAAGGGATTGATGTGGTGAATGTTGATTTTGAGGAGTGCAAACCACATGATATCAATCAGGTAGGGAAGGTTGTTGGTGTCATGAGTGGCAAGGGTGGGGTGGGTAAATCGCTGGTGAGCGGATTGCTGGCCGTGGCGATGCAGCGGCAGGGCAAGGCAGTTGGTATTCTTGATTCTGATATCACTGGTCCGAGTATCCCTAAAATGTTTGGTGTCAGTGGTCGTCCGGCGGGCAGTGACACCGGATTGTTGCCAGTACCGACCAAGTCGGGGATTGAGACTATTTCCATCAATTTCCTTTTGCCCAATGAGGATGATGCTGTTATCTGGCGCGGGCCGTTGATTTCCAAATCCATCCAGCAGTTCTGGGAAGATGTGCTCTGGGGGAAACTGGATTACATGTTTGTGGACATGCCGCCTGGCACTGCTGATGTGCCTCTCACGGTGATGCAGTCATTGCCGCTTTCCGGTGTAATCATTGCTTTTACCCCGCAAGACCTTACTGCGATGGTGGTGCGCAAGGCGGTGAATATGGCCAAGCAGATGAATGTGCCTGTACTGGGGCTAGTTGAGAATATGAGCTACTTTGTGGTGCCGGAAACCGGCAGCAAAATCGAGATTTTCGGTGAAAGCCAGGTGGGGCGAATGGCTGCGGCCACCGGTTCGCCGGTTTTGGGACAGATCCCTCTTGATCCTGAGCTGGCCAGATTGTGCGATAAGGGTGAAATCGAAAAATACGATTCAGATGCTTTCAAGGAGTTTCAGGAAGCGGCGACAAGAGTTCTTTCCTGAAAAAAACACTAAACCGGCAATCATTAAAAGAGGGCATAATCACCTTTCATGTCATTCCTGTGCAGTCGGGAATTCAGAGGGGAATGACATATCCCATTTAATTATTGGATTAATAGTAATCTCTGAGTGTTTTCAAGCGGGCGGGCCGGGATTCCGGCCCGCCCGTTCTTCCTTGACTATGGGTAAGGGCTTGTGTACTATGAGAGTAATTCAATAGACAGGGATATGTAATCAGGAGATCGAAAATGTTTAGAAGATGCGTGTTCATGGTTATGATTATGGTCTTGACCGCCAGTCTTTGCGGGTGTGGTGGAGATGACGGATCAACAAAAATAGGTGCTCCTCTGGCAGACAGTCCTAACCCAATGTTCAGGCATGACTTGAAACATACTGGGGTAAGTCCGTTTACCGGCCCGGAGATCCCGGAACTAAAATGGAAATATGAGGCCGAGGGGACAGTTTTTTCATCCCCGGCGATCGGATCGGATGGGGCGATCTATGTGGGTTCCTTTGATAAATATTTTTATGCCATTAACCCTGATGGATCGTTGAAATGGCGTTACGAAACCGGCGAACGTATCCACTCTTCCCCGGCGATTGCAGCTGATGGGACTATCTACTTTGGCTCCGATGACTATTATCTCTATGCACTCAATCCCGATGGCAAGCGCCAGTGGCGCTACAAGACCGGGCATGCAATTCAATCTTCTCCTGCAATCGGGCCAGACGGAGAGATTTATGTTGTTTCTTATGATGGTTACCTGTATGCTATCAATCCGGGCGGCAAGCTCAGATGGCGCTGTGTGGTTGGTATTGGTAGCTGGTCTTCTCCGGTGATGGGGAATGATGGGACAATATATTTAGGGTCCTATATTGACAGTGTTATTGCCGTCAACGCGGATGGTACGGTGAAGTGGGAATACCCCGCTGGGAATTATATAGTTTCCTCCCCGGCAATTGGAGGCGATGGCACTGTGTATGCTGGTTGCGTGGACGGGTTTCTGTATGCCATTGGTCCGGATGGATCGCCTGGCTGGCGATATGAATGCTCCGGTTCCGGGACCATGAATTATGTCTGGTCTTCCCCGGCGATCGGATCGGACGGGACTGTTTATGTGGGTTCCTTTGATAGCTATCTCTATGCGCTCAATCCCGATGGCACGCTTAAATGGAGCTACGAGACAGGAAGGGAAATACTATCCTCCCCGTTGATCGGAGCGGACGGCACCATTTA
>Ga0180431_10009768_pt1 | contig 10776 bp, 10 predicted proteins | sample SS_ome_11_FD_132459 | JGI IMG/M metagenome (GOLD analysis project Ga0180431, IMG submission 132459) | Hypersaline lake sediment archaeal communities from the Salton Sea, California, USA - SS_1_MS_1 metaG | ecosystem: Environmental > Aquatic > Non-marine Saline and Alkaline > Hypersaline >...
ATAATAGCCGCCTGTTTCCTTCTCTTTCCTTACCTCTGTTTTGCTGAAGGCTCTTTTGACCCACTCTATACAGCCCATCTGCAGAAGCTTTCCTATATTGAGGAAAAACAGCCAGCCAAGGCCGTACTATTTTCAGCGACCCCAGGAATGGGGAAAAGTGAGATCAGTAGGGCATTATCTCCTCATTATCATGCTGTATTAATTTCGTCTGATGAAATGCGAAGAACGCTCAAGGAACACGGCATCTATCGCGATGATCGACCGACTAGTGAGAACGAGGTCATCTATCGACAGTTTGCCGCCTATTTCATCGATCGCCTGTTTCATGAATACCCCAATCATTTTTATCTTTTTGATTCGAGCGTCGACCGCAACTATCAACCTCTTAAAGCAGCCCTGGACGCTTACGAATTTGAGACGGTTCTGGTCCGGATAGAAGTTCCGAGGGAGATCGTCGAACAGCGGTTGATCGAAAGAGAGGAGCATCCCGACTACTACCTGAGAAATTTGGACAAATGGTTTGCGGACTATGAGGCGTTCGACCTCTCTCCTGTCGACATTTTTTTCGACAACTCAGGACTCCTGGATATCCCGCTCCTCATTGAACAGATTGATCAATTGCAATTTAATCGGGTTCTTTGGAAAATGATCACCGATGAAAGAGACGCTATTAACGATACTTCGCGACCGTACGACCTCCAGACTGGCATTCCGCCATGTCACAGACCAGATCAGCTTAGTCTTAGCTGGTGAGGCCGGCCAATTTTTATCGAAATCTGAAAAAAGCATCCATACTCCTCTCAAAGAGATGAAGGGAGAAGGGATTGCCGGTGAGTTGATCATCGTTCCCATCCTGCGCGCAGGTCTTGCAATGCTTCCCAGCTTCCTCCATTTTTATCCTGAAGCCTCTGTCGGCTTCCTTGGCATGCGCCGTAATGAAAAAACAAAAGAGCCCAATCTTTACTATGAGAACCTGCCCCCTTTTCAGCAGAACTCGAGTGTCATCGTCATCGACCCGATGATCGCAACCGGCGGAAGCGGAATACTGGCGCTCGAAAAAATAAAGCAAAAAGGAATACCGGAAGAACGGATCATTTATGTAGGCATTCTTGCGGCAAAAGAGGGAATTGAGAGGGTGAAGAATATGTTCCCTAAGGTCCATCTTGTGATTGGGCAGATCGATCCGCATTTGGATCAAAATGCCTTTATCGTGCCTGGACTGGGCGATTTTGGCGACCGCTACTTCGGTACAGAATAAGAGATAAACAACCGTTCGCTTCACTCACTCAAGACATTAAGAAAAGTAAAAATTAATTACCACAAAGAACGCAGAGCTCAATGAGAGGGTGCTTCTTTACGATTTTTTATCTCCGTGTTCTCCGTGATCTCGGCGGTGAATAATACTTTTGATAACACCCTCTTAATAAGATTTGGCGATGATGACATCTTTTGTCGCTTCTTTCCCTGTCAGGATGCACTTCCCCTTGGTTCCGGACTGGCTCAGCGGCAAACAACGGATCGTCAACTTCATCTCATCCAGGATTTTTTCCGTCTCAGGATCCTCGCACCATTTTGCCAGGACAAATCCACCATGGATCTCAGGTTTGTCCGGATTCTTAGGGGTGAAAAATTCACGGAGACCTTCCAAAGTTACAATATCACGCTGTATGTGCATCTCTCTGAACGCCTTCGCCTGTTCGAAATAATTGTTCTGGATCTCACCCAAAAGATCAGACATCATGCCTTCCAACTGATCCAGGGTCACTTTCTCTTTCTCTTTATGACCACGGTCTCTGCGCGAGAGCATCACCGAGCCAGACTCGATATCGCGCGGGCCGACTTCAATCCTGACCGGAATCCCCTTCTTGATCCACTCCCAATTTTTCTCCCCGCCTCTGCGGTCCCTTTTATCAACATGGACTGTAATCCGCTCGCCGTAATATTTTTGCGACGCGATCTGAAGCTTCACCTTTTCAGCATAGGCCAACACTTCCTCTTCCAATTCCGGCTTAGGAACAATGGGAATAATCACCACCTGTTTCGGAGCAACGCGAGGAGGAACCCGAAGTCCATCGTCATCGCCGTGACACATGATCATCCCGCCTATTAAACGAGTGGTGACTCCTCAGGAGGTCGTATAAGCGTGTTCCAGTTCTCCCTCTTTTCCTGAAAACTGGATCCCTTGCGCTTTTGCAAAATTCTGTCCGAGATAGTGGGACGTCCCCCCTTGAAGCGCTTTGCGGTCCTGCATCATCATTTCAAGCGTATACGTGTTCTCAGCGCCGGGAAACCTCTCCCCAGGTGACTTTTCTCCAAGGATCACAGGAATGGCAAGCACCTCTTCAGCCAAGGTGCGGTACACCTCAAGCATCTTCAACGTCTCTTCTTTTGCCTCATGCTCTGTGGCATGGACCGTATGCCCCTCCTGCCACAAAAACTCCGATGTCCTGAGAAAAATGCGCGGGCGCATCTCCCATCTCACCACATTTGCCCATTGATTGATCAAAAGCGGAAGGTCGCGATACGACTCCACCCAGCGGGAAAAGGAATCTCCAATAATCGTCTCAGATGTCGGACGGACGATCAGCGGCTCTTCCAATTCACCAGTCGGAATCAGTTTTCCATCCTTCTCTTCGAGGCGGTGATGGGTGACGACCGCGCACTCCTTGGCAAAACCTTCGACGTGAGCAGCCTCTTTCTCCAAAAAGCTCAATGGAATAAATAAGGGAAAATAGACGTTTTCATGCCCGGTATCCTTGATCATCTGGTCCAAGGTCGATTTAATTCTTTCCCATATTCCAAAGCCCCAAGGCTTTATAACCATACATCCCCGAACAGGGGAATTTTCGGCCATGTCAGCGGCCTTGATCGCCTGCTGGTACCATTCGGGATAATCTTCTTGCCTCGTTGGCGTAATTGCGGTTTTTTCGTTTGTTTGGGTCATTAATCACTATCCAATTTGTTGAAACTTCAATTGTAGCAAATCTTAAAATTTTTGCGCTGTTATAAAAATTCTGATATGAAAGACCCCATGAATGAGGCTTATCAGGTAATTGTCATCGGGGCCGGGGCAGGCGGACTGGTCGTTGCCATCGGTGCTGCCAAAGCTGGCAAACGGGTCCTTCTCATCGATAAAGGAACATGGGGCGGCGACTGCACCAACTTTGGATGCGTTCCCAGCAAATCCCTGATCGCCTCCGCCCATGCAGCTTCAGCCATCAGGAACGGGGAAAAGTTCGGGATCAAGCTTGATTCCAAAACTTTTAATGGAAATGGAGCGTTAGACCGCACGCGAGATATCGTACAATCCATTCTTTCCCATGAAGATCCCCCAGCCTTGAAAGAAAAGGGAGTGGAAACGCTGACCGGCACTGCAACATTTACCGATCCCCATACCCTGAAAGTCACGTTATCAAGTGGAGAGCAGAAAACCGTCAAGGGGAAGTCCATCGTGATCGCAACGGGCTCCCATCCAAGGGTCCCTCCGATTCCGGGACTTGAGACCGTCCCCTTCCATACAAATGAAACGATTTTCGACCTAACCGCCATCCCGGACACCCTCGGCGTCATCGGAGGCGGGCCGATCGGCTGCGAACTTGCGCAGGCATTCCACCACCTTGGCTCTCACGTCACCCTCGTCCAGCATGGTCGGCATTTATTAAAGAAAGAGGAGATCGAGGCTCAGAAGGTGATCGAAGAGACCTTCAGAAAAGATGGGATCCAACTCATCCTGGGGAAAGAGGTTGAAAGAGTTGAAAAGAAAGAGAACCGCATCATCCTCCATTTTCCCAACGAAAGCGTTGAGGTAAACGAACTTCTCGTGGCAACTGGCCGCACCCCCTCGATCGACCAGCTAGGCCTTGAAAAAATCGGGATCAAGGCAGGTCCTAAAGGCATTCCCGTCGACGGCTATGGACGCACCGCCCATTCCCATATCATGGCCGTCGGTGATGTCACCGGTCGTGCGCTGTTTACCCACATCGCAGAAAATGAAGCGCGCACCGTGTTGACCAATTTGATCCTTCCCTGGCCGATCCGATACAAGATCGACGTGAAACAGCCGGTTCCGAGAGTCACCTATACCGACCCCGAGATCGCAGCAGTGGGGATGACGGAAAAAGAGGCTGCTGAAATGTATGGCGAACACAAGATCGCGGTCTACACAGTCCCCTTTAGCGACGTCGACAGAGCGATCACGGAAGGAAGAACAGAGGGTTTTGTCAAAATTGTGACAAAGAAATGGTCCAGTCGCATACTGGGAGCAACAATTGCCGCCCCACGCGCAGGAGAGATGCTGGGGCAGTTGTCGACAGCGATGAGCGCCAACCTCCCTTTGCGTAAACTCGCCTCCCTGATCCACCCCTATCCGACCTATAATCTCGCAATCCGCAAAGCCGCCGACCAATGGCTCACGAAAACAGTTCTCCCCTCGTTGATGAAATGGATCAAAAGAAAATGAAACTCAAGCGTCTCATTCCCGTTGCCATCTTACTATTATTGATGCTCGCTGTTTATCTGCTTGGCCTGCATGAACTCATCACGTATGAATCATTGAAAGAGCACAGGAACACCCTGAAAGGACTTGTTAACAGCCACCCTTATCTTGCTCCTTTTATTTATATTGTTGTGTATGCGATCTCAACCTCTTTATCAATTCCTGGCGGCGCGCTGCTTTCGATTTTCGGCGGGTTTCTTTTCCCTCAACCCTATAGCACGCTCTTTGTCGTCATCGGAGCGACGATCGGGGCGACGGCGATCTTTTTGATCGCAAAGACTTCTGTCGGGGAAGGGCTAAGAGAAAAAGCTGGCCCCAGACTGCAGAAAATGAGGAAAGGGTTTCAGGAAAATGCCGCCAACTACCTCTTGTTTCTTCGGCTCGTTCCTCTGTTCCCTTTCTGGCTCGTCAATTTGGCTCCTGCATTTTTTGGCGTTTCGCTTGTGACTTTTATTTGGACAACAGTGGTCGGGATCATCCCCGGGTCGTTTGTCTTAACTCAGGCCGGTGTTGGCCTGGACGCCATTTTTGCTTCTGGCGAGGCATTTACGATCAGCGCGATCTTCAACAATCAGATCAAGATCGCGCTTGCTGCCCTGGGACTTTTCGCGCTTCTTCCTGTCGCAATAAAAAAAATGAGAAAACCCCATGATTGATTCATATTTCCGCGCGCCCTATCAAAAGATTCTTGTCGACCCATTGATTCCTGGACTCAGCAAGTTAAACCTGTCTCCTGCTGTATACACCTGGGGTGCGCTTGCGTCTGGCATTGCAGTACTTCCTGCTTTAGCATGGGGCCACCCCGTAATCGCACTATTCCTTCTCTACTGTTCCGGATTTCTAGACACTCTGGACGGTTCGATCGCAAGATATCAAAACAGAACATCTAATCGAGGAGCTATGCTGGATATCATTAGCGACAGAACGGTCGAATCGGCTGTTATCCTCGGACTTTATGCTGTGGACCCGCTCTCGAGGGGATGGCTGTGCCTTTTCATGCTTGCAAGCGTTCTGATTTGCGTGACAACTTTTCTTGTCTCGGGAATCTTTATTCAGCAAGAAACCGAGAAGAGCTTTTATTACAGTCCGGGACTCATGGAGAGGGCAGAGGCGTTCATCTTCTTCGGTCTGATGATTGCATTTCCACAAGCGTTCACCCCCCTGTCCATTCTGTTCTCTGTTCTAGTTGCCGGTACTGGGGTGAAAAGGTTCTACGATCTTACTTGATGCAGCAGAAGATCTTTTTCCATCTTGACACCTTTTGGACTTTCTCGGCAATTCGTATTAATGGGCGTTCGTCAGGAACAGAGGGTTCCCCATCATCAGTCGATACATCTTCATCAAGGACGACAGCCGCTTCATCAATTCTTGAGGGCCGATCGTCCGCATCATGATCTTCAACTGGAACGGCAACAGCTGATGGAGGGGCATTTTTTACGGGTGCTTCCTTTTTAATTTGTCCAAACTGCTTTTCGAACTGTTCGTATATCCGATCTAACTGACCCGATACCTCAGCCTTGTTTTCCACATCATAAGTCGCCTTTAATGTTTGGACACCAGTGAGCGCCGAAGGGATTAGCTCTGATAAATGTCCATAGGTTTTGACGTTGTCAGACTCACGATCTTCCAGTTCGATCAGTTCAAACGCTCGGGAAAATGTCTGTTGGACTGTTTCGGTATTAAAGGCCCCGAAATACCACCTTGTCAACATTTCTCCCCGATGAGGAACATGCTTGGTCAACGCTCCTGTCTGATGATCAATGTTCAGCTTGTCCCCGTCGCCAAGACGAGACAAGACTTGTAAATTTGCATAAACGGTAAGATTTGAGATTGCAGCCAAATTTTCCTCCTAATTAAAAGTGCACGCGCGGGATCCCATCGCATTGCAGATAAAGACACTCTCTTTTTCTTTGAGCTGGTCATAGGTAATCCGTTCCTCTTTCCAACCTGTCATTGTGCTCAAGTAAGTTCCGGGCAATAGCGGCAGGGTCAAAGGGAGGGCGAAAACCTCGCCACCTTCGGCCCAGTAGAGATTGGAAAAAGCCGCGTCAAGCACCCATCCATCTGCTGTACAAACGACAGCATCGTCAGCGCCTTGGTCAAGAGCGTATTGCCTCACCATCAACCTGGGCAGATAGGACAACGTCTTCAATGCGGAAACAGGTGTTTCGATCGGATGGGGATACCGGCATAATTTCACCTTCCCTTCAGGCTCTTGATAGGGCTCCATTGTGACCAGAAAAACTCCGTATGCCCTCGAGGGCAACGAAAGCCCGGGATCTGTACCCCCTGTCACGATCATTTTTAGTTTCCAGGTCCCCTTTTCAGCTTGATTCCGTAAGATCAGCTCATCAACTTCAGCTTTTTTAAGGTCGGGTGGCTGTATATTGATCTCTCGACAATGCCTTATCAAGCGAGAGACGTGTTGTCCCCAATGGACGACGTTCCCGTTTTCCACTCGAGCAGAAGTGAACACGCCATCTCCGAACAAGAACCCTCTGTCCTGAATCGGGACCGATGCTTGGGCCGATTGAACATATTCATGGTTTAGGATTGCCCAGGTCAATAATCGTCTCCGGAATAGGAATCATCGCCATCATCGTCAGAGGTGTCATTATACCTATAGGAAGGGTGGACTCTCGAAGCAGAACTGCTTGATGAGGATGCGGAACTGGGAGCAGAAGGATGGTCTTCACCTATATCTAGCCTGCCTTCTCTGATAATAGGATTGCTGCGCATGCGTGGAGTTCCTGGAGCTCTGGATTTTTCAACAGGATTCTCTTGATCCTGATAGTTGATCAGTGCGTGAAGGAGCGGCCACTTATGTTCGCCGATATCAGGATACTCATAGATACCATCGATTTTCAAAATAGCGCTCCATCTCCCTTTGAATGGAGTCATCGTCCAGCTAAAATCGATCCGCAATAAAGGTTTCTTCCAAATTGGCGTGTAACTGTCAGGGTCATCGGGTTTATCTCGAGGATAGACGACATAGGAACGTTTCTGCTGAACGGAAAAATCCTCTGGACCAGAAATTGCCACATGATGCTCCAGCCCTTGAAAGGGCTTTGTCCAATAGGGAATTGTAAACAGTCCGGGAAACAGTCTTCTGATATACAGGTCGGCATGCCCCCAGGAGCTGTTTGTGAATAAACGCATCAGATAAAGACAAGGAAATTGTTCAGAATCCGGTATTTGTTTTTGTTCCCGCTCTGGAAGGGATTTCCATGTATTGATTTTTTTTATATAGCCCTCAACTTCTTCATCTTTGATTTTTGGATCCAATCCTTTCTTATGAAGGTCTTTGATCACAGCAGATAAAAAATCATCGGGAGCTGGAAGATCTTTATCACCGTCCCGTTCAGTGTCATAAAAGACTTCACCGTTGATCACAATTCTATTCGGAAGAATTGCCATACCCGTATGCAGGCATCTGACAATTTCATAGGGAATAATCCTTGAAATGGGCTTTTCAGCATCTTTATCCTCTTCCCACTCATGCTCGAAAAACGGGATATTGCTCGCGGCAATATTCTCCCAGTCCATTTTGTGGACCCTTGTCTTCATCAACAAAAAAATCTCAGAAGGAGGATTGCACCATTTTCTAAGAGTAGCAATCACCCCGTTTCTGTCTTTTTTTGTATTTCCAAATGCCAACGCAACCGCAGGTACAAAGGGCCTCATCTCTTTGTTCTTTCTAAACTCATCCCAGGTTGCCATGAAATGAAGAAGATTTTTCCCCTTTTCCAAACCAAAGTTTGAAGGATGCGCCGAGTAGTGTTCCTGTAAGGTCAAACGGTCCATATAGTTTAAGAACTCTTGCAATCTTGGAGTGATAGATTTTTTCAAGTCAACATAGACAAATACTGCCTGCCGCAGGACCAACATCCTTTCAATGATGGGAAATAAAATGAATCCGCTTTTTTGAACCAGAGATACCATGGCCTTTGCTCGAGGAGATTCAGTAAGATGTAAATCTTGAGATAAGGGTGAATCAGACAAACTGAACAGGCGGTCAATTTCAACTCGACAAAGTTGAGAAACTCTCTCCTCTATTTTATTAAACGTCATTTTCTTCGGGCTTGAGGCATTCCAGTCAGCAGCCATCCGTCGACGCACAGCTTTATCAAATGAGGATTTTTTCCGAACAAGAACCTTAATCCCTGAAAGGTCCATCGGCTTCAGGCTTCCGAATTCTGGAGGGACGAAACTGCGGACAGTCCTTGGAGAAGCTACAACCTCCCGAAAAGAAGAGGTGTGCCTGACAGCTCTTGCGGAGTGGGGACGTCCTTTTGATACGGCAAGCAATGAACGCATACTGGTCGACCGATGGAGCTCTTTGCTTTCTCCTCTATCCCTTTGTTCAAAGACTGGCCTCAGGTCCAATTGGAATGGTGTTGCAATTCTTGCACTCGAACTTGTACTTGCGGCAGCTGCTGCCGGAGGACTAGTGTCAAACACAACTGCAGGCGGTCTGTCATCGAGTTTTTTAATTTCCCGCGACTTTCTCTTTTCCTCCAATGTACGGGGAAGATTGCTTTCTGAACCTCTTCTCCGAAGAGGAGGCGGTGGAGGACCATCGTCATCCTGTGCAACTTTAGATTCAAAAAGTTTCACCATGCACAAGACGGGGATCGAAGACTGTGTATCTTCATCACCAGCAGCCCTTGCTGAAGGCATGGAAGATGGGGAAGCCTGCTCTCTTACCGGGTCAACACCACTCATCAGCTACTCCTTTTCATTTTAATTTGATCGGATCATGATACTCATTAATCTGAGCCATCATCATCACTCTCTCTTCTCGCATCAATCACATCCCTGCCGACCACGACGCTGCTGTTCGATGAACTTGCCGCGTGATGATCACTGGGCACCACTAGAACACTGACCAATTCAGAATCGTCATCATCAATTACCGATGCTGTATCGGTGTCTTGCTGCAGTTCTTCCAGGGCACTATCCAACCTGCCAACCATCTCTTGAAGCTTGGGCAGGAGTTCCAGACGGGCATCATCGACACCACTTTTAAAATCCTCCCCTCCATCCCGGAACTTATCATCAGCAACATCAAGCTTTAACACATGCTGTCTTAGCTCCTCCAGTTCGCCGCGCATCAGGACAAATTTCTTTTGCATCAGAACAAAGTCCGATTTGAACCCCGAAAGCATTCTGCGCAATTCTGCGTTCTGCTCCCGGTGGAACTCCCCTGCATCCTGATACTCGTCCACTTCGTCTGAGAGCGCGCCATCGGCTACATCGAGCCTTTGCAACCCTTGTCCGAGTCTCGAGATGCTCTCCTTTGTCACTTTTTGACTCTCTTTGAAAATCTTGAGATCCTGACTCACGGCCTGCGTCGCCGCCTTATAGCGATGGTAAAGATCGACAAGTACCTGCAGCTTCGCCTCCACTGCTCCTATTTTTTCTGCAACCCCTTCAATCCGGTCAACGGGAACTTGCAAGGTCCGTCCGAGTTCCTTAATGCTCGCTTGAGCTTCTCCCAATACTCCCTCAAGCTCGGCCTTGGCACGTTTGAGCCTCTCTTCATTCCGCCCAAGCCTGTCCACTTCACTGCTGAAGTATGCCACTTGATCTTCCAGCTCCTTTTGCGGTTTGAGGCAGCTGATCCGCGCGCACAACAAGCCAAAACTGACAAAGATGACCGCAGCTGCGACCAGGATGACGCGATAATCTTCCATTGCAAATCCCACACCGCCTCCAACCACTCCTCCGGTAGCTCCCACGCCACCGACCACTTGCGACCAATCCTTGATCACCCTGCCGCAACAACGCCCCCAACAATTCTGATTGCGGGCACCTGGACGAGGAACAGGCGGTTCCAGTTCATCCCCTAAATCCGCCGGCGGCATTTGTCCTAGTTCAATATCTCGATCGGTTGCTGATGGTGTCATGAGTCTTTTCTCCTAAGTATATTCTCAATCTCCGGCCATTTTTCGCTTTGCTTCAATTTGCGAAGTTCCTTGTAGCCGTCTTTGTATTTTTGATAACGTTGGACTGTGTGAAGCGTTTTTTCCAGTTTTTCAACAACTGCGTCATAACTTTGTCTAAGCTCTTCCATTTGCCGCCTTACTTGTGCGGCTTCTTCAGCGCTTTTGACAGCTTGAGGGACAGTCACTCCAAGCTCGTCAACCTCATGCTCCAACGCCCGCATCCTCTCCTGCGCCTTGACATAGAGATCTTTCATCAAGGCAAACAGATCGTCCAGCATCTCCAGCTGCCTGGCAAACTGTTCGTTCAACACTTCATAATCATCGGTATTGGCA
>Ga0180431_10009769_pt1 | contig 10776 bp, 8 predicted proteins | sample SS_ome_11_FD_132459 | JGI IMG/M metagenome (GOLD analysis project Ga0180431, IMG submission 132459) | Hypersaline lake sediment archaeal communities from the Salton Sea, California, USA - SS_1_MS_1 metaG | ecosystem: Environmental > Aquatic > Non-marine Saline and Alkaline > Hypersaline >...
CTTCGTCGATCATGTCCATGGCCATGTTCAATGCGGCGGTTCCGGTTCGCTTGCCGCTGCGGCACTGGAGCATGTAAAGTCTACCGTCCTGGATGGTAAACTCGATGTCCTGCATGTCGCTGTAGTGCTTTTCCAGGTTGGCGCGGATGTCGCACAGCTCCTTGTAAAGATCCGGCCACTCGACCTCGAGCGAAGCCAGGTGTGTGTTCTGCGCGTTCTTGGCCTCCTCGTTCAGTGGATTGGGAGTGCGGATCCCGGCGACCACGTCTTCACCCTGGGCATTGACGAGCCATTCGCCGTAGAACTTGTTGTCGCCGGTGGCCGGGTTTCGGGTGAAAGCCACGCCGGTTGCCGAACTATCGCCCAGGTTGCCGAAGACCATGCTCTGCACGTTGCAGGCGGTTCCCCACTCATTGGGAATGTCCTCGATCTTACGATAGGCGACGGCCCGACGGCCGTTCCAGCTCTTGAACACGGCGCTGGTCGCCCCCCAGAACTGCTCTTGGGCATCGTCGGGGAACTCGCGTCCCAGGATTTCCTTGATCTTGGCCTTGTAGGCTTCGCACAGCTTCTTGAGATCTTCGGTCGTCAACTCGGTGTCGAACTTGTAGCCCTTGGCCTCCTTGAGTTGATGCATGATTTTCTCGAGCTGGACGCGGATGCCCTGCCCCTCTGCCGGCTCAATGTCCTCGGCCTTCTCCATCACCACGTCGGAGTACATGGTGATCAGCCGGCGGTAGGCGTCGTAGACAAACCGCTCGTTGCCCGACTTCTTCACCAGACCCGGAATTGTCTTGGAGCACAACCCGACGTTCAGCACGGTCTCCATCATACCTGGCATGGATTGCCGGGCCCCGCTCCGACAGGAGAGCAGCAGGGGGCTATCCGGGTCACCGAATTTCATGCCCATGGCCGCCTCGGTCTGGGCCATCGCCTGATCGACCTCTTTTTTGAGCGAATCCGGGTACTGGCCGCCTTGCTCGAAGTATTCGGTGCAGAGCTCCGTGGTAAGTGTGAAGCCGGCTGGGACGGGTAGTCCCAGGCGGGCCATTTCAGCCAGATTGGCCCCCTTGCCGCCAAGCAGGTTCCGCATCGTCACATCGCCATCAGTACCCTTGGGGCCAAAGCAGTAAACGTATTTTGGCATGACTGGTTCCTTAACAATTCAGATAAACCGGACCTCTTTTGTGTTCTGACTAGCCAGTAGGGCCGGCTGTGCCGGCCGGTACTTCTCAGGTTGATTCGGGCTGTTCAATCGACGGCCGGCACAGACGGCTCTACTTCCCTTTTGACGCCCTCGTTGATGCACGTTGTGCAAAACAAAACGCTTTAATCTATCAGTCGCCCAAAGAATCGTCAACCATGCCCCGGTCGGGGCAGGTGGTCGGGCCCCAAAGTGCTTCCCGGCCTGGACCAACGCTTCCCTTACCATGGCACACGTGCCTCGAGGAAAATCCATCAACCGTAGACCGGCGAACCATTTCCCCATAAACGTCACCGGTAGCCCCTGGACCCCACGGCGGCCAAACCGCTAGGATGATCGCAAAGCAAACCGGCAACACGGGAGAACTGGCGTGAGTGCTGAACTGGAAGAGTTGATCGGGCAACTGGAAGCCAATATCGGCCAGGTCGTGCTAGGAAAGCACGATGTCGTGCGGCAATGCGTCGTGGCACTATTGGCCGCCGAGCACGTGCTGCTGGAAGACGTACCGGGGGTTGGGAAAACCTTGGTGGGCAAGGCACTGGCTCGGAGTGTATCGGGCGAGTTCCGCCGGGTGCAGTTCACCCCCGACCTGCTCCCGGCCGACATCATCGGAAGCAGTCTCTACAATACCCAAACCCAGGAGTTCCTTTTCAATCGGGGGCCCGTCTTCGCCAACATCCTGCTGGCCGACGAAATCAACCGCACCACGCCCCGCACCCAAAGTGCCTTGCTGGAAGCCATGAGCGAAGGCCAGGTCTCGGTCGACGGCCAGACACATGCCTTGCCACGGCCCTTCATGGTGATTGCCACCCAAAATCCCCTGGAATTCGAAGGAACATATCCCCTGCCTGAAAACCAGCTTGACCGTTTCCTGCTGCGGATCTCGCTGGGCTACCCGGACCGGGCAAACGAAATGGACGTGCTCACAAGCCATCGCGAGGGCGAGCCGGTCGATTCGCTCCAGCCCGCGCTCACTTGCCAACAGGTGATCGACTTGCAGGAGGCCGTAGGCAGGGTGAAGGTAGACGAAGCCATAAGCGGCTATCTGCTCGACCTCGTCGAGGCCACTCGAACGTGCGACGACTTCCACGTGGGCGTCAGCACGCGGGGTGCCTTGGCGTGGTATCGGGCAGGCCAGGCGGCGGCGCTGGTCGAAGGACGCCGGTACGTGGTGCCCGACGACGTCAAGCGCCTGGCCGTGCCGGTGGTCGCCCATCGAGTAATCACCAAGGGCTACCTGCACGGCCGCCAGCGCGAAGCCGTCGAGGCCGTAATCGAGCGCCTGGTCGACGAAGTACCCGTGCCCGAGTAGTCTACCGTATGCCGAACCAATTTCACGCTTTTGGAGTCTCGTTTGGTCCAATGCTGTTCAGGCCGCTTGCGGCTTCGCCGGCGGGGATCAGAAACGGCTAAGCCGCAAGCGGCCGGGAAGCTGTTTCTCCCCAAGTGCTCATGAAGCAACGACATCAAACCGTCCTCTGTCGCGAAGGCTGGTACTACCTGCTGGTGCTGGCGTTGGTGCTGGGCGGGGCACTGGTGCGAGAGGTAAACCTGCTGTTGGTGCTGGCCGGAATGTTGGCCGGGCCGGTGCTCCTGAGTTGGCGATTGGCCCGGGTCACGCTTCGCGGCCTGGAAATCCACCGAAAAATGCCGCACGGCGTGTGTGCCGGGGACCTGCTGGTCGTCCAGCTCAAGCTGACCAATACCCGACGCCGCGTGGGCAGTTGGGCCGTGGCGGTCGAGGAGCCCATCCGGTTTAACGATGAGCAGCCGGTTCAGGCGGAGGTTTTTTTCTCCTACGTTCCGCCGGGTGAGTCGCGCAGAGGGATATATCGGGGACGGTTACCGCGACGAGGAAGATACCTGCTGGGGCCGTTGCGCGTCTCTACCCGGTTTCCGTTCGGGTTGATACGCGGCACGATCACGGTCGGCCGGCCCCAGGCATTGATCGTGTTTCCACGGCTGGGCCGGCTCACGCGGCGTTGGATTACGCGGCAGCGCGAGGCGTTCGAGGGCAGTCAGCGCCGGCACCGGCGGCACGGCCGCGTGGAGGGCGACCTGTTCGGCGTGCGCGAGTGGCGGTCGGGCGACAGCCGCCGCTGGATCCACTGGCGCAGTTCCGCCCGACACGGCTCCCTCGTCGTCCGCCAGTTCGAGCAAACCCAAAATCGCGACCTAACGGTGCTCGTCGACCTGTGGCAACCCACCACTCCGGAGCCGGAGCACCTGGAAAACGTCGAACTGGCCATCAGTTTTGCGGCCACCGTGGTTGCCGACCTGTGTGGCAAGGGCGGCAGCAACCTGATGGTCGACACCACCGGCACGCGACCGCTCACCAGTAGCGGCCCGGCATCGGTGGCGTTGCTCGAAGAGGTAATGGAACAGTTGGCCGTTGCCGAGGCGGACCATGAAGACCGCCTGCCCGATCTGCTCGATCACGCCCTGGGACGAATCGAGCCGGGCACGGAGGTGGTGCTCATCAGCACGCGGGCAGTCAATCTCCACGATCGGCGTTTCGACCGGTTGTGGATCGACCCCACACGAGGGGCAATGGCTCGAAAAATGCGATGTATTAACACGGCCGGAAATCAACTTGAGGAGTACTTCCAGCCGGATTAGCTCGTTCGGGAGAACAAAGCAGGTGTACGTCGAACGGCTGTTGCAGATCAACATGGCGACGCTGGTGTCTCTGGGCACGTTGCTGTTGGGCATGGGCCAGCGGAGCGCCACGTTGCCGCTTCTGGTGTTGATTGCGGCAATCACGTCGATCTGGCTGAGCGATGTGACCGGCTGGTTCCGGTTGAACCGGACGGTAGCCAACCTGGCCGCGATGACGGCTGTGCTGCTCTCGTTTCGCGAGCTTTTCCAGCTTCAGGGCGTGGTCCAGGTCCTGCCTATCGCCAAGCTGCTGATCTACCTGCAAATCATCCTCTTGTTTCAGGAAAAGGACGTCCGCTCCTATTGGCACCTGGCCATGTTGAGTCTGTTGCAGGTGGTGGCGGCCGTGGCATTCACCCAGGGGGCTTTATTCGGACTGCTGCTGGTGGTCTACCTGTTCGTGGGCTTGTCGGCATTGACGTTGCTCTATTTGTATCGCGAGGGGCAGCAATACCGCCAGGCGCCCAAACCGCCCGAGGCACCCGTGGCAGCCGTCGGCCGCTGGCCCCTGGCCCAAAGCGAGCCGGTTTTTTCTGGATCTGCTGGCGGGACGGCCAGCCGGGCAGGAGTGGGGCGCGACCTGGTCGCCCGACTGACTATGATGGAACTGACCACGTTGCTTGTCAGTGCCACGCTCTTCTTTGCCCTGCCCCGGCTCGGCCGCACCGCCTGGAGAGGCCAGGCTGTCGCACCGCGACAACTGGTCGGCTACTCCGGAAAAGTCGCCCTGGGCACCTTGGGTGAGATCATCGAAAGCCCCGAGGAGGTAATGCGGGTTCAGTTTCTCGACGACCTGACAGGCGACTTGTACCCGGTACGGGAAGAGATTTATCTTCACGGCTCCGTGTTGACTCATTACGCCCGCGGCCAATGGGAGTTTCGAGGGCCCGGGTCCGGCCGCACGAAGCCGCTGGAAGTGACCACGCGGCTGTCGGATCAACCACTAGTTCGGCAGAGGATCGTCATCGAGCCGTTGGACCGCGAGGAGTTGTTCTGTGTGCGTCCGATGGTGGCCATACAACCAAACCCCGAACTCCGTATCGACCCCTGGCGCGAGCGGCTCCTGCGTCCGGCACATCTCCGCGCGAGGCAATTCTCTTTCGAGTTGCGCACAACCGCTTTCGTCGACGGAGTGCAGGCCCCGTTGCGACCCGGCAGCAGAGTTGTCTCTACCCGCCAGTTGCTTCAAATGCCCCGAACCGCCGGCCCGGCCGGTCTGCCAAAACTGGTCGCGCTGGCCGAGCACTGGATCGCCCAGTCGGGGCTGCCGTCGGAGGATCGGATCGGCCGCGCCCGGTATCTGGAACGGCGGTTCCAAAACCCCGGCCGTTTCCAATACAGCCTGGAGTATCAACCCCGTGACCTGACAATCGACCCCATCGAGGACTTCATCGCCAACAACCCCAAAGGACACTGCGAATACTTCGCCACGGCACTGGCCCTGATGCTCCGCAGTCAGGGCATTCCCGCGCGAATGGTGGTCGGATACGCATGCGACGAGTGGAACGATCTGGGCCAGTTTTACCAGGTACGCCAGTTGCACGCACATACCTGGGTGGAAGCCCATTTGGAGCCGACACACGTCCCGCAGGAGTTGCTCCGGGGTGAGGATCATTGGGATTGGGCCGCCGGCGCCTGGCTGCGTCTCGATCCCACGCCGGCCGCTTCCGGCAGCAAAGCGTCGAGGGGTAGCTCCCTCCTAACACCGCTGGCCAAAGGCGCAAACTGGCTCGACTTCCTCTGGACCCGGTACGTGCTGGAGATGGATCGACCACGCCAACGCGAAGCAATCTACCAACCTCTGGTCCGGTCAATAAAAAACGCTGTTCACTACATGGCGGATCCCGACCGGTGGCGTAGCCTGCTCGGCAGGTTGAGCGGCATCTTCAATCCCCGCAACTGGAAGACAGACCAATGGTTTCATTGGCAGGCCGGGCTGGCAGCGATGATCGTCGTCCTGAGCGTGGTCCTGGGGTATCGAGGGGTCAGGTTTGTATGGCGCCGTCTGTTGGGACGACCGGGCGGTCGGGCGGGGGCGGCGGCCGGACACCGGGTCAAGATCGAATTCTACCGACGCCTGGAGGCGGTGCTGGCCCGGCACGGCCTGGTCCGGGCGGCCTCGCAAACACCCCGCGAGTTCGCCCGGGCGGCCGGAGAGGAAGTTGCCCGGCGTACCGGGCGGTATCAACTGGCCCCGCTGCCCGACCGCATCGTCGAGGCGTTCTATCGCGTGCGGTTCGGACGTCTTGCCCTGGACAACCCGCAGGCCAAAGCGGTAGAACATGCGTTGGATGAGCTGCAATCCGGCATTCTCCATGTGGCCAGGGCCACAGCGAAAAAAGACCGCCGAGAATCCGCACTCCCAGGGCACGAAGCACGCCGTTGATCCCAAGAGGTGAACCATGAAAATCGGCCTGGTCGGATATCAAGGCTCCGGCAAGAGCACTTTGCTTGAATGGCTGACCGGGGTGGCGCCGGATCCGGCGCTGGCACACACCTCCCAGAGCGCCATGGCGACGATCCCCGAGCCCCGAGTGGAGGCGCTCTCCAAGATCTACAATCCGAAAAAAGTCACTCTGGCGGCTCTGGAGATTGTCGACACTCCGGGCTTGAGCCGCACTCATGAAGGCAATGCGGCCCGGCTGGCAATGATTCGCGAGGCCGGCTGCCTCGTGCTGGTGGCGGCCGCATTCGACGGCTCCGATCCCATTGCCGATTTCCGCTCATTCGAGGAAGACCTGATGCTGGCCGACATGGAAATCCTCTCCGGTCGAATCGAACGGGTGGAAGCGGCCGAGAAGAAGCCGATCCCGCGCCAGGAGCGCGAGAGCCTCGCCCACGAAGAGGAAACTCTCAAGGTGGTTCTCGACGCCCTCGAAGCAGGCCAACCGCTGCGCGAAGACGATATGACCGAAGAGCAGCTCAAGATCACCCGGTCCTTCCGCCTGCTCAGCGAAAAGCCCCGAATGGTCATCGTCAACACGGCCGACGACGAGGAAAACGCCCAACGGTTCATCGACGCGGCACCCGAAGGAATCACCGTCGTGGCCATGCCGGTCGGACTGGAGTTGGAGCTGGCCCGAATGAGCCCGGAAGACCGCGCGGAGTTCGAGCAGGAGATGGGCGTTGGCGGCACCGACCGCGACGGCTTGATCCGCACGATCCTCAATGCGGCCGGCTACATGATCTTTTTCACCACCAGTGAGAAAGAGGTCCGCTCCTGGCTGTTGCGAAAAGGTGGAACCGCCCTGGAAGCCGCCGGAACCGTCCACACCGACATGGCTCGCGGCTTCATCCGCGCCGAGGTTATGACCACAAGCGATCTGGTTCGCCTGGGCAGTGAGCGCGAGCTCAAGGCCCAACACCTCGTCCGACAAGAGCCCAAAGACTACGTCGTCCAGGACGACGACATCCTCCTGATCCGGTTCAGCGTGTAGGAAACCCGATAACCTGCACCGCCCAGTTACACGGCCATATTAGACCGGAAAAAGAAACGGAAGTCTTACTTGAGCGGTTTGTGCAGAGGGAATGGGGGGTTGAGGGCGAACCGGGGTTACGTTGCGACACCGGTGCAGGCTTCACGGACTCTTTTTCCGGACGGAAAAACGGCCCGGCAGTAACCCGCTTGACCGGCATGCTGCATGGGTTACGGCGCCTGATTGAGCCGGGCTTGGCTGACAGGTTTTCTTAAGCAGTGCGGCACCGGCCGATGGACGCGGGAGGCCTGAAAAAAATCCGGCCGAGAGTAGTATTTTCGGCTGCCGGGAATTATAAAGGCAGTCTGACGTTTGCCGGCTTGCGAATGCTCGCATCGAGACCGGCCGACAATCTCTGTGTATCCTGTATCTGAAAGGAGGGATGCGATGGTGAGACGCTTGTTGTCCTTGGCCTTGGCCCTGTGCGTCGGGCTGAGCGCGGTTAGCGCGTTGGCCGACGCAAAGGCGAAGAAGCCGGACCCCAAAAAGACGGTGGCCAAGACCGTCAAGGCGCAAGATGCAAAACCGGCTGCCAAACCCGCAGCCAAGAAACCTGTCGCCAAAAAGGCGGTCAAGAAGCCGGCAAGGCCCCAGAAGAAACGCCAAGTGGCCCGGAAGCCGGTCCGTCGGCAAATGCCCCCAATGGCAAGACGAGCCATTGAAGCCAGGAAGAGGGCTGCCGAAGCCAAGGGCCGTATTGCCCGGGCCGAAAGAAATCTGGCCATGGCCAAGAGAGCCGTAGCGGCTGCCGAAAAGCGTCTTGCGGTGGCCAGGAAGATGGCTGGCCAGACTGCAAAAGCGGCTTCGGAAGCCGTAGCCAAGGCAGAGGCCGAAAGGAAGGCCATTATGGCAAAACGCAAGGCCGAGATTGAGAAGAAGGCTGCCGAGGCAAAGAAGAAGGCTGAGGCTCGGCGGAAGGCCGCCGAGGCAAAGAAGAAGGCTGAGGCTCGGCGGAAGGCCGCCGAGGCAAAGAAGAAGGCTGAGGCGCAGCGGAAAGCCGCGGCTCAGCGCAAGGCTGCGGCCGCCAAACGCAAGGCGGTGGCCCGAAAGAAACCGGCTCCCCAAAAGCCTGCCACAAAGAAACCGGCCCCCAAAAAGCCACAAACCAAGCCCGCCAAAAAGAAGTAGCCTCAGGCTCTCGGCGCACACAAGTATAGCGCCTGGAGACGGGACAGACTTGCGCTACCAACTTCGCGTTCAGGTGGTGCAAAGCACAACCCGCAGGGTGGTCCTGTTTCTCGAAACGGTATGGCAAGCCTCCAGGAGGTCAAGCTGGGCTATTCCGCACGACCTTTTGAGACTTCGTCTGCCCGGTTCGAGAAGCGGGGCCACGCTGTGCGCCTATTCCGGCTCGTTGCCCGGCTTCCACTTGATGTTGCAGCCAATGCTGGGCTTTTGGTCTTGGGGGGCCGGATTGCCGGCCAGCACGGCGTCCAGCGCCGCCCGGAGGTCCTGGCCCGTGACCTCGACCGCGCTTCCCGGCCGGCTCGCGTCCATCTGCCCGCGATAGGCCAACTTGCGGTCCTTGTCGAACACGTAGAAGTCGGGCGTGCAGGCCGCCTGGTAGGCCTTGGCCACCTCCTGCGTTTCGTCGAAGAGGTATGGGAAGGTGTAGCCACGGAGCTCGACCTCTTGGGCCATTTTGGCCGGGGCGTCGTCGGGAAAGTTGGCCACGTCGTTGGAATTGATGCCCACCACGGCCACGCCCCGTTGCTGGTATTCTCGGGCGAGCCGGGCCAGGCCGGCGGCCACGTGTTTTACGTACGGGCAGTGGTTGCACATGAAGATCACCACTAGCGCCGGCGCGTCGGCAAAGTCGGCCAGCGAAACCGTCTTGCCGTCGACGTCCGGAAGCGAAAAATCGGGCGCAGCCGTGCCCAACGGAAGCATGGTACTGGCGGTTCTGACCATTGGAAAAGTCTCCCTTTCTTGTTGGACCTCCTAGAATTGGTTCGTGTTCAGCAAAACCAGAGTGCAAGCGTTTTCAGTGTGAATGCCCTTTGCCTCCAGCATTGCCTGCAGATCCGGGTTCTCGGCTCCCGGGTTGAAGATCACTCGGTCGGGATGAAGACTGACTATGTGGGCTGCCAGTTTCGACGACACTCCGGGTGAAACGTAGACTGTAAGCGTATCGATATGACCGGCAAGGTCGGCCAGGTGGGGAACCACCAGTAGACCCTCTATTGACGACACGGCAGGATGGATAGGGATCACCTCGTGCCCATGTTGAATGAGTGAACGTACCGCGCGATTGGAGTAGCGTTCCCTTTTGGGACTTGCGCCGACAACGGCTATCCGTTGTTTCTGCTGTGCCATGGCATCCTCGTGAAGCTTTGGGGCTCAGGCCGCCGTTTGTCGTTAAGGTGCGGCTTTCGGGGCCGGATAACGACTGGTCGACCTCCTGACAATGCCGCATGCTCTATCGATGTACGTCCGCCGGCAAGTGCCGTTTTCTCGGGGTTTTGCGAATTGTTGAATACTTGGACGCATGCTTTGGCCGTTCAACAATTCCCGCCGACCTTCATGTGCGGCCGCAAGTTACTATCCACCGTCAACTTACATCGCCGGGTCATTGGTCATCTTACCTTGTTGAAGCGCTTGTCAATAGGATTTTCCTCGTGTCATCCGCCGCTGTAACTCTCCACGCCACAACGACTTCCAAACGCCCGAATTGTTGGACGTTTTGGCCGGCCCAAAATCCAACAATTACCTCTGGTGCCCAGGCGGGAGCCTCGGAACAAGATGAATCGACCACAGAGGACACAGAGAGCACGGCGCGGTCTTCGGCCGCAACCAAATCGCGCAATCTGGTCCCTCAGCCCCCGGCTTTGCCGGGGGATTGGTGGGATTTGCAGTCAACGCGGGGATTTGGCATGGTCCATCCCCCGGCAGAGCCGGGGGCTGACGGAGAAGTGTGTCAAGAAAAGCAGCTTTCACGACTTCCTCTTGTTCCCAGGCGGGAACCTGGGAACCAGATGAAAAGCACTACGACCCAAGGCGTCTTCGACTTGAGAAAGAGCAACGCCGCGTCACGACACAACACGGCATAATGGACAAATGTACAAAACCGCACGCCGGTCGTCAAGCCGCAGAATTGGCCATCCTCCGGCAGGCGGTATGCCGACTCGCGGCGTTGAGCAAGCCGGGGGACTGCCGGCGAGAGCATACCTAACTCCAGACGCTGCGGATCGCATTACGTACGGTGTCCCCACAGTAGCAGGCACACGCCGTGTGCCGTATGCCCTCTTCCCGACTCCCTCACCGGAACACACACGCCGTGTGCCGTATGCCCTCTTCCCGACTCCCTCAGCGGAACACACACGCCGTGTGCCGTATGCCTTCTTCCCGACTCCCTCAGCGGAACACACACGCCGTGTGCCGTATGCCTTCTTCCCGACTCCCTCAGCGGAACACACACGCCGTGTGCCGTATGCCTTC
>Ga0180431_10009770_pt1 | contig 10775 bp, 22 predicted proteins | sample SS_ome_11_FD_132459 | JGI IMG/M metagenome (GOLD analysis project Ga0180431, IMG submission 132459) | Hypersaline lake sediment archaeal communities from the Salton Sea, California, USA - SS_1_MS_1 metaG | ecosystem: Environmental > Aquatic > Non-marine Saline and Alkaline > Hypersaline >...
CAAAAACCAGGATTACTCTTCGCTTGTTAAAGAGATTGACACAAATCCGCCCAATCATTTCGACTTTGACGATGGGGTGGACGTGAAAATCTCCAGCGACGGTGCGTATGAGTGGTCTGACGGTGTACCTCAAGACTGGAAAGCCCAGGTCAAAGCGGCTAAAAAGTCCAGAGTTGCAAAAACATAAAAAGCTGATCCGGCAATCGCTGGGTAGTAGAGCAGACAACTTCACACTTTCGTAGAAAGGGAAACAATGCACGAAATTAGCGAAGTCGAAATCAACGGCCAACAGATCGTAGAAGCCATGTACCGCGAAAAACCGGCATGGCACCGCTTAGGCAACATCTGGAAATCCGGCGACAGTGTAACCGCTGACAGCGAAACCTTCATCGAAGGTAGCCACCTGGGTTGGGAAGTAGGGGTTGAAGAGGTCAAAGGGGTGACCAGCGACCGTAACTATACCCGCTTCCAGGGCACCTATCGAAAAGACACGGGACAACCTCTGGGAATCGTGGGTACGCAGTACACGATCCTGCAAAACCGAGAAGCATTCAACTTCTTGGATTCGCTCCTGCAAGACGGTATCATGCAGTACGAGGCCGCATTCGCCCTCCGGGGAGGAAGACAAATCTGCCTCCTGGCCCGTATGCCGAACATCGACACTATCGCAGAAGGTGACCATCATCTGCGATACACGGCATTCAACAATACGCATGACGGCACCGGAGCAATCACTTGCTATCCGACCGGAGTACGGCATGTCTGTGCGAATACCGTGCGACTCGGCCAGCAACTCGCGGGCGACCTGATCTATACCATTCGCCACTCGGGCGATATGGAAGAGAAGCTCAATACCGCCCGAAAGTACCTGTCCCAATTTGACAAAGGCTTCACTCTCTTTCGAGATCAGGCCCGTGTCCTGGCTACCAGGAAATTCAACAAGGTCGATCTGGAACAGTACCTTGAAGAACTGTTCCCCACTCCCGAAAAGGAAAGGGAAAGAGCCCGCAATCTCCGATGCAAAAAGCTGGAAAAAATCCACCAGCACTACCTCCATCGGAGTCGGCAAATCCCGTCCACCAACCAAACATGGTGGGCCCTCTTCAACTCGGTCACCGAGTACATCGACCACGATGGTATCCACCGAGGGAAAAACGAGCGGGCAAAAGCCGAGAACCGATTCCTGGCCGTTACCAGCGGAGAAAAAGCTAAACTGAAGGACCATGCCTTCGCCGTCGCCCTGGATATGGCAGGAGTAAACATCGCTGCGTGAGTGTTGAAGTGGGACCGCTCCCGGCTTTGCCGGGAGCGGTCTTTTCAAAATGAAAGGACCACCGATGACGAAAACAAAAATCAGTCCCGAAATGAGTGCTTTTCTGCAAGCAGAAATACACAACTGCACTGCTCCCAACGGTAGTGGTGAAGCTACTACTTTGGCGACGGCAAACGGTAGTTTGTCGCAAATGCCCGAAGAGGTTTTGGTTGACCTCATTCTCAACGAAAACCTCTGGGGTCGGTTTTCATCACAACACAATTAAGGGGAAAAAATGCACTCTACCATCCAAAAACTAATCGCCAACGGTAAAATTTACAAGTTCAAAGACCTTCCCGAAGAAGCCCAGCTTGCGATTGTTCACTACATGGGAGTGGATGGAGAAGCCTGGGACTTGGAGCGATTCGGAGTATTTGAGGGATTAGTCAACACGGAAGAGAAGCTCAATACCGCCCGAAAGTACCTGTCCCACCATCGGTTTGACGACGATTTTGAACAATATGTAGCCGCTCACAATCAGAACGCACAAACGATTGTTGACAACTTGAAGAAAGCCCTGCCCGAGATCGTAAAAGGAAAAGCCGATAGCGAATACGGTCTGGTGACCGTGCCGACCAAAGACTTGATCGACGCATGGGCAGAGATCGACAGCGATGCCGTTCAAGACTTTAGCGGCGACTTCGATGCGTACCATGCTTGGTATCAAAGTCATCGTGGAGAAAGCAATCGCGGTGGGGGTGACAATCCCACTTGGCCCGTCATTTTGTCCGACTTTGAAGATGAAATCCTGCAAGATGGTTGGCATCGTTTCCATCAGTACATTGCCAACGGAGCGAAAAAGATCGCTTGTTTGTGGTATCCCGAAGAAGGGGTTGTTCAGTGGGATATGCACTGTCAAAGCAATGAGAGGTAAAAAAATGGTAGATCAAAAACCACGAATCATGGCAACTTTCCGACCCCAGGCATGGATCAACGACTATGCCACCGATACCGGCGAAAACGTCCAATTTGATGTTACCGAGAAGTTCTTGAGCCTATCGCTCAAAGAGCTTGTTCATTTCAAATTCAACAACTACGACTCGGACTATATGGCGGACGATCTGCCAGAACGACAGGCCCACAACGGTCCTTTTGAAGTCGATATGGAACCGGAAGTCGAAGATTTCTTTGAGGCCCACGGCATTCTTGAATGGGGCAATCTTACCGAAGACCAACTGCAAGACTTGCGGGATCAGTACGAAATTGGAGAAAAAAATGTCGGTCAAAGCTAAAATTGCCACCCACTTTGGGGTAAAAGAAACCGATCTTGAGTATCAAAGAGGTCAAGGCTGGTTCTACCAAGGACATTTCCTACATAAATCGTTGTACGAAATTCAACACTGTCCTGGTTGGGCTACTAAGCGAATCTCGGCCTATTGGTTGTACGACCGCACCAAACCGGGGATTCATGCGAAGAAGAAAAAATTTGAAAAGGGCTCGCGGCAATCGCCGGGTAAAAAGAACGATGATTGCGAAATGCGAAAAATGCGATGGTGTGACCACCACAACGGTTTGGTTCGTTGTTTTTGCGGATGGGCCGTTGATGGTGGTGAAGATGCCAGAGACACTTTCCAAGATATTGTCGAACGGATGAAACACGTCAGAGGGCCGAAGACCTACAACCGTGTCCTAGATCTGTACGATCTAGGCGACTTGGGTGACGGTAAGTGGCCCGGTCAACGGTTCATCTGGGTCGATGTACTTTTTTGAAAAGAGGCAAAAAAATGTTGGATAAAGCACAAGTGCGAACTTTGCGTAACAAGCTTCAAGACCAACTGGCTGATTTTGGTGACGATTATCAAGTTAAGGTCGGTAATGCCAGTTTCAGCGACAACAACGTGACCTTCAAGGTTACCGTGAGTGTGGTAGGCGACGATGGTAAAGTCATTACGCAAGAAGCAGAAGACTTCCAGCACTATGCTGCCCACTGGGGATTAAAGGCCGAAGACCTTGGCCGAAAGTTCAAGCAATGGAATGGGGATGTTTTTGAAATTGTAAAGAACCGACAAGCCAACATCCAAATCAGAAAGGAAAATTCTAATGGCAGTCAAGATCAAAGCGGGCGACGATGTTAAGCGTGGTGACCTTTTCCATGTCGATCCCTTCCAGGTGGAAGTAAAGGAAGACCTTCGCGGTCGATGCCAGCCTCCTAGCCACGATTATATTGCGGCTTTGGCAGTCTCGTTGCTGGAACACGGGCAACTTCAACCCGTCGTTGCCCGACGCAACAGTGACCAACGGCTCGTTCTGACCGCTGGCTTTACCCGCTGTGCCGCCGTGCGGATGATCCGCAAGGGCTTTACCTACGCTCCCGAAGGCCAAGAGCCCCAGGAGTACAAGGACGAGAACTTCAAGCTGCAAGTCAAAGTCTCCGACTGCAATGATGAACAAGCCTTTATTCGCAACGTGGTTGAGAATGCTCAACGGAAGGCAACCAGCCCGATGGACGACGCTATCAACCAGGAACGAATGCGTGAGAACTACGGAATGAATGACTCCGAGATCGCCCGCACCTACGGCTACTCGTCTAGCGTTAAGGTGGGGCGACTCAAGAAGCTGCTGCTGCTCGAAAAGCCGGAACAGCAACTCGTTCACGACGGTAAGTTGTCAGTCCAGGGCGGTATCGACCTTCTGGACGTGCCGCCAGAAAAGCGAGCCCAAGTGGTTGCCGATGCGACCAACGAGAAGGGTAAGGTCAGCGGTAGCAAGATCGTGGATGCTATCCGCGACGACCAACTCGCCGGGCAGGGTGACGATGATCCGTTCAACGGCATCCTGAATGACGACGACAACCCGCTCCCCGAGAATGACGGCACCGAGCCCGACAGCGACGAAGAGCCAAAAGCCCGGCCCCGTACCCGGAGCAAGATCGTCAAGTTCTTTGCCCTGGACGACGACATTGAACACGATCCCGCCGTCGAACGGTTTGCCAAAGACTTCCTCAAGTATGCGGAAGGTAAGGCGACCGACAAGCAGATGGTCAACGCCCTCTATCGTCTGCTTGACGCGAAACGGGCAGCGTAATCTCCCGTTGGCTCCCGTAAGGGAAGCCGCTCCCGGCTTTGCCGGGAGCGGCTTTAACCAACTTCAACCAATCGGTAACAAAATGAAAATCAGCGTAGCAGAAGTGCGGCGACGACTGCCAGAAGGCAAAGAATGCGTCATTGAGTTTGTGGGGACCAATGCCCAACACTGCAATCCCGAAACAAAATGCACTCGGCGGCAAATCCGCAAACAAACCGCAAGTCAAATGGCCTCTGCCTTCCTAGAAGGTCCGAAAAAGGGAAGTCTAATCTGGCTCCAATGGAAGGGAATCACAGCCGATGAACGGGATGGAGCAATCTTCCTGACCGATGGTTTTCACAAAGAAGAATTTCTGAAAATTGTGGTGTAAAAATGGCTACAAAGGCTGGTGATCTGAAAGCAACCAATAACGTCGAAGACAACAAGGCCCGAATAGCGGCCCGTTTTGTTTGGGGCGACATTCTCCAAGTTCTCAACATTGGGGATTACTACCTTGTTGAGTTCGACCCGAAAGACGACGAACTCGCCTACCCGATGTATCATGCCTATTACAAGGATGGGCAAACCTTGCATAATACCCAGCAAGGGCATGACTCCATCGAAGAGGCATTGATAGTTGCAATCGCTCGCCGGTTCGACGGTCGCCATACTAAATCCGATAAGGTCTTCCTGTTTTCCATTGGACTACTTACTTCATCCTAAACCTGCGAAATGAGGCCCTCCTATGCTAGACTTTATCATCGCTGCAATTAGCAGCAACACAAACAGTTTCGGTCTGAACCAATTTGTTTTTGTCGCCCAAACAGGGGAGGCATGGACCGGACTCGCCAACAAAATCTACTGTCGCCACAAGCAAGGCGACGTTCTTGCTCTGCCCGAAGATCGAGGCATTGGCTTGTCTCAACACGGGTTTGAGTGTCCTGACCAAATCCCCGAGCCAGCACCGCAAAACGTGGTCGCTGAAGTGTGGGGATAAAAAAAGAAAGGTGTGAACTATGGAAAGCGTGTGTGTTTGTATTGTCTGCTTCCAAAATGGGGAGGAATCCCTACGATAAGGGAAAAATCACCGTCCCCGACGATGAACACGGCAATCCTCCAACGATCAAGGCCCAAAAGATCGACATGAAAATCGAGGGCGAAGATCGCTGCGAAGTATGCCAACACCCAGAGTCCGAAGTCGGCCCCCTCTCCCAAGGCCACGGGTATGACTCCATCTGCGACGACTGCTGCGAAGAAAAACGTGGTGGTTTCTAAAAATGAAAAGCTGATCCAGCAAATGCCGGGTGATAAACCATCAAACGGACCCTTTTTCAAAAACACAACCAAAAATCGAAAGACCCATGATCGCAACACAAACAACCATTTACGTCGTTACCTTTGAAGGCCCAGGATCGGGAGGCTTCAACTGGTTCTGGGAGGAAAAAGCCGCACAGGACAACTACACAAAAGAGCGTAGAACCTACCGGCAATTCAACGAACGAACCGAGATTGCCTGTTTCCCCGTGACCGTGCCGATCCCAAATGGCGAAGATCAGATCGACCGGATCACTCGCTGGCTGGAAGACAACGATGTTTGGGCCATGAGCGACAAGGCCGAGCAAAGAGAAATTGTCTGCAAGGACTACTAATGTACCTATTATCCGGCTATTACGTTGGTATTAGTGGCGATAATAAGTGCCTGGGAGATAACAATGCAAGCTACCCAACTCGTCAGTCCGAAACTGATTTATTACGACCAGTATGACCGCTACTGCCTCGGTCCCCAAGAGACAGCCCACGCAGCCGTTGAACACTCGGCAATTTGCGGCAACTTCATCCGTAGATTATTGGGGAAAGCACCCTTTTCCCAGGTGCCAAAAGAAATCCGACTTGTTGTGGACACTGAACCCATCCCCGATTCGCTGCCGATCACCTTCGGCTTGCGGATCGACAAGGGCAAATTTTACCTAGAATGGAATAGCGACCACCCAGACCTCAAGGCAATAGCCGAAAACGATGAAACCATGTTCCCCACGGCAGAGCATTGGTTGCGGCATCACTACATCGGGGAAGGCGACACAATCTATGTTGCCCTAAAAATTTGAAAAGCGGAACTACCAATCGCCGGGTGAAGAATAGAAAGGAATAAATCCATGAGTAGAAACCTCCCCGATTACTGTTACGCTCTCCTACCGTCGAACGGACAACTCATTCGCAGGACACAAAAAGACCGTTTGGACCGAGGGATCAGAAGATCAATGGGCAAGTGAATCTTACGATCATGTTGCCAATACCGTTTACCAACGAACCGGAGAAAAATGATGGAAAATATCAAGAAACTCATTGACAGATGCAAAAACATCGACCACCCAGGACAAAAGCTGGGTGAGTTTATCCTTGACCATAGCAATAGCCCCGGCTATCTCGTAGGCATCCTCACCATGTTTGCAGAGGCCGCTCAAGCAGACTTGGAAGAAGAAAACCGGGTCCGTAACGCAATGCTCAATAGCCTCCGTGAACGAAAACGACAAGAGCGGATCGCCAACGGCAAAGAAATGCCCGCCCCAGACTTCACCTGGGTTCAACTCCACTTGAGCAGCAACGTCACCCTCCCGAAAAAGTACGGCAAGAAAATTAAGGCCCTCGCAGGAGACTATAACGAATGCCGAGGCTACCAAAACACACGATATGTCACCCTTCCCTGGATCGAAGGTGGCCGTGACCTCGCAAATGTCCTGGTCAACGAATACGGCAAGGGAAAGCTGGTCCCCGTGGTTATCAAAGGGGTGAATATGACCCGACTGGAAGGCACCTCCCTTCAGGCATGGATCGTCGTACACAATGTCGAAAAGACAGCGAAAAACCCAATGGCCCAGCTACGGCAGAAGTACGAAAAAGCCTTCTCCCAAGCACAACAAACCAGTTGTCGATGCCCAAAGACCAATTACTAGAGGCAGTAATCGACCTGCTGGAATCCGGCGATACCGAAGGATGCGATGGGCTCATTGTCTGTGGCCTCCAAGAGTATGCCAAAGTCCAAGCCGTCGTCAAAGAAATCACCGGACACGTCCACGGCGAACATCTGGAACAATAAACTGTAAAGCCGCCAGAGGCCCATACAGCGACGATAGCAAATGAGGGCTTAGGGAACCGTTTATTAGATCGGATGGGATTCTAGGCCCAATCTGGTCGATCCTGGGGCAATCTGGTGGGATTCTGTGGGAATCTAGCTAGATTAGCGGCAGAATGGCCCAAACGACCGTAGACTGCGAGGAACCTACTGCCCCACCCTCGTACAGTCCGGTAAGGCCCTGCCCCGGCGAAAGCCGGGGCAGGGCAGAATACACTCGAAAGCCAAAGAAAAAGAGAAAAAAAAGACCTTGTGTTTGGGTTAGCAAACCAGCACCAGAAGGCCCCAAGAAGGCCCCACCCCCGGCGAAGCCGGGGGTGGGGCTAGTATAGGCGACCGAGGGACGGTCCAGCGGGCCGATCCGCTAGTGTCTAGCCCGTGTTTTCAATACGAATCCCCTCTCCCTCCGGTCGAGGGGATTCCCCATATTTAAGAAATTTTAAGTCCTTGGAAGGATTTCATTTTTAAGAAATTTTAAGTCCTGGTAGGGAATTTTAATTTTTTGAAAAGGGCAAGCGGCAAACGTGAGGTATAGAGTTAGAAAGGGAACGCTTCCGCGAAGCGGAAGCGTTCGATGTTCAATCGTTCACGAAGGGAGAAAATCATGTCCGAGTCACTTAGAACCTGGGACGACTACGATAGTGTTTCAGCGATTATTGCGTATGAGCAGGACGAGTTGAGTGACGAGGGCACGGTCGAGTTGTTCCAGCATCTTGTTGACACGGGATTAGCCTGGAAGTTGCAGGGGCATTATGGCCGAACAGCCAAGTGTATGATCGACCACGGGCTTGTGTCTCAGTCGGTCCAGGTAGCTCCGACGCACACTCTTGCCGACTTGCAAAATTGAAAAGGTGACCGGAGGAAAGCGAGGTTAGATGATGAACGAACAAGAAAGGCTATGGCAACGACATGGCAGTGGATGGTCCTAGTTGTCAACGTCAGGGCTCATGCCCACTCCTTTCGTTCGATGGACCTAACCTCCACCAACAGGCCCATCGAACTTAAAAGTCACGTTTAGCTCCGAAACCGTGTTACCCAAATAACCCAGATTAACAAGGGAAGGCTGGAAAATGCCGGATTATGTAGGGAGGAAGTAATGCTCTTTGAGTTACGGATGAAGTGCGAAGTCAAGTATCCCGAGGATTCTCCTGAGGTTTTTGTGGGTTTGTTTCCCACTGAAAAAGAAGCCCAGGACACGGGGGAAGCACGATTGACCGAGTTTCCTTCGGAGTATTGGGGCTACGAGGTCGAGCCGATACATGATGCCTGATTTTTGAAAAGGGCAAGCGGCAAACGTGAGGTATAGAAAGAAACGCTTCCATTGAAAGGAAATCAAATGAGTTTTTACGCAACAATTCAAGGCCAGCTTACATATCCCGACCAGGAGAGTTTTGATAGGGTCGTTACCGGCCTACAAAATGACGGTTGGTTGGATCAGGAAGGTTACTTCGTTGATGAATGTGGCAACCGCATTTGCGACAATGAAGATGCGGTTCCCAACATCGACCGGGACAATTTGGCGATTGAGATTCCTTGTTGTCATTATAGAAACCTCAGTCGGGCGGATCTCTTTCTTAACGAATTGTCCTGGGAAGATCAAAAAGCCGGAAAAGAACGGCCCGCGAGTAGGGTGCAGGGCACCATTGTTGGTACATCCACAGACGGTTGTTTTGTGGGCTGGATTATCGAAAATGGGGTGGAAATTACTTATGATTTGGAAGAGTGGGCTGCTGAAAACCTTGAGGGGGATGATGCCGTGCCTCCCATAGAGGAAGAATGCGACAATGAGGACGACTACTTCCAGAATCTAGTAGACTGGCAAGCCCTGGTAGAACAACAATTTCATTCTAATTAGGAGAAAAGCAACGGAGGCTTAAAAGACGGGTCCGAAGCGAAATGCCCGCTCTTGGTCATTATACGGCCAGACCCGGTTATGCTCCTGAAGAAAGGAAAAAATCATGGATTATCGACAATACAAGGAAAGAAAAACCGTGGGTTCTTATCTCGAATTAGTAACTAAGGCCAAGCAAACCAGCGACCTACTTTGCGACGATCTCCAAGGTCTGCTCCGCAAATCAGGGCCGGTCGAAGAGATCGTGGTGCGAGAAATCCATTCAGTCGTCCACAACACCCATAACCGCCTGGTGCAGTTACTACAGGCCATTCAAGAGAGAAATTCCGATGTCCAAGGATAATGACAAATGGAAAATCGGTTTCTGGAATGCAATACGAGTCCATGAAAAGGGGACACGGCGAACGCAGGGTAGAAAGTAGAAAGGAAGTTTACTATGCCTGATGGAAGCAAAAGAAAGCGTAGACGACTGAGCCGAGGGGTCTATGATCCTGCCCGAGTCAAGTGGTACGCAAACTATCGCTCAATCAGGTTCGCCCGTAGAATGAGAAAGGCCGCATAATGGAACCATCAAGCAAAGAGATCACCGAGGTTCGCTTGTTTCGGGCATCAACCGGCAGTTGCATAACCCAAAAGCTACCGAATCCGATACCAAACAGCAAGTTGGATTGTCTGGTGTACTGGTTACGCAGGCACATGCCCGGTTGGACCCTGGTAGAGGATGGATTAAACAGGAAGACCACTTAATCAGGAGATTCGATAAATGGACAAGATTCAAGAATTAGCCGATCTAGTCGGCATGGACGTGGAGGAAATGCTGTCCGAAGCTACTTTTGACAGTGTGGCCTGGGGCATTTGCACCAATCCTGGTTGCGACGAAACGGCCCAGGTTGAGCCCGATTGTCGGGCAGGCTATTGCGGACAATGCGACTCGCAGACGATTCAATCGTGTTTAGTTCTTATGGGTATGATCTGATAGGGAGAGCGGCGAAACTGGAACTAGGCCGATTCTCATAAGTGATTCCAGCACTATCTTAACTAAACGAGGGGGAGCCATGAAAGTTTCATTTTTTCAATTCGTTTTGGCGATTGTTTTCTTGTTCCTCTGCTTGTTCCTGGTCAGCGTTATGCCAGCCGCTACCGTTGAGCGATCCCGTCTTGTTGTGGAGCGGCTGCATTATGCCCCCCAGCGACCGGTGCCCAATCTAAGTGACTGGCGACTAGATGAATGCTTAGAGCGGCATTGCCTCGAAATCCAGCAATTTCTTGAAAAGGCCGAATCGTAATCGCTGGGTTAGTAGTAGCCCGGCAGAGTGCCTTGCCCGCTCGCCCATAGGGCGAGCGGGCCCTATCTAAACTGGAGGAAAATGATGTCCATTACGAAATCAGACTTAGCTCAATTCTACGGCACGACCAAGTATTACCGGCATCCTTTGACGAGGTTGCTTTTTACGGACGGCATCCATTTCTTAGCCGAA